>Ga0207695_10005654_pt1 | contig 16500 bp, 23 predicted proteins | sample KBSC54metaG_FD_184354 | JGI IMG/M metagenome (GOLD analysis project Ga0207695, IMG submission 184354) | Corn rhizosphere microbial communities from Kellogg Biological Station, Michigan, USA - KBS C5-4 metaG (SPAdes) (version 2) | ecosystem: Host-associated > Plants > Roots > Rhizosphere > Soil... | reverse complement strand
CCGCCACGGCAACCAGCGGCCAGCAGTTACAAGTGATGCTGACCACCAGCGTGATTTCCGGTCCGGGAAAGGCGACCGTGAAAGTGGTGACTCCGAGTGGTGGTACCAGTGATGTCGGTTGCTCCAGCGGAGGCACGAGCAGCGTGCTGACGCTGACGGTGAAGTAGCTAATAGCACTCTTGTCGCAACCGCGAAGGGTACGTGTGCTAGCCGAACAGCGACTGCATGGCGTGCTGCCATGTCGGGCTGCCGAGCAGGACGACGCGCACCAGGACGCCCAGCACGATCAGCGCCAAGCCCCACCAGTACACCGGACCGGGTGCACGCGACCGCGTGACCACCGGGCGTACACCGCCCCGGCGATCGGGAACAGCAGCATAAGGACGTAGGAGGACAGCGCTCCAAGGGCCAGGACGCCCGGCAAGCGCACGAGGGGCGCCGCCATCAGGCAGGCGGAGGCCAGGATGATCAGCCGCTTGTGCTTGTCCTTGCTATTACGCCAGAGGACGGCGCCGATAAAGAAAATGGCGAAGGTCGCGATGTCACCGAAGGGGATGGCGATAAAGTTCCACGGATTGGCGCCCGGAGGCACCGCACCGAGCCGCGCCGCTTCGACCGCGGTGCGGCCGCCGACCACAATCATTGCCGCCGCCAGAGCCACCCCGAAGTAGCCGAGCTTGCGATGCACTTTCACGTGGTGCGCCGCGATCAACCTCGTCTGCACAATGAACAGCACCAGCCACGACATGAACAGCAGCGCGTGCAAGTGCACAGTCGCATTCGGAACGCGACCGGTGATCGTCCTCGCATGCCCGGAGATCAGGCCGAGGAAGTACGTTCGCGAGAAGCCAAACAGCGCGGTGAACAGCATCGCAATGGCAATGCCGGTGTAGAACTTGCGATCGGTGGCTGCGGGGGAAACCAACAAACGGGGAGAAGCAGCGGTAGCCATGGCGGCTAAGGATATTAGCACGGGTCGGCGAGTGACGTAATAGCTTCTAGCTTTTAGCTCTTGGCTTTTAGCTTGAACCGTGGAGGGACGGGCGTCCTCGCCGGGTGCCCCATTTCTCGCGTTTGTTGCGAGAAGTGGGCGCTCCCCGAAAAATGTCCGCGAGAGACGATCTGCTGCAAAGGTCAGCAGACTGGATAGGCGTCCCACCGTCGCAGGGAAACTCGTCATTTCACGCCATTTCGGCGGACCCTGCCCCACGAATATCGCCGCCACCAAGCATTGCGTCAGGAACATTCGTCTTCCCTTCTCCGTATCTGCAAGAGGTAGCTCATCTCTAATCCGGAAAACGAAATATTTGGAAAGGCGAAGACGCATGATCAGGATGGCGCGTGGATCAGTTTTACTGACGCTAATTTTCGAGATGTTAGTTGTTGTGGTAGCCGGGCAAGCACAGCCCCTTCGACTCCGCTCAGGGCAGGCTACGACGGCCGTTCCCATATTGCCGCTGGACAAGATCAACTCGCAAGCGGAGCTCGAACAGACGATCAGGGCGCTCGATGCGGAGCTGTTCGATGCGTATAACAAATGCGATCTGGAAAAGTTTGGGTCGTTGATTGACGAGAACGTGGAGTTCTATCACGACAAGGCCGGGAACACGTTTGGCAGGGCGGCGCTGGTGGAGGCGATCAAGAACAATATTTGCGGCAAGGTTACGCGAGAGCTGGCGCCGGGGACGTTGCAGGTTTATCCGATGAAAGGATATGGCGCGCTCGAAATTGGCGTGCACCGGTTTCATCATCCGGGCCAGAGCAATGACTCGTTGGGCGAGGCGAGTTTTGTCCACCTCTGGCAGTGCAAGGATGGCGCGTGGAAGGTGGCGCGCGTGATTTCTTACGATCACCATGAGGCGAAGTAGGCGAGCTGAAGCTGCTTGCATGTCGCGAGCGACAAGCTGATTTTACGAACCGAAATCATCGGCTCCGTAGTCTAAATTATCGAGGAGAAGACACGCATGGGACGTAAAGTAGCTTACTGGGCGAGCACGGGAATCATTGCGGCGCTGATGTGCTTTGCGGCATTTAGTTATTTATCGGGAGACCCGAAGGCGGTTGAGGGCTTCGCGCACGTCGGGTATCCGCAACAGCTGCGAATTATTTTGGGGATTGTGAAACCGCTGGGCGCGATTGCGCTGCTGGTTCCCGGATTTGTGAAATTGAAAGAGTGGGCGTACGCGGGATTTACCTTTGCGTGGATCTGCGCGATCGTCGCGCACTACTCGGTTGGACAGAAAGCCGAGGCAATCTTTCCGGCGGTTTTGCTGGTGGTGCTTTATGTATCTTATGTGACGCGTCCGGCGAATAGAGTGTGGAGAGCGGCATGAGTTGGGTGTCATCCCGAACGGACGCGTTTGCGCGGTCGAGAGGGATCGTACGATGTGCTTCATGTGGCAGTGGCGTTCTGTCCGGGCGATGATGCTGATGCGTGGGCATCGTCAGGTCCCTCTCCCGTCCTGAGGGCGGGTTCGGGATGACAAGCGTGTTGGAAGTGACGGGCGAGGGCGCCCGTCGCTCCACATACATATCAAAAAACAAACTACGTTCGGGTGTCGACTGTTTCGCCTTTTTCTACGAAGGCGCGCGCCCATCCCAAAACACGCACCCAGCCTTCGCCGTGGCCTTTGGCCTGAGCGATGTCGCCAGCAAATCCGGAATGGCGAATTTTCACCACGGTGCCGGTTCCGACACGCGCGGGCCCGCTACTCTGCAAGCCGTGAACGTCGCGCGGCTCAAGCTCCCAACGCACGACGGTGTTGCGCAGATTGGAATAACTCGGATTCCAGGTGTGAATGAGCAGGCGCGGCGGATCGATTTCAAGATACTCGCCTTCCACGCGAAACTTGGTGCCGTCGTCGCCGATGCCTTCAGTCGACCATTTGCCTCCGCGGCGAACGTCGGCCTTGGCCTCGGTGACGCGATAGAGACCTTTCTGTCCCCACCACTTTCCCGTCTGCGTGGGATCGGTGATGGCTTCGAACACGCGAGCCGGCGGAGCTGCAATGAAGATTTCAGCGGTGACGACATCATTGTCAGGAGTGACTTGAGCGGTAGCCATTCATTTCCTCGTTTGAAAAGTTTCGCCAGTTTCAATGAAAGATTTCAGCCAGCCGAGCGAAGCGCCCCATCCGTTCTGGTGACTCTGGGCTTGTTCAAGATGGCCAGCGAAGCCAGAGTGACGGACTCGCACCATCGTGCCAGTGCCAACGCGGTGCGTGCCGCTGCCATGCAGGCCGTGAACTTCGTGAGGCTCAAGTTCCCAGCGCACGATCGTAGGAATATTCTCTGCGAAATTCGCCGAGCGCGTGTGCACGAGCAGGCGCGGCGGATCGATCTCGAGATACTCGCCCTCGACGCGAAAAGGCCGGCCGTCGTCAGTGGAACCGACTTCATACCATCTGCCGCCGGGGCGAAGATCGGAGTGCGAGTCAGTGACGTGGAACAGGCCTTTCTTTCCCCACCACTGAGCACGTTGCTTGAGGTCGGTTATGGCTTCGAAGACGCGGCTTGGCGGAGCTGCGATGAATATCTCCGCCAGGACCGCGTCGGTATTTTGAGTGAGAGTTGCGGTTGCCATTTTCAGCTCCTGACGTCGCTAGTCTCGCCTTTTTCGGCGAACACTTGCAGCCAGCTGAAGACCAGCGTCCAGCCGAAGCTGTGACCCTTGGCCTGATCGACGTTGCCGGCGAATCCGCTGTGCGTGAGTCTCACCATGGTGCCGTTGCTTTGCGAGTCGAGCTCCCACAGAACTTTCGTGAGAGCTTCCATCCAGCTTGAGATCCAGGTGTAGGCGAGTCGGCTCGGCGGATCGACTTCGAGAAATTCGCCGTGGACATTGATGTCGCCCATCTTTGGCGAGGTGCCGGTCGTGGACCATTTGCCGCCGGGGCGAAGATCCATGACGAAGTGGGTGAAAGAGTAATGATCTTTGCGACCCCACCATTTTGAGGCTTGGGCAGGATCGGTGAGCGCCTGGAAGATGCGCTCGCGGGGAGCGGCGATAAAAAGTTCTAAAGTCAGCACATCGTTGTCGGGAGTGATTTGCGATGTGGGAGTGATGCCGGTTGTCGCCATTGAATTTTGACCTTTCAAATAAGTTCTAGCGGGACGGGCGTGGACGCCCGTCCCTACACGGCTTTGCTGATTACTTCTTTTTTGGTTTCCACAGGCCCAGGTGCGCGCCGGTCGGATCAGTGATGATGCTGAGCCAGCCCATGTCCATTACTGGCGTGACGTCTTTCATCACTTGTGCGCCCAGAGATTTGGCTTTCTTGGTCGAAGCCTCAATGTCGTCGACCAGAACATAAGATAGCCAGAACGATGGCGCGCCCGGGATTGGGTTCTTCATCATGCCGCCGCCAGTTCCCTCCCCCACTCCGATCATGGTGTAATCGCCGCCGGGCGTGGGCGAGGGCAGGTCTTCGAGCTTCCAGTTGAAAAGTTTGCCGTAAAAATCTTTGGCTTTCTTGACGTCAGTAGTGTTGAGTTCAACGTGACAGAATGGATTCGGCATAACAGACTCCTTAAGAATTGAGATTATTTCTTCAAAGGTTGCGTCGTGGTAAGTCGCGAGCATAAATCTTTCGTTCCTTCGGCAATTATTGGAACGCTGAACGTTCCGGGCATCGCCTTAGCTTTTTCTCTGCAAGTCAAAACGTTGCACCATCTCTTTGCCTTGCACGGCGAAGTGCCATTCTTCGGTGTGATGATCGGCATCGATGAAATTGAAAGTGACAGTCTGCATGTGTCCGGCGTCGCGACTGGCGAGATTCGTGGCATCGACAAAAGTAAAGGTGATGCTCTTGCCGTCGGGTGAAAGCGCGGCCTGCATGCGGGGCTGATTTCCGGCGGAGCAATAGTGGGTCAGCAACAGGCGGTCGCCGTCCATGTTGATCATGGAAATCATGTCTTCGCTTTTGCCATGCATGCTGGTTTTAATTTCACTGACCACGGCAGAACCTCCGGCGGTTAGGCGATTGGAAACTGCGACGGCGCCACCCATGCTGTCCTTCCCTTCCCAGTTTCCGGCAAGGGACTTCATGGTGTCGAAGGATTTCTGTCCGCTAGTTTGGGCAAAGGCGGCCATGGCGGTGAGCAGGACGAATGTTGTTACGGCTAGAGCGGTGCGTTTCATGAGTCTTTTCTCCTTGAGTGAGTTTTGGGTGTTGGGGTTTGGGTGGCGGTCATTTCCTTTTCGTACTCGGACTCGACAAACGATTTCAGATTGTCCAGACTCGCGGTCCAGAAGCGGCGATACTCGTCGAGCCAGGAGTCAACAGTTTTGAGCGGCTCAGGATTGAGCTGATAAAAACGGTGGCGGCCTTCCCTGTGCTCATCGACTAGATGAGCGCGACGCAGAATTTTAAGGTGCTTGGAGATTGCCGGCCGCGAAATGGGAAATGCGCGGGCAATTTCCCCGGCGGGACGAGTCCCTGCCCGCAGCAAGTCGAGCACGGCGCGTCGTGTGGGATCGGCCAGGGCGTTAAAGGCGGCGTCGCGTGCTGGCGCCCCTCGTGGGCCAGGGCCGGAATATGTAACTGATCGGTGACGCATAATGTGTAACCATACAGTTACATGAAAAAGATGTCAAGTGGGTGGGGAAATAAATTTTGGTCTGCCCGGGGGATAGGGACAACCCGTGGGAAAGTGTGGGCGTCCGGAATATGGTTCTGTGTGTGGCCAGTCGAATTCGATCTTACAAACGTCGAGCTGTCACATGTTTCCGCTGACGAACTGGACTAGTTTTGCCCAGTCTATTGCCCCTGCTTGGTCGCAGTAAGCAATGGTGAACTCTCGGATTAATCGGTTATAAGTTTTGTCCTTTTCAGCTTTGAAATTCTTATCGTGTTCTTGTGATTTATACCCCAATGGCTCAACCAGATCGATATAGAGGTCTGGGTCTCCCGAGATCAAGTGCCAAAAGCTTTGACCGCCGATTTTCAGGTATTCGCCATTGTCGCTAGTCTTGAACTTTCCACATAGCGAATGTCTTTGGCGGGTAACTTCCCCAGCCGCAGTTACCCTGATTGCTTGCCGATCTTAAGGCGGTCCCTTGCGGCCTCGAGTACGGACTCCTCGATAACCTCCCATCCCAACTCCACCATTCGATCCCCGATGTGCCGCAGAGCGTAGCTGCTTTTTGCTGTATCTATAATTCGTAGCGTTTTGGGAATCTTCAAGTCTCTGACCTTGATTTTGATATCTTCGTCAGTCCAATGGACGCACCCGAAGTGACTGTTAGCCAGGCAAGCCTCATAGTAATCCGGCAGCGTGCCGGCGTTGACAATTTGAGCTTCTTGCGCGGCAGTACTGCCGAATGCGGTTCGCAGTTTGCGCTTGATCTGTGCCCGAGTAAAGCCTGACAGCCTAACGGTTAGGGAATAGTTGGACATAAATCCTCCTTCATCCTGATTTATATCGGCATTACCTTTTTCGGGGTTAAGTAGAGAGATCGTCCTGGTGCTGGACCAAAAGCCAACTTCCTAATATCCTGTGCTGCCATGCCTGCTTACTATCAGGCGGCACTCGCTACATTCACAAGCGATGACGCAGCCAACGTGCTCTGGAAGTTGACGCAAGCCAATGCGCAGGCGCAATTTCCGCTTACCCCGGAAGCAATGGAGGCCTGGCGCGCTCAACTACCGATTTTAACTACAGCCGCAAATCATTTACTCAAAGTGTTTCCGAAGTCCCGGCAGTGGGGGATTCTTCTCGAATACCCAATCCCAATAGTCGGGAAACGAATTGATGCCGTTCTTTTGGCAGGGGATCTGATCATCGTGCTTGAAACCAAGACTGGCGTGGCGCCCACCTCAGCAGCACGCCAGGTTGATGACTACGCCCTCAATCTCGCGTGTTTTCACGAACACAGCGAACGAAAAATCATCGTGCCAGTAGTGGTCTCAAATGCGCCGGTTGTCCGCAACACTGTTAGCACAGAGTTCGATATGTTGATCGAACAGTGCCGGTTCAGTTCGGCGCAAAACCTGGGCGAGGCCCTAGAAACAATTTGTAATCAATATTCCCCGTCGAATAATAAGCAAGTCGGCCTCGAAGTGTGGAACCGCGGGAGGTTCAAACCTATACCACCCATTATTGAAGCTGCCGTGGCGCTGTATTCAGAAATGGATGTGTTCGAAATTGGGCACGCTTGTGCCGCTCGTGAAGACCTAGACAAAACCACCAACGCTTTGATTGCGACTGTCCTCGAAGCGCAGGCTAAACACAAAAAAGTAATTTGCTTCACTACCGGAGTCCCAGGAGCAGGCAAGACTTTAGTTGGCCTAAACACGGTGCATCGTCCTGAGATAAAAACCTTTGCCGCCTTCTTATCCGGTAATGGCCCTCTTGTGAAAGTTATTCAGGAAGCATTAATCCGAGACGTAGTCAATCGTAGCCGATCGCAAGAACAAAGAGTGACCCGCCGGCAAGCGGAAATAGAAGTACAAGCGTTTGTCCACAATGTTCATCGTTTTGCTGACCAGTACTACGGGGAAGGGCAGCAACAACCCGTACAAAAGGTAATAGTTTTCGATGAAGCTCAACGAGCATGGGACAACGAACAAAACGAACGCGCCAAGCGGCCAAAGGTCTCTGAGGCCACAATGATGTTGGACGTAATGAATCGGCATACCGATTGGGCCGTCATTATCGCCCTGATCGGAGGTGGACAGGAAATCAATCGAGGTGAAGCTGGTCTGTCAGAATGGGGACGCGCATTAGCTGCTTTTCCAGACTGGAGCGTGTATGCCTCACCGTACGTACTCAGTGGGGAGGGCATCGCCGGTTTTCGCCTCTTCGACCTAGCCGATTCCCACCCAGAGCGAATCATTCCTTCATCTGCATTGCACCTTAATGTCTGCACACGCTCCATACGGGCACAACAAATGTCTGATTGGGTGAATGAAGTTTTGTCTGGTGAGCAGGAAAGGGCCAAAATTGTTTCAGAGAATCTTGAAGTTAAGCCCTTTTTGACGAGAAATCTTACAACGGCCAAGACATGGTTGGATAGCAACAGACGAGGTAGAACCCGAGCAGGCTTAGTAACGAGTGCGACCGCAAACCGTTTACGTGCAGATGGTTTAGAACCAACGTTCGATTTTCACCAGAGATTCGATTGGGAACATTGGTTTTTGGACACCCATGACTGTGCTGGTCTCGATTGCGATCATAAGTACTGCAATGACATACGCGCTAGCTCAAAATTGGAAGTTGCAGCAACCCAGTTTGAGATACAAGGGTTAGAGTTGGATTGGGTTGGCCTCTGCTGGGGGGAGGATCTCTCTTGGGACGGGGAACAATGGGTTGGTCGACGCTTCAATAACAAAATATGGAAGTTGATAAACCCAGATGACCCAAATCGCAAGATGTATTTAATTAACGCGTACCGTGTCCTCCTGACACGTGCGCGTCAGGGGATGGTCATCTATATTCCATCCCCATCCCAAGAAGACAAGAGTCGATTGCATAAAGAACTCGACATGACTGCTGAGTTTCTACTGAACTGCGGAACCAGAGCCTTAGAGATTTAAGCCGTGGCAAAAGCAACAAGAGCACCGAGGTTTTGCTGAGGATGGCGCTAGTGCGAACTGGCATCAAAGGCTGGACTCTCCATCCCACGATAACAGGTAAGCCTGATTTCTTTTTTCCAAAACAACGGTTTGCCTGTTCGTGGATGGGTGCTTTTGGCACGGATGCCCGCGATGCGGTCACATACCTTCAACTCGAACTCCGTTTTGGAAAAATAAAATTGAGCGAAACAGAATACGCGACAAAAGAAACGTCCGAATTTTGAAAGCCCATGGCATCCGGAGTTTGCGAGTTTGGGAACACAGTCTTACCAAATACGGGATCATCTCGAACATTGGAAAGTTGAACCGTTTGCTGTCTCAGAATACCCCACCTTCTTCAAATTCCCTGCGCCGAAGGACTCTGGTTGATACCACATAGTTTCCCAAAGAGGTAGTACCTTTCGTTCGCCTGGGGCTGCCGCATGCTTTCTGATCAACCATGGGAACAAGGTTGCCCCACCCCTTCGGCTGCCCCTTCGACTTCGCTCACGGCTTCGGCTAAATCAGAGCAAGCTCTTTCGCCCGCTTTTGGTGAAGGGTGGGCCCTTACTGCCATTGGCACCGTGCCCATGAGTTCCGGTTTCCGCTGTTGACGGGCACTCGATCTCGTCCCGTCCTTCTTCACCGCTGGACCACTGACAAAAACTACTCCACTACCAGTCCGGCGCGGGAGTTGGGTTATACCCACCCTAAATTTCGCAAGAGCGCGAAATTTAGAATGGGGCACCCGCGATTTGGTAATTCAGGGAAAATGGTTTCTCGAAGCGCATTTTGAGTGCGCAAATCAAGCTGTGCCCTTCCCGTTTTGTAATGCGGATATGAAAGGCCGCCCCTCTAGGGTGATTCAAAATCAGAATTGTCGGATGATACAAGCACACCATCGTTTGTGGTTCCCACCCGACGAAAAGCGCGTAGGATGGGGCACCCGCTTTTGAGGTGGTCACACAAGACCAAAATCGTCGGACAAGAATGTCCGACCCACACGGCTTGGTTGCGCGTTCGACTGGTTTAGGGCAGGCCAACCCACACGATCATTTCTAAGGCTCGGCTTAAACTGGAAATCCCTCGACTTCGCAAGAGATAGGACCTTTAGACGGCGCGTTTGACACGGGGTGTTTTCCGCATCTTGGTAACGACTCTCTTTTCAGGAACTACTCTTTCGATGGTGATTTCCGTTGGAACCAATCGCTCAGTCATCACTTCTTCGGCCGGAGCTTCAGGAGCAAAGAGCCGAGCCACATACTCGTCCTTGCATTGCGTGGAGCAAAAGTGAACGGCTAAGGGGTGCAGAGCGATTGTCCGATTCCACGCTGATTGAATATTCAATTCCCGCCGGGCCGAGATAGAGCCTACCGCCTCGGCTGCGGTACCCACAATCCAGACTTCCTCCGGTTCCTTGACGGCTGAACAGGTTTCGCAGACATATTGAATCATTGGAACACCTCGACTGCATTTCGATGGTCTGGCTTCTCGGAGCGTTGTAGATGGGATTAACACTGTAGGGCTGTAATAGTGGGCGCATCTCCTATGTAGCTGGATCGCGCCCCCAGCAACTCACAACGCTAAGAGGATTCTATTCAGCAAGGCTGACAGCGTATCCAAGTCGGGAGCGCCGCCGTTGAGCAGGTTTGCGACTGCACAAAGCAAGTTGCCGATTTAGGTTCACTGCTTGTCGGAAGTCCCTGGCGCCATTTCAAACTAACCCGGTAGGCCATTGGCTGGATGATGCTGACCTTCCGTGATGAGAACTATGGCCGGCAGCACGATATGCTTGTTGGACTAACGATTGCGGCCTTTACAACTATGCAGTGTCCAAATTGCCAGAGCCAACTAAGCCCGTATGCCAAACAGTGCGATCGCTGCGGTGAGGAGATCCTGGCGGGCCAGCACCTGTTGGAGGAATCGGGCGTAGTTGAGCCGGCACCCGCGACTGAGAGTAAATCTGCGGTTCGGCCTCGATCTGGCGCCAATGGCGAATACCGCTTCGCCAGCCTGGGCGATCGGTTTATCGCTTTTGCACTGGACTCGGCGCTGCTATTTGGTTTGTTTGCGATTGTGGATGCGTGGGCGTTCATGCGATGGGGGGCAGTCGAGGGGGCAGAACTGCAGCTCACCACCGCGGCAATCTTGATGGCGATCGTGTTGAACAGCACCATACTTTTTTTATATGGCTGGCTGTTCGAATCGGTGTGCGGCGCCACTCTGGGCAAAGCATTGGTGGGGATACGGGTGGTGGGAAGTGATGGCCGCGGCATGTTCAAATCATGCGCTATGCGGAACGCTCTGCGCCTGGTTGATGGGATTGGCTTTTACCTGTTGGGAGCGTTGGTAGCCGGGTGTTCGGGTATCCGGCAGCGAATCGGTGATGTGTTTGCGCAAACCGCGGTAGTGGAAGAAAGTTACGGAATCGGCATCAGAATGAGCGCGCTTATCGTGCTAGTGGGCGCCTTGGCGGGAGCCGGGTACGCCGTTCCGAGAATTTGTTCAGTCGATAGGTCGGTGCATAGCCGGCATCTCAACCAAGTTGTCGTTCGCGTGGGACGGAATGGGAACTCAGCCTACTTCCGGGTGGCAAAGTACGTCGTGGATGTGCAAGCCGCGGCGCAGTAGGGCTCTTCAGCTCTGCATATGCTGCATTCTTCTCAAAAGAACAGAGGAGAACCAGCAGGAACGCTGCTGATTCTCCTCCTTATCGCCAGGTTCGACGAATCAACCAGTCTTATTGGCACTGAACATCAACGCGCAGCGTGATGTTTTTATAACTTGCCAGGACCTTAACTGTTACTGACTGGGGCCCACCCTTGGATAAAGCGCTGCCATTCAGATACACGGTACCGACTGTGCATCCGGCTTGATTGGACACCACGATTTGGTGGTTACCGTTTTCAGGAGCCTCCACATGAGCCTCGTGCTGTACATCCAGGTCAGGATCGTAGTAGGAGTCCTTGTTATTGGATGCACCATTGGTATCAATCCAAGTGATCCCAAGTCCATCGATAAAGTTCCCGTTGCTATCGAGGAATCGAGTGTCGATCTCGCGAACAGCGGACACCTTCACTTTGAAGTTGTCGGTTTTGCTGTCGGCGGGAGTAAAGCCGAATTTCCCGACACCGCAATTTCTCGCTGATCCAGTAGCAGTTAGAGAGCAACCGAAGAACTCAATCGGAGTAACCCAGGCTTTATACTCGCCACCATTGTTAGGCGTGTCGTCAAAGGGAAAGAGTTCAACCGTTGTCGCACCGACCTGAGTGAACATGTTAGTACCTGAAGTGTGCGGACAGGGGCCCGTGACACCAGTGATAACCCCGTTGCCGTCCACCGTGAATTCTCTGCACTGTGCGGCATCGGTTGAAAGTAGGGTTTTTCCAGGAGGGTCGGTAACCTGGAAAACATATGTTCCCGATATAACCTTCCCAAATACAGTGCTGCCTGGTCCGGGAAGGCCAGCTGCTCCAGCGGGTGCGCCAAGCGGAGGGCCACCGTCAAGGTACACCAGGGTTTTATCACTATAGATGTTGAAGTTGACTTCGCTGCCATCGGGAAGAGTGGTAAAGATGGCCCCTGAAAGTCCGGGTCCTCCAGCATAAGAAGGAACGCACGCTGCAACCGTTAGGGCGATGCATACCGCACAAAGAAACGCAGTTTTTTTCATTAACAATCTCCTGAGATATGGGAAATGACTTTCCGGACAGTGCGACTGGGGAAAGCAGTTCGTGCTTCGGCGCACTTAGAACGCGGGCGGCAACAACTCTATAGTGATCGCGACAATTGTCAAGATTGAACGGGTTTGCAATGGTTGCAGCCGGTTGCAACCACGAAATATGGGCATTCGGTTAATATTTGCAGCCTTCGAAGGGTGCAACAATGCCGAATTTAGTCAAGCTCTGAGGTAACGTGTCTTTCGCCAAGAACGCGAAAAATGGGGCACCCAGTTTTTACACAGAAGGGACCAGTGGCAATTTTTAAACCTGCAAGGTCGCCATTCTGGCGATTTGAGATTTCCCTGCCTGTGATCTAAGCCAAAATTCGATGACCAGCGTGTTGATCGAAAAACCAATCCAGAACGCGATCCCGAAGAACTGATGTGGTGAAAGATGGGTGGCGCGGCTGGCGGCGAAGAATATTCCCATCACCGGGCGGGTAGTTGCGATGCCGAGGAGAACAGCAATTGCCCGGGTCACCCATCGCAGCTGTGGCACTGCGTCGTGCCGCAAGCGCCATGCTCGAAATAGCGAGAATAGAAACAGAGTGTTGAAGAGCAAGACGGCAGAGCGTTCCACCCAACCACCAATGGAATACCTGCTCATCGCGTAAGCCGTAACACCCACCACCAAGCCGAGCGGAAACAGAAGGCGTTTGGGCCAGGCCGCGCCCGCGAACCGTCGAAGGTAAACAAACGGAGTCAGTAGGACAAACGCCAATGCGGGAATGATATGCGCCAAAGTAAGCACCGCATGCGACGCGAATGCGGCATCGAGTTGGGCCAGCTGTGGCGGCGCAGATTGTGGCGGGTGCGCGAGTGCGACTACGCGGCGCAGCACCACGGCGACCGCAATAACAATGCAGATCCAAAAGCCTGTGCGCAGCCAGGGTGGCGTAGGTTGGCCTTTCGATGCTCTGGTATTGTCGATTCCGGGGTTTGCGCTCGCCAACCGTACTCCTTTGAACTAAATAATATGCTTGATCAACGATGGCCGACGAGCGAAGGCTGCGTTCATCAACCCGGTGTCGGTGACCTCGCGCGCGTTGCATCCCTGGGTTGAGTGCGAAGCCTATCCAGTAGTCAACCTTTCCCGGGCTGCACGGTATAATCTGCGCGAGGTGCGGTGGTGTTGTTTCGCGCTCTGATTTGCATCTCTCTTCTACCTGTTTGTGTCGCGGCCTCTTATTCCGCGACCGTGGCATCCCAGTCAGCTGATCAGCCAACGGGGAGAGTTAAAGTCACCCGTATACAATTCCAAACTCCAGTTCCGCTCACCCCGTCAGAGCATCAGAAATTAATCGACGATCTTCGAAAAGCCGGCTGGAAGCGTTGGCAAGTACAGGCTTCAGAGTTTACGACAGAGACCGCGGAGGAACTCACCAGAGAGGCATACCAGGATAAGGGATATTTTATGGCGCAAGTCTCTGCGGAACTCACTCGAATTCGTGCTTGCCGCAGTAAAAATGCCGTCGGCATCGTCCTTAAAGTGACGCCTGGAAGACAGTACCACGTCACGGGGATTCTATGGCGCGGCGTGACCGTCTTTCCAGAATATCAATTGGAGAAGCTGATTCCCATTAAGGCGGGTGAGTTGTTCAATCGAACGGCGATCGCGACAGGCTTAGAAGCAGCGAAGAATTTATATTCCTCGCAAGGCTACATCAATTTTACTTACGTCCCCACACCCCAAGCCGATGACGAGGCGGGAACCGTCGCTTTTGTTATCGACGTCGATGAAGGCGCCCAATTTCGCTTCGGAGAACTTGAGGTGGAAGGAATGCAGGTGAAGGACCGACAGATATTATTATCTGCATGGGGCGGCTTGCGCGGCAGCACATATTCGGCGGAATCCGCCGACAAATTCTTTAATCATTTTTTCAGTTCGCCGTTACCAAATGTTAGGCCGAGTAATTACACGACACGCACCATAGACGAGCGTAAACACCTGGTGAATTATTTACTCCGGCTGACACCTACCTGCGCAACTGCCAAGGAATGCTATTCGCAACTTGTCACGGGGCCCAACGGCAGCTATTAGGCGTGGGCGGCGTTGGCTTTTGCTACTACGTCCTGGGCCAACTCTTCTGTTTCCTGGCCTGCGCTGTCAAGCATGCGGACGCGGCGAGCTGCAATGTTCACGGGTTCAAGGCGGAGAATTTCTCCGTGGCTCACCTGGATCTGAAAGCGGAACCAGTCGGTGCGAAAGAGGCGGCCGGAGGCGTAGAAGGTCATGGATGCGGCAATCTGTCCCTGATAGTCGTCGCCGGTGCAGGTAAATAAATTTCTTTCCAGGTCGTGGGTCCATGTGGTCCCGCCGACGAGTGGTTCATTGAGGATGGTGCGCAAAGAAGGCACGCCCATCGCGAGGCGGCGCAATTGCACCATCTGCAAAAGCACGGAAATTTTTGCCAGGTTGGTGACCACGATTCTCGCCTGACGTGAACTGGTCTTCTCTAACTTGATGTGCAACTCGGGAGACCATTGACGTTCGAACTCTTCGCGCGCGAGCGCCAGGCTTTTGTCGCTGGCTTCGGCGTAACGCAAGGTAGCGCGGGCCAGCACCAAACTAAGGATGGTCGTGGCGACAGTCGCGATCAGCGGAATGTACTCGAGGATCAGGGTAAATGAGATGTTGTGCTGACTTAACCATTGCAAGTGCATTGCAGGCTGGCCCTCTCTCTTGCTGTCTTTGGTTCTGTCTTCGAGCCGTCGTCTTTAACTTCGGGGGGATTTGGACAAGTGTATCGGCGGCGGATGAACTGCGACAGTTCCTAAGGTCCAGAGTCGGAACTGGGACGTGGACTAGGCCTAAGGTCATCTCGATAGGGCTTATGCTTGAACTCTGCGAAGGATTCGATTCGCCGGAGAGCTAACGGCGGATGTTCCCCCAATGTCCTCATTTTGAACTGCTTACAATCTACTTGCTAATTGCACCATTTCCGAGTAGGATTTTTGTGTGCGTTAGACTGAATCGGTAATGAGCAGTTCTTGCTTCACAGCCAGTAACTTGCAAGTTTTTTCCGACTCCCTCCAGCGTAAATCAATTAAAAAGGAACACGTAACAACATGGCAGAACAAGGAACAGTAAAGTGGTTTAATGACGCCAAGGGCTACGGCTTTATCAGCCGTCAGAATGGCGAAGACGTTTTTGTGCACTTCTCAGCGATCCAGGCGGGCGGCTTCAAGAGCCTGCAGGAGGGTCAGACGGTGCAGTTCGACGTGACCAAGGGTCCCAAGGGCTGGCAAGCTGAAAACGTTCAGGCGCTATAAGCCGGGCGAATCTTGCAAAAGGCGATCTCTCCGGAGATCGCCTTTTCAGTTTTAGGGGACGATGTTGGTTTGAATCGCGCGAAGCGTTGCTCCGTCGGACAGCCGAGGGCGGTTGCCCCCACAGAGGACCTCCGATAAAAGAGAAATAATTACGTCAAGCGCACTGGTGCTTCTGGAAGCATGGCACGAAGATCGGAATCACAGTCGGGACAAAACGGCACCGATACTTGCCAGGTTTTTGAAGTTCCGTAAAGCCAGAAGTGGCCAACCAGGAGACGCGTGGAACCCTGACAGTGATTGCACAAAGGAGCGCTGTTCTTCACACCCTTGAGAGCGAAAAACGCATTGAGCGATTTGATTATCGGCGGTTCAGATGGTGTGCCTTGTGGCCCTGAGTTGTTTCGCCCTCGTCCAAAACTTAGTTCATCTTGATTGACTGACTCCGCCGTCGTCGATGCATCGATTTCTGTCTTCTTCACTCCATCGGCTTTGACCCGCAACCAGGAACGCAGTTCGTCTTTGAATGCAAACACCGGAGAACCGACGCCATCGCCCAATTTGTGGACTGGAAGCCCAAGCTTCTGCTCCCAGCGCTGCACGGTACGCACGCTGCGATCCAGTTCCCCGGCTATTTCTTTCCACCCTTGCAGGGTGGCATTGGTTGCTGGGGCACCAGGAGTGAAGCTGATGACGTTAGATTTACGCAATCCCTGTGCGGGACGTTGAATTGGCAATCCCATTGCGATGGCTCCCAAATCCTCAGCTTAATTCTCAGGAAGTCAAACGACTTCACTTGGATCCAGTGTTTATTCGGGAGACTCAATTAGTGTCAATAAACGGGACTAATGTGTCAGTCCGTTTTTGCTCTTGTGGATGTCCGCTAGCGCACACTTTATTTTGAGTCGTTATTCCAGCGGCGGACCTGCTGCTGCATGAGCCCGTAGCATTCGC
>Ga0207695_10005653_pt1 | contig 16500 bp, 19 predicted proteins | sample KBSC54metaG_FD_184354 | JGI IMG/M metagenome (GOLD analysis project Ga0207695, IMG submission 184354) | Corn rhizosphere microbial communities from Kellogg Biological Station, Michigan, USA - KBS C5-4 metaG (SPAdes) (version 2) | ecosystem: Host-associated > Plants > Roots > Rhizosphere > Soil... | reverse complement strand
CGTGTCCGCGCGCGCCGCCCCGTAGACCGTCTACACGCCGACGGGCTGCGTGTCGGCGAAGCGCAGCTCCGGCACCGCGGGGAGCTCGCCGGCGAGGTGGGCGAGCTCGAAGAAGCGCATCATGCCCTGCTGCTCGCGAGGGCCGAAGTGGTAGCGCAGCTTCTCGAAGTACCGGGCCAGGAACCCGGCCGGCCAGCCGTACTGCTCGGCGGCCCGGCGGGCCAGGTGCTCCGGCTCGGAGCGGGCCAGCGCGAGCGACCGCAGATGGGCGCGCTCGAGCTCGGCCAGGCCCTCGCCGACGCCCTCACGGCAGGCCCAGACCGCGAACACCATCGGCAGCCCGGTGCGCTCCTGCCACAGCCGGCCCAGGTCGTGGTGCGGCGTCGGATCCTCGAAGGCGCTTCGCAGGGCCGCGTCGCCGATCAGCATGCGGGCGTCGGCCGGCTGGTCGAGCGGGACGAGCTCGACGTCGCCCAGCAGCACCTTCGTCAGCACCACCGACGTCGCGCTCTCCGGCGTGACGGCGACGCTGCGGACGTGCTCGAGCGGCTTTCGCGTGATCAGCTGGATCGAGTCGACGGCGCCCTCCGAGGAGACGCACAGCCGCGGCAGGAGCGTCAGCTTGGCGGGGTTTCGGGCGTACTCGATGGACGAGATCGGGGCGACGTCGATCTCCCCGTCGATCAGCATCCTGTTGAGCTGGGTGGGTACGCCGGTGACCTGCTCGACCTCGATGCCGCCGAGGTCGTAGAACGCGGGCGCCATGTTGGCGTACGCGATCCGCCCGAGCCGGATCAGAACGTCCTCACCGCGTTGTACAGCGTGTCGCGCTGCACGGGCACGCGGCCGGCCTCGCGGATCAGCGCCACCAGGTCGGCGATGCGCTCCTCCTGCGGCGTCACGGCGCCGGCGGCGTGGGCGATCTGCTCCTCCATCACGGTGCCCTGGATGTCGTTCGCGCCGAAGTGCAGGGCGATCTGCGCGAGCGGCGTCGAGATCATGATCCAGTAGGCCTTGATGTTCGGGACATTGTCGAGCATCAGGCGCGAGGCGGCGATCATCTTGAGGTCGTCGTTGCCGGTGGAGAAGCGCCAGCCGCGGCGCTCAAAGACGGTGTTCTCGGGGTGGAACGGCAGCGGGATGAAGGCCAGGAACCCGCCGGTCTCGTCCTGGAGGTCGCGCAGCTTCAGCCAGTGCTCGACGCGCTCCTCATACGTCTCCACGTGGCCGTAGAGCATCGTGCAGTGGGTCGGGATGCCCATCTTGTGCGCGGCCCGGTGCGTCGCGAGCCAGTTGTCGGGGTGCTCCTTGCCCGGTGCGACAAGACGGCGGACGCGCTCGGCGAACACCTCGGCGCCGCCGCCGGGCAGCGATCCCAGCCCGTTGGCCTTGAGGTCGGCCAGCACCTCGGCGTGGGTCATCCCCGAGAGCTTCGTCATGTGGTGGATCTCGGACGCCGTGAAGAGCTTCATGTGGACGTCCGGCAGGGCCTCTTTGAGCGCCCGGGTGACGGCCGGGTAGTAGTCGTACCCGATGTGCGGGTGCTCGCCGCCGACCATGTGGATCTCGTCGTAGGACTCGCGGCCGTGCACCTCGACGGCGTGGGCGACGAGCTCGCCGATGTCCCACGTGTAGGCGCCTTCCTGGCGGCCCGTGCGCGCGAACGCGCAGAACTTGCACTTCACCCGGCACACGTTCGTGTGGTTCAGGTAGAGGTTGTTGATGAAGTAGACCTCGTCGCTGCCGCCGCGCAGGCGGCGGGCGGTGTCCGCGAGCTCGCCCAGCGCGAGCAGGTCTTCCGACTCGAGCAGCGTGACTCCGTCGTCGAAGTCGAGCCGCTCGCCGGCGAGAACCTTCTCGCGCACCGGCGCGAGCGTGTCGAGATTGGCGGCGAGGGCCATCGGCGAGCGGAGTCTACCGCCGGTAGGCGTACGCAGGGCGCAACCCGAGCAGCTGCGGCACCGTCACCAGGTGGTAGCCGCGGCCGAGCAGCACCGGCACGATCGTCCCCAGCGCCTGCACCGTCTCGCTGCGATCGCCGCCGCCGTCGTGCATGATCACGATCGAGCCGGGGCGCACCGCCCGGAGCACCCGCCGCGCGATCACCGCCGCCCCGGGGCGCGACCAGTCGGACGGGTCGACGTCCCACTGGATCGTCAGCAGGCCCAGCGAGCGGACGACCCCGACGACGCCGGCCGGCGCGATGCCGTATGGCGGTCGCAGCAGGCAGGGGCGGAAGCCGGTGGCGTGGTAGATGGCCGCCTGGGTCGGCCGCACCTGGGCCGCCGTGTTCTGGACGGTCAGGTCGGGGTGCGACCAGGTGTGGTCGCCGATCACGTCGCCGTCGCGGATCACGGCCCGCGACGTCGCGGCCAGCGGCCCCACCTGGCGGCCGATCTCGAAGAACGTCGCGTGGACGCCGTAGCGGTTCAGGATCGAGAGCACCTGCGGCGTGTAGACCGATGGGCCGTCGTCGAAGGTGAGGGCGACCATGTTCCCCCCGGCCGGCCCGGCGAAGCGCTGCGACGGCCCCGCGGCCGTGCAGCCGTCGATGGTGAAGGCGTCGATCGCCCACGCCGCCCGGCCGCGGTTCGGGACGCTGTCGTGGCACAGGTTGCGGCAGGCCCCCCGGCCCTTCCAGGTGCTCACCGCCGACCAGTCGATCCGCTCGGCCCGAAGCCCGATCCTCGCGTAGCCGAACGTCACCTTCGCGCCGCGCCGGATGTGCCGGACGCGCGCCGCGACGAACTTCGGCCTCGGCCCGCCGCGTGCGAGCGGGAGGCGGTAGAGCGCGTGCCGGCCGCCGCCGCCGATCAGGCAGACCCGCTCGCCCCTGGCGGGATGGCCGCGGGGGATGATGTCGACGCACACGATCCGGTCGGCGGTGCCGGAGAGCTCCGAGACCGCGAACGGCTCGTTCACCCGGAACGTGAGCGCGAGCGAGCCGCCCGACTGCGTCAGCCGGACGGAGCGCAGGTCGAGCTTGCCGGGCGTGTCCGCGGCGTCCACGAGACGCAGCGTCGGGGCGGCGACGGTCGCAGCCGCCGGCGCGGCCGCCGCAGTCGTTGAGACCGGCCCGGCGGTCGCTGCGACGGCGGCAAGCGCCGCCGCAGCGGCGGCGGCCACGGCACGGGAGACGACGCGAAGGCCCACGTGCCCACGCTACGGCATCCAGGTCACGAACGGGTAACGACGGTGCGTCCGCGCGGATACGATGCGCGGCCGTGGGCCGGCGGATCGTCTTCCAGGGGATCAGCGGCTCCGGCAAGACGACGCTCGCGCGCCGGGTCGCGGCGGCGCTGGAGGTGCCGTTCGTCGAGACGGACGCCCTGGTGCACGGCCCCGGCTGGAGCGAGACCGGCGACGCCGAGCTGCGCGACCTGCTGCGCCCGACCGTCGAGCGCGACGGATGGGTGCTCGACTCCGACTACCGCCGCAAGATCGGCACCTACGTCATGGAGCACGCCGACACCGTCGTCTGGCTCGACCTGCCGCTGCGGACGTGCCTGCGCCGGCTGTGGCGGCGCACGATCCCGCGGATCCGGAACCAGGAGGAGCTGTGGAACGGGAACACGGAGTCGTGGCGGGCGGCGTTCGTCGGCCGGGAGTCGCTCTTCGTCTACGCCCTGCGCAAGCACGTCGCCCAGCGCCGTGACCTGCCCGAGCTGCTGGCCCGGCCCGAGCTCGCCCACGTCGAGCTTGTGCGCCTGCGCACGCCGGCGGCGGTCGAGGCGTGGGCGGGAGCAGTGGCGAAGGGTGGGGACAGTCCCCGGTGACCGGGGCCTGGCCCCGATTTCTCGGCGGCTACGCGTTCCGGTCGACGGCGCCGCGCACGACCGCGGCCAATGCCTCGGAGTCGAGGCCGCCGTCGAGCGCCGCCAGGTGCGCCAGGGCCTCGTCGGCGTGACGCTCGGCCTCGGCGCGGGCGTCGCGCACCGCACCTGAGCGGGCGACGCGGGCGAGGGTGGACAGGACGTCCTTGCGGGCGGCGCCGCGCGAGATCACGCCGGCGACGGCGGGGTCGCGGCGGGCGCCGAGGATCAGCGGCAGGGTGACCGTGCCGTCGAGCAGGTCGGTGCCGAGCGGCTTGCCGGTCGTGTCGGGACGGCCGTCGCAGTCGAGGATGTCGTCGGCGATCTGGAACGCCAGCCCGAGCGCAGTCGCAAAGGCTCCCAGGCGGCCGATGTCGGGATCGGGCAGCCCGCCGAAGCGGCCGCCCAGCATCGCCGCCGCGGCGAACAGGTGGCCGGTCTTCAGGCGGCAGCGCTCCAGGTACTGCTCCGGCGTCGTGGCCGGATCGCCGGCCTGCGCGCGCTGCAGGATCTCGCCCCGGGCGAGCGCGAGACAGGCCTCGGAGAGGATCGCCACGGCCCTCATGTCGCCCGTGGCGCAGAGGTCGGCGAAGGCGCGCGCGAACAGGTAGTCGCCCGTCGCCCTGGCGGTCGCGGCGCCGTGGGCCGCCCAGACCGTGGGGCGGCCGCGCCGAAGCGGCGCCGCATCGAGCTGGTCGTCGTGGACGAGCGTCGCCATGTGCACGAGCTCGACCGCACAGCCGGCCGCGACGAGGCCGTCGCCGCCGCGCCCGCCGACCGGCGCGGACAGGTAGACGAGCATCGGCCGCAGCCGCTTGCCGCCGGAGCGCAGGGTCTCGGAACCGGCCCCGGCCACGGCCGACTCACCGGCCCAGCCGACGGACTCCTCGAGCGCCGACTCGACCGCGTCGACGTAGGCCGAGAGGCCCGGAACGTGCAGCACCTCGGCGACGGCGCCCGCTGTCATGCCGGGACCGTACCAACATGCACCGCCACCGCGCCGCCCGACAGCCGACGAAAGCGCACGCGGCGCAGCCCGGCCCGGCCCATGACGGCCGCCAGCTCCTCGGCGGGCGGGAAGCGGTGCACCGACGCCGGCAGGTAGCGGTAGGCATCGGTCTCGCGGGCGATCAGCCGCCCGAGCAGCGGCACGGCCCGGTCGGTCCAAAGGCGCGCGAACGGCGCCGCCCAGGCCGGCGGAGGGGTGAGCTCGAGGCACACCACCCGCCCGCCGGGGCGGACGACGCGGCCGAGCTCGGCGAACCCGCGCAGCGGGTCGGACAGGTTGCGCATGCCAAAGCCGATCGTGGCCCCGGCGAACTCGCCGGCGGCGAAGGGCAGCGCCAGCGCGTCGCCCCGCACCCACTCCACCTGCGAGCTCTTCCGCCGGGCGGCCTCGAGCATCGCCGGAGAGAAGTCGAGGCCGACGACGCGGCCGCGGGTCGAGACGGCGTCGAGCAGCTCGATGGCCAGATCGCCGGTGCCGCAGCAGACGTCGAGGGCGGCGTCGCCCGGCGCCACCCCGCTCGCGCGCACCGCGAGCGAGCGCCAGCTCCCGTCCATGCCGAGGCTCATCAACCGGTTCATGCGGTCGTAGGCCGGCGTGATGCGGTCGAACATCGCCCGCACCTGGTCGGGCGGGAGCGTCATCGCGATCCCCAGGACGGGATCAGCGCGAGGTCGACGCCCGCGGCGGCCAGGATGCGGCTGGCGACGAAGTCGACCATGTCGGAGATCGACTCGGGCAGGTGGTAGAAGCCGGGCATCGCCGGGACGACGGCCGCCCCCGCCCGCTTCAGCCGCAGCAGGTTCTCGAGGTGGATCTCGGAGAGCGGCGTCTCGCGGGGGACGACGACGAGCCGGCGGCCCTCCTTCAGCTGCACGGCCGCGGCCCGGTGGATCAGATTGGACTCGACGCCGGCGGCGATGCTGCCGATGCTCGCCATCGAGCAGGGGCACACGATCACGGCGTCGGTGTGCGCGCTCCCCGACGCGTACGGGGCGGAGTAGTCCGACTCGGCGTGGACGCGCACGTCTGGTCCGCCGTGCTCGGCCACGAACCGCTCGAGCGCCCCGTCGGGATCCAACCCGCGGTCGCCGTAGCACTCGAGCGCGATCACCTGGCGGCCGGCCCGGGAGGCGACGACGCCGACCGCCGCCCCTGCCTCGCCCAGCGCCCGCAGGACGCGGGCGGCGTAGGGCGCACCGGATGCGCCGGTCAGTCCGAGCATCACCTGCACAGCGGCAGACTACTGCTGGAGCGGAACGACCGACCCGGACTTGAGCGAGGCGACGACCTGGGCGATCTGGGCGATCTGCGTCTTCCCGAGGCTCGTGTAGTCCGGCATGATCCCGGTCTTCTTGTTCGCGCCGCCCGCGAGCCACGCCTGGATCCCGGCCTGGTCGGTGCCGAACATGGGCGAGCCGTGCGACAGGTCGGCGCCGACCGAGCCGCCGCCCGCGCCGAAGTTATGGCAGCTCGTACAGCCGGCCGCCGTGATGTCCGCCGCGCCCGGGAGCGCGTTGATCGCCGGAACCGTGGTGACGTTCGACCCGCTGGCGACGCCCGGGGCGATGCCGCCGGCGATCGTGAGCGCGATCAGGACGGCCGGCACCGACAGCCCGACGGCGACGCCCCACGGCCGCCGCGACAGGCGCCGGTCGCGGCCCCGGTCGATGAACGGCCAGATGACCAGGAGCACCATCCAGATCGTCGGGATGATGATCGTCGCCAGGATCAGCTCGGCCGGCGTCTTGAAGATGCGCAGCAGCTCGAACAGGAACAGGAAGTACCACTCGGGCCGCGGCTCGGTGGACTGCACGGCCGGGTTCGCCTTCTGCTCGTAGAGCGCGCCCAGCCAGCCGTTCTGGCCGGTCGGGTGGGCCGGGTTGATCGGTCCGGCGGTTGCGTGCCAGAGCACCGCCATCCCGATGATCATGAGCACGATGATCAGGTTGATCACCGTGTCGTGGAACATCGCGTACGGGAAGAACGGATGGCCCTCGGCCTTGGACGCGGCGTACTCGGTCTCGTACCGGACGCGGCGGTTGATGACCTTGCGCGCGCTCACTCGCCGGCCACCGTCTCGGGCATCCGCGGCGCGTGCGCGGCCGGGGCCACCTGCGGCTCCGGCTCAGGCAGGGGCCGGCTCGGCCACGGCGTGACGCCGAGCTTCACGACCAGCCAGAGGTGCACGAAGATGAGCGCACCTATGGCACCGGGGATCAGCAGCATGTGCAGCGCATAGAACCTGGAGATGGTCTGGGCGCCGAATACCGGCCCGGCTAACAGGAATTTCGAGATGAACGGGCCTAGCACCGGCGCCGTGCCGTTGATGTTCACGGCCACGACCGAGGCCCAGTAGGCGCGCTCGTCCCACACGAGCAGGTAGCCCGTGAGGCCCATCATCATCGTCAGGATGAAGATCAGCGACCCGGTCAGCCAGGTCAGCTCGCGCGGATACTTGTAGGCGCCGTAGAAGAAGACGCGGCCCATGTGCAGGAAGAGCAGGATCACCATCATCGAGGCGCCCCACTTGTGCATCCCGCGCAGCAGCCAGCCGAGCGACTGCTCGTCGGTGATGTAGCGGATCGACTGGTACGCCCCGTTCGGCGACGGGTCGTACGTCATCGCGAGCAGCATGCCGGTCGTCGCCTGCAGGATGAAGACCGTGAGCAGCGAGCTCCCCAGGGTGTGCATCCAGCCGGTGGGCGGCACCTTGCGGAACAGGAACTTGCGGATCAGCGTCGGGAAGCCGCTGCGGTACTCGATCCAGTCCTCGGTCTGGAGGGCCATCTGCTTGGGATCGGGTGCGGGAATCGGCATCGGCTAGGCCTTCGGGAGCGGCACCGGCCCCGGCACCGGCCCGTGGGTGTAGGTGACATGCGGGTAGAGGACGTTCGCGATCCAGCTCGGCCCCGGCGTATGCGTGGGCTGGCCGGGCATCTTCACCGGGTAGTAGTGCACCTCGCCGCCGTAGATGTCCGTGCTCCAGCGCTGGGTGATCCAGAGCTCCGAGTTGTTGCGGATCTCCCACTGGAAGCGGTCGAGCGAGCGGATCGGCGGGCCGGCCGTACGGGCGCCGTTCGTGTCGTACTGGCCGCCGTGGCACGGGCAGGCGAAGCCGAGGCTGGTGGCGGCGATCGGGCAGCCGAGGTGCATGCACCGGTTCGAGAACACCACGAACATCGCGTCGTCGGCGTGCCAGTCGGTGTTCTTCTTGCCGGTGTAGTGGACGAACGCCAGGGACGCGCTGGTCGGCGCGCTCTTGGGATCCTCGATGAACGTCGCGGCCGTCGGCTTGAACCCGCTCTCGCCCGTGAACGCGTCGAGCTTGCCGAGGAACACCGGCTCGAAGGTCGTCTCCTTCGTCACCGGGGCCAGCAGGTAGGCCGTCGCGGGGACGCCGATGACGCCGCCGATCATGGCGCCGAGCCCGACCGTCGTCAGCGAGAGGAACTCGCCCCGCGTCGCATCAGCCACCTCGCGTCCTCCTCATAGGTCGTCCGGGCGGCGATTGTATCCGCGCACCCGGCGGAGTGTATCGGTCATCCGCCACCACGGCCAGAACGTGCGAAACGGCGCATTTTCCCCGTCTGCGGACGATCGCCGGCCGGCCCGCCGGGCAACGCGATCCCGAGCTCGTCCCACCGGCTTGTGACACGCTCGCGCACCTCGTCGCTCATCCGGATCGGCTCCGGCCAGCCGCGCTCGTAGCCCTCGGCCGGCCCCTTCGCCGTCGCGTCGATGCCGAGCTTGCCGCCGTGGAACTGCATGTTGGGCGCATGGTCGAGGTGGTCGAGCGGCCCGTCGGCGAGCACGACGTCGCGGGCCGGGTCGACGTTCGCGCCCACCTGCCACATCACCTCCCCGTAGTCGTGCACGTCGACGTCGGCGTCGACCACCACGATGCCCTTGGTCAGGGACAGGAGTCCGGTGCCCCAGATCGCGTGCATCACCTTGCGGGCGTGGCCGGGGTAGGCCTTGCGGATGGCGACGATGCAGAGGTTGTGGAAGGCGCCCTCGATCGGCAGGTCGTAGTCGACCACCTCGGGCATCGTCATCCGCACCGCCGGCAGGAAGAGCCGCTCGGTGACCTTGCCGAGCCACGCGTCCTCCTGGGGCGGGACGCCGACGATGATCGACGGGTAGATCGGGTCGCGGCGGGTGGTGACCGCGGTCACGTGCACGACCGGGAACGGCTCGCGGGGCGTGTAGTAGCCGGTGTGGTCGCCGAAGGGGCCCTCGTCGCGGAGCTCGCCCCTGGCGATGTAGCCCTCGATCACGATCTCGGCCCGGGCGGGCACCTCGAGGTCGACCGTCTTGCAGCGCACGAGCTCGACCGGCGCCCCGCGCAGGAACCCGGCGAGCATCAGCTCGTCGATGTGCTTGGGCAGCGGCGCCGAGGCCGTGTAGGCGGTGATCGGGTCGACGCCGAGGACGATGGCGACGTCCATGCGCTCGCCCATGCCGCGCCAGTCGGCGGCGGCGTCCTTGTGGATCTGCCAGTGCATCGCCGTGGTCGTCCCGTCGAACACCTGCACCCGGTACATGCCGACGTTGCGCGTGCCGGAGCGGGGGTCCTTGGTGATCACGGCCGGCAGCGTGATGAACGGGCCGCCGTCGCCCGGCCAGCAGGTCATCACCGGCAGCGACTCCAGGCCGGGCGGGTCGAGCACGACCTCCTGGCACGGCCCCCGCGACACCGACCTGGGGCGGGAGTCGGCCAGCGACTTCAGCCTTTGCAGCGCCCGTACCTTGTCGACGAGACCCTCGGGTGGCTGCATCTCGAGCACGTCGGTCACCCTCTGGCCCAGCTCGTCGAGGTGCTCGACGCCGAACGCCATGCACATCCGCCGCTCCGTCCCGAACTGGTTGATCAGGAGCGGCATGTGCGACCCGCGCACGTTCGTGAAGAGCAGGGCCGGCCCGCCGGCCTTCGTCACCCGGTCGGTGATCTCGGCGATCTCGAGGTGCGGATCGACCTCGGCGGTGACCTCGACCAGCTCGCCCTCCCGGCGCAGATGGTCGATCCAGTCGCGCAGGTCGTCGAAGGCCATGGCCGCGCGAGTCTAACCGCACGGCGGCTGGTAGCGTCCCAACGTTCAACGATGCGCCCTCCACGGGAATCCGGCGCTCCGCGCGTGCAGGTGCGGGCCGCGGCAGCAGCGGCGGCCATGGCCGTGCTCCTGGCCGTGGCCGCGCTGGGATCGAACGGCGACGGCCACGGCTCGCTCGCGCCCCCGGGCAGCGGCGCCGCCTCGAGCGCCGGCCACCACGCACTGGTGGTCGCGATCGTCGTGCTGGCGCCGATCCTTGCGGTCCTGGGCGGAGCGTTCTTCATCTACGCGCAGGTGCACCGGCTGCGCGAACGCGACGCGAACGCGCTCAAGACGATCAAGCAGCGCCGGCGCAAGGCTGCGGCGGGCTTCCTGCTCATCATCATCGGGCTCGCGCTGTGGCTGCGGTCCGGGCACCGCTTCGTGAACCCGTTCGGCAGCGGCTCCGGGGGAAGCGGCGGGTCGGGGACGCCGGCGCGCCCGGAGCCGGCCCACCCGGCGGTCACGGGCAGCGACTGGACGGCCGTCATCGTGATCTGGGTCGTGCTGGCCGCCGCGGCCGTGTTCCTCTTCCTGCGCTACCACGGGTCGCGCAGGTCGGATGAGCTGGCGCCGGTCCCGGCCTTCGCCGAGGAGCCGGGCGAGTCCGAGGTGGCTCGGCTGCGGCGCGAGCTCGACCCGCGCCGGGCGGTGATCGCGGCGTACGCGGCCATGGAGCGGCTGATGGCCCGCGACGGGGTCGCCCGCGGCGCCCACGAGGCGCCGATGGAATACCTCGGCCGTGTGACGCTCCACGGGCATCACCGCGTGGCCGCGGTGCACCGGCTGACGGCGCTCTTCCAGCGCGGCCGCTTCAGCGACCGCCCGGTCGACGAGGACATGCGGCGGCGGGCGATCGACGCCGTCGAGGAGCTCGAGGGCGATCCGGGAGCCGGCGAGTGACGCCGGCGCAGGGCGTCCTCCTGGCGGTGGGTGCGATCGCCCTGCTCGTTCTGGTGCCGCGCCCGTCGGGCCGGCGTCAGAAGCCGCGCCGCCGCGCCCGCCCGGCGCGCGGGCCGCTGTGGCGCCGCGGGGGGCGCGTCTCCAGCCCGGCGCCGGACCTGGCGGCGGTCGACCGGCTGCTCAACCTGTCGGTCTCGAGCGCCGAGGACGAGCACGTGCGCCTGCGGCCGCTGGTCGCCGGCCTCGCCGGCCAGCGCCTGGCCGACCACACCGGCGTGCGTCTCGACGGCGACCCGGCCGTCGCCGCGGCGGCCGTCGGCCCCGACGTGTGGGAGCTCGTGCGGCCCGACCGGCCGCGGCCGCCCGACCGCCGCGGACGCGGTATCGCGCCGGCCACGCTGCGGCGGGTGGTCGAGTCGCTCGAGCGGATCGGAGCGCCCGAATGAGCGCGCCGGGCAGCATCGAGGACACCGCCGCCCGCTGCCAGGCCGTGCTGACGCAGATGGAGCGGGCCGTGATCGGCAAGCGCGAGCCGCTCGAGATGGTGCTGATGGGGATCCTGGCCGACGGCCACGTCCTGCTCGAGGACTTCCCGGGGCTCGCGAAGACGCTCGTCGCCCGGTCGTTCGCCCAGGTGCTCGACATCGGCTTCGCGCGCGTCCAGTTCACGCCCGATCTGATGCCCTCCGACGTCACCGGCTCGTCGATCTACCGCCAGTCCGACGCGACGTTCGAGTTCCGGCCCGGGCCGGTATTCACGAACCTGCTCCTGGCCGACGAGATCAACCGCGCGCCGCCCAAGACGCAGTCGGCGCTGCTCGAGGCGATGGCCGAGCGGCAGGTGACGATCGAGGGCGAGACGCGGCCGCTCGAGTCGCCGTTCCTGGTCGTCGCCACCCAGAACCCGATCGAGTACGAGGGCACCTACCCGCTCCCCGAAGCCCAGCTCGACCGCTTCCTGATGCGGATCGCGATCGGCTACCCGGGCCGCGAGGACGAGTGGGAGGTGCTCGACCGGCGCATCCAGCGGCGCGCCGACGAGATCACCCTCGAGCCGGTCTGCACCCGCGCGCAGCTGATCGGGATGCAACGGGCGGTCGAGACCGTGCACGTCGACCGCAGCGTCGGCCTGTACATGGTCGACCTGGTCACGGCCACCCGCAGCCACGGCCAGGTGCAGGTCGGCGCCAGCCCGCGGGGCACGCTCGCGCTGCTCAAGGTGGCCCGCTGCCGGGCCGTGCTCGACGGGCGCGACTTCGTCTCCCCGGACGACGTGAAGGCGATCGCCGTCCCGGCCCTGGGCCACCGCCTGACGCTGCGGCCGGAGCTCTGGGTGCGGCGGATCTCGGGCGACGACATCGTCCGCGAGGTGCTCGAGGCGGTGCCGACGCCGGCCGCCAGGCCGGCCTCGACCCCGGCGCCGTGACCGCGATCCCGGCCGCGAAGCTGCGCGGTTACGCGCTCCTCCTGGCGGCGCTCGTGTGGGGGGCGATCGCGCTTCACCGGCCCGAGCTGGTCGCGCTGGCGGCGCCGTTCGGGCTGCTGCTCACGGTCGGCCTGGCGGCGACGGTGCCGCCGTCGGTCGCGATCGAGCCCGGCGTCGACGAGGTGCGCGCGATCGAGGGCGACGAGATCTCGCTTCCGGCGACGCTCACCTCGGCAGGGCCGCTCGGCCGGGTCACTGTCGAGACGCACGCGCCGCCCGGCTTGCGCGTGCCCGTGCCGGCGCGGGTGCTGCGGCTCGAGGCGGGGGAGCCGGCCGCGGTGGCGTTCGACGTCGCGTGCGTCCGGTGGGGCGGGTATCTGGCCGGCGGCCTCCTGCTGCGCGCGCCCGGGCCGCTGGGGCTGATCGCCTTCGAGCAGGTCGTGCCGGCGGACGTGCGCGTGCGCGTCTACCCGCGGCCGGAGGAGGTGCGGGCCCTGCCGAGACCGGCGGCGACGCACGTCGGCGCCGGCAACTACGTCACCCGCATCCGCGGCGAGGGGCTCGAGTTCGCCGACCTGCGCCCCCACGTGCCGGGCGACCGCCTGCGCCAGGTCAACTGGCGGGTGAGCGCGCGCCGGAACCGGCTCCACGTGAACGAGTACCACCCGGAGCGAAACGCCGACGTGGTGCTCTTCCTCGACTCGTTCACCGACACCGGCGACGGCACCGGCGGCACGATCGACGTGACCGTGCGGGCCGCGGCGGCGCTGGCAAGGGCGTACCTGCGAACGCGCGACCGGGTCGGGATCGTCGGCTTCGGCGGCGTCCTGCGCTGGGTGCTGCCGTCGACCGGCACGACCCAGACGTATCGCATCCTCGACTCGCTGATCGACACCCAGGTCGTCGCGAGCTACGCCTGGCGCGACGTGGCCGTGATCCCCGGGCGGACGCTGCCGCCGAACGCGCTCGTGCTGGCGCTCTCGCCGCTCAGCGACGCGCGCATGCGAACCGCGCTCGTCGATCTGCGCGCCCGCGGCGTCGACCTGGCGGTCGTCGACGTCTCGCCCCTGCCCTTCCTGAGCCCGCCGCGCGGCGAGCTGGGCGACCTGGCCTGGCGGGTGTGGCGGCTCCAGCGCGAGCAGCTCGGGTCGCAGTACCGGGCGATGGGGGTGCCGGTGGTGGAGTGGAGCAGCGACCGCAGCGTGGACGAGGTGCTGGCCCAGATCAGGGAGGTGCGGCGATACGCCCGAACCGTGCGCACCTAGCGGCGCTGGCCGTCGCCTGGCTGGCCTCGGCGGCGGTCGCCGCGCACACCGCCACCGTCGCCTCCGGGCAGGGGGCGACCGGGGCGATCGCCGCCGCCGCCGTCGCCAGCGTCGCGCTCGCCGGCGTCGTGCTGGCCCGGTGGGAGGCCGGGGTGGTGTGGTCGGTCGCGCTCGCCGCCGCGGCCTATGCCGCCGCCCTCGCGCTCGCAGGCGGCCCCACCGACCCGGCAGCGCCGCTCGTCGCGGCCGGGCTCGTGGTCGCCGCCGAGGTGGGCCAGTGGGCGGTCGAGCTGGCCCGGCCGGCGGCGGTCGACCGCGGCATCGTGCCGCGGCGGGCGGCCTCCATCGTCCTGCTCGCCGGCGCCGGCGCCGCCGCCGGAGCGGCGCTCCTGCTCGTCTCGCATGCGGCCGCCGGCGGCATCTTCCTGACCGCGGCCGGACTCGTCGCCGCCGCGGGGGCGATGCTGCTCGTCACACGCCTCGCCCGTAACCCTTGACCGGATAGACTCGCGCCATGCCCAAGCTGCTCGTCTTCGGCGCCCGCGGCCTCGGCCGCGCCATCGCCGAGCACCTGATCCCGCAGGGCTGGGACGCCGTCGGCGTCGCCCGCTCGCAGGAGACCGCCGACGCCTTCCCCGGCACCGGCGTCGTCTCCGACCTCACCGATGCCGCCCGCATGCGCGACGTGGTCGCGAACGCGGCGCCCTTCGACCTGGCCGTGAACGCCATGTCGCCGAAGGGCCGCTTCGGCGGCGGCGACCTGACGACGACCGACGACGAGGCGATGGCGCCGTACCTGGAGCAGCTCCTGCCCGAGGTCTTCGCCTTCTACCGGCTGTGCGGCGCCGCCCTCGTCGAGAACGGCGGCGGCACGCTCGTGCAGGTGACCGGCGGGTCGGCCCGGCGCGCCCTGCCCGGCCGGGCGCCGTGGGCGGCCGGCGCCGCCGCGACGCGCGCGCTCAGCCAGGCGGCCGCAAACGAGCTCAAGCCGAAGGGCGTCCACGCCGTGCTGCTCGTGTGCGACGGCTCGTTCGGAACGCCCGGCGACGACGCCGGCGGCGAGCGCATCGATCCGGTCGACCTGGCCAAGGCGATCCAGTACCTGCACGAGCAGGGCCGCAGCGCCTGGACGCACGAGCTGGTCGTCACGCCCATCGGCGACCGCTGGACGCCGTAGCCAGCCGCGACGCGGTCGCCGGCCGAAGACCCGGGGACAGTCCCCGCGGGCGGGGACTGTCCCCAACATTGCTCCATCTCGACCGCCGTCGTCACCGCAACGAGCGGACGGTCTCGTCCCAGAGCGCCGCGTCGTCGGCGCCCCTGCCGTCGCCCTGGTTTCGGGCGCAGCGCGAGATCAGCCCCGCCAACGCGCCGACGGCCCCCAGGTCGCCCGTGGCGCAGATCTCGCGCAGGCCGGCCGCATACAGGTAGTCGCCGGTGAGCAGGGCGAGGTCGGCATCGGTCTGGGAGAAGAGCCGCGAGCGGCCGTAGTGCAGCAGGTAGCCCTCGTAGATCATCTCGACGCCGAGCAGGTGGTGCGCGGGGCAGCGGCCCGCGAACCGCGGCTCGCCGGCCTTCGCCGCCGGCAGCAGCGCGCCGGCCCAGAGCGGGCTCTCGGCGGCGGCCCGGTCGGCCACCTCCCGAAGGACGCTCACCCCGTGAACTCCGCCGCGGCCGCCGCGGTCCGCTCGACCTGCTCGGGCGTGTGGGCGAGCGAGGGCATGAGCGCCTCGAACTGCGACGGGGCGAGGTAGATGCCGTGCCCGAGCATGTGGGCGTGGAAGCGGGCGAAGCGGCCGGTGTCGCTCGCGGCCGCATCGGCGAACGAGCTCACGGGGCCGGGATGGAAGAAGGCAGTCAGCATCGCGCCGACCCGGTTCACGGTCACCCCGGGCGCCGCCAGGCCGGCCGCGAGCGCCGCGGAGGTCTCCTCGAGCCGGTCGTAGGCGCCCGGCTCGCGCAGCAGCGCGAGCGTCGCCAGGCCGGCGGCCATCGCCAGCGGGTTCCCGGACAGGGTGCCCGCCTGGTAGACGTCGCCCGCCGGCGCCAGCCGGCCCATGATCGCCGATCCGCCGCCGAACGCCGCGGCCGGCAGCCCGCCGCCGACGATCTTGCCGAGGCAGGTCAGGTCGGCGCGGACGGCGAGCCGCTCCTGGCCGCCGCCGTAGCCGACCCGGAAGCCGGTGATGACCTCGTCCATCACGAGCAGCGCGCCCGTGCCGTTGCACACGGTGCGCAGGCCCTCGAGGAACCCCGGCCGCGGCGGGACGACGCCCATGTTCCCCGCGACGGGCTCGACGATGATCGCGGCCAGGTCGTCGCCGTGGCGCTCGGCGGCCGCCCGCACGCCGTCGAGGTCGTTGTACTCGCAGACGAGCGTGTCGGCGGCCACGGCCGGCGGGACGCCGGGGCTGGAGGGGATGCCGAGCGTCGCCAGCCCCGATCCGGCCTGGGCCAGCAGCGCGTCGGCGTGGCCGTGGTACCCGCCCGCGAACTTGACGATCTTCGCCCGGCCGGTGTGCGCTCGCGCCAGCCGCAGGGCGCTCATGACCGCCTCGGTGCCCGAGGAGACGAACCGCACCTGCTCGAGCGACGGCACCGCGGCGCACACCTCGCGGGCCAGCTCCACCTCGACCTCGGTGGGCGCCCCGAACGACGTGCCCTTCTCGGCGGTCGCCGTGACGGCGGCGATCACGTCGGGATGGGCGTGGCCGGCGATCAGCGGCCCCCACGACTGCACCCAGTCGACGTACCGGTTGCCGTCGGCGTCCCACACCTCGCCGCCGGCCCCGCGGGCCAGGAACAGGGGGTGGTCGCGGCCGACGGAGCGCATCGCCCGCACCGGGCTCGAGACACCGCCGGGCATGAGCCGGCGGGCCTCCTCGAAGAGCCGCGCCGACTGCGTCTCGGCTAGGACAGCCACCTCGCCGCCTCGGCGGCGTAATACGTGATCACCAGGTCGGCGCCGGCACGGCGAATGCCGGTGAGCGCCTCG
>Ga0207695_10005648_pt1 | contig 16503 bp, 35 predicted proteins | sample KBSC54metaG_FD_184354 | JGI IMG/M metagenome (GOLD analysis project Ga0207695, IMG submission 184354) | Corn rhizosphere microbial communities from Kellogg Biological Station, Michigan, USA - KBS C5-4 metaG (SPAdes) (version 2) | ecosystem: Host-associated > Plants > Roots > Rhizosphere > Soil... | reverse complement strand
TTGAGCCTACACGTGAGGTCGGTGTTCTGTCAAATCACGGGGTGACTCGCACTGCAACGCACCGTCAGGCTCGTTGTGCGCCACGCTCAGCCCCTGCGAGCGTCGGTGTGGATAAGTAGGTGGGATGCAGTACGACGGCGCTAGCGCGCCTTACGGCTCGCCGTCTCTTCCTCCGGGCAGGCCTCGTCATAGAGGGCCTTACCGACATAGCGTGATTGCTATGCTAGACGCTGACTGTCCTGCCTCCGCCGTCGCTCGGCTGGGTGGAGTCCCCGAGCGTGGCGGCGGCAGGTTCTGACGTGGGCTACACGCCGCTTCTGCGATGGCCTCCACGCGCGGATTCGATCTGGCAGCTCGGTCGCACGGGTGCGGTGTCAGTCAGCTATGGGGTGCTGCTAGGCGGGGCCTCCTGCTTGTGATCGCGCCAGTCCCTGGCGCTCGCGTACTTGTCGGACGACGAGCGCGCAGTAGCGCAGGTTGTGCCACGGCGCGGTGCGACAGGTGCCGCACTTCTTGCAGCAGCCGATGCAGTTGCAGCAGTGGCCGCGCTCGCCGGGTCGTGCGGTCGCATTCCACCCCTCACCCTCGTTGCTACGCCACGCCGCCACGATGCCCCCGGTTGTGTAGGTTAGCGTCCGACCGCGCCAGCCCGTAGTCGGCACGGTGCGGGCCGCGCCAGCCGCACGCGCAATATCCCCTGTAGCCGACGATGCGCTGAACGGTCGTCGCAAGCTCGGTGTCGTGGACACGCACGCGTACCGGCAGCGGTGTAGCCCGGTCAGCCATGCCGCCTCATCCGAAGAGGGCGCGCACGTCTGAGAGGACGAGCCACACGACCAGCGCGAGCAGACCGGCGAAGGCCGCGAGGAAGAGGAAGAAGAACACCTGAGCGCGCATCGCTAGCCGCTCCATCCGGCTAGCTCTCAAATCCCGGCATGACGCCGTACAGCGGCTCACCCTTCACGCGCCCCCACGGGTCGGTAGCAGGCGACGGCTCGCTGTCCGCGCTCGTCGGCGGCAACTCGATCGTAGTGTACGACGAGCCGTTGGCGGTCAGGGTCGCCGCGCGAGGGCCGATCCAGCCACGACCGGCGCACTCGGTGCACTCAAGCTTGTCCTGACGATGGACGCGCGAGCCGGTCGCGACCTTCCCCCAGCCGTCGCAGGTGCCGCAACGATTCGCCCTCGGGTCGGGATTCAAGGTCGGGTCGGGATCTTCGCCCATTGAGATCATGACGGCGGCGCGCGTCGCCGGTAGCACCTGCTTGACGGACGGCTGCCAGATAAGGCCGGGGAAGTCGTCGGCGCAGCGCGGGCACGGCTCAAGGAACTGCGATTCCTCAGCGAGTACCTCGGTGAGCGTGTCAACCATCCTCTTCACGGCGCGGTCGATCCGCTTGCGGCCCGCCTCGGCCGCGCGCTCATCGAACTTCGCTTGCGCCTCCTCAATCACCGTGTCGCCCTGCTCCTCGGCAGGCTCGTCGGTGCCCTCCTGCTCCGCCTCCTCGATCTGCTCCTCGGTGATCGGCGCGTCCTCGTCCGGCTCGACGGGCGCTTCCGGCTCTACCTGTGTCTCGTCAGTGCTCATACGGTTCGCCTCCGGATTGTAGAGGCGAGGGTGAATCCGGAGGAAACACCCCCGCCAGGGGAGCTGTTCCCGCTACCACACGAAGGCGGCAGCGTGGGGGAACTGCTCGCCGTGAGTCTACGCCGCCAGAGAGCCACGTCAAGCCGCCACCCGCCCATCTACAACTCTAGGAAGGTCGTCGCGTCGTTCATCGAGTAGCCGCGCGCGATCAGCGCCGCCAACGCATCCTCCAACGTCCACGCCGTGCCCGTCTCGGGATTCGTCACCAGCCCCTTGTACGCCTTCTTCACCTGCGCCGGAGTCAACTGCTTGCGGATGAGGGCGCGCTCCTGCTCCCACAAGGCGAGGATCTGAGGCACCGCTGCCGCCGCCACGCCGAGCGTGCCGAGCGTCGTCGTCGCGGTCGCGTCGTCCGTCTCTTCCGCGACGTACGAGCGGTGAAGCGTCGTCCATAGCTGGTTCTCGGCCTTCGTGACGTGCGGGTCAGCCGTGGCGGTCGCCCCGCCGCCGAAGAGGGTCGCCGCCGACTGCGCAACGTCGAGCGGCCAGCCCAAACCGGCGAACAACTCCGCGCCCCGCTCCGACGTGATCGCCCCCGCCTGCAACAGCGACCGCGTGACGAAATAGGACGGGAACGTCTCGCGGGCCGCATACGCGAGGTTGTAAAACTCGGGTCGCAGGTTGCCACGCCGAAGCGCGGCCAGGTACGCCGCCGGGATTTGGTCGATAGGCCCGCCGTAGACGCCGCCGCGCCGCCCGCCGATCAGGACTTGATGGACGCTGACGCCGCGCCCGAGCAGGTCGTACAGGAGATCCGAGTCGGCGGTCGTCATGCCGTGCTGCGCCGTCTTGCTGCGACGGGTCGGCTCATCGAGGAAGCCGCGCAACTGCAGCTCGGCGTACTCGCCCGCCGTGAGGATCTGGCGGGACACTTCCAGCACCGGCTCTGCCCACTCGGTTCGGAGGTCGCCTTCCGCGATCGCCAGCAGGTAGTCGTTGGGGCCGATGATCTGCCGGAAGAACGCTTGCGCCGCCATGCCGGGGGCCATGCTCAGGCCGGAGCGTCCGACCATCAGCTTCAGCATGTCCTCGTCAAAGCCGAGCCGGTGCGCGAGGTCGAGCGGGTCGAGATCGACCTGCGGGAACCGTGGCACCTTGTCGCCCGTCGCCGGGGGTGCGACCGGAACCCATGCGGGGGCTGGCAAGATGCCGCGCACGACGCCGTACGCAACGTCGCCTAGCCCGACTAGCTCTTTCAGCCGGTACGCGTCCGACGTGAACACGTACCGTTGGTCGCGCGCCGCCTTCGTTAGCGCGTGCGCGTACAGGTCGGTGCTTATGAACCCCTTCCGCCAGAGGTCGAGCGCCTCGGATGCGCCGGGTGCGGTCTGCGCGAGGTAGACGAGATGGTCGAACTTCTCATCGGTGTAGCCCTCACGGTTCGCGGACGCGTGCCCGGTCGGAAGCTCTAGCGCCCCCTGCGCGACGAGCGCCGCCATGAGCTGCGCCGCCAGGATCTTGTTTTGGTTGCGTGCCCACGCCTCCTGCTTGGGCACTTCGACGGCAGGCTCGATCGCGGCGGACGCGGCAGCGCCGACGCCGACGCCGAGAATGATCCCTGCGCCCTCGGGGACTAGGCTGCTCACCGGCTAGGGCAGGTAGAGGGTCGCGTCAGGGCCGGACGGAACGTAGAGCGTCGTCACCGGTAGCAGCTCGGGCGGTGCCGAGTTCGCGCCGCAGAGTCCGGCACCGATCCCGGTCAGCGTCGAGACGAGCGGCGAAGCGACGACCGAAAATCCCTCTTCCAGCCACGGGATCACCTGGCAGATGTTCGTGACGAGCGCTACCTCTCCGACTAGGCCGAGTAGCCGGTCGAGGTCGCGCCAGAGGTTGCAGCCGCGTTTCTTAAAGACGGACTTCGCGGTCGGGCAGCGAATCCAGTCCAAGCCAAGACGGGCGAGCGCGATAGCGACCGCGCCGACGAACGCACCCGTTACCGCCGTCCACGGGTGCGAGCGCATCCACTTGTACAGCCGCTCGTACTCACGCTCCAACGCTTTCGTGCGCGCACGCAACGCGCCCACGTCATGCGTCACGGCATGGTCGATCTCACGTTCCAGCCCCCGGATGCGCGGCAGCACGTCCGCACCGATGCCACGCTCGGACACTTTCGCGCGATCGTGACTAGTGCGGTCGATGCCGACTAGCTCGCGCTCCAACGCGTGCGCTCGCTGGACGAGGAAGCGCGTCAGCCGGTAGAGGCTCGCGATGTTCGACGCGCCAGGCAGTAGCAGCGCGAGCTGTCCGATCAGGTGCGCGTGAGCTTCGATCTCGCGGCCTATATGGTCGATCAGGCGGGCGGTCGCGTGCCAGGATGCGCCGATCTTCGATTCCAGCGCGACGGCCGCACGCCCCATAACCGACGTGATCTTGTGTTCCACGTCGAGCAGGGAGCGGGACAGCACCTTGCCGAGATACGGAATCCAACCGACCGCACCGGAGAGCGTGCCGAAGAACGCGCGGGCGAAGTAGGCGACAAGCAGGCAGACGCCGAGCGCGACGGTGAACGCGATCAGCGCGTCGAGTTGAGGGAACGCCCAAACCAACGGCTAGCCCGTCAGCCGGTCGCCATCGCCGCGAGCTTGTCCTGTGCGGCCTGCAACTGGTCGTGTGCGCTGCCGCCCGTCAGGAACGACCCGAACGACGTATCGGCGGTCAGGGTGGTGACGGGGATCTCCACCACGGTCGAGATCGTGCCGGGGATCGCGGTCGTCGGCGTGTAGGTGACGGTGAAGTCCACCGCATCGAACAACAGACCGGCGTCGTCAATGCCCTGCGTGCCGACCGCCGCCGACGCTAGCCCGCCCGAGAGGATGTCCTCAACCGCCTGCGACAGGCTCGACAGTAGCCCCTGCCCCTGGTCGGCGTCGAAGGACGCTTGCGGCACGGTACGGATCAGCACCGAGCCGGAAGGCGACGACGAAATCGTGCAGAGCTGGCCTTGCGATGCAAGGTTCGGGCCGAACACCTGCACCGTCTCGTATGCGTCGAGGAGAACGTAGCCCATGACCGTCAGCCCCTCACCCTACGTCTGCGTGTCAGCGTCTGCAACGTCGCCCGCCCCGCCCGCCGCGAGTTGTCGAGCCGGTTCGGAAGATGATGGTTGACCGCCTGCCGCAGGTCGGCCCAGCCCGAGTAGGCGTGTGCAAGCTCGCTCGCCGTCGAGAACCCGCTGACGGTGCCCTGTTGCGCGGTCGGTGTGCCGCCCGACGTGAGGAACTGGCGGTAGTCGCCGTTCTTGAAGGTGCTCCACTGTGAGAACGATGCGCCGCCGTCCGCGACCGCTACCGCCGCGTTCACGTTCCCGACCGGCGTTAGCAGTTGCGTCGTCGTGTATTGCGGGTGGGCTAGCTCGTTGATCTGCCACAAGCCGACGCTGTATTCGGGCAGGTTGCCGGGTGCGGGCGGGTGGTATCCGGCCAGGTCGGGGTGGGCGGTGTTGTTGATCTTCGCCGTGTTCCCGCCCGATTCGGCCTGCGCGATCGCCGCCGCCGTGTCTGCGGTCGCCTCGCTCCCGCCCGCCGTCACCCACAACTCTTCCAACTGCGCGTGTGTCAGTACCGCCATCTACGCGGGCGGCGTGGTCGTGGTGGTCGCGACCGCTACGGGCGGCTGCACGTTCGTCGCAGGCAGCACCGGGGTAGCGGGCACCTTCGCAAGGCCGCGCGCGAGCGCGTACAGGCCGACGACAATCGCCGAGCCGATCGCCGCCCACTTCGGATCGAGCTTGTCGGTCAGCGACGCGACCAGCGTCCCGAGTACGTACAGCAACGCGCCGATGAACTCGCTCGTTTTCACTCCCGGCTTGAGCATCGTGTGTTCCCTCCCTGCTAGTGGTGGACGAGCCAAATCGTCAGCGACAGGATCAGTGCGGCGAACGCGACCGCGACCGTCAACACTTGCAGCCGGATCTCGACGCGCCGGTACTGCGCCGTCTCTGCGAGTCGTGCCTGCTTCTGTGCATCGACGAGGAGGATCAACGCGTTTTCTACCTCCCTGATTCGGTTGCTGCGCCGCTGCGCGTCGTCAAGATGCGAGTCGAACTCCCGCCGCATATCGCTAAGTCGCTGTTCCACGGCTGCGAGCCTTTCACCGTCAGTCGTCACCCCTTCGCCCTCTCTGACGCCTCGGCGTCATGCGCTAGCCCCCGGGACGAGCAGGAACGGCCCGAACGTCCCCGACGTAAGATCGCCGCCCGAGACGTTCGTGACGATCAGCGTCACCGTGCCGACGTTCACGCCCGCAACCACCTGGCCGGTCGTAGCGTCGAGCGCCGTAACCCGAATCTGGAACGTGTCATCGAGGTCTAGATCGGGCGGTAACGGAAACTCAATCGGTTGCGCCACGATGCCCCTACTGTGTCCCGTAGATCGTCATGCGCGAACCCGCCGCGAATTGCGCGCTACTGTGTGGCTTAATCGCCACGCGCGTAATCGCTGCCGTGCTGCGCCACTGGCCCGAGCACAAACCCTGCGAAAATCCCGCCGCCTGCGCGACCCCGCCGGTCGCCGCTAACTGCTTGTTGAACGTGGTCTGATCGTACCCCGGAACCGTGACGCTGAACACGCCCACATCATTAGCGGTCGCGGACGCTGCGGCGATGTTCGTTAGCGCCATGCGTGTATCCGCCGCGCCGTTGAACGCTGCGATGGAACCGCCCGAGTTAAGCATGACCGCCCAGTCGTAGTTAGCGCCCGTATCGCCGTTGAATTGCATATCCATGTTCTCGTTCGTGAACGCGCCCGTTCCTCGCGCCAATATCTCAATGATGAGGCAACCATGCCCGCCCGCAACGCCCCCCGCCCCCGTATCGATTGACGCCGCCGCAACGCTCAGCGTCTGATCGAATAGCGCGACAAGTCCGCCGCTGCCTCCGGCCGTGATCGCAACCGACGACGCGGCGGTAATCAGTCCTTCCGCGTTGACGGTGAACACGCCGACGTGCGTACTGTCGCCGTAGCTGCCAGCCGTCGCGCCGGAAGCGGGAAGGTCGGTTGCGGACACTTCCGACCAGCTCGCCCCGCCCCGGTAGATGTAGCTCGGCATCCGTCAGCCGCCGTCTATGCGGGAACGCCGAGATAGATAGCCGACAGGTAGTTAGCGAACACCGTCTGCGTGGATGCGGTGTTGTTCTGCGTGTACGCGCGAATCGTCGCCGAGCCTGACACGTTGAAAATGCTGTAGTCCTGCTGCGACGAGACGCCGCGTTGCGGCACCGATCCGCCGCCGATCCCGCTGGCGACAATCGCGGAGTGTTGCAACTGATCGCCGCTACCCGAAATGAGATAGAACGCATACGTCGGATCGAGCGTCATATTGCCCGACCACGCAATCAGATACAGCCCCGACGTGTTCAGGTGGAGCCGGTCGTTCGTGTTCGTCACCGTCGCCCATGACATAACGCCCGCGTTCGTCGTAGTCGCGTGCAGAAACGGAATGTTGATCGACGCGCCCGCCGCGAGGAAGATGTTCGGATCACCGGATGCGTTGTCGCGCCACCCCCACGCGTAGCTGAGCGCCGCCGTCGATGCGCCACCGGCCACCTTCACGCCGGGAAACCAGCTCACATCGGCGTCATCGCCTGCTGTGACCGTCACCCCCTTGTCGGCAGCCGTCACAAGCACGTTGCCGTTGTTGTCGAGGATCTGTAGCGCGGGAACCCAATCGCCGCCCGCGCCGTTGTCGAGAAACGACGCCCGCACCGACTGCAGGATGATCTCCTGCGAGGGCGGGATCGGGTAGTCCTTCGGCGCGGCGACGACCGCCGTGGAACGGATGGGTACGGAAGCCACTAGCCGGTGCTCCCGTACCCGTCCGCTGCCGTCAGCCCTGCTCGGTCTGCTCGGACTCCTGCTGCGCGCGCTCGGCGGCAGCCGCCCGACGCTTGTCCACGTTGCCCGTCTTGCGCTCCATGAACGGGATCTCTGCGCCGTCGTGGACGACGTAGTAGACGTACGTTCCCCGTTCGGAGTCGTGCCGGACGCCCGTTTCGAGTGCCATCTAGAACCCCGGCCTGTTCGTGAGTTCGTACAGGAGGAAGTCGATCTTCGGCGTCGTGGACGCCTCACCATCGACCACCTGCACGTTGATCGAGCCTGCGTTCAGCGCCTGGAAGCAGGGAACCAGCGGCTTGTTGCCGTGCCGCACCGACTGGTCTGCAAACCACGACGTGTGATCGAGCGTCTCGACACCGGCAGGCCCGCCGATCCGCTGTCCCGACCAGTCCGGCCCGGTCAGCGTCACCGACGTGACGGCGGTCTGCACCGTCCAGCCGAGCAGCGCATACCAGGAACCGGCGTGCAGTCGTGCGTCGTCGGCGTTGAGCGCACGCGCGGTGCCGTACGCCCCCGGTGTGCCCGATGCCTGCGCCTGCGAGTTGATGCCGACGGTGGACTTGCGGAGCGCCTTCACTTGATCCCAGGTTGCATACGAGGCACCGTCCGCGCCGGGAAGGTCGTCGTATGCGAGCTGGTAGGAGACGACCACGTCGTCCGCCGCCGTCGATGTGACCGTGAGCGCGAGGGTGTCGCCGCCGTAGCAGGCGAAACCGCCCTGGTCGCCTAGCAGGTTGTGACCGGCAACCGCCGCCGCGCCGCCCGGTAGGAGCGATGCGATTTCGAAGCGGATGCCGTGCAACTGGTCGTGCGTCGATTCGGGACGGGTGGAGATCACTTCCAACTCGGCTACCGAGTCGGAGTCGATGCCCCACATGTTGATGCACTCCACCTTGCCGTTTGTGACAGCGATCGAAAGGCTGTCCGAACCCTGCGCGGAGAGTGAATCGGCGAAGGTGCCGCCCGTGGTGTTGGCCTTCGCAGCCGTGACACAAACGACGGCGTAACCCATGACGACCTACGCCCCGAGCTGGCCCTTGCCAGCGGCCATGTACTGAATCCACGCCGACGCGCGAGCAACGCCCGCCGCCGTCGTGCCGGACGGCATCGCGTAGATCGCGGGCAAACCCGCCGCCTCGTAGTTGAGGATCTTCGTGATTGCCGCGAGGAACTTCGGCTGTGCCTGCTGCACGCCGGTCGAGTAGTTCCCGGCCTTCGCTGCGGCAGCCTGCTTGATCCCGCCGTCGCCGACAGCGGAGAGACGCTGCTCCCAAATCCCGCCCGGCTGGGTCGCCTGCGAGAAATTGGCCTGCATGACAGCACGGTTCGCAATCGCCGCCTGGACGATCGGCTTCTGTGTGTTCTGCAGGTTCTGAAGCCACGTCTGCTGGCCGACGCTGGTGGACGCATCCCACTTCTGCGCCGCCTGCTGAGGAGTTTTCACCTACCCCGTTCCTTTCGTCGTGAGTAAGACGTACCGCCCCGACGCTAGGTGTAGATCACTCCCGCGTACACCCTTTCAGGCAGGGGGGTGGTAGCCCCCCGCCTGAAACCTCCCCGTGTGAGTTGTATGTTTGACGATGACGCGTGCCGGATCTACGCCGTAGCAACTGCCAGCGATGCGGACGACCGGCAACGGAGGTCGGCCCGATCTCTTGGCGCGGCAAGTGTCGCCCGTGCGGGCTGACCGCTGAAACGGAAGCCATCGTGCAGCTCGCCCACCACAACGGCCCGGTGTTCGACCGCTGGCGCGTCCGTGTCGCCGCCTCGGTCGGCGCGGTCATCCTTGACGACCTACACGAAGGGACGTAACTTCACCCTATGCCCGTCCTCATGTCAGGCCAGAACATCGCGAACCTCGATTTTGCCGTCGCGACGATCACGACCGAGGTTTCCGTCACCGCAACATCGTCCGCGACCGGCAACACCTGCATGACCACGGGCACGATCTTCCTCGAAAACGGCGGCACGTACTACGTCGAAGTGTTTACGCCCTACCTGACGAAAGGGACGACGAATCTCGACGTGGAACTGTGGGACGGAGCGACGTTCCTGCAATCGCTGTCCGGCCACATGGCCGCGAGCGCGACACTCGGGCAGGGCGTCGTCCTTGCCGCGCGTCGCGCGCTTGCGTCCGGCTCGCACACGTTGACGGTGAAAGCGTTCGTCGACGCGGGAACCGGCAAGTTCGGTGCGGGTGACGGTGCGACCGGCAACCCGCCGCCCGCAATCCTGCGCCTACGCGCCGCGTAGTCGGCGGGACACGCGATGTCAAGCGTCGTCTACCAGCCCGACTACGTACCAACCAACTTCACACTCGGCGGTCTGCGCGCCGCGATCGTCTTGCCGGGTCATCTCGTCGTCTACGGGTTCACGGTGACGAGCACGAACGCGGGCGCTCAGTCGCTACTCGTGTTCGACCTGGCCGCGCTGCCCGCCGACGGCGCTGTCCCGTTGATCGGCAAGGCGCTGGCCGCGAGCGATGCGGTCGGCTTCTCCTGGGCACCGCAGGGCCGTGAGTTCACGCAAGGCTTAGTCCTCTGCAACAGTTCGACGCTTGCGACAAAGACGATCGGTGCTGCCGACTGCTTCTTCGATGTGCAGTACGACGTGATCTCTGACGGCGGGAACGTCGTCAGCGCGGAGTCGTAACCGTGCCCGTTATCAGTGGTGGTAGGAGTGGATTCGCGCCCGTTTCGGTAGTGCTCACCCGCTCCTCGCTAGACATTCATGCAGCCGGTACATATCCGTTGTTGTGGGACGGGCTAGCCGATAATGTGTGGGACTTCAATACGTTAAGCGCGCTTCCCGCTGGACTCGGCCTGAGCCTAGCGTTCGATGGATCGAGCGGCAACATCACGACGACAACAAACGGAGTGTGGTCGTTCGCGCTATACGGGGGTCTTGGTGTCGATACCGCTTGGACAGGCTCGCTTACCTTACCGTTCAGCGGCTCAGGCTCAGGCGTGTTCGCGAGCGCGAACGTAAACGCCGGGGAGCCCGTAACGTCCGAGACGGTGGCGCTGGCGAGCGGCGACGGGGCGGCGGTTGCAAAGCTCGCCACTGTCCACGCCGCGACTGCTAACCCGTACAACGTCGGGCCGTTTATGTCCATCGTTCGACTTGCTTAGTGAGTACGTCGCTACCGCCGCTGGTCGAGCGCACGACGCCGAACGAGTCGGCACGGAAGTACGGCCCACCCCGGTACATCGTCTGGCACTCCACGGCAGGCCACTACGCACCGTCGATCGCCTGGCTGTGCAACCCGGCGTCGCAGGCGTCCGCGCATCTCGTCTTGCGCGAGGATGGCGGCGAGGCTACCCAGCTTGTCGCGTTGCACATGAAAGCGTGGCACGCTTTCGAGTATTGGAACGAGCGTGCGGTCGGTGTCGAGCACGCAAGCCTCGGTCGTGGCTTCACGGGGCGCGAGCAGGCCGAGCGGTCGGCGCGCGTGTTCGCCTGGTTGTGTCACGTCCTCAAGATCCCGCCCGTGCATGGGATCGGGCGCGACTCTGGCATCGTCCGGCATCGTGACCTTGGCGCTGCCGGTGGCGGGCATGAGGACGGGCCTACGGATGCGACGTGGTTCGGCTGGTATCTGCCGCGTGTCGCTGCCGAGCTTGATCGTGGCGGTTTTCGGGCGGTGTGGGCTAAGGTCTAGGTGTGTCCCTCGCCGGGGATGCGTTGCGGGCGGTAGTTCACGGGCTGCCGCCCGCCATAGTTGCACTAGCCGAATAGTTGTGCTACGGTAGCGGTGTACCCGGCGAAAGGATGCGATGAGCGAGACGGCATGGTTCAAGGTCTACCTGCGGCGCGGCGGACTGTCTCATACGTTCGAGGTCAAGGCGTGGGACGAGAGGGACGCACGCTGCTCCGCTGCGGATGCGTTCCCTGGCTGGCGCGTGGTGGAGGTTGTGCGCGATAATGACTGACGCGCCCACACTGACCGGCGTAGTCGATTCGTGGACTGAGACGACCCTCGTCTCGGCGCTGCTCTACTACGGACTCGCGTGCGCTGACGGGACGCATTGCGTCGATGCGCTCCGCAAGATCGGCCACGACAAAGCAGCAGACGTGCTCGCGGACGCGCTGGCGGAACGCAATGGCTGACACGATCACGCTGACGCTCGACCGTGCCGCCGCAGACGACCTACTGCAACGCCTGTTGGAGTCGCGCCACCACGACGACGACACGCACGAGTGCTTCCTGATTGTGCTGCTTGCTGACGCGCTCGGGGAGAATGTAGGCGACTGGTTGCGGCAGCGTGCGGCGGTGTTCGCATGACGCGCGACTCGCTGGTCGCATCCCGCCCGATGTGCTCCTGCGGCCGAGATTGTGTCGAGCTTGGTAACGACCTCTGCCGCTACTGCCGGGCTGACTACGAGGAGCGCCAATATCACCGCGAGCAAGAGGCCGCTTATTACTCGGAGCAGCAGGCCGAATACGAGGCGTGGCTGAATCAGCAGGGGCCAGCATCGTGACCGCCGTCGATCTCCGCGACGTTTTGTTGCGCGCGGCTGACGCCCTGCACGATGCGGCCTGGGTGATGGAGGGTGCAAAACCGTCGCCTCCGCTGCCGCCGCCCGTGACGTTCGTGCTGCCGCAGACAAGGTGCGTTGAGGCCGAAGTGCGCGCGCTGATCGCGGCTCTGGACGACGAAGCGGAGCGGACTTCGTGACAGTCGGCAAGTCTCATCCCCCCACGCTTCGCATCCGCTCGGTGTCGTCGTGACGGTCGCAGTCCTTGACGAGCGCCGTCCCGTGCTCGGTGGCAGCACCATCGCCGCCGCCGCAGGCATCGACCCCTACTGCTCCCCGATCCGGCTATGGCTGGAACTGACCGGCAAGCTGCAACGCGAAGAGTCGGAGCCGATGCGGATCGGCAAGGTGCTTGAGCCTGCCATCTTCACGCTGTTCCGGCAGGACGGCTATGACGTGACGCGCACGCCTGACGCCGAAGTGCGCGACCCGTTCATCCCGTGGCTTGTCGGCCACCCGGACGGGTTCGGTGGGGGCGAATGGGAGGGCGCGGTCATCGAAGCGAAGGCGACCGGCAGACCGACCGACACGCTCCCCGTCCACCATGAGGCGCAGGTGCAGACCTATATGCGGCTGTCAGGGTCGGGTAACGCGCTCGTCGGCCAGCTCGGCGGCATGACCTTCCAGACCTGGCACGTCGAGTATCACCCGCACCTGGCCGACCTGCTGCTTGCGCTCGGTGAGGAGTTCGTCCGTCATGTGCGTGAGGGTGTGCAGCCTGCGCCGCACGGCCATCCCGACGATCGGGACGCGCTCTTGTCGGCGTACACGGTAGAGCCTGGCGGTCGGGTGCGTGAGTCGCGCGAGGTTCGGGATTGGCGGCGCGAGCTTGCGGGGCTGTTGGAGGCTGAGAAGGCGCGTAAGGCGCGGATCGAGCTGCTGCGGGCGCGGATCACGGCGCACATGGGTTCGGCTGACACGCTGGTTTCGTTGCATGACGAGGTGGTCGCGACGTGGAAGGAGACGCCATCGCGGAGGCTTGACGTTACGAGGTTGCGGGCCGAACGGCCTGACGTGTACGACGCGTATACCGGCGAGACAATGACACGGAGGTTTCTACTCAAGTGATTCGCTTACGGTATTACCTGCACATCGACGTGGACGAGAGCGCGATGCCCGCCGACGTGATCCACGAGATTCATAGCGATGCGGAACCGCAGGACACGGTCTGGTCTGCCATGGTTCGCCGCTACATCGGCGGCGTGGTCTGCGACATCGAGAACGACCTGGGCGCGGCTCTGCCGGAAGGCTTTGCCGTACGGATTGACGACCCGCCCGCCGTCGAGCAGGTGCAGCTATGACCGATCTAGAGCAGGCGCTAGAGCGCGTCGCAGCGCCCGAGCAGACACGGAGCGTCGCGGACTACATCGAAGCGATGAAACCCGAGATCGAGAAGTCACTCCAATCCGAGCAGGGGGCTGCGATCCTCGCCCGCCACTACTACAACGCCGTCCGCTTCAACCCGCTCCTGATGCAATGCGCGCCGGACTCGCTCGTCGCCGCGCTGCTTCTGTCCGCCCAGGTGCGGCTCGAACCCGGCCCGCTCGGACACGTCTACCTCGTCCCGTTCCACAACAGCAAGCGCAATGTGCACGAGGTTGTCTGGATGCTCGGCTATACCGGGATCGTGGAGCTTGCGCGGCGCGGCGGGGCGGTCGGGCTGCGCGCCGTCGTCGTGCATGACGACGACGACTTCGTACCGCCGTGGCAGGACGAGAAGGGCGCACACTGGAAGCACGTCCCGAACCTCAGCCCGGACGAGGGGGAAAGGGTGGGCGCGCTCGTCACCTGGAAGGAAGGCAGCGAGCGGCAAGCCCTGTTCATGCCGCCCGAGCGGATAGACGTGGCGATCAAGGCGTCACGCAACCCGAAAGCGTCCGACCTGCGCTCCGAGGACTGGTATTGGCGCAAGACGGCTGTCCGGTTTGCGCGGCCCTGGTTGCCGTTGACGACCGACACGGGTTTCGCGCAGGCGTACCACGCGGACGGTGCGGTCGTGCCCGCGCTCGACGTGGTGGAGGGTGAAGCGGTGCCGGTGATCGAAGGCGGCACCGATGGCTGAGGAGTTCATCTACTCGCTCGACTCCTACACTGCTGTAGTTGCGCGCGAGGACATCGACGGCGGCGAAAAGCGTGTGATGCTCGTCCAGAATCGGCGGTGTAACGCCGACAATCGAATCATGTTCGATATGACCCCGAGCAACGCGCGGCGGATCGCGACACGTCTACGGCGCTACGCCGACTTCCTCGAACCGCCTAAGCCGCGCAAGGTGGTGCGTCGTGGCTAACAACTATCGCGCGAAGGGGCACACGTTCCAGCACGAAACCGCCGACCTGTGGCGCGAACACGGCCACCACGTCAGCCAGCTACAGCGCAACCTTGCCGACACGGGCGACAACATGATCCGCACACCGCACGGCGTCACGCTCGCAGAGGAGACGAAACGGCGCGAGCGGCTGTCGATCCCCGAGTGGTGGAAGCAGACGTGCAAGGACGCACCCACCGGCTCGGTGCCGGTGTTGACGTTCCGGCAGTCGCGCCGTGAGAGTCTGACCGTGATCCGCACCGCCGATCTCGCGCGACTGTTGGCAGGCCAGTGATGAGAGAAGAGCTACGCACCGGCCTGGAAGCGACGATTAGGCGGCGGCTTGGCCGCGATGCCGTCACCGCGACCGTCTCGTACACGCGTGACGACGGGATGGCGGCGGTCTGTGTCGGATCGGGTGATTCGCTGGCCGAGCGTGTGGCTGACGCTGCCGCGCAACTGCCGCCCGGTGTGTGGACACGCACGGCCGTCAGTACGCCTACCTCCGTGTACGCGGATGTGACCGGCAGGGTTCCTCGTGACCCGTGGAATAGCGGCTACTACAAGATCAACATCGCGTATCCGATGTACGAGCGGAAGGTCGTGCGGCGATGAGCGCGCGGGACTCGCTGTGGGATCGGCCTTTCCGAGCCTCGAAAGGAGGCGCTTGTGACAACGCGTGAACGGCTCCGTGAGCGGGCGCAGAAGGCGGCGATCCGCTACGCCCGAGCGACGCGCGAGCTGTTCGACGACACCCGGCGCGGCATCGTCGTGGCAACGGAGATCGAGGGCACCGTCGTCGTGTCTGCCACGGGCCTCTACGGCCGCAAATTGGCGAAGTTGGTCGAGCAGCGGCTCCACGACGAGGGAGAGATCGCCTTCTTCATCGAGCGCCCGAACGCAGAGCGGATCAAGACGCTCGTGCCTACGCGAAAGTCGAGCGTCGCGTGAGCGGCTCGCTGTTTACGTCTCGCTTCGCGATCTCGGGAGGAGGCGCTTGTGACTGACGAATTGGAGGACTGGCTCGACGGCGAACCGCGGCCCTATCGGAAGCGGCCTGTCGTCATCGAGGCTGCCCGCCTCGGGGAGTTCAACGGTGCAGGCGTCGCCGAGTGGTGCGGCGGCGTTCTCCGCGGTGGCCCGGACGGCGGGAGTCGCAACGGGGTCGTGCTTATCAAGACCCTCGAAGGGACGATGACGGCCTCGCCGGGCGACTACGTCATCAAGGGCGTCCAGGGCGAGTTCTACCCGTGCAAGCCCGACATCTTCGAGGCGACATATGAGGCCGTGGAGGAGCCGACTTCGTGACAACCGGCAAGTCTCAGCGAACCACGCGTCGCGAACCGTTCGAGCCGTCATGCCCACGATGTGGCGACTTGCTCATCGTTGGCTCGACTGTCTGCCCGTCCTGCTATGCGATCGTCACCGTCATCGAGACGCGCGCGCCCCGCGACTTCCGCGAGCCTGTGCATACCCCGGTGGATACTGTGGACAATAGGAGGGACGATGCCTGACGTACAGCGGTGCGACAACTGCAAGCGGTGCGCGAGCCCGCCGCCGAAACGGGTAATGATCCTGGTGGACGGGTCGCCCCGGATCGAGCGGCGTCTATGTTCGGCCTGCCGGGTTCACGCCTGCGACGAGATCATGCGGCCCGCCCCGTGGATCGGGGTTGCCCCCGGCGAACGCATCGTGTCATGATGCCGCCGATGGTCGCCGCCCTCTACGTCGAGAAGAACGGCGCTGCGCCTGCCGTCGCTCTCGCAGGAGGCCCCGCCTAGCAGCACCCCATAGCTGACTGACACCGCACCCGTGCGACCGAGCTGCCAGATCGAATCCGCGCGTGGAGGCCATCGCAGAAGCGGCGTGTAGCCCACGTCAGAACCTGCCGCCGCCACGCTCGGGGACTCCACCCAGCCGAGCGACGGCGGAGGCAGGACAGTCAGCGTCTAGCATAGCAATCACGCTATGTCGGTAAGGCCCTCTATGACGAGGCCTGCCCGGAGGAAGAGACGGCGAGCCGTAAGGCGCGCTAGCGCCGTCGTACTGCATCCCACCTACTTATCCACACCGACGCTCGCAGGGGCTGAGCGTGGCGCACAACGAGCCTGACGGTGCGTTGCAGTGCGAGTCACCCCGTGATTTGACAGAACACCGACCTCACGTGTAGGCTCAA
>Ga0207695_10005644_pt1 | contig 16515 bp, 12 predicted proteins | sample KBSC54metaG_FD_184354 | JGI IMG/M metagenome (GOLD analysis project Ga0207695, IMG submission 184354) | Corn rhizosphere microbial communities from Kellogg Biological Station, Michigan, USA - KBS C5-4 metaG (SPAdes) (version 2) | ecosystem: Host-associated > Plants > Roots > Rhizosphere > Soil... | reverse complement strand
CCCCAAGCCGCGCACGCCGGACGAGCCGAAGATGGAAGACCTGCTCGGCACGGCCCTGAACCAGGCCCTGGTGCAGGCGATCTCGCAGAAGTCGAACTACCAGCAGATCGCGCAGTCGCACCTGACGACCGCGGCGAACCAGATCACCGCCTACTTGAAGCAGCAGGGGACGTATTGATCCTGATGTGCGTCGGAGGGTGGCATACGGGCTCCGGCGAGACCGCGGTCTCGCCGGAGCCCCGGCTCCCGCATGGGCGGGGCGGCCGTGACGACTGAGCTCGTCGTCAGCCCCGAGAGCCCCGAGCCCGGAGAGCCGCCGCGGGGGCGGAAGGTGTGGCCGGGGTCGGGCTGGGGCGGCAGGTTCGCCGCCAGCCCCTACCTGCTGCTCGTGCCGGCTGCCGTGGCGCTCGCGGGCGTCTCGCTCTACCCGCTCTTCTACGGCGTCCGCGCCAGCTTCACCCACTATCTCTACGGCCGCGACTTCGGCACGAACGGCCTCACGAACTACCGCAACGCCTGGAACGACGAGTTCTTCCGCCAGGCGATGGAGACGACGGCCAAGTACGTCATCTGCACGGTCACGATCGAGACGCTGCTCGGCCTCGGCCTGGCCCTGCTCGTCTCGCGCGAGATCCGCTTCTCGAGCCCGATCCGGGTCGGCCTGATCCTGCCGATGACGATCGCGCCGGTCGTCGTCGGCGTGATGTGGCGGCTGATCTACGACTCGGGCGTCGGCGTCACCGACCCGCTGTTCCAGCTCTTCGGCGCCAGCCCGCCCGACGTGCTGGCCCACAACACGAGCGCGTTCATCGCCGTCGTCGTCGTCGACGTGTGGGAGTGGACGCCGCTGATCTTCCTGATCGTCCTGGCCGGGCTCCAGTCGATGCCGCAGGAGCCGCTCGAGGCGGCCCGGGTCGACGGCGCCGGGCGGGTGCGGCTCTTCATGGACCACACCCTGCCGATGCTGATGCCGGTGCTGCTGGTCGCGATCACGCTGCGGACGATCGACGCCATCGGCACGTTCGACCAGATCTACGTGCTCACCCAGGGCGGCCCGGGGACGGCGACCCGGCTGATCTCGATCTACGCCTACAACACGGCGTTCCTGTTCACCCAGTACGGCCAGGCGGCGGCGATGCTGGTGATGCTGCTGATCATGGTGATGCTGCTGATGGTCGTGGCGGTGCGGCTCATGCGGAGGGCGGCGCGGTGAGCGCGCGCATGCCCCGGATCGGCCTCTACCTGGGGATCGCCCTGATCCTGGTGGTGGCGCTCTTCCCGTTCTGGTGGATGGTCGACACATCGCTGAAGCAGCCGGTCGACATCTTCGGCGGCGTCACCCTCTACCCGCACCACCCGACGACGAGCAACTACTCGCGCCTGTTCGACGTGTACCACTTCGGCGCGTACCTCGAGAACAGCCTCATCATCGTGGCGGTGTCGGTCGCCTTCAGCCTCACGATCGGCACGCTGGCGGCATATGCGCTGGCCCGCTTCCAGCTGCGCTTCGGCCTGAACCAGTCGGCGCTCGTGGTTGCGCTGCTCGTGCGCATGATCCCGGGCATCCTGCTCGTGATCCCGCTCTACATCACCCTCGCCAGGTGGGGCCTCCTGAACACGCGCCTCGGCCTGATCCTGATCTACACCGGGCTGAACACGAGCTTCGTGATCTGGATGATGCAGAGCTTCCTGGCCGAGATCCCGCGCGACATCGAGGAGGCGGCGATGGTCGACGGCGACTCCCGCCTGACCGCGCTCTGGCGGGTCGTGATCCCGCTGGCGGCGCCAGGCCTCGCCGCGACCGCCATCTTCTGCGTCATCACGACCTACAACGACTTCCTGATCGCGCTCTCGCTGACGTCGACGACGCAGGCGCAGACCGTGCCGGTGGGCGTCTCGACCCTGATCGGCAAGATCCAGATCGAGTACGGCCCGATGGCCGCCGCCGGGGTGATCGGGGCGCTGCCGATCGTGATCTTCGCCCTCGTCGTCCAGCGCCACTTCGTGCGCGGCCTGACCCTCGGGGCGGTCAAGTGAGCACGGTGCGGATGACGACCGCGCAGGCGCTCGTCGCCTTCCTGGCCGAGCAGCAGGTCGAGCGCGACGGCCGACGGGCGCCGCTCCTCGCCGGCGTGCTCGGCATCTTCGGCCACGGCAACGTCGCCGGCGTCGGCCAGGCCCTGCAGCAGCACGGCGGCCTGCGCTTCGTCCTGCCGCGCAACGAGCAGGCGATGGTGCACACGGCGGTCGCCTACGCCCGGCACCGGAACCGGCTGCAGACGTGGGCCTGCACGTCGTCGATCGGCCCCGGCGCGACCAACATGGTCACCGGCGCGGCGCTCGCGACGATCAACCGCCTGCCGGTGCTGCTCCTGCCCGGCGACGTGTTCGCGTCGCGGCGGGTGAACCCGGCGCTGCAGCAGCTCGAGCTGCCCGGCGCCCCCGACGCGTCGGTGAACGACGCCTTCCGGCCGGTCAGCCGCTTCTTCGACCGCATCAACCGGCCCGATCAGCTCGGCCCGTCGCTGCTCGAGGCGGTGCGCGTGCTGACCGACCAGGCCGAGACCGGCGCCGTCACCCTGGCGCTGCCGCAGGACGTCCAGGCCGAGGCGCACGACTACCCCAGGGAGCTGTTCGAGCGGCGCGTCTGGCGCATCGCCCGGCCGGCCCCCGACCCGGCCGCGGTGGCGGACCTGGCGGCGCTCGTCCGGGGCGCCCGGCGGCCGCTGATCGTGGCCGGCGGCGGCGTCATCTACTCCGAGGCGACCGCCGCCCTGCGCGCCCTCGCCGACGCCACCGGCATACCGGTCGCCGAGACGCAGGCCGGCAAGGGGGCGATGCCCTACGACCACCCGGGCGCGCTCGGCGCCCTCGGCGCGACCGGCGCCCGGGCGGCCAACCTGGTCGCCCGCGACGCCGACCTCGTCATCGCCGTCGGCACCCGCCTGGGCGACTTCACGACGGCGTCGCGCACCGCCTTCCAGGCCCCCGACCTGCGCCTCGCCTCCCTGAACGTGGCCGCCTACGACGCCCACAAGCTGGGCGCGCTGGCGCTCGTCGGCGACGCCCGGGCCGGGCTCGAGGCGCTGGCCCAGGCGCTGGCCGGCCACCGCGTCGACGCCGCCCATGCCGAGCTGGCTGCGCGCCTCAACCGCGAGTGGGACGCCGAGGTGGGCCGGCTCTACGCCGGCGAGGACGGGCCGCCCACCCAGCCCCAGGTGATCGGCGCCGTGAACGACTCGGCCGAGCCGCGCGACGTCGTCGTCTGCGCCGCCGGCAGCATGCCCGGCGACCTGCACAAGCTCTGGCGCACGCGCGACCCGAAGGGCTACCACGTCGAGTACGGCTACTCGTGCATGGGCTACGAGGTGGCGGGCGGCCTGGGCGTGAAGCTGGCCGACCCCGGCCGCGAGGTGCTCGTGATGGTCGGCGACGGCTCGTGGCTGATGATGTCGTCCGAGATCGCGACGTCGATCCAGGAGGGCGTGCGGCTGACCGTCGTCCTCGTCGACAACCACGGCTTCGGCTCGATCGGCGGCCTCTCCCGCTCGCTCGGCTCGGAGGGCTTCGGCACGGCCTACAACCAGCCCGTCGACCTGGCCGCGAACGCGCGCAGCCTGGGCGCGCACGGCGTGCGCGTCGAGAGCATCGCCGCGCTGCGCGTCGCGCTCGCCGAGGCGCGCGCCGCCGACCGCACCACCGTCATCGTCGTCGAGTGCGACCCGGGCCGCGGCGTCGGCTCCTACGAGTCCTGGTGGGACGTCCCGGTCGCCGAGGTCTCGACGATGCCGGCCGTGGTCGCCGCCCGGGCCGACTACGAGCGCGAGCGGGCCCGCGAACGCGCCCTCCCTGGCGGTGCACATGGCTGACACCCGGCTCCGCGTCGGCGTCGTCGGCGCGGGGATGATCGCGCAGGTCGAGCACATCCCCAACCTGCTGCACCTGAGCGAGAAGTTCGAGCTCGTCGGCGTCGCCGACCCGTCCGCCCACGTTCGCGCCGAGATCACCGGCCGCTACGGGGTCGCCGGCTTCGCCACGGCCGGCGACCTGCTGCTCCAGTCGCTCGACGCGCTGGTCGTCACCGTGCCCGACCCGCTGCACGCGGCCACGGTGCTCGCCGGCCTCGAGGCCGGGCTGCACGTCTTCTGCGAGAAGCCGCTCTGCTACACGGATGCCGACGCGGCCGAGATCGCCGCCGCCCGCGACCGCGCCGGGACGGTCGTCCAGGTCGGGTACATGAAGCGCTTCGACCCCAACTACCAGGCGGCGCTCGACTACCTGCCCGAGGGCGGCGAGGGGCTGCGCTACCTGTCGGTCGAGGTGTCCGACCCCGACTCGTGGCCGTTCGTCGCCCACCGGCCGCTGGTGCGGCCCGACGACGTGCCGGCCGAGCTCATCGCCGACAGCCGCGTCCGCCAGCACGCCCAGGCGGCGGAGGCGCTCGGCATCGCGGTCGACGGCGACAACCTGCGCGGCTACACCGAGCCGCTCATGTCCGGGGCGGTGCACGTCGTGAACGCCACCCACGGGATGCTCGACCGGATGGGCATCGTCACCGGCCCGGTGCTCGACGGGGTGATCTTCGCCGGCGGCGAGGGCGCGTCCGGTTCGGTGTCGCTGCTGGACGGCCGGGCGCTCTGGCACCTCGTGCAGGTGCTCGTGCCCGGCGTGGCCTGGTACCGCGAGCGCTACACGCTGCACTTCGACGAGCGGGTCGTCGAGCTCGAGTTCCCCTCGCCCTACCTGAACAACCAGCAGACGTCGCTGCGGGTGCGCCGGTCGGACGGGCTGCGGCTCGATACGGTGCACGTGCAGGCCGGTTACGAGGAGGCGTTCGTGCGGGAGCTGGAGGGGTTCTGGGGCAGCGTCGTCCGCGGCGACGAGCCGCGCAACACGGTGGAGGACGCCGTCCGCGACGCCCGCCTTTTGACCGAGATCGCCCGGCGCGCCGTCGGTGTCGCATGAGCGACCACATGCGCTCCGCCCAGCGCGCCCGGGCGCTCGACCGGCTGGCATCGCCGCGCGGCGTGATCGCCGGCGCGGCGGTCGACCACCGCGACGCGCTCCAGGCCGTGCTCGCGAAGCGCGGCATCGAGCTCGACGACGCCGGCATCACCGAGCTCAAGGTGCGGGTCGCCGCCGCGCTCGCGCCGGCCGCCACCATGATCCTGCTCGACGCCGAGTACTCCGTCGCCCAGGCGATCGCGGCCGGCGCCGTGCCGGGCTCGACCGGAATCGTCGTCCCGCTCGAGGCGATGGGCTACGGCGACGTCGCCAGGGTCGCCCAGACGCGGTTCCTGGAGGGCTGGTCGGCCGCCAAGGCGCGCCGGCTGGGCGCGTCGGGGGCGAAGCTGCTCCTGCCCTACCGGGCCGACGTCGCCGACCAGGCCGAGCGCCAGGAGGGCGTTGTCCGCACCGCCGTCGCGGCGTGCCGCGAGGCCGGCCTCGCGCTGATCGTCGAGCCGATCGTCTACAAGCGCGAAGGCGATGAGCGGGCCGGCGGCGAGCGCTTCGCCGAGCTCGTGGTGGAGGGCGCCCGCCGGCTGGCCGAGCTCGAGCCGGACATCCTGAAGCTGCAGTACCCGGGCTCGGCGGACGCCTGCGAGGAGCTCGACGCCGCCGTCGGCCGGGCGATCCCGTGGGTGCTCCTCGGCGGCGGCGCCGGCGAGGACGTGATCGGCGGCCAGATCGAGGACGCCTGCCGGGCCGGCGCGAGCGGCTTCATCGTCGGCCGGACGCTCTTCGACGCCGGCCTCGTGACCGACCCCGACGCATCCCGCCAGGCGCTCGCGTCGCACTCGCGGCCGCTGCTCGAGCGGCTCGCGGCCATCGCGGAGGAGCTGGCGACCCCGTGGCGCGAGCGCGTCGGCGTGCTGCCCCAGCCGCCGCGCGACTGGTACAGCTGACGCACCAAACGGGGTCAGACCCCTCTTGGTGCGCTGTTCGGCGCGACGAGTACCTTCATGGCCGCGCCCGTCTGGGCCAGCTCGAGCGCATCGCCGACGCCCTCCAGCGGCACGCGATGGGTGATCGCGCGGGCGAACGGAAGCCGGTCGCGGTGCCGCGCGAGCATGTCGAGGGAAGGCCGGTACTGGTCGAGCGTCTCGCCGCCGACGCCGAGGATCGTCACGCCGGGGATGCACACCTGGCTGTTCGGGTTGATCGGCACCGGCCCCATGTCGACGAACGCGCCCGCCTCGATCACGGTGCCGCCGGGACGGACGAGGTCGAGCGCCTCGATCATGCTCTCCGCGAGGCCGGAGCAGCTGCAGACGACGTCGGCGCCGAGGCCGCCGGTGGCGGCGCGCACGACGTCGATCCGCTCCTCGCGACTCGTGCGTGAGGCGTCCAGAACGAGATCGGCGCCGAACGCGCGGGCGTGGTCGAGCCGCTCGGGCAGGACGTCGACCGCGACCAGGCTGCCGGCGCCGATCAGCTCCGCCTTGGCGAGGTGCATGAGTCCGAGCGGGCCGACGCCGAGCACCGCCACGGTGTCGCCGAACCCGAAGCCGCCCGGGACGGCGCGGGCGCGGTCGAGCCCGTTCGTGACGGCGAGCAGCTCGGTGAGCGCGGCCAGCTCGGAGGGAAGCTCGTCCGGCACCCGGAAGACCCGCGTCCCGGGCAGCAGGTACATCAGCTCCGACCAGCCGCCGAGCAGGTGCGGCGGGTGTGCGCAGGTGAGCGAGTTGCCGTAGTCCTCGAGCGCGGTGCACAGGTAGTAGGGCGCCGTCTCGCTGAGGCAGAAGCGGCAGCGGCCGCAGGTCAGGTTGGGCGCGGGCACGACCCGGTCGCCGACCCGAAGCGGCGTGCCGTCGGCGTCGACCGGCGGCTCACCAGGCCCGAGCGCCTCGATGACGCCGACGTTCTCATGGCCGCAGATCAGCGGGTAGGCCGCCTCGCGCTCGTGGTCGGTGCCGGCGTACTGCAGGCTCTCGCCCCGCCACGTGTGCTTGTCCGTGCCGCAGATGCCGGAGAAGTGCATGCGCAGGAGCGCCGCTCCCGGCTCGGGATCCGGTTGCGGGAACGACTCGACGGCGAAACGCCCCGGGGCGTGGACGACGGCGGCGCGGACCTGGCTCATCGCCGCGAGCATAGATGGCATGATGCTGGCCGATGGGTGACATGGGCGGGTCGCAGGGCTACCGGGGGCTCCTCCGCGTGCCCTCCTACCCGGCCCTCATCTCGTCCGTCGCCCTGGCCCGCCTGGCGAACTCGATGAGCCAGGTCGGCGTCGTCATCTACCTGCTCGACGCGACCCACAGCGCGGCGATCGCCGGCGCCGGCGCGGCCGCCCAGCTTCTGCCCGGCATCCTCACCGGCCCGTTCGTCGGCGCCTGGCTCGACCGTACCCACGCCCGCGTGCGCGGCATCGTCGCCACCCAGCTCCTTCGCGCCATGCTGCTCTTCGCGGTCGTCGCCTGCGGCCAGCTGCTGCACCCGCCCGCGGCGGTGCTGCTCCTGCTGCTGGCGGGCCTCGGCGTCACCTTCCCGATCCCGAACGTCGGCTTCCGCTCGCTGATCCCGGTGGCCGTCCCCCGCCACCTGTGGGATCAGGCCAACGCGGCCGACTCCGTGTCGTACGACTCGGCCTTCGTGATCGGGCCGGCGCTGGCCGGCGCCACGGTCACGCTGGTGGGGGCGCAGTGGGCGATCGTGCTGCAGGGTCTGGCGACGCTGGCCGCCGGCGCGGTGGCGTCGCGCGTGCGCGAGCCGTCCGGGCGGATCATCGAGACCGAGCCGCCGCTCGAGGCGGCCGTGGCCGGCCTGCGCGCGGTGATCTCGCACCGGCAGCTGCGGGCGACGGTGGCGCTGATGGTGGTGTCCGGGATCGGCTACGGGTGCCTCACGATCGGCCTGCCGCTGTGGGCGCGCGAGACGCTGCACATGTCGCCGGGCGTCGCCGGCTGGATGTGGGCGGCCGCGTCGGTCGGCTCGATCATCGGCGGCCTCGCCTACGGCTGGCGGCCGCCACCCGGCTCGCACGCCCGTCACGTCGTGGTCTTCACCGCGCTCTTCGGCCTGCCGCTGCTGCTCGTGCCCCTGGTCTCGTCGCTTGGGGCCGGCATCGCCTGCATGTTCGTGTCGGGCCTCTGCTCGGCGCCGTTCATCATCGCGATGTTCTCGATCCGCCAGGGCGCGGTCGACTCGCGCCTGCACGGCCGCATCTTCGCGATCACGGTCTCGATCAACGCCGCCGGCACGCCCGCGGGCGCCTTCCTGGCCGGCCTCGCGGTCGGCCACATCGGCGTGCACCGCCTGCTGTTCGGCGCCGGCCTCGGCCAGCTGCTCGCCTCGGCGGTCGCGGCACGGCTCTTCCGCGCCGACCGCGAGGTTACGCCGACCGCCTTCTCCGAGCCGGAACGCGCCGCCGCCTAGGCGCAGCACCGTGCGCGTTCGCTGCGCGCTGCCCAGTTGCCACCGGGCAGGCCGTGTGCCAGTATCGTCAGATGGCCGCCACCGGCGTGGTCTGCTCCCAGTGCGGCCATGAGAACCGTCATGGCGCCCGCTTCTGTGACTCCTGTGGTGCCCGGCTAACCGGGGCCCCAGACTCCCTGGTCGAGGAACGCAAGGTGGTAACGGTGCTGTTCTGCGACCTCGTGGGCTTCACGGCGGGTTCGCATGATGCGGACCCGGAGGACGTGAGTCGTCGCTTGGCGGTCTACCACGCTGCTGCGCGGCGGGCCATCGAGCGCTTCGGAGGAGTACTCGAAAAGTTCATCGGCGATGCGGTGGTGGGCGTTTGGGGGGCACCGGTCGTCCACGAGGACGACGCTGAGCGGGCGCTGCGGGCGGCGCTCGCAATCGTCGAGGCCGTTGAACCTGACGTGCGGATAGCGGTGAATACCGGTGAGGCGCTCGTCCGGCTCGATTCGGCCGCCGACCCCGGGTTCGGCGTGGTCGGAGACGTCGTCAACACCGCCTCACGGTTGCAAAGCGTGGCACCGATCGGGGGCGCTGTCGCAGGCGAAGGCACGGTTCGTGCCGCCCGCGGGGCGATCGAATTCGTCGAGCTGGAGCCGGCCCGTGTAAAGGGAAAACCCGAACCTGTGCGCGTGTGGTGCGTGGTGGGCCTGGGCGCCCACGCCGAGCGCAGCCCGGAGACCGACACTCCCTTCGTGGGTCGTGAAGCTGAGCTCGGCTTGCTGGCCGGCCTTTACCACCGCGCCGTCAGCGAGCCGGGCCTACAGCTGGTGTCCCTGGTTGGAGAGCCAGGAGTCGGCAAGTCGCGTCTCGTGATCGAATTCGAGTCGTGGCTCGCCGGGCAAGCGCTCCAGCCCGTAGTCCAACGAGGTAGGTGCCTCGCCTATGGAGACGGCGTCGGTTACTGGCCGCTCGCCGAGATCGTGAAGGCGCAGGCCGGAATCGCCGAGCGTGATTCCCTCCATGAGGCAGAACGGAAGCTCGGAACGCTCGTCGCAGGGATGCCCGATGCGTCGTGGCTCCGGGCGCGTCTCGGTCCCCTGGTAGGGCTGCCGGGGGAGGCGAGCGACCGCGAGCAGGTGTTCACGGCCTGGCGACGGTTCTTCGACGAGCTCGCCGTCCGGTCAGCGCTCGTCGTCATCATCGAGGACATCCACTGGGCCGATCCCGCGATGCTCGCGTTCCTTCGATACCTCGCCGAGTGGTCATCCGACGCCCCGATCCTCGTGATCTGCACCGCTCGCCCCGAGTTGCTCGATGCCAACGCGGGATGGGGCGGGGACCTCGTCAACGCCTCGACAATCGCTGTGCGCCCGCTCAAGGCCGCAGACACGCAGCGGCTGGCGGATCTGGTGCTCTCACGGTTTCCAGCCGAGGTTGAGTCTCGGGTGCTCGTCGAGCGATGTGGCGGGAATCCGTTGTACGCCGAGGAGTACGCCCGACTACTCGCGGAGCGCTTCGCCGGGACCGAGCCGGCCATGCCGGACTCGTTGCACGCCTTGATCGCCGCTCGGATTGACACGCTCACGCCGGAGCGCAAGGTCCTGCTTCAGGAGGCAGCTGTCGTCGGTAAGACGTTCTGGGCAGGAGCGATCGAGTCGATCCGCTCACCGAGCACGGTGGACGTCCGCGCGGCGTTGCACGAGCTGGTGAGGAAGGAGCTCATCCGAGCGGTTCGGGTGTCCAGCGTGCCGGGTGACGACGAATATGTGTTTTGGCACGACCTGGTGCACCACGTGGCTTATCGCGGCATCCCCCGAGCTCGGCGGGCAGATCTTCACGCCAAGACCGCGGCATGGATCGAGCAGCTCGCCGGGGACAGGGTCGCCGATCGGGCGGAGTTGCTTGCCCATCACTACGGTGAAGCGCTTCGGTTCGCGTTTCAGAGCGGTATCAAGATCGATGACCGGGAGTATCTGCGTGAGCGGACGCTCCACTACCTCGCCATGGCAGCGGAGCGTGCGGTTGGGTTGGATACTGACCAGGCTGAGCGTCTCGTCGCGGACGGACTGCAGCTCGCAACGGGCGGCGATGCGGAGTACGCGAGGCTGCTCTGCCAATCGGGTGCGTGTGAGTTCCTCCGAGGACGCTACGCGGAGGCTCGGAACGTTCTCTTTCGCGCGCGAGACGCCGCCGAGACACACGGCGATTTTCGGACCATCGGAGAAGCGCTCAACCTTGCCTTCGCGGCGGTCTGGTTCATGGGTGATGGCGACGGCGCATACGAAACCATCCATGGCGCCGTCCGCCGGCTACGGCCCGAGGCTCCTACGGACCAACTCGCGGTTGCGCTGGCCTGGGCGGGCTGCCTTGAGGTCTTGCGCGAGAACTGGGGCGAAGCGCGCGCCCTGTGCAGCGAAGCCCTATCGGTTGCCGAGCAAGTCGGTGACGCGTTCGCCATCGCCTCGGCCAAGGAGTGGCGTGGAATGCTCAGGGTGTTTACCGGTGAAAGCGACGGGGCCGACGATCTCGAGGCGGCCTCAGAGATCTTCACCAATCTCGGCAGCTCGATGGCTGCGCAAGGACGGCACCAGCTCGCCGGGTCGGCGCTCATGTGGCACGGGCCCGAACCGGCGCGCGCCCTCTACGAGGAGGCGGCGGACTACGCGCATCGCACCGGTAGCACCACCTGGGAGATGCAGGCACGGGGTGAGTCGACCTGGAGCCTGTTCGACTCGGGCGCGTGGGACGACGTCCTCCGAGTCGCCGATACGGTTGCCGAGTGGGAAGCCACTGTTGGGCCCGCGTACCCCTCGTTGTTTGCGGTGCCGCAACAAGCGCACGTCCTCGCGCTGCGCGGCGACGTGCCGGTCGCCCGGGCCGCCCTTGCGGCCGTCCTTGATCGAAGTCGATCCGTTCGCGATCCGCAGGTTGTGGCTCCAAGTCTGGCCATTGCCGCTGTGGTCGAGTGGTTGGACGGGTATTCGGACCGCGCGCTCCAGCTCATCGACGAGCTCGGTTCGGCCTCGAGAAGCCCGCACGCACCTCTGACGCAGATGTGTCGCGTCTTGCTTCGATGTGGCGCGCTTGAGGCGACGCACCGCTTACGAGCCGCGGTTACCGGGTGCCCGCCTCGATCCCAACACGCGCTCTGCACGATCGACGCGATGCTTGCAGAGTACGAAGGAAGCGCGTCCGAGGCGGCGAGACTGTACGACGATGCGGTCGACCGCTGGCGCACGTTCGGCAACCCATTTGAGCTGGCGCAGGCACTGGCGGGAAGAGCGCGGATGCGTGGGCATGGCGACGACGGTGCCGCGGCAGCGGCCGAAACCAGAGCGATCTTCGGCCGTCTGGGGGTCTCGCGGGCTGCGCAGATCTTGGGTGTGTTCGACCGCGCCTGACCCGAGGAGCACTGCCAGGGGTGGGCCAGGGGCTAGGCTAGGCGTCGCTGACGACGGCGGTGAGGACGGCCAGGGCGGCGGCGACGTCCTCGGCCGTGACCGACTCGGCCGGGTTGTGGCTGATCCCGCCCGCGCAGCGGACGAAAAGCATCGCCACCGGCACGTGATCGGACAGGATGACGGCGTCGTGGCCGGCGCCGCTCGGAATGGCCGGCGGGTCGAGCCCGATCGCCCGCGCGGCAGCCCGCATCCGCTCGCCCAGCGCCGGGTCGCAGGCGACGGAGCGCTCGTCGTGGATGACCTCGATGGCCGCGTCCACGCCGCGCCGGCCGGCGACCTCCGCCACGATCTCGCGCACCCGTGCCAGCAGGCGCGCTCGGCGGTCGTCGTCCTGGTGGCGCAGGTCGATGCTGATCGCCGCGCGGCCGGGGATGACGTTGGCGGCGCCGGGCGAGACGGCCACCTGTCCGACCGTCGCCACCGCCTCGCCGTCGTCGCGGGCCAGGCGCTCGGCCGCGAGGGCGATCTCGGCCGCCGCCGAGAACGCGTCGCGGCGCAGGCCCATCGGCACCGTCCCGGCGTGGCCGGCCGTCCCGGCCAGCGTCACGACCAGCTTGGCGCCGCCCGTGATCGAGGTGACGATCCCGAGCGGGTGGCCGGCCGCCTCGAGCACCGGCCCCTGCTCGATGTGGGCCTCCAGGTAGGCGGCCGCGTTGGCCGGAAGGCCGCTGCCCGGCTCGGCCGCGGCGTTCCCGGCGACCTCGATGCCGGACGCGAGCGTCGCCCCCTCGGCGTCGGTCATCGCGCCGTCGGGCAGGGCGCGGCCGAGAAACGCCCGGCTGCCGAAATAATCGGTGGGGAAGCGGGCGCCCTCCTCGTCGCAGAACGCGACGACGGTCAGGTCGTGGGCCGGGTCGGTGCCGGCCAGCTGCTCGGCGCAGCCGATCCCGAGCAGGACGCCGAGCGTGCCGTCGTAGCGGCCGGCGTCGACGACCGAGTCGAAGTGCGAGCCGATCACGATCCCCGGCCGGTCTTCCCGACCCAGCGTCCCGATCAGGTTGCCGGCCCGGTCGACCCGCGTCCGCATCCCGGCCTCGAGCATCCACGCCTCCAGCAGGTCGCGGGCCGCGACGAGCGCCGGCGTCCCGTAGCGGCGGGTGATCTCGCCGGGGCGCTCGGTGCACGCGGCCAGCTCGTCGGCCCGCGCCATCGCCCGGGCTGCCGCGGCGCTCACGGCTGCGGCTCCCGGGTCGCGCCCCGCCGCGCCCGCCGGAACCCGCCCCAGGCGGCCGCCACGGTGCGGCGGACGCCCGCGCGCCGCACCGCCTCGCCGCTGCGGTAGCCGCGGATGCGCAAGGACGGCCGGCCGGCCAGCCGCACGCCGGTCGCCCGCGCGTGGGCCGAGAGCTTGCGCGGCAGGTGGTCGCGCTCGCTCGCCTCGAGCTCGGCCAGCGTGCACGGCGCGGTCTCGAGGTAGCCGGCGGCGCGGGCCCGCTCGACGAGCGCGGCCCCGGCGCCGGTGCGGGCGATGATGATGTTGCGCCCGTCGGCCTCGAGGTGGATCGGCTCGCCGTCGCGCAGCACCCAGCCGTCCGGGCACGACAGGTCGGCCATCTCGCCGATCGCATCGGGACAGATCTTGCAGCGGAACTGCATGTCGTACGTCCACGGCACGGTCGGGTCGTACCAGGCCTCGTCGTAGGTGACGTCGAAGATGCGGCCGTCGCGCGCGGTCGTCCGCATCGGCCCCGGCCAGCCGTCGCCCCGGAACGTGAAACCGACGACCTCGTCCGGCTCGACCCCGTGGCTGCGCACGATCTTCTCGGCCATCAGCAGGCTCGGCACGCCGCCGCAGTACGACGTGAGCGTGGCGGCGATCTGCTCGCGGGCGCGCGGGTCGCGGCGCTGGAGCGCCCGCACCGCCGAGATGTCGCAGGGCTTCGCGACGATCGCGAACCGCGCCCCGTCCTCGAGCAGCCGGTGGACGTGGACGAGCGGGGCCGCGGGCCCGTAGCGCGACTGCGCCCCGGCGAGCACGTCGGCCCGCGTCCGCGAGATCTGGGCGACCGTCTCGAGCGGCCGCTCCGGCAGGTCGGCGCGCACATGCAGCACCGCGTCGACCCCGTCGCGCTCGAGCAGGTAGAGGGCGAGCGCCGAGAGCACGCCGCCCGCGGAGCTTCGGTGGCGCACCTCGGCGTCGGTCGACCAGCCGCGGGCAAGCGAGGCGATCGGCCCCCACACCGGATGCACGGAGACGCCCGGCTCGGCCTTCGGCCCGCGCACCGCGACGCCCGGGCACACGGCCAGCGCCTCGGCCAGCACCGGCTCGGGCAGCGGCCGGCGCACGCGGGGGCGGAGCTGGCCGATCGGCGTCATCGTCATCCGCACGCTCATCTGCCCGGCGACGCTCTCGCACAGCCCGCAGCCGCTGCAGAGGCCGTTCCCGACCACCGTCTCGAGGTCGCGGATCACCGTATCCCGAGCGCGGCGACCAGCTCCCTCGCCGCGTCGCGCATGACCGGCGCGGGCGCGATCGTCAAGCGGACGTAGCCGGGCAGGCCGACGCTGGCGCCGCTGCGCACGAGCAGGCCCTGGCGGAGCAGGTGCTCGCACACCGGCCCGTCGTCGACGCCGATGCGGACGAGCAGGAAGTTCGCCTGCGACGGGACGACCTCGAGCCCTGCCGCCTCGAGCTCGCGCGCGAGCACGTGGCGGGCTTCGGCCACGTCGGCCCGGCGGCGGTCGGCAAGGCCCGGCGTCTCGACCGCCGCGCGCCCGGCCGCGAGCGCGACCCGGTTCACGTTGAACGGCTCCTGGACGACGTTCAGGAGCGCCGCCACGCCGGGGTCGCAGACCGCATAGCCGAGCCGCAGGCCGGCCAGGCCGAACACCTTCGAGAACGAGCGGATGCAGACCACCGGCCGCCCGTCGAGGACGTCGCGCTCGCGGCGCACGCGCACGTCGGGGTCGGAGAAGTCGATGTAGGCCTCGTCGACGATCGCGGCACACCCGTCGGGGAGCCGCTCGAGGAACGCGGCCCACTCGGCCCGGTCGATCAGGAGGCCGGTGGGGTTGTTCGGGTCGCACAGCCACACGAGGCGGGCGGCGTGCGTGTCGGCGGCGGCCGCGATCGCCTCCAGATCGAGCGCGAGCCCGTCGGTCGGCACCCGGTGGACGACGCCTCCGCCGGCCGCGGCGAGCTGGGCGTAGAGCCCGTAGGTCGGCTGCGGGACCACCACCGGCGTGCCCGGGTCGACGAAGACCTGGGTGACGGCGCTGATCAGCGCCTGGGCGCCGTGGGCGGGGACGACGCACGCGGGCGGCACCCCGATCCAGTCCGCCACCGCCGTCCGGAAGTCGCCGTAGGCCCGCTCCGGGTAGAGCGGCGCCCGCGCCACCTCCGCGGCGGCGGCGTCGAGCACGTGCTGTGGCGGGCCGAACAGGTCCTCGTTCCAGTTCAGCGGGACGAGGTCGGCCAGGCCGAGCCGGTCCTTCAGCTCGTCGCGCGTCTCGCCCGGGTCGTACGGCTCGATACCGGCCAGCGCCGGCCGGGCCAGGCGCGACCAGTCCGTCCGCCGTCGCGTCGCCATCAGCTGAGGAGGCCGCGGGCGAGGCCGCCGTCGACGAGGAGCGTCGTGCCGTTGATGTAGGCCGCGCCGGTCGAGCACAGGAACGCGACCGCCGCCGCGATCTCGTCGGGGTCGCCGAACCGGCCGGCGGGGATCGTGTCGGCGTCGCGCTTCATCGCCGCGTCCGGGTCGGACTCGGACGAGTAGAGCTGCACCAGCCGCTCGGTGGCGATGTAGCCGGGGGCGATCGAGTTGACCGTGATGCCGTGGCGGGCCTCGTCGCGGGAGATCGTCTTCGCCCAGCCGATCACGCCCGGGCGCAGGGTGTTCGAGAGCAGCAGGCCGTCGTTCGTCTCCTTCACCGCCGACGAGGTCAGGTTGACGATCCGGCCGCGGCCGCTGTCTCGCAGCGCCGGCAGCGCCCGGCGGGTGATCCGAAGCGCGGAGAGCAGCGTCAGCTCGTAGGCGGCTTGCCAGTCGGCGTCGGAGAAGCTCTCGTAGTCGCCCGCCGGCGGCCCGCCGGCGTTGTTCACGACGATGTCGAGCCGGCCGAAGCGCTCGAGCGCCCGCTCGACGACCACCTCGAGCGAGGCGTGGTCGGTGGCGTCGGCCGGGGCGGCCAGCGTCTCCGTCCCCGTCTCGGCCGTGATCTTCGCCGCCACGTCGGAGAGCAGGTCGCCACGGCGCGCGTAGAGCACGACCCGGCAGCCCTCGCCCGCCAGCGCGCGGGCCGTGGCCCGGCCCATGCCGGACGACGAGCCGCCCACGATCGCCACCGTCCCCGTCAATCCGTAATCCACCCCGCGCCCTCCGTCACAATGGTTATGATCGGCAGCAGTAAAGCAGGAGCGCCGGAACGCTGTCAACGAACCAGAGCATGTCACCGGGGCCCCGGGCGGGGCGCCGGTTCGACGAGATCGCCGCCGCCGCCAAGCGGGTGATCATCCGCGAGGGGCTCGAGGCGACGACCCTGCGCGACATCTCCCGGGAGGGCGGCTTCACCACCGGCGTCCTCACCCATCACTTCCCCGACAAGCAGGCGCTGATCGCCGGCGTCTTCGCCGCCACGTCGCGGGCGTGGATCGCCGATGCCCGGGCGGCGCTCCAGGCGGCGAGCACCGTCCCCGAGCTGCTCTCGGCCTTCGTCTCGGTCGCCGTCCCGCGCGACCCGGAGCGACGGG
>Ga0207695_10005638_pt1 | contig 16519 bp, 11 predicted proteins | sample KBSC54metaG_FD_184354 | JGI IMG/M metagenome (GOLD analysis project Ga0207695, IMG submission 184354) | Corn rhizosphere microbial communities from Kellogg Biological Station, Michigan, USA - KBS C5-4 metaG (SPAdes) (version 2) | ecosystem: Host-associated > Plants > Roots > Rhizosphere > Soil... | reverse complement strand
AATTTAAAGTATGAAAAAACAACGACCTCCGATTAATTCAAGATTAACTGATCCCGGGACCGTCTCTGATCAGGTTAGAAAAGCAACAAAATGTATTTGTTGTTATCACCGGCCCGCAATCTCATTAAGCGGCTGTTACAAAACGATAGCTTTAGTACTGGCGCTATTTGTAAGCAGCGTAGCCTTTGCACAGAATAAAACGGTTACCGGTAAAATAATAGATAGTGCCACTAATCAGGGTATCAGCGGCGCGACGGTTAAAATTAAAAATACATCCCTGGGCGTAACTGCCGATCCGGATGGTATATTTAGGATCGATGTGCCTGTCCATGGCATTCTGCAGATCAGCAGTGTAAATTACCGGCCACTGGAAATAAACGCCGACTTCGAAAAATCGATGCTTATTCCACTGACCGGCATCAACAAAATGCTTAATGAAGTGGTTGTTGTTGGCTACGGTACTTCAAAAAGATCTGACCTTACCGGCTCGATATCGTCTGTGCCAAAAGAAAGGCTATCCGAAATTCCGGCAAGCAACGTACTTAAGGCTATTGAAGGTACGGTTGCTGGAGTTGCCATCAGGGACGGTACAAATGTCCCTGGCACCTCACCGGGTGTACTCGTCAGGGGCGTTAACTCAATTAATGGCAATACCGACCCGCTGATTGTTGTAGACGGTAATCCGTTTGAAGGGGGCTCATTGAATGACATCAGTCCTTCAGATATAGCATCCATCGATATTTTGAAAGACGTATCATCAACTGCCATATATGGTACAAGAGGCGCAAACGGGGTGATATTAGTAACCACTAAACGCGGAAAAACAGGCAAAGCTTCCATTACTTTTAGCAGCTACGCAGGAGTTGAGGGATTCTCTCATACGTTAAAGGCAATGGGGCCGGCTGAGTATGTTCAAAAATACGCAGACTGGAAAGCACAAGCCGGTGTCGACAATAACTTAGTCGTACCGAATACCTATGAACAGGAAAACTACAAGGCAAATAAAACAACAAATTGGTTAAAGGAAATATCGCGGCAAGGCTTTATACAGGATCATACGCTTGGTGTTTCCGGGGGAAATAAGGATGTGAAGTATTATGTGTCGGGCGATTATTTCAGCGAAAAAGGTGTTTTGCTTGGTTATCAGAGTAAACGCGCTAGTATACGTTCAAATATCGACGCTACCATTACCAGTTATCTTACGGCCGGTGTTAATCTGTACTTTTCATCTACAAATAATGATGGTGGCAGGGCCAGCCTTTTGCTGGCTGATCAGGTGAGCCCCTATGGAAGGTTTAAAAACCCGGATGGCACTTATGCTATTTTCCCGATGGAGCAGGAGGAAGCCATACAAAGCCCAATGCTCGGCACGCTAAATACCAATATTAACAGGCACCAGGACCTGATTACCAATGTTTACGCGGAATTAAAACCTTTGCCAGGTCTAAAATACCGCATCAACGCGGGGTATACTTATTTACCTGTTCTTATTCAAAGCTACCAGGGAAGGCTGGCTGGCGACATTGCCGGCGGAACGGCTGCGATCATTAATTCTGAGCAAAAGAACTGGATAATTGAGAATATACTGACTTATGAAAAAAACTGGAATAAAAATCATTTGGATGTAACGGCTTTATACAGTTCGCAGCAAAACAAACAATTTTCATCAACTATCAACGCGTCAGGTTTTATCAATGATGCATTGCAATTTAACAATATACAGGGGGCAACCACTATATCAGGCTCGTCGGAAGCTATAAAAACCAACATGATATCGCAAATGCTACGGGTAAATTATTCGTTCGACAGCAGGTATTTGCTAACTGCTACTGCCAGGCGTGATGGCTTTTCCCCTTTTGGCGCAAATACAAATAAATACGGCCTTTTTCCATCGGTCGCATTAGGCTGGAACATCAGTAATGAGCGCTTTATGAGCAATGTAAAGTTTGTTAATAACCTGAAATTAAGGGGTTCGTACGGGTTATCCGGGAATCAGTCAGCAGTAATTCCCAATTCAACCATATCTTCTTTTACAACCATTTCCATTCCATCAAACGGAAAGCCGACGACAGGTGTAATTGCTGATGTATTGGGTAACCAGGACCTAAAGTGGGAGAGTACTTACGGCAGTAATATAGCCCTCGATTTCGCTATATTTAATAACAGGATAAGCGGTACCATTGAAACTTATAATACACACACCAAGGATCTTGTACTTTACCGTGCATTGCCAACTACTACCGGTTACAACCAAACAGTTTCGAACATCGGCAAAGTGTCAAATACCGGCTTTGAGCTCACACTTAAAACCCAAAACTTCGCCGGTAATAGTTTTAGATGGGAAACCACTTTAGTTTATTCTGCAAATACCAATAAGATCGTAGACCTGTATGGCGATAAAAAAGATGATATCGGCAATCACCTTTTTATAGGGCACCCTGTCGATGTGGTTTTTGACTATAAAAAGCAAGGAGTTTGGCAAGTTGGGGAAGACCCTTCGCACCAAAACCCGGATGCAACGCCGGGCGACCTGAAATTTGCCGACCTGAATGGAGATGGGATGATCACTACTGATGGTAAAGATCAAATGATACTGGGGCAGGGCATACCGAAATGGACCGGCGGTATCACCAATACATTTCATTATAAAGAGTTTAGCTTAAACGTGTTTATCCAGACCGTCCAGGGCATCACCCTTTTCAATAACGTTGTAGATTTTAAAGATTTTGGTGGAAGACAAAATTTACCCAGCGGGCTTGGGTATTGGACTGCTGCTAACCAAAGCAACAAAAGGCCAAAGCTTACGTATGTTAATTACCTCGGTTATGGCTACCCTGAAGATGCAAGTTTCACAAGGATAAAAGACGTTACCTTCAGCTATACTTTTTCAAAAAGCTTGCTTGAAAAATTACACCTTGGTAGCGCATCGCTGTACATTACCGGGAGAAACCTGGGCACCTTTACCAAATGGTTTGGCTGGGACCCTGAAGCCGGTTACCGAAACACAGGCGACACGCAAAATAATTACCCGTTGGTCCGTTCGTTCATCCTGGGTGCTAACATTACCCTTCGTTAATTCAAATCAACATGAAAAAGTATAAAATTATAATAGTTTTATTTGTTGCAGCGGCAATGATATTGCCGGCTTGTAAAAAAGACTTTCTTAAAGAACAGGTTTATTCGAAGTTCACCCCCGAGGCGCTGAACGATTCGCTGGCGTTTGAGGCAAGCATCGTGGGGTTACAAAGCCAATATTCACTTTGGAACACGATGAACGAAAACCAGAACGGTAACCAGGGCTTTCTGTGCGTTTGGCAAATGGGCACCGACGTTGCCTATAACAAGGCACCTGATGATCTTGACCCTATGTCTATTCCGTATACAAATTATGAAAAACTTACTTCAGCAGATGTGTCGGTTGCCTTTGTGTGGCAATGGGCCTATAACATGATCAATAACGCCAATGTAGTTGTTGCAAACATCGATAACAAATCTATCACACTTGGCGATGGCTTCAGGAAAAAAATTAAAGCCCAGGCCATGTTTTACAGGGCGCTTTCGTATAATTATTTAGCAACCCTGTTTGGTGGCGTTCCCTTGGTTACTACGCCTGTAAATAGCCCTAAAACAGACTTTGTAAGGGCGAAGATTGAGGATGTAAACAACCTCATTGTGTCCGACCTGAATTTCGCCAAGGTAAATGCGCCATCAATTGATGAACTGGAGGCTAAGTCGCTGCCGAACAAGTCGATGGCTTCCCAACTGCTTGCCGAAGCTTATTTGCGCATAGGGGGTAAGGATGCAGAGGCGGAAGCAGAATGCAATACCATTATAAACAGCGGTAGTTTTCAGCTGATAACTGGTCGTTATGGCGTCCATGCCTCGCAACCCGGCGATCCGTTTGCAGATATGTTTATTTATGGTAATCAAAGGAGAAGCCAGGGTAATACAGAGGCGATTTGGGTGGAAGAAACGGAAAATCCAGCATCGGTACCTAATGGTGCCGGGCCCGATCTGCAAAGCCATTTTCCCGGTTACCGCTTCCTGGGTTCACAGCACAGGAGAGCTTGGGGATGCCGTTATTATAATACGCCGGGTATGCTTTTATGCGATACATTAGGAGGGAGAGGCATTAGCAGGATGGCTTTAACCTATTTTGTTTTAAACCTGTACGGACCGAACGATATCAGGAACTCGAAATTTAACATACGCCGTAAATTTTACTACAACGACCCATCCTCGCCAAACTATGGAAAACTGGTTGCAGGCCCGGGAATTGATACGAATCGTAATATTGTTCCAAAAACCAATAAATGGGACCAGTTTGATCCTAACGATTCCTTTGGCAGTAGCATGATTAAAGATTTTATTATTATGCGATTAGGCGAGACTTACCTGTTAAAAGCAGAAGCTCAATTTAAGCAAGGTAATATCACAGGCGCAGCAGAAAGTTTGAACGTAATAAGGGCAAGGGCAAATGCCGCACCAATTACTGCTGCACAGGTTACCATGGATTTTATACTGGATGAACGTGCCCGAGAACTAATAGCCGAGGAAAATCGTCGGATGACTTTGATGCGCACAAAAACCTTGCTGCAGAGAGTTGTTGGCCGCGGGCAAAAGATCACCGGCATTGCAGCGAAGAACTTGTTGTTGCCAATTCCGCAATCTGAAATTAACCTGAATAAAGATGCCGTGCTGGCACAAAACCCGGGTTACTAAACCTTGTAACTGTAAATTTAAAATAAATGATTAATATTACCCTGTGTACGTACACGTGTTCTTCGCACTTTCTACGTAAAAAATTGAATAATATTAATTTATGAAGGCCGGCATAACAAATAAAAACGTCATCCCCATTATAACTATCGGGATGATGTTTTTTGTATTCGGATTTGCAACCTGGATAAACGCCATGTTGATTCCGTACTTTAAAATCGCCTGCGAGCTTTCAAATCTTCAATCGTACCTGGTGACTTTTGCGTTTTACATTTCATACCTGGCGGTATCAGTCCCTGCGTCATTTTTATTAAAGAAAATTGGTTTTAAAAATGGGATGATGTTAGGTTTTTGGGTGATGGCTGCCGGTGCTTTTGTTTTTATACCGGCTGCGGAAACCCGTACGTACGGGCTTTTTTTATGTGGACTTTTCCTGATCGGCATTGGATTGGCTGTATTGCAAACGGCAGCTAATCCCTATGTCACTATCCTCGGCCCCAAAGAACGGGCTGCTCAACGAATTAGTATTATGGGTATCTGTAATAAAACAGCCGGTATTATAGCACCGCTGGTGCTTGCTGCCGCAATCCTGAGACCGGGTGATCATGACCTGTTTAAAAGTGTTCACCACATGGATCCGGTTCAAAAAAAACTGGTACTTGATGCGTTGATCAGGCGGGTTATAGTGCCTTATGCCTGTGTTGGAAGCCTGCTGGTGATTCTTGGTTTTATTGTCCGGTTCTCGCCGTTACCGGAAATTGAAAATTTCAGCGACGAAAATAGTCAACCCGATAAGGCCGGGAAAAATAATATTTTCAAATATCCTCACCTGATCCTGGGCGGATGCGCCATATTCGTACATGTAGGCGCTCAAATTCTTGCCGTTGATTCAATTATTGGCTATGCGCAAAGTATGGGTGTATCTATTATTGAGGCAAAAGTATTCCCTTCGTATACCCTTCTGGCAACAATTTGCGGATACTTGCTCGGGATTACCTTAATTCCATGGTGCATTTCTCAAATAAATGCCTTGCGACTGTGCACTTTACTTGGTATTTTACTTTCCTTTTTAGTATTAATAACCAAAGGAAACACCACCTTATTTGGACACCATGTTGATATATCTATTTGGTTCCTGGTAATGCTTGGGTTTGCCAATTCGATGATATGGGCAGGGATTTGGCCACTCGCTTTAGATAAACTTGGCAGCCACCTTAAACTGGGTGCGTCCGTATTGATTATGGGACTTAGCGGAAACGCCATCGTTCCGTTATTTTATGGCTACCTGGCCGATCGGTATGATCTGCGTACCGGTTACTGGGTTTTACTACCCTGTTATATTTTTCTTGTTTTTTATGCCTTTTATGGTTACAGGATAAAAAAATGGACATTTTCTTAAAAAATATAAATAATGAATTTTTCAGATCTTAAGATTATTAATGCAAAAATTATTGCCCCTTACCGCATAATAGACCGGGGATGTATATTGGTGACGAATGGAAAGATCGCGGCAGTAACCGAAGGGGATATCGAAAATAATGAAGTTCCTGTTATTGATGCTGCCGGTAAATATGTTTCGCCGGGATTCATCGATATTCATGTTCACGGTGGGGGCGGGCACGACTTTATGGATAATACGCTGGATGCTTTTTTAGAAATTGCCCGGTTACACGCCAGGCATGGCACAACTTCGTTTACACCAACCACGTTAAGCTGCGAAAAAGATGCTTTGTTAAAAACCCTGAGGCTATATGAAGAGGCTGACGTTTTAAATGCTGTCGGCTCGCAATTTATAGGCATACATATAGAAGGGCCATATTTTTCAATGGATCAGCGGGGCGCACAGGACCCGCGTTATATCCGGCTTCCCGACCCGGAAGAATATAAGGAAATAATAAGACGCTCATCTTTTGTAAAAAGATGGAGCGCCGCTCCGGAGTTAAAAGGCGCAATAACATTCGGGAAATTTTTAAAGTCGAAAGGGATATTGCCTTCGATAGCCCACACGGACGCTGTTTATGAGGATGTTATCAAAGCTTTCGAAAACGGTTATACACATGTAACCCATCTTTATTCGGCAATGTCGGGCGTTACCAGGCGAAATGCGTTCAGATTTGCAGGCGTGGTAGAAAGTGCGTTTTTGCTGGATGAAATGACCGTAGAGATCATTGCCGATGGAATTCACTTACCGCCACCGCTGCTTAAGTTGGTTTATAAAATAAAAGGCCCTGATAAAATTGCACTTATTACCGATGCTATGCGGGCTGCGGGCATGCCCCCGGGCGAAAGTATTCTTGGCGGATTAGATAACGGCCTGCGGGTTATTGTCGAGGATGATGTGGCAAAATTACCAGACAGAAGCGCTTTCGCAGGTAGTGTGGTAACTGCTGACAAGCTGGTGAGAAATATGATAAAACTCGCTGAGGTACCGCTAACAGATGCCGTTAAAATGATAACCAGTACGCCGGCTTCCATTATGGGCGTAGCCGATAAAAAAGGATTAATAGTGGTTGGCAAAGATGCTGATATCGTAATCTTCGATGAGGACATTAACATTCAGTACACCATCATCGGCGGTAAAGTGGTTCATACATCTAATGTAGCGGGCCTTTCATACAATAATTAATTTCTTATTATAATGCCTTTACAATTCAAAAAAGATAAACTGGATATATTGGTTTTCGACGATCGCCAATCTTTAGGCGAAGCTGCAGCGGCCATGGTGAGCGATAAGATCAGGGACTTGATAACTCAAAAAAAAGATGTCAATATAATTTTCGCCGCCGCTCCGTCACAAAACGAGTTTCTGCACACATTGGTAAGCGATACCACGATCCCCTGGGAAAAAATCAACGCATTTCATATGGACGAATACCTGGGCTTGCGTGACGACGCACCGGAGTTGTTTGGGAGTTTTCTAAAGTCGAGAATTTTTGCTCGGGTGCCTTTTCGGTCTGTCAATTATATAAACGCAGGCGCCCCTGATATCCAACAGGAATGTGAACGTTATACTGAACTGTTAACAATTAACCCGCCTGATATTGTGTGCATGGGCATTGGGGAAAATACACATATTGCTTTTAATGATCCTCACAAAGCAGATTTTAATGATGTTAAAATCATTAAAATGGTTTCTCTCGACCTGGTTTGCAGGCAGCAACAAGTAAACGATGGCTGTTTTAATACATTAAAGGAAGTCCCCGGTTACGCGCTGACATTGACAATTCCGGCCTTAATGAAAGCACCATTTATTTATTGTATGGTTCCGGGAAGAACAAAAGCCGAAGCCGTTTGGCGCACCCTAACCGAACCTGTGACCGAAGATTATCCTTCAACAATTTTAAAAACACATAATTCGGCTACGCTTTTTGTTGATAAAGACAGCTATAATAAATATCAAAATAATGCTATATGAAAGCCAGGCTATTAATACTTGTTACCATCCTGTTGTTTGCTAAAATATCTTCGGCAAAACCTGCTGACAGCACTGAAACCTTTAAGATAAGGGGCTTTCATTTGGATCTGAGGATACAAGTGATGAAAATGCCGGCGCTAAAAAGTTTCGCATTAAAGTTAAGCAAACATGGAATTAATACCCTGGTGATGGAGTGGGAGGGGACCTACCCCTTTGTGCAGGATGCGCTTATTCCAAACAGGTTTGCTTATTCGAGGCAGGAAGTAAAAGACTTTATTAAGTATTGCGAAACCTTGCATATTAATGTTATCCCGCTGCAACAAAGTTTTGGCCATGTGGAGTATATTTTGAGAAATTATAAATATGCCGCGCTTCGCGAAGACGATAAGGACTTTTCACAAGTATGCCCGAGCGAACCGGAGCTAAACAAGGAGTTGTTCACCAGGTTATTTAAAGATATGGTCTCGATGCATCCGTCACCCTATTTCCACATTGGCGGCGACGAAACCCATTTGCTGGGCCATTGCGAAAAGTGCAAAAAAAGGGCAGCTGAGATCGGGATTTCCCGGCTTTATTTTGACCATATTAAAATGCTATGTGATATTGTTGTTGGCCTTGGTAAACGGCCGGTGGTGTGGGCTGATATAGCCCTTAAATATCCGCAATATATTCACTTGCTGCCAAAGGAAACCATATTTGTAGACTGGAATTATGGATGGGACCTCAATAGGTTTGGGGCACACCAGGAGCTGGTTGCAAGCGGCTACGAAATTTGGGGCTCCCCGGCTATCAGGAGTTCACCCGATAATTACTTTTTAACAAAATGGCAAACGCATTTCAATAACATCAGGGATTTTTTACCCATTTGCAAAAAACTTGGATATAAAGGGATGATCATGACGTCGTGGTCTACATCCGGAGTATACTCCCCATCCTATGAATCTGAAGATGACATGGTCGACTTATTTGCACTGCGGCATGTTTATCCCATCACCGGGTTCGATATTTTAATAGACGCTTACCTTAAAGCGGTTAATTTAGACCGGTCGTTGAATGTCTTAGAATTTATAACTGATTATTGTCACACACATTTTGGCTTTAATAAAACTCAATCGGAACAATTCCGAACTGCAATTTTTTCGGCGCCTTACACCGTTTCAGACGGAAAAGTTCACTCGCCCAACCACATTACGATCGATAAGTTACTGGACAGCGCGCGCCTTGCATCAAAAATGCTTCGGACGCTTCACCCTAAAAGTAATACCCTGGCGTTTAGCCATTTTCAATTGATGGCCGACATCAGGGTTTACTACCTCAATTATGTGCAGATTGAAAAGGAGGTTAATGACGATAGCTCGGGGCAAAAGAACGTACCCGCTTATCTTGCCCGTTTAAAAGCATTAATGAACGAAGAACCGGTGCTAAATGAAAGATTTGCAACATTAAATAAAAATGTACTCTACCCGGCGGCGATAGCTGAGGAAAACACCCTCAGGAATCAAAAAATACATATTTTATACAATCGGTTAGCCAGGATAAAATGAAAATATTAAGCGTTCCTTATTTGAAAAAGGAAACCGGTAGGCACGACGCATCAACGACCCATGTCATCGATAATGAGCCCTGGCATAAAGGTGAAAACTTATCCTGCAAAGCGGGTTTTTCAATTTCGCATTTTAACGATGGTATATGCCTGAAATATTCGGTAGTTGAGCCCTTTTTAAATGTAAGGAAAAGGAAAATAAACGGCGCAGTACACAACGATAATTGTGTTGAATTTTTTTTAGCTTTTGAAGACGAAAATAGCTATTATAACTTTGAGTTCAATTGCCTTGGCTCCGTTAAAGCTGCATATGGCGAGGCCAGACATCACCGAAAGTTTTTGCCTCCACATTTACTGAAACCTGTCCACGACAGCATGGAAATATCGCTCACCAATGATTGCGAAGAAAACAAGATCAGGTGGACATTAACAGTTATTTTACCCATGAATGTTTTTTTGCATCATCGCAAAAAACGATTAAGTGGCACAACCTGTACTGCCAATTTTACCAAATGCGGCGACAACCTTCCGAAGCCGCATTTTTTGAGTTGGGTAAACCTCCCTTCCGTAAATCCGGACTTTCACCAGCCATCCTTTTTTGGTAAACTAACATTTGAACCCTTTAACAGCGATGTATAAAATATATGGCAATGTCTCATTGTTTTGCTAAACGAGTATACCACTACCTTCGCTTCAATCCCGGTATGAGTCCGAAACGGATAACTATAACCAGTTTGGACAGCCGGGCTTAATTGCGGAAACAGTTAATAAAAAAAAGGAGTCGACTGACTCCTTTTTTTTATTAACTAAATATTCTGGTTGTTGTTTGGAAATTATTACTGAAGAACCGCTTATAACGCAGTGAATTTGAAATTATGGATGATGATCTCCACACTATATCCTGCTGCCGGCTTTTTACCGGCAAATAACCACAGGTTCATTAAAACCGGCATTGATAAGGTACTCACAGAGTTCGGCGGATTTGTCCAGGTTTTGCTGGCATACAAATTAGTATCGTCATCATAAAAACCATTTAAACTTTTAAAAGTAACAGCGTTACTGGTCCTGGTAAACCGTTGTGTGGTGTAAGTTCCGCTTAATGTAAAAGGATAAACTACTTCTACGCTCGACTGTGTGCTGCCGGTTTGAGGGTACAATGTGTAGTTGAGCATATTGTTATTGTTTTGAACTCCCCATTTTGAATATTCAATATCCATCTCATCAAACCCGTCATTACCTGAATAATTAAACATCCCAAAAACTACATTCTTATCCAACGACCCCAGTGCGCCTTCTACACTCCATTGATATATCCCATAGCCAAGGTTTTGTGCTAAGGTTACTTCTGCACAGTGGTACTTGCCGTCGGTTGCACTTTTGGCCAGTTTCAGATGGAGAAACCCGCTTGCATCAACCCAGGCATATGATGGGTCAAAAATATTCGGACCAGGGCCCTGGCTTCCACCTCCGCTGTTTGTAACATTCCAGGTATAACCAGCAAATTGCAGCGTATTAGCTGCAACAGCCAGTGACGAATTACCGGCTTTAAATACCGGCTGACTTTGGGCCGCCAAGCCTTTCTGTGCATCTTTTTTACAAGAACTTAGTGCCACAAATAAAAGCAGCATGGGAAAAATTGTGTTTTTCATACTTTGATTTTTAATTGATTAATGATGTTTAAGAAGAATATTTAATTAATAAGGCGGTTGTACAAATAATTGAAATTAAATCATCGTGTACGTACACGAATATATTAATAAATGTTTTATATTGCAAATGAATACTTAAGAAAAGATGAAAAAAGAACCGCGCCTGCAATCGCTCGACATTTTTAGGGGCATCACCATAGCTGCCATGATCCTGGTAAACACACCTGGAGACTGGGGGCATATTTATCCACCGTTGGAACATTCCAAGTGGAACGGGTGCACGCCGACCGACCTCGTTTTCCCATCCTTTTTGTTTATGGCAGGGATATCGATTGTTTATGCACTACAAAAAAAGAGGGACGAACAGGCTTTACACGGAAGGATTTTATTAACTGCCTTCAGACGAATGATATTGCTAATTGGTATAGGATTATCCATCCAACTTTTTTACCGGTTCGATTTTCAGCACCTTAGGTTTCCGGGAGTACTGCAGCGCATCGGTGTGGTTTATTTTATAGCAACCATATTATACCTAAAGGTGAGCAGCAAAGCACTGAATTATATCATCGCATTTACGCTTATCGTATACTATGTCATCATGACTTTTGTGCCCGTGCCCGATGGCCATGCACCAAATCTTGAACCGGCTACAAACATGGCTGCATATATCGACAGGTTGGTTTTTTCAGTCGACCATTTAAATCACAATACTAAAATGTGGGATCCTGTCGGCTTATTGAGCACCATACCGGCAATAGCAACTACACTTTTCGGGGTAAAAGCAGGGACCTGGCTACGGCGTACAGATATAGACAGCCAAAATAAGACGATTTGGCTATTGGTTGCCGGAATAACTTCTATAGTAGCGGGTCTAATTGCTGATCTTTTTTTTTCAATCAACAAAGCATTGTGGACAAGCTCATATGTCTTGTATTCGACAGGTATCTGCACTGTGGGTTTAACAATAACATATTGGCTGGTTGATATAAAGCAATATGGTAGAAGGTTATGGCCACTTTTTGTTTTCGGAACAAATGCGATAAGTGCCTATGTGCTATCTGAAATTGTGCCGGGATTAATAGATCTTATTAAAATCCGCATCAATAACTATAGTGTAACCGGAACGAAACTGCTTTACAGCCAATTATTTTTACCCTATTTATCCCCACAAAATGCGTCGCTATTGAGCGCTGTATGTTTTGTATTGTTTATTTGGCTGCTGATGTATCCATTGTATAAAAAGCAAATTTTAGTAAAATTGTGAATGCCGCGTCCTTATCGCAGAATTCAATATTTTTCGACGAGAATATAATCCATCTTTTTCCAATAAATGTCCATTGGTGTTTTTTATCGGGCGCAGTAACTTCGACCTACCAATTATCCCTGAAAATAAATGAATTCTTTTGATTGACTAAGACAGTGGCCAATGTGAATCAAATTTAACAGGCATCGTAAAAAACGCTTATATTGAATTGCAACTATTCCTGGGATTTACAAACAGATAAATTATGACTATCAGACACCCGTTTATCATCATTTTAACAGCAAGCCTGTTTGTTCTTTTTTCCGTCCAGGTTAAAGCAATGCACGGTGAGCCTGTGGTTACCGGGGATACGATCAGGCTTGCTGGCAAATGGAAGTTTCAGACGGATCCAAATGATATTGGTATTAAACAAAGCTGGTATAAAAAGCAGCTTGAAGGTGTGATAACACTTCCCGGATCAATGACCAGTAATCACCTGGGCGATGAAATTACTGTAAATACCCAATGGACAGGGGGGATTGAAGATTCATCATGGTTCCGCAAACCGGAATACGCCCGGTACAGGGAAACTGGGCATATCAAGATACCATTCTGGCTGCAGCCAGAAAAGTATTACAAAGGCGTCGCCTGGTATCAAACCGAAGTCACTATTCCGGCATCATGGAATGGCAAAGTGGTTGAGCTTTTTATAGAACGTGCACATTGGACAACCGGCGTTTACGTTGATGATCGTTTTATTGGGACCGAAAACAGCCTTGGTACACCTCATGACTATTTACTGTTAAAAGGGCTTATGGCCGGCCGGCATACGCTTTCCATCCGCGTTGATAACCGCGTCAATGAAATTAATGTCGGGAAAAACTCGCACAGCATCAGTGACCATACACAGGGTAATTGGAATGGCATGGTCGGCCGGATTTATATGGCCGCAAAGTCGCATAGCTTTATAAAAGATATCCAGTTATACCCTGATATCGACCGAAAGCAAGTTTTGGCCAGGATAGTTATCGAACAAAACCCGCTGGCCAAAAAGCTGGCAACGCTAAAGCTGCAGGCCGTGGCGGCTCAAGGCAAGGTGGCTTTACCGGCCGTATCCAAAACGAATATCCCGGGAAGTTTATCGGATACGATCAACATAGTATACCCTATGGGCGCCCATCCTGAGCTATGGAGCGAGCATCATCCCAACTTGTACGCGATGAGGATAACTCTGGCCTCAGCGGCCGGAAATGATACACGGACGATTCATTTTGGCATGCGTAAATTCAGTTCTGCCGGCACACAATTCCTGATCAACGGGCATCCAACGATGCTAAGGGGAACACTGGATTGCGCAGCATTTCCGTTAACCGGTTACCCACCGACCGACGTTGCATCCTGGCTGCGTATATTGAAAACCTGCAAAGCTTTTGGTTTAAATCATATCCGCTTTCATTCGTGGTGCCCGCCGGAAGCAGCGTTTACCGCAGGCGACAGGCTCGGCATGTATTTCCAAATCGAGTGTTCGTCATGGGCCAACCAGGGCGCGGTGATTGGCGATGGGGAGCCATTGGATCAATATATTTACCAGGAAAGTAAAAAAATAACGGAAGCATATGGAAATCATCCGTCCTTCTGCCTGATGGATTATGGAAATGAACCCGCCGGCAACCACATGACAGAATATCTAACTGGTTTTGTAAAATATTGGAAGGCGAAAGACCCGCGGCGTTTATACACAACAGGTTCAGGTTGGCCTATTATAGCAGGGGCTGATTATAACAGCACCCCCGATCCGCGAATTCAAGGTTGGGGTGAAGGCATCAAAAGTATCATCAATGGCAAAAAGCCTTCAACCGATTACGACTGGTCTGCAATTATTTCAAAATGGAAGCATCCGACGATCAGTCATGAAATTGGTCAATGGTGTGCCTATCCCGATTTTAAGGAAATAAGTAAATATAAAGGCGTTTTCAAAGCGCGAAACTTCGAAATATTCCGCGATCAACTGGCTGCGAATGGGTTAAGCGCTTACGCAAATCAATTCCTTGACGCTTCCGGAAGATTACAGACGCTTTGCTATAAAGCGGACATCGAAGCAGCATTGCGGACAAAAGGCTTTGGCGGCTTCCAGTTGCTGGGACTTGAGGATTTCCCGGGCCAGGGAACGGCATTGGTAGGTGTACTCAATGCATTTTACCAGCCAAAGTCATACATCACCGCGGCGATCTTCAATCGATTCTGTAATGACGTGGTGCCTTTGGCCCGTTTTCCGAAGATGATCTACCTGAATCAGGAAACCCTCAACGTTCCACTTGAGATTTCGCAATTTTCTGAACACGCCCTTAGAGGAGTCTCTCCAAATTGGGCAGTCACCGATGCAACGGGGAAAATCCTTTTTTCGGGCATATTCAGTAAACGCGATATCCCGGAAGGAAACGGTATCCCGCTTGGTGTAATCCAGGCTAACCTGAAAACTGTCCGACAAGCTGCGGAATTGACCCTCACGGTTAAAATAGGGAATTATGCTAATAATTGGCGGTTCTTTGTCTACCCGGAACAGGTTAAAAAAGCAGATGCCAGGGTAATTGTAACCGACCGGCTGACCGACGAACTGATTACATCACTAAAGCGGGGCGCCAGGGTATTATTAACCTTAAAAAAAGGCACACTAAAAGATGAATATGGCGGAAAGGTAGCTATCGGGTTCTCCAGCATCTTTTGGAATACCGCCTGGACACACGGACAAGCGCCAGAAACGCTGGGCATCTTATGCGACCCCCGCCACCCGGCGCTCAAATTGTTTCCGACCAGGAGTTATGCGGATTTCCAGTGGTGGGATGCCATGACACACAGCAGCCCGATCCTGATCGACAGTGTGGCAAAGGGCCTTAAACCTATTGTCCGCGTGGTTGATGACTGGGTAAAGGCCAGGTCGCTTTCTCTTTTATTTGAATGCAAAGTCGGGAGGGGTAAACTCATGGTTTCCGGCATCGATCTTCTGACAGATATAGCCGACAGGCCCGAGGCAAGGCAGTTGGCTTTTAGTATCGAAAACTACATGAAAAGTGGTGAATTTAATCCAAAAACCGAAGTTGAATTGAACCGGCTTACAGCTATGTATAAATTAAATGATAGACTATCGTTAACTATCCTGCATTAATGCGCTCCTTCCGCCATCCAGCAAATAAGTTGTTCCGGACGCGAAAGCGGCGTAATCGCTGGCTAAGAAAACACACCATGCGCCAGCCTCCTCTGGTGTACCTAATTTTTTAACCGGGTGAAGGTCAATTGTTCGTTGTCGCTCCTTTTCAGGATTTGGAAACGAATTAAACCACTGCTGATTACCTGGCGTATCGATAAAACCAGGCGCCAAACCAACAGTTCGTATCCGGGGTCCCCATTCTATGGCCAGGCTTCTGACCAATCCGGTTAATGCGGTTTTGGATACATTGTAAGGGAAGCAGCCAGGTATGGTGCTAAATGCATGATTGGATGTGATGATAATGATAACGCCGGTGTTTTGTTCAAGAAATGGTTTACACAACTTTGCCAATTGCCAGTGTGACGCCAGGTTCAAATCAATATTTTGCTGCCATGCTTCTTCCTCACATTTTTCAGCCCCCTCAAAAATATTCTGCCCGGCATTAGATACAAGAATATCTATGCGCCCAAAAGTATTGACCGTATTTTTGATGAGTTTTTCCCGGTCTGTTTTTTTTGTAACATCGCAGACTGTGTACAGCGCTTTCACACCCAGCTCTTCTGCCTCCCTTACAAACCCGCCATCGAGTTTCTCCAGGCCGCCGCCCGAAATATTTGCCCCGGCTTTTGCAAACATCCTGGCTATGCCTAATCCGATACCTGACGAGGCGCCTGTTATCAATACTGTTTTTCCGGTAAGATCAATTTGGAACATAACTTGTTAAATTGAAACTATTAATGATTCA
>Ga0207695_10005633_pt1 | contig 16527 bp, 14 predicted proteins | sample KBSC54metaG_FD_184354 | JGI IMG/M metagenome (GOLD analysis project Ga0207695, IMG submission 184354) | Corn rhizosphere microbial communities from Kellogg Biological Station, Michigan, USA - KBS C5-4 metaG (SPAdes) (version 2) | ecosystem: Host-associated > Plants > Roots > Rhizosphere > Soil... | reverse complement strand
TCCAACGAGGTAGAGCTTGCGCGGAGTGGAGAGGCGGTGGCGGCGGTCGAACACGCGGTAATCGGAGCGCACGATCTGTTCGAGCAGGGCGCTATAGATGAGGCGCATCGCTTCGGCGGAGAGCATCGAGGGGCGATCTTCGGAGGGCAGCGCCTGCGCCGCGTCGCGATAGAAGTCGCGCGCGCGTGATGCTTCGAAAGCCATCAGGGCGCGGAAGCGATCGCTGTAAGCGCCGTCGAGCAGTTCGGCCTCGGTGACCTCGAAGCGGCGCAGGTCTTCGAGCGGCAGGTAGATGCGACCGCGCGCGGCGTCTTCGCGGACGTCGCGAATGATGTTGGTAAGCTGAAACGCGAGCCCGAGCTTTTCCGCGTAGATGCGGGAGGCGGGATTGCGATAGCCGAAAATCTCGATGCAGATGAGGCCGACGGCGGACGCGACGCGGCGGCAGTAGAGGTCGAGTTCGTCGAAGGATTCGTAGCGCCGGCGGGTAAGGTCCATCTCGACGCCGTCGATGACCTCGTCGAAATAACGGCGCGGGATGCCGAAGCGGCCGACGTTGTCGGCGAGGGCGCGCGAGACCGCACGGGTGGGCGTGCCGGCGAAGACGTTGCGCAGTTCGTCGCGCCAGCGCGCGAGCATCGCGGCGGGCTCGGTGATGGAATCATCGTCGGCAATGTCGTCGATGAAGCGGCAGAACGCATAGACGGCGTAGAGCGCGCGGCGACGTTCCGGCGGCAGCAGCATAAAGGCGTAATAGAAATTAGACGACGACTGGCGCGTGATCGCGGCGCAGCGCGCGTAATCCTCGGCGAGGGCGGCAGAAGCCGCCGGGGGCGCGGTGATTTCTTCAGTGCGAAAGGCGCCCACGAATCGCGTCCCATCCGAGTTTAAGGTAGCCGAGCTTGCCGAGCTTCGGGCGTTGATTGAAAACGTCGCAATCGATCTTTTCGATGGCGCGCAGGATGGCGAGGCCGCCGCCGGCGAACATGAGGACGTCGCGGCGCAAGCGCCAATCGACCAGTTTGCTGAGTTCGGCACCGCGTACCAGCAGATCGCGGGCGAAGGCGATCTCATGCTTCATCAGGGCGACGAATTCCGGCGTCACCCGCGCGGCGCGCAGGTCGTCGGAGGTGACGCCGAAGCGGGCGCGATCGCGACGCGGAAAATAGATGCGGCCCTTGGCGAAATCGATCGCCACATCCTGCCAGAAATTAGCGAGCTGCAAGCCGGTACACACGAGATCGCATAGTTGCTGGCGAGCGGTATCGCGATAGCCGAACAGATAGAGCACAAGACGGCCGACCGGATTGGCCGAGTAGCGCGCGTAGCCGAGGAGGTCGTCGATGGTCTCGAAGCCAGCGAAATTGACGTCGGAGCGAAAGGCGCGCAGCAGATCGGCGAAGGGCTCGCGCGGAATATCGAAGCGGCGCGCGGTATTGGCGAGAGCGACGAAGACCGGATGGCGCGGCGCGCCGGCGTAAGCGGCGTCGAGCTGGCGCTCCCACTCGTCGAGGCTGGCGAGGCTCTTGTCCTCGTCGGCAAAGTCGTCGGCCATGCGGGCGTAGGCGTAAATCGCGTGCATGTGCGGGCGCATCGCACGCGGCATCAGCCACGAGGCGACGGTAAAGTTCTCGTAATGCGAGCGGGCGAGACGTCCGCACCACGCGTAGGCGTCGGCGAGGTTGGCGGTAGGCGGGGTCGCGTCGATGACGCCGCCGCGGTCGATAATGGCGCCCGCGGAGTCCATCAGGCGGGCGCCTCGACACCACCCGCGCCAATCAATTCGCGAGCCGCCGCACGCGCCCATCCGTCAACTTCGAGGACATCTTCAAGGGTGCGCGCGGGAGTGTTGTGATGGCGCGACATGACGGTCTCGATATGGCGCGGTATATCGACGAAGCGGGCGCGCCCGGCGAGAAAGCCCGCGACCAGTTCCTCGTTGGCGGCGTTGAGGCAGGCGGCCATCGTACCGCCGGCGCGCAACGCCTCGTAGGCGAGGCGCAGGCACGGGAAGCGCGTGAAGTCGGGCTGCTCGAAGGAAAGATTTGCACAATCGATAAGAGTCAATCGCGGCAGATGATCGAGCGGCAGCCGATCGGGCCACGCGAGCGCGAACGCCGCCGGAATCGCCATGTCGGGAATCGCCATTTCGGCAATCACCGAGCCGTCGATCAATTCGACCATCGAGTGAATGACGCTTTGCGGATGAATGACGATGTCGATTTTTTCGGGAGGCAGGCCGAACAGCCAATGCGCCTCGATTACTTCAAGGCCCTTGTTCATCAGGGTGGCGGAATCGATGGTGATTTTGTTGCCCATCCGCCAGGTCGGATGGTTGAGCGCGTCCTTGATGGTGATTTCGCCGAAGCGCTCGGAAGGCCATTGGCGAAACGGGCCGCCTGAGGCGGTGAGCACGATGCGCTTGACGGTTGCAGGCGGGCGGCCTTCGAGACATTGGAAAACCGCGTTGTGCTCGCTATCAACGGGAAGCAGACGGACGCCAGTTTCGCGCACGGCGCGAGTGACAATCTCGCCCGCAACGACCAGCACTTCCTTGTTGGCGAACGCGATATCCTTGCCGGCCTTGATCGCGGCGAGCGTCGGCGGGAGACCGAGCGCACCGACCAGGGCCGACATCAGAAGTTTGGCCTCGGGATGAGTGGCGACCGCGATGGCGCCTTCGCTGCCGTGCATGATGGTCGGCTGCAGCGGCCGAATCCGATCGGCCAGATCGCGGGCGAGCTCCGGCGTTTCGACCGAGACCAGTTGCGGACGAAAGCGGCGAATCTGATCGGCGAGCAAATCCAGATTGCGGCCCGCGGCCATCGCGACCACGCGGAAACGGTCGGGGAAGCGCGCAACCACGTCGAGGGTGGTGACGCCGACCGAACCGGTTGAGCCGATAATCGAGATCGCCTTCATCGGGGCTCTTCCGAGACGAGAGACCTGACCCCTGGTCCGTGCCCTGAAAAGGAAGGCCGGCAGAGAGCGGTATTTCCGCGGTTGCTGGACACCCGCGGCAACCTCAGCGGGAGGCGCGATCGGCGATGCGGCGGCGAAGCCGTCCGAGCGCCATCAGCGGGAAGTAATGCGCATACATGTGGTAGCGCAGATAAAAATGATTGGGGAAGCCGGTGCCGGTGAACTCGAGATCCTCCCAGCGGCCGTCGCTGTTCTGCTGCTCGAATAGCCAGCCCGCCCCGCGAATCGTGCTGTCGCTGACGTCGTCCTCGCCGGCGATAAGCCCAATCAAGGCCCAGGCGGTCTGCGAGGGCGTGCTGTTGCCTTTGCCCTTGAGAGCAGCGTCGCGGTCGGCGAGGCAGGTCTCGCCCCAGCCGCCATCGGAATTCTGAACTGACTTGAGCCAGGTAACCGCGCGCGCGATCCACGCCTCGCTCATATCGACACCGATGGCGCGAAGGCCGGACAATGCCGAGAATGTGCCGTAGATATAACTGACGCCCCATCGACCCCACCACGAACCGTCGGCCTTTTGGTCGCGCTTGAGCCACGCGATCGCGCGACGGGCCACCGGATGATCCGCACGATAGCCGACGGCAGCCATCATTTCGAGTACGCGGCCGGTGAGATCCGCACAGGTCGGATCGGTGGCGGCCTCGACGTCGGCAAACGGCGCCTGGTTGATCCAGTTGGAATCGTTATCGACGTCGAACGCGGCGAAGCCGCCGTCCTTCGATTGCATACCCATGACCCAGTTGGCGCCGAGCTTGATCGCGCGGTCGCGGGCGGCCGGATCGTCGTGGGCCGCCTCCGCGAGGACCATCAGGATGACGGCGGAATCGTCAACGTCGGGAAACCAATCGTTGTGGAACTGAAAGGCCCATCCGCCAGGCTCCAGATCCGGGCGCTTGATCGACCAGTCCCCGGGCTTGAATATCTGATGATCGATGAGCCACCTCGCGGCACCGCGCAAGGCCGGATGGTCGCTCGCGCAACCGGAATCGAGCAGCGCCTTGGCGGCCAGCGCGGTATCCCAGTTGGGCGAGACGCACGGCTGATACAGGATCGAGTCGCCCTGCTCCCAGATCAACTCGCGCGCGCCTTCGAGCGCCTTTTCGATCACCGGATGATCGTTGCGATAACCGAGTGTCTTGAGCGCCATCGGGGTGAGCAGGTAGCACGGTTGAATGCCGCCGAAAGAACCGTTGGCGTCCTGATGTTCGACCAGCCAGTTTTCGGCGCGGGTCAGGGCGCGGGCCCGCAGACCCTTCAGATGATGGCGGTCGTAGCCACGCAGGAGTTTATCGGCGCCGATGAGCGCATTGCGCAAGGAGAACAGACGCTCGCCGCGCGGCATCTTGAAGGTGGTGAAATGGGGCGGCTGGATGTAGAGCTCGAGCACACCCTCGATCCAGTCGATGGGACGGGCCGGGCGCTTGGCCTGGAGAACCATCAGGGCGAAGAGCGTACCGCGCGCCCATGAGGAAAGCTCGTACATGTTGACCGGGAACCAGTTGGGCAGGAGTGTGATTTCCACCGGCATCGAAGGCGTAGCGTCCCAGGTGACCTGGTTCATCGCGGCGAGGTAGAAGCGCGCGAGGGTGCCGGCACTCGGGATGCCACCGCGAGCGAGAATCCAGCGGCGCGCCTGCATCATCGGCTCGTCGCCGGCGCGCATGCCGGTGAGCTTGAGTGCAAAGTAAGCCTCGATGGTGGTGGAGATATGACCGTCGCCGCCGGGAAAGAGACTCCAACTGCCGTCGCCCTGCTGGGTATCTATGAGGAGCTTTTTGAGGCGCGCATCGAGGGCGGGATCGGGCTCGACCTCCATGAAGCGGTTGAAGATGACGTACTCGGCATTCATCTCCGCGTTGGCTTCGAGGGCGGCCTGCCAATAGCCCTGGGGATGCTGCTGTTGGAGGAGCGCACGCTGGGCCTCGGCGATGGCGTGATCGAGTTTGGCGCTAAACTCGTCTCGCGGCGCTGCCGCGGCGACTATGCCCTGCCCGTCCGTCATCATGTTCGACAGTTGATCCATTTCAATATATCCAAATTGATTAATCCCGAATCGCGGCGGCGAATGGCCGGGCCCGGGCGTTGCGTCAGGGAATCACCGCACACTTGAGCACGGCGCCGCGCTCCAGCATCGCGAAGACCTCGCCAAGTTCACTGAGCGATCGGCGCGCGTTAATCAGGCGGCCCGCACCGAGGCTGCCCGCGGACAACAGATCCCGGGCGCGGATAACGTCGCGCGGACGGAAATGAAACGGCGCCATCAGCGTCAGGTTGTCGTAATGCATCCGGCGGGTGTCGATGCTCAGGGTGGTATCGACGGGGCATCCGCCGAAGAAGACCACGCGGCCGCCGCGGCGCACGCGCGCGAACGCATCATGCCATCCGGCAACCTGCCCGGTGCATTCGATAACCAGATCAGGGCCGTAGCCGCCGTTGAGTTGGCCGACGGCCTCCGCCGCGCCCGATCGAGTGACATCGATCACATCGTCGGCGCCGAGGTCACCGGCCCATTTGAGACGTCTTTCGCCGCGTCCAGCGATCGCGACCGCGTGAACGCCGGCCGCCTTGAGCGCGAGCATATGCATCAGGCCGAACGGACCTGCGCCGACGATGAGGACGGTCTCGTGCTTTTCCGGTCGCGCCATTTCCTGCGCATGGACGACGCAGGCGAGCGGTTCCAGGAGGGCAGCCTCCTCGAAAGACAACCCGGGCGGCTTCAAAAAGGTGTTGCGCGCAACGACGTGGGGCGGCAGCAGAAGGTAATCGGCGTAGGCACCCATGACCATCAGGTCCATGGCTTGCGGGCAGAGATTTTCCTGACCGCGATCGCAATAGAAGCAGGCGCCGCAGGGTGCGGTGGGAGCCGCCATGATCGCGTCGCCGACCTTGAATCGATCCACGCCGGCGCCCACTTCGGCAACGACGCCGGAGAACTCATGACCGAACGGGGCGGGCAGCTTCCATACCGGATGGCCGCGGCGAAAAGTTTTCAGGTCGGTGCCACAGCTCAATGCGCATTTGATTTCGATCAGGAGCGCCCCGGGGCCCGGATGAGGCGGCGTGCAATCGCGCAGTTCGAGACGGCCGGGCTCGATCAACATCGCCTGACGCGGATGGACGGCGCGCAGATCGGCCTCATACCCATGCGGGTCATGCGGATGGCGGCCGGCCGCTTCCGAAAATGCCGGCGGCGCCAAGGTACGCTCGGTCGTCACAGCTTGCGCTCCACCGCAAACGCCGCGAGCATCCGGAGCGGATCGGCGCGATCGTCGAAGCGGGCCAGCGCCGCATCGGCGCGTGCGACGAGGTCGCGCGCGAGCTGGCGGGAACGTTCGACACCGAGCAGCGCGGGATAAGTGGCCTTGCCGCGCGCTTCATCCTTGTTGGTGCGCTTGCCCATGGCCTCGCTCGAAGACTCGACGTCGAGGAGATCATCAATGACTTGAAAGGCGAGGCCGAGGGCCTGCGCATATTCGCGCATCGACGCCAGTTGCGCGGCGTTGGCGCCGCCGAGACGAGCCCCGCCGCAGACCGCCGCGACGAACAGGGCCCCGGTTTTTTTACTGTGCAGATGTTCAAGCTCATCGAGTGCCAGTGTTTGGCCTTCGCCGAGCAAATCGATCACCTGTCCACCGACCATCCCGGCGGAACCGGCGGCGTCGGCGAGTTCGGCGATGGTTTCGAGCAGGGCCTGCGCGGCACGCGAGGAGCGTGACGACGTGGCAGCCGCGGCCAGGACCTTGAAGGCGTCGGTGAGAAGACCGTCGCCGGCCAGCGTCGCGATCGCCTCGCCGAAGACCTTGTGATTGGTGGGGCGCCCGCGGCGCAGATCGTCGTCATCCATGCACGGCAAATCGTCGTGGACGAGCGAGTAGGTGTGGATCATCTCGATGGCGCACGCTAGCGAGAGCGCCGCATCGAGGGCGCCACCGACGGCCTCGCACGCGGCGAGGGCGAGGACCGGGCGCAGGCGTTTGCCGCCAGCGAGCAAGCTATAGCGCATCGCCTCGAAAAGACGGCCGGCCGGGCCGGCGGGTGCCGGTACGCATATGGTGAGCGCCCGTTCGACGAGTGCGGCGCGATCGCGCAGGTAGCGATCGAAGTCGTTCGCGATGCGTCCGTCGGCCGACGCTCGGAGATCATGACCCTCCGCAGGGTCTGGATGGGCGGGCTTGGTTTGCTGCATCTTCAGCTTTTCTCAGTCGAGTTGCGCACCGGTCGCTAACGACGAATCGAGGCACCAATCATTCAAAGGCAAAAACCCGCCCGCAAGAACCTCCGCCAGGACGCGCGATGATCTATTCGTAGCCTCGGCCCGGCGGCATCGTGATTTGCACGGGGCTTACGACATGTAATGCCGCACCATCCGCCACGAGTCCTTGAGATTCTTGCCGAAATCCATCGCCACGGTGCCTTCGAAGCCCGAATGGAGCTTGCAGTCGCGGCAACGGATGTCTTGCTTGGTGCGGTAGTACTCCCAGTCGGTGGCGGCGTGAAGTTCGGCAAAGCTTTTGTAGTGGCCGTTGGTAATCAGGTAGCAGGGGCCCTTCCATCCCTGCGGATTACGCGTGACGGTGGTCCAAGGGCTGCACAGCAGATCGCGTTCGCCGACGAGGTAGTCGAGATAAAGCGGCGTGTTGATAATCTTGTAGTCGTCGGCGAGTTTGCGGACGCGCTGGAATTTCTGCGGCATCTCCTCCTTGCGCAGGTAGAGGTCGTCGTTATTGAGCACCTGGTAATGGTATCCAGGGGTCACCAGGATGCCATCGACGCCCATGTCGCCGAGGAAGCGAATCAATTGCTCAACTTCCTCCGCGCTGGTTTCGCGGAAAATAGTCGAGTTGGTCTGAACGCGATAGCCGCGCTCCTTGAGGATCTTGATCATCTTGACCACGGTATCGAAATGCCCCGCGCGATCGACGATGCGATCGTTGGTCTCGCGCAGGCCGTCGATATGCAGATTGAAGCTCAGGTAGCGGCTGGGTTCGACCTGCTTGATGAAACGCTCGATGAGGATGGCGTTGGTGCAGATCATGACGTGGCGCTTCTGCTGCTCGATCAGGCCCTTGGTGAGGGCAGCGATATGCTTGTACATGAGCGGCTCGCCGCCGCAGATCGAGACGATCGGCGCGTCCGCCTCGGCCGCGGAGCCAAGCGCGTCGTCGAGCGGCATCTGGTCGCGAATCGTATCCTTGTACTCAACGATACGGCCGCATCCGATACAGGCGAGGTTGCAGGCATGGAGCGGCTCGAGCATCAGAACCAGCGGGAAATACTTGTCTCCGGCCCGCTTCTTGCGGCTCATGTAACGGCCCAGGTCTATCATCTGTCGTAGCGGTACGCGCATAAGAATCGTTCTCCAGGCTCCAGCTATCGTGGCCGGTTGAGATACATCAGGGCGACGGCGGAAGATTGTCCGACTCGCGTTGCGGCGTGTCGCCAAAGAGCCAATTGCGCAACATCGCAATGGAGCCCTTGAGGTCAACGCCCTCATCCCCCGTGAACAGAAAGCTCATGAGCAGGCCGTTAAGCATCGCGAGCAGGAAGCTCGTGGCGGCCTGAGGCGGAAAATCGCGCTTGCAAAGATGCTTTTCCTGCGCGCGGCCGATCAGATCAATCAGCAACGTGCGATAGCCATCATAGAGTTGCAACACCTGATTCGTGAGTCCGTCGGACAACTTCTCATCGTGCAGCAGTTGCGCGACGAAGAACCGAATCGAACTCGCGTTGTCGCGCACGAACACCAGATAAAGTTCAATTAGCCGAAGGAGCTGGGACTTTTCGTCGAGCGCCCCCGCCTCTTCGGCGAAATCGATGAAATAAGGTTCGAGCAGGCGGTTCAGCACCGCCATAAAAAGCTCTTCCTTGGTCTTGAAATGCCAGAAAATGAGGGCTTTGCTGACGCTGGCGGCACGCGCGACTTCGGACATCGAGGTCTCGTGGAAGCCGCGCACCGCGAACAACCGCATCGCCGCCTTCAGGATTTCATCGCGGGAATCCTGAGCTCGCGTCTCGGAAGAGCTAATACGCGCTTCAGCCGTAGTCATTTTGGTCGCCGCCGAGTCCAAAATCAGCGCCCACAACCTCCCAGGGTCTCGACCGCGCGAACTATGATATGGTCGTTAGCGAGCCCCTAACCAAGCGGTCAACAGGCATCATAACCGCGCAGAACGGATAGTCAATAGGGTGCCGTCCGATCGGTCAGTATGGCGAGACAGTCAGGATTGTGTGTCGTTGGCGTTAAATTGACCGGAAACGGGACAGCAAATGACACTCAACTTGAAGCCGTGGCGGCAATTGCGACACGAAGGCCGGTGGCCGCTGACCGGCGAGCGCCCTCGGTCAGGGCGAGCGCGGCGCGGATTTCGGCATGATTCTCCCGCACAGTTGGGCCATCGGCACCCTCGATGAGCGCGCGTTCGAAGTCGGCCGCCATCCCGGCGAACCATGCCGAGTGATATGAGTCGTCGGCCATATCGGCTACGGAATGGTCCTCTGAAGCGCCCGACCGGCGGGTCAGGATGAGTCGGTCGCCTTCGATCTCAAGCATCGCACGCTCGCCATAGATGACGGCCGAGGTACGGCGGACAGGACTGCGCCACGAGAGATGAACGTTCGCGATACGGTCGGCGGGAAACTCGACGCGGAGGTCGGCGACATCATCCACAGGAGACGCGCCGATCGCGCCGGCCTGAAAGCCGAGATGAGCTGAGATGCCGACCGGCGCGACGCCGCCCATCAGCCATCGCATCAGGTAGAAGACGTGCCATCCGTGGTCGATCAGGATGCCGCCGCCGGTATTCGCCGCGAGTCGCCAGCGTTCGCCACCAACACTGCTGCCGGCTCCGGCGGGCCCACTGCGCAGACGGGCGAGCTCGAGATAGCGAATTTCGCCGAGGTCGCCCGATCGGACGAATTCATCGGCGCGGCGATAGGCCGGCGCGTGCTTCCAGTTATGCACGCACATCAAAATGCGCGATTTCTTCGCGGCGAGCGCGCTCAGATCGTCGAACTCGGCGCCGGTCAGGCAGAGCGGCTTTTCGACGAGGACGTTGGCGCCCGCCTCGAGTGCCTTGCGCACCGCGTCCGCGTGAAAGGCTGGCGGACTCGCAATATCGACGAAATCGAGCGCCTCGCCGTCGAGCATCAGGTCGAGGTCGTCGTAGATGCGCGCGTTCTTGACAAGGTTAATCGCATGATGGCGGCGCGCGGACACCGGATCGTGGATCGCGACGATCGCGACGCCGGTTCGCGAACGCCATCCGGGGAGATGGGCCTGCGCGGCGACCTCACCGAAGCCTGAAATCGCGCCGCGCAGCACGCTCAGGCGGGCCCCTGATTCGGCACGAGGCGCAGGACGGCCTCGCGCACAAGGGGTGTCAAGGCGCCGTCGTCGCGGCTGGCGTATTCGATAATCTGGCGCCGCATCCGCGGGTCCCAGAAATTCCTGAGATGCTGCGCGATCGAATTGACGCCCTCTTCGTGATCGGAAGCAGACGCGAAGAAGCCGCCGATCTCGTTGGCCATTTTAACCAGGTGATGAATATCCATCGTTGAGCGGCGAGGCGATCCGCCGCCTTCCACTAATATTATGGTTGCGGATCGAGGGCAAAGCGCGGAACTGGGCGGAGTCCGGTTGTTAAGGAACGCAGAACTTATAATTTATGGAACCTCATAAGATTTCACGGCATCCCATGCCGCCGGTAGGCTAATGCTCGCGTTGCTCAATTGAGCGATCATCGTCAGCGCTGGTGGCACAAGCGTACCGCCTCGATGTCAATATTTGTCAGACTTCGCTATCATTCAAAGGCTTGCAATTTGTCCTCGAGGATGTTGGAAGATGAACGTTTCACTGACGCTTGAGTTGGAAAAGCTGGTCGCCGAAAGAGTCGCTTCCGGACATTATGCGTCCGCCAGTGAAGTCGTCCGCGAAGCATTGAGGCTCCTGCACGAACGCGACCGTTTGCGTCACGACATCGGTGTTGGCCTCGAGCAACTCGACCACGGGCGCTCTCGCATATTCGATGAACGCGCAGTGGAACGGATCAAAAGTGAAGGGCGTAAGCGGCTTGGCGGATCGCGCGGCAAGAGCCGTTCGCGTTGAACAAGGTCGTTGTCTCTGAAATCGCGGAGACCGACCTGATCGATATCTGGGTGTATGTCGCCCGCGACGATCAAGCCGCCGCCGACCGGCTCATCGAACAAATCCACAAGAAATTCCGTTTGCTTGCGGCGACTCCCAAAATGGGACGGCTGCGACCCGAACTCGACGAATCGATCCGCAGCTTCGTCGTTGCGCAGTACGTGATTTTCTACCGCAAACGCACCAAGGGCATCGACGTGGCGCGCGTGTTACACGGACATCGTGACATCCAATCAGTATTTCGGGCCTGAATGATCCGCGATTCTTCCCGCACCTTTCAATACCGCGCGCTAGCGAACGGACGGCGACACTTGAGTCGCGGGCAGGCGTTCGGGGCGGCGCCCCGTCGGCATCACCTGCACCGCGGTCACCTTGTATTCCGGACAGTTGGTGGCCCAGTCGGAATTCTCGGTGGTGACGACGTTGGCGCCGGTCTCCGGATGATGAAAAGTCGTGTACACGACGCCGGGTGTGACTCGTTCCGTGACGACGGCGCGCAGCGCAATCGCGCCGGCGCGGCTCGACACTTCCACCCACTCGCCTTCGCGGACGCCGCGCTGTTCGGCATCATGCGGATGAATTTCGAGCACATCCTCGGGATGCCACGCGACGTTCATGGTGCGGCGGGTCTGCGTGCCGACGTTGTACTGCGTGAGGATGCGGCCGGTGGTGAGTATCAGCGGGAAGCGCGCCGTCGTGCGTTCATCGGTCGCGACATACTCAGTGCGCAAAAATTTGCCCTTGCCGCGGACGAACTCGCCAACGTGCATCACGGCGGTACCCTCGGGCGCGGCGTCGTTGCACGGCCACTGGATTGAGCCGAGGCGATCGAGCTTTTCGTAGCTGACGCCGGAAAAGGTCGGCGTGAGTTGCGCGATCTCGTCCATGATTTCGGAAGGATGGTTGTAGTTCATCGGATAGCCGAGCGCGTTGGAAAGCGCGCAGGTGACTTCCCAATCCTCCTTGCCGGCCAGCGCCGGCATCACCTTGCGCACGCGCGAGATGCGCCGCTCGGCGTTGGTGAAGGTGCCGTTCTTTTCCAGAAATGAAGAGCCTGGCAAAAGGACGTGCGCGTACTTCGCCGTCTCGTTCATGAAGATATCGTGGACCACGACGATCTCCATCGCCGAAAGCGCCGCGGCAACGTGCTGCGAATTGGGATCCGATTGCGCGATGTCCTCGCCCTCGATGTAGAGGCCGAGAAAGCTGCCGTCGAGCGCGGCGTCGAACATATTGGGGATGCGCAGGCCGGGCTCGGGATCGATCGGGACGTGCCAGACCTTTTCGAAATCGGCGCGCATCAGCGGATCTGAAACGTGGCGATAGCCGGTCAATTCGTGGGGAAAAGAGCCGACGTCGTTGGAGCCCTGGACGTTGTTCTGGCCGCGCAACGGATTGACGCCGACGCCCGCGCGGCCCAGCATCCCGGTCGCCATCGCGAGGTTCGCCATCGCAAGCACCGCCGTACTGCCCTGACTGTGCTCGGTAACGCCGAGGCCATAGTAGATAGCGGAGTTGGGTCCTTTGGCGAACAGGCGCGCGGCGCCGCGAATCTTGTCGGCGGAAACGCCGGTGATCTTCTCGACCGCCTCGGGCGAGTTGCGCGCCTCGGCGGCGAACTCGCGCCAGCTCTTGAACTCGCGCGCGTCGCATCGTGCGGCGACGAATTCCTCATCGACCAGACCCTCGGCGACGACGACATGAGCGAGCGCATTGAAGATGGCGACGTTGGTGCCGGGTGTCATCTGCAGGAAGTAATCGGCCGCAACGTGTGGCAACCGCACCAACTCAATCTCACGCGGGTCGGCGACAATCAGGTGTGCGCCATTGCGCAGGCGCCGTTTCATGATCGACGCGAACACCGGATGCCCCTCGGTCGGGTTGGCGCCAATCACCATGATCACGTCGGCCTGATTGACCGAGTCGAAATCCTGCGTACCGGCGGGCGTGCCGAACGCGGTTTTCAGGCCGTAGCCGGTCGGCGAATGGCACACGCGCGCGCAGGTATCTACGTTGTTGTTGCCGAAGGCGGCGCGCACGAGTTTCTGCACGAGGTAGGCTTCCTCGTTGGTGCAGCGTGACGACGTGATGCCGCCGACGGCGCCGCGGCCATATTTGCGCTGGACCCGTTTGAACTCGGACGCGGCGAAATTCAACGCCTCGTCCCACGAGACCTCTTGCCACGGATCGGTGATGCGCCGGCGTATCAGCGGATGCTTCACGCGATCGGGATGCGTCGCGTAGCCCCACGCGAAGCGGCCCTTGACGCATGAATGGCCGTGATTGGGCATCCCGTCCTTGTTCGGCACCATGCGCACGACTTCGCCGCCGCGCAGTTCCGCCTTGAAGGAGCAGCCGACGCCGCAATAGCCGCAGGTGGTGACGATCGCGCGATCGGCGCGTCCTCTTTCGAGCAGCGACTTTTCCATCAAGGCGTCGGTCGGGCAGGCCTGCACGCACGCTCCGCACGATACGCATTCGGAGTCGATGTAATGCTCGTGCTGGCCGGCGACCATCTGCGAATCGAAGCCGCGGCCCTCGATGGTCAACGCGAAAGTGCCCTGGGTTTCGTCGCACGCGCGGACGCATCGGGAGCACACGATGCATCGTGAGGGATCGAATGCGAAGTAGGGATTGCTGTCGTCGATAGGTGAGTCGAGATGATTGCGGCCGCCGTCACCATAGCGGACGTGGACGAGTCCGACCGCATTGGCCATCTCGTGCAGTTCGCATTTGCCGCCGGCCTTGCATTCGAACGGGTCAATCGGATGGTCCGACATGTAAAGCTCCATCACGTTGCGGCGGAGCTTCGCGAGCTGCTCGCTTTGCGTGCGGATTTTCATGCCGGATTCGACCGGAGTGGTGCACGAAGCGGGGAAGCCCTTGCGGCCTTCGATCTCGACCAGGCAGAGGCGGCAGGAGCCGAATGGTTCGAGCGAATCGGTGGCGCAGAGCTTGGGAATCGCGACCTCGGCGAGCGCCGCGGCGCGGATTACCGAGGTGCCGGCGGGAACCGCAACGGCGCGCCCGTCAACTTCGAGGGTGACCAGCGCCGCACTGTCGCGCGCCGGCGTACCGAGGTCCTTGTCGTTGATCGATAACACGGCTTCACTCCCGTTCCAAAAGACTCGGATAGCCCCCTGCCCTACTTGATACTAGCGCCTTTCGCCGATGGAAGGCCGAAGTCCTGCGGAAAATATTTCAGCGCGCTCAGCACCGGCAACGGCGTCAGGCCGCCGAGCGCACACAGCGAGCCCGCGGTCATCGTATCGCAAAGGTCGCGCAGCAAATCGACGTTGGCCGAGCGCTCGCGATTAGCGATGATGCGATCGATGACCTCGACGCCGCGCGTCGAACCGATGCGGCAGGGGGTGCATTTGCCGCACGACTCGATCGCGCAGAACTCCATCGCATAGCGGGCCATCCGCGCCAGGTCGGCGGTATCGTCGAAGACCACCACGCCGCCGTGGCCGAGCAGCCCGCCGGCGCCGGCGATGGCCTCGTAGTCGATCGCCAGATCGAGCATCGAAGGAGGAAAATACGCGCCGAGCGGACCGCCGACCTGGACCGCGCGCAGCGGACGGCCGGTAGCGGTGCCGCCGCCGAAATCGTCAATGAGTTCGCGCAGCGAGAGTCCAAAGGGCAGCTCGTAGAGGCCGGGGCGCCTGACGTTGCCCGCAAGCTGGAGCGGGATGGTCCCGCGCGAACGGCCCACACCATACTCATTGTAGGATTCTCCGCCACGCTCGAGAATGGCGGGAACACTCGCCAGCGTGATGACGTTGTTGACGACGGTGGGCCGTCCGAAGAGACCGGCAATCGCGGGCAGCGGCGGCTTGAAGCGAATCACGCCGCGCTTGCCTTCGAGCGATTCGAGCATCGCGGTTTCCTCGCCGCAGATGTATGCACCGGCGCCGACGCGTACTTCAAGCCGAAACGGCTTGGCGCTGCCGCGTACGTCGGCGCCGAGATAGCCGGCGCGTGTAGCGGCATCGATCGCCGCGGTCAGCGTGCGCAGCGCATGGGGATACTCGGAGCGCAGGTAGATGTAGCCCTCGCTCGCACCCACGGCGAGCGCCGCGATCGTCATGCCTTCAATCAGGACGAGCGGGTCGCCTTCCATGATCATACGGTCGGAGAAGGTGCCGGAGTCACCCTCGTCGGCATTACAGACGACGTACTTCTGTTTTGAATTTTGTTCGAGCGTCGTTTTCCATTTGATGCCGGCGGGAAATGCGGCGCCGCCCCGGCCGCGCAGGTTGGACGCGGTCACCTCCTGCACGATTTCGGCGCCCGACATTACTAGCGCGCGGCCGAGACCGCGATAGCCTCCGTGCGCGAGATAATCGTCGAGGGAAACGGGATCGGTGACGCCGACGCGCGCAAAAGTCAGGCGCTGTTGACGCTTGAGCAACGGAATTTCATCGGTGAGACCCAGTGCGAGCGGATGATCGTCGCCCGCAAAAAAATCGGCATCGAAAAGGGACCGGACGTCGGCCGTCGTAACCGGGCCATACGCGACCCGGCCGCGCGGCGTCGCAACTTCGACCATCGGTTCGAGCCAGTAGAGACCGCGCGAACCGTTGCGAATCAGCTTGAGGCTGAGATTGCGGCGTGCCGCTTCGGCCGTGATAGCGAATGCGACGCCGTCCGCGCCGAGCGACAGCGCGCTGGAATCGCCGGGGACGTAAACGGTCGTCGCGACTGTGGAACTCATCGGCGCACCAGGCGTGAAATAGCGTCGTCGAAGCTCGCGGGGGTGACGCGGCCCAACAGTTCGCCGTTGATCACGACGGCGGGCGAGCAAGCGCAATTTCCGAGGCAATAAACCGCTTCGAGCGAGAACGCGCCGTCGGCGCTGGTGGCGTTGAAGTCGATGCCGAGGCGCTTGCGAGCGTGGTCTGCAAGTCCGACCGCACCCATCGCCTGACAGGATTCGGCGCGGCACAGACGCACGACGTTGCGGCCGGGCGGCGCATGGCGGAAGTCATGATAAAAGCTGACGACGCCGTGCACCTCGGCACGCGAGAGGTTAAGTTCGCTCGCGATGAGCGGGATGCTCGCGGGCGGAACCCATCCCAGGTCGTCCTGAATGCCGCGCAGAATCGGCATCAGCGCGCCGGGTTGATGTTTGTGGGCGTTGACGATCGCAAGCACCGCCGCCCTGTCCCAGGGATGATCGAGCGCCATCGAAACTCCGCAAGCGGCCGGCTGGCATGGACGAAGGCGTCGCGAAACGATCGCTCGCCCCGAAGCATTGCGCACGGCCGCCCCTTGTCGCGAGCGTCATCGATCGAGGCGATCAGGTCAAGAGGCACCGTCACTACGCAGTGCCGCCGTGGTGCTACAATGAAAAACGATTACGCGTCGAATGGCGTCGGCGGGCGAAACCGATTTCATCAGCGAGG
>Ga0207695_10005632_pt1 | contig 16535 bp, 18 predicted proteins | sample KBSC54metaG_FD_184354 | JGI IMG/M metagenome (GOLD analysis project Ga0207695, IMG submission 184354) | Corn rhizosphere microbial communities from Kellogg Biological Station, Michigan, USA - KBS C5-4 metaG (SPAdes) (version 2) | ecosystem: Host-associated > Plants > Roots > Rhizosphere > Soil... | reverse complement strand
GTCCTGGTTCGCCGCGCCGTCCTCGACGGGCTTGGCGATGAAGATGTCCTGCAGCGCGATCACGTCCGACTCCATCCGCAGCACCTCGGTGACGTGGGTGATGCGGCGGGTGCCGTCGACCAGGCGCGAGACCTGGACGATGAGGTCGAACGCGCTCGAGATCTGCTCGCGGATGGCCCGCAGCGGAAGCTCGACGCCCGCGGTCAGCACCAGCGTCTCGGTGCGGGCCAGGGCGTCACGCGGGTTGTTGGCGTGGACGGTGGTGAGCGACCCGTCGTGGCCGGTGTTCATGGCCTGGAGCATGTCCACGGCCTCGGGGCCGCGGCACTCGCCGACGATGATCCGGTCGGGGCGCATACGCAGGGTGTTGCGGACGAGGTCGCGGATCGTGACCTGGCCCTTGCCCTCGATGTTGGCCGGCCGGGACTCGAGCGTGATCACGTGCTCCTGCTTCAGCTGGAGCTCGGCCGCGTCCTCCACCGTGATGATGCGCTCGTCGGTCGGGATGGCCGCCGAGAGCACGTTCAGGGTGGTGGTCTTACCGGAGCCGGTACCGCCCGAGATCAGGATGTTCAGCTTGCCGCGGACGCACGCCTCCAGGAACTGGCCGGACTTGTGCGTGAGGGTGCCGAACTTGATCAGGTCCGCCATCGTGAACGGGTCACGGCGGAACTTTCGGATGGTGAGCGAGGAGCCGCGCACCGCCAGCGGCGGGATGATCGCGTTCACGCGCGAGCCGTCGGGCAGGCGCGCGTCCACGTAGGGCGAGGACTCGTCGATGCGGCGGCCGATCCGGCTGATGATCTTGTCGATGATCCGCAGCAGGTGGGCCTCGTCGACGAACTGGGCGTTCGTGCGGGTGATCTTGCCGTGACGCTCGATGTAGATGGTCTTGTGGTCGTTGACCATGACCTCCGTGATCGAGTCGTCGCGGAGGAACGGCTCCAGCGGCCCGTAGCCGAGGATGTCGTCCGTGATCTGGCGGATGATCTCCTGCCGCTCCTGACGGGTCAGCGGGGTCTTCTCGACCGCCAGCATCTCCGTCACGACCTCGTTGACCTTCTCCTCGAGGTCGGCCTCGGCCTTGCCGTCCGCGTTGAACAGACGGGGGCCGAGCCGGGGGATGATCTCCTTGTGGACCCGGGTCTTGAGCTCGGCGAAGGGATCCGCGACGACCGACGTGCGGTCGGCTTCCTCCGGCGCCTCGCCCTCCTTGGGATCGGTCGTGGCGACCTGGATGCGTGAGTGCAGCGACATCCGGTTACCTCACTCCCCGACGCTTCTTCTTGGCGTCGGCGGCGACCCGCTGGGGAACGAGCTTGTCGGCGATGTCACCCATCGACTTGACCACGCCCGCGCGCGGGTTGGCAAGCGCGACCGGCACTCCGCGGTTGACGGAGGACGGCACGTCCTTGTCGGCCGGGAGGTCGAAGGCCACCTTCAGGTCGAGCGCCCGCTCGACCTCGTTCTTCTTCAGGCCGACCTTGGAGCCGGTCTGGTTCAGGAGCAGGTGACGGCGGTCCTTCGGGTAGTGCAGCAGGTCGAGCGTCTGCAGGGTGAGCTTGACGTTCTTGATGGCGGGAACGTCCATCGAGGCGACCAGCAGGAGCTGGTCGGTGCGGTCGAGCGTCGAGAGCACCGGCCCGTGGAAGAACGGCGGCGTGTCGACGATGACGACGTCGTAGCTCTCCTTGGCCACCGCGAACAGGTGGCCGAGGCGCTCCTCGGTGACGAGCTCTGCGTCCTCGGGGCGCAGCGGCGCCGGCAGGACGTGCACGCCCGACTGGTGAGCCGTGACGTAGCCCGCCAGAGCCTCGGAGTCGAGCTCGCGCCGGGCCATGACCAGGTCGTAGATGGTCTTGTCCGGCTCGATGCCCATCATGATCGCGACGTCGCCGAACTGCAGGTCGAGGTCGAGCAGGAGCGTCCGCCGCTGGTGCCTGCGGGCGAACAGCACGGCCAGGTTGCAGGCGAGGGCGGTCTTGCCCGACCCGCCCTTGGGCGAGAACAGGGTGACGACCTTGCCCTCGGCGTGCGCGGCGGCCTTGCCGGCGGCGCCGGCGGCCCGGCCCGCGGCCAGGGAGTGCGCCTTCTTGATGGTGAACACGATCCCGTCGGTCAGCTGCGGGAGCAGGACGACGTCGTGGATGCCGGCCTGGAGGGCCTCCGACAGCAGGCTGTTCGCGCTGGCGGAGGTGACCAGGACGATCGGGGCGGCGGTGACCGCCCGGATCGCCTCCACCTCGGGCGTCGGGACGTGCTCGGCGGCGGTGGTGCCGTGCAGGATCACCTGCGCGGCGGACTCCGCCAGCTTCGCGCCGGCCTTGACCGGGTCGGCGGCCGTCCCGACGAGCTCGACGTCGGGGTGGTCTGCGAGGCCCTCACGAACCTCCGCCAGGCCGTTGGCGGCGCCGGTGATGAAGACCTTGATCGGGGACTGGTTGGTCATTAGTGCTTCACTCCAGACACGCAGATGGGGAGGGAGTTTCTGACCTGCACGGCGGTGAGGCCGGTGGCGAAGGTGCTGCACGGAGTGGCGACAGACGCGCCGGTGTCCTGGGCGCCGTGGCCGGGCCGCAGGGCCATCCAGAACTGGCCGTCCTGGCGGATCAGCATCAGGTCGGGCAGCAGGTTCTGGGGGATCGCGAGGATCACGGCGTCACCGCCCGTGCCGTCGTCGGTGCCCGACGCGCTGTTGGTGCCGGAGGCCGAGGTCAGCGGCGTCGTGGCGACGCCCGTGTCGTAGGTGGAGAGCACCTCGACGTTGGTGATGATGCGGGCGGCGACCGTCTGCTGCGAGTACTGGCTGTTGTTGCGCGAGGACTGGATGGTGATCTCGCCGTAGATGTCGACGTGATCGCCCGCCTTCAGGGTGCCGCCGAGAACGCGGTTGGCGTTGAAGGCGACCTGGACGGCGCGCATCGTGCCGTGGATCTGGTTGACGATCGCCGTGTCCTTGGAGTCCGAGAACATCGCGGGCGTGATCTGCGCGCCGGCGGTGATGTTCGTCGCGGTCGCGAGCGAGGTGTTGAGCGACTTGACCGACGTGAAGGCGCCGGGGACGACGTCCTTCGTCGCCACCTGCTGGGTCGCGAAGGCGCCGCCGTCGACCAGGGTGTTCAGCGGCGTGCCGGCGACGATGTCACCCTTGGCGACGACCACCGTCGTGGTCTTGATGCTCTGGTCGGCGTTGTGCTTGACGTTGCTCGTGTACATGATCACGAGACCCGCCGCGACGACGGCGAGGATCAGCGCGATCACGATGTTGCGGACGCTGTAGGACATGCGGCTGCCTCTCGTGGAAGACTCGGGGACGTTGAGCGGGACTCGTGGCCAGACACGTATCGGCAGTGCCGGCCGGGGGCTTTAGAAGGCGGAAAAGAGGACGAAGAAAGACGCGGGACGGTCGAGCTGCCGCGGATGCGCGGCGGTCACTCCACCCGCATGGTGGTGGCCGACGTCAGCGTGCCCGACGAGACGACCAGTCCCATGATGTTGATGGAGTAGGGGTACGCGGCGGTGACCGTGACGTCCGAGGACTGCGCGTATGCGTTGTTCGTGCACGTGCGGTTCACGGTCACGGTCAGGTTGGACGGGTTCAGATCCGATCCGGCGGCCTTGGCGGACGCGACGGCGAGGCTGTCGACGGCCGTGCAGGTGCCGGCGGAGCGGCTCACCGCCGCCTTGCGCGCGCCCTCGCGGGCGGCGCTCGTGACATCCATGTAGTTCACGAACACCTGGCCGAACTGGTAGATCGCCACCAGCACGAGCAGGAGCACGGGCAGGATGACGACGAACTCGACGAAGGCCTGGCCGTCCTGGCGTTGTATGTGGCGTCGGATCACAGGTGTGTAGGGGAGTCCGGAGGGGGAGGTGAGGGCGGGCCCGCGTGCGCAGGCCCGCCGCCGGTGCCTCGACGTCGGCTAGAGCGACGCGATGACGTTGTTCAGCGTGTTCTTGATGGCGGTGCTGAGCAGGCCCAGCGTGACCACCACGGCGATCGTGATGACGCCGAGGACGACGGCGTACTCGGCCATGGTCTGGCCGGCCTCGTCCTGCAGGGCCTCGACGGTCTCGTTCAGGTACTCGATCATGCGATCCTCCCGGGATGGGTCTCCGGGGGCAGGCTGCCCCCAGGTCTGTTTCGGCATACAGAGATGCGGGATTGAGCGGAAATGAGTCCACGTGCCGGAAATCCCCTTTTGGGAGGTCTCCGGGCGCGATCGTGGGTTCTCGGGGCCGGCCCCCCGCGATGGGGCGGGGGAGCCGGTCCGGAGCGCTCTCGGCCGGGGCCTAGAGCGAGGCGATGACGTTGTTCAGCAGGTTCTTGATGGCGGTGCTGAGCAGGCCCAGCGTGACCACCACCGCGATGGTGATGACGCCGAGGACGACGGCGTACTCGGCCATCGTCTGGCCGGCCTCGTCGCTCACGTCGGCCTGAAGGCCGCGGATGAAGTCGGTCAAGGGGATTCACCTCCTCCGGAGGTCTCTGGGAACGGCGTAGGGGGGACGTCTTTCGGAAGGCCGCTTCCCACTCAGGTTTGTTGCATTTCAGAAGAATCGCAAGCGAGCCAGAGGAAGATCACCCTTTTGGTGGCCGGACGCCCGCGCGCGACGATTCGGTATCGTCCGCGCCCGTGGCGACGATCATCGACGGCAAGCAGGTGGCGGCGGACGTGCGCGCGCGCGTCGCGAAGGACGCAGCCGAGCTGCGCGGGCGGACCGGACACACCCCCGGCCTGGTGACGATCCTGGTCGGGGAGGACCCGGCCTCGCAGGTCTACGTGCGCAACAAGATCAAGGCGTGCGAGGAGGCCGGAATGGCCTCCTTCCACGAGCCGATGCCGGCGACGTCGACGCAAGAACAGGTCCTGGCGATGGTCGAGCGCTACAACGCCGACGACCGCGTCGACGGGATCCTGGTGCAGGCGCCGCTGCCGAAGGGGCTCGACTTCAAGCAGGTGCTCGACCGGATCGACCCCGCCAAGGACGTCGACGGCTTCCACCCGCTGAACGTCGGCCGGCTCGTCGCCGGCCGGCCCGGCCTCGTCGCCTGCACGCCCGCGGGCGTCATGCAGCTGCTCGACGCGACCGGGGTCGAGCTCGAGGGGGCCGACGCGGTCGTGGTGGGCCGCTCCGACATCGTCGGCAAGCCGGTGGCGCTCCTGCTCCTGCATCGCAGCGCCACGGTCACGGTCTGCCACTCGCGCACGCGCGACCTGCCCGCGGTCTGCCGCCGTGCCGACGTCCTCGTCGCCGCGGTCGGCCGCGCCCGCATGATCACCGCCGACATGGTGAAGCCCGGAGCGACCGTCATCGACGTCGGCATCAACCGCACCGACGAGGGTCTGGCCGGCGACGTCGACTTCGGCCCGGTGGCCGAGGTGGCGGGCGCGATCACCCCGGTGCCGGGCGGCGTCGGGCCGATGACGATCGCCATGCTGCTGCGCAACACCGTCGTCGCGGCGACGGCCCGACACGGTCGCTGACCCCACACTCCGTGAATAAACGGGGTCAGACCCCTTTTATTCACCTCTCCCAGACCCCTTTTTATTCACCTCTCTTCAGGGGTGCCGCGTAACCGGTGCCGGGCACCCTCGGAGTGGGATCGTGGTGGTCGATCGTTTTGCGATGTTTTGCGCACTCCGATGGCGACTGAAACAGCTGTGTCTCACGCTTCCGGGGACTTCGTTGCAAACGTCCGGAACCTGCTTTATCGTTGCGCGATCCCGTCGCGCATGCGGGTGAAACAAGGAGAGGAAGCGAGTTGGCAGAAGGCACTGTGAAGTGGTTCAGCAACGAGAAGGGCTACGGCTTCATCCAGCAGGACGGCGGTGAAGACGTGTTCGTCCACTTCTCCGAGATCCAGGCCGACGGCTACAAGACCCTGAACGAGGGCCAGCGGGTCGAGTTCGACGTCGTCCAGGGGAACAAGGGCCTGCAGGCCAGCGGCGTTCGCGCCCTCGCGTAGTCCCGCATCGTGACCGGGGGCGGCGGCAGCGCTGCCCCCGGTGCGCTCGTTGACTATCCTGCGCCGACGATGGCGATCTCGTCCGACGACGTGCTGCACGTTGCCCGGCTGGCGCGGCTGCGCCTGACCGGCGACGAGGTCGCGCGTATGACCGATCAGCTCTCAACGATCATCGGCCATGTCGAGCAGCTCTCGTCGCTCGACCTCTCGGGCGTCGAGCCGACGGCGCACGCGCTCGACCTGACGAACCAGGTGCGCGCCGACGCGTCGCGGCCGTCCTGGCCGCGGGACGAGGTGCTCACGAACGCCCCCGACCCGGCCGACGGCGGCTTCCGCGTGCCGCCGACCGCATGACCGACACGCTCGGCCTGACGGCGGAGCGCTGCATCGAGCTCCTCGACGCGCGCGAGGTCTCCTGCCGCGAGCTCGCCACCGCCTACCTCGAGCGGATCGAGGCCGCCGACGAGGGCATCCACGCATTCCTGCGCACCCGCCGCGACGCCGCCCTGGCCGAGGCCGACGGCTTCGACCGCGACGGCCGCACGGGCCTGCAGGGCGTGCCCATCGCGCTCAAGGACATCCTCTGCACGAAGGGCGAGGAGACGACCGCCGGGTCGCGCATCCTCGAGGGCCACATCCCGATCTACGACGGCGGCTGCGTCACGCGCGTGAAGGCGGCCGGCCTCGTGTCGCTCGGCAAGACCAACATGGACGAGTTCGCGATGGGCTCGTCGACAGAGAACTCCGGCTTCGGCGTGACCCACAACCCGTGGGACGCGGAGCGCGTTCCCGGCGGGTCGTCGGGCGGCTCGGCCGCAGCGGTCGCGGCCGGCTTCGCGCCGCTCTCGCTGGGCACCGACACCGGCGGCTCGATCCGCCAGCCGGCGGCGCTGTGCGGGGTCGTCGGCATGAAGCCGACCTACGGCGCGGTCAGCCGCTACGGCCTGATCGCGTTCGCCTCGTCGCTCGACCAGATCGGCCCGTTCGCGCTCACGGTCCGCGACGCCGCCCTGCTCATGCAGGTGATCTGCGGCAAGGACGCGTGCGACTCGACCTCGGTCGAGCTGCCGGAGCCGATCGAGGTGCCGGCTGCCGAGAGCCTGCGCGGCGTCCGCCTGGGCGTCCCGACCGACCTGCTGGCCCAGGGCATCGAGCCGGGCGTGCGCGAGGCGTTCGACGCATCGATCGCCGCCGCCGAGGCCCTCGGCGCCGAGATCGTCGAGACGGCGCTGCCGCACGCCGGCTACGCGCTCCCGGCCTACTACCTAATCGCCCCGGCGGAGGCCTCGGCGAACCTGTCGCGGTTCGACGGCGTGCGCTACGGCATGCGCCTGGCCGAGCCGGGCGACACGGTCGGAGACATGTACGGGCGCACCCGCGCGGCCGGCTTCGGCGCCGAGGTGAAGCGGCGGATCATGCTCGGCACCTACGCGCTCTCCGCCGGCTACTACGACGCCTACTACGGCATGGCCCAGAAGGTGCGCACGCGCATCCGGGAGGACTTCACCGCCGCGTTCGCCGGCGTCGACCTGGTCGTCTCGCCGACCTCCCCGACGGTCGCGTTCCGGATCGGCGAGCGGGTCGACGACCCGTGGGCGATGTACGCGTCCGACGTGCTCACGGTGCCGGCGAACCTGGCCGGCCTGCCGGGGATCTCGATCCCGTGCGGCACGGCCGAGGGCCTGCCGGTCGGCTTCCAGATGATCGGCCCGGCGTTCGCCGAGAACCGCATCCTGGCGGCGGCGCACGCGCTCGAGGGCGCGATCGGCTTCGATCCCCGTCCCCCGGCGATGGTGGCGCGGGCGTGACCGAGAACCGCTGGGAGGCCGTGATCGGCCTCGAGATCCACGTGCAGCTGAACACGGAGTCGAAGATGTTCTGCGCATGCGCGAACGTCTTCGGCGCCGAGCCGAACACGCTCACCTGCCCGGTGTGCCTGGGCTATCCGGGCGCGCTGCCCACGATCAACGGCGGCGCGGTCGACAAGGCGATCCAGATCGGCCTCGCGCTCGACTGCGACATCGCCGACCGGTGCCAGTTCCACCGCAAGAACTACTTCTATCCCGACAGCCCCAAGGCGTACCAGATCAGCCAGTACGACCAGCCGATCTGCATCCACGGGCACCTGGACGTCGACGGCGGCCGGATCGGGATCACGCGCGCACACCTCGAGGAGGACGCGGCCAAGCTCGTGCACGCGGGCGGCTCGGGCGGGCGCATCGCCGGCGCCGACTCGTCGGTCGTCGACTTCAACCGTTGCGGCACCCCGCTCGTCGAGATCGTGACCGAGCCCGACCTGCGCACGCCGGAGCAGGCGGTGGCCTTCCTGGGCCTCCTCAAGAACACCCTCCAGACGATCGGCGTCTCCGACTGCGACATGGAGAAGGGGTCGCTGCGCTGCGACGCCAACGTGTCGGTGCGGCGCCGGGGCGAGTCCGCCTTCGGCACGAAGACCGAGCTCAAGAACATGAACTCGTTCAAGTTCCTGGGCGAGGGCATGGGCGCCGAGATCCGGCGCCAGATCGACCTGCTCGAGGCGGGCGGCGAGGTGCGGCAGGAGACGCTGCACTACGACCCGCAGGCGCGCGAGCTGCACGCGCGCCGCTCCAAGGAGGAGGCCGACGACTACCGCTACTTCCCCGAGCCCGATCTCGTCCCGCTCGAGCCGAGCGGCGAGACGGTGCGCCGCCTGCGCGCGGCGATGCCGGAGCTGCCGGCGGCCCGGATCGCCCGGTTCCGCGCGGCCTACGGACTGAGCGAGCAGGACGCGACCGACCTGAACGCCGCGCCGGAGACCGCCGACTACTTCGAGGCCGTGGCGAAGGCCGGCGGCGACGGCAAGGCCGCCTCCGACTGGGTGCGAAACCAGCCCGGCGCGGTCGGGACGATCCCGCCGGAGGGCCTCGCGGGCATCATCGGCCTGATCTCCGCCGGCACGATCACGCCGACGATCGGCAAGCAGGTCTACGCGCTGCTCGAGGCGCAGCCCTCGGCCGACCCGGCGGCGCTCGTCCTCGATCAGGGCCTGGCCTCGATCGGCGACTCGTCCGAGCTCGAAGGCATGGTGGACGACGTGCTGGCACAGAACCCGCAGTTCGTCGAGCAGTTCCGCTCCGGCAAGGAGGGCGTGATCAACGCGCTGGTGGGCCAGGTGATGAAGCAGACGCGCGGCCGCGCGGACGCGCGCCAGGTGCAGCAGCTGCTGCGCGACCGCCTGCAGGGCTAGGTGGGGACAGTCCCCGCACGCGGGGACTGTCCCCGATTGTCCGCACGCCGCAATACGATTCGGCGCGCGTGGACGGCAAGCGCTACCTGATCACTCCCGGCCCAACCCCGGTGCCGCCCGAGGTCGTCGCCGCGGAGTCCGCGCCGCTGCACCACCACCGCAGCCCCGACTTCCGCGCCCTGCTGGGCGAGACGATCGAGCGGCTGAAGCGCATCTTCGAGACCGAGCACGACGTCCTGCTCTTCACGGGCTCGGGCACCGCGGCGATGGAGTCGGCGGTCGCGAACCTGCTCTCGCCCGGCGACCGCGCCGTCGTCGCGTCGGCCGGGAACTTCGGCGAGCGCTGGCTGAGGCTGGCGCGGGCCTACGGGATCGAGCCGGTGCACGTCGAGCACGAGTGGGGTGAGCGGCTCGACCCGGGCCGGATCGCGGCCGCGGCCGGCGAGGGCGAGACCGTCGCCGTCTACGTCACCCAGTCGGAGACATCGACGGGCGTCGTCCACGACATCGAGGCGATCGCCCGGGCGGTCGCGCCCACCGGCGCGCTCGTGGTCGTCGACGCCGTCTCGAGCCTCGGCGGGGTGGAGCTCGCGACCGATGCCTGGGGCGTCGACGTCGCGGTGGCCGGCTCCCAGAAGGCGCTCATGTGCCCGCCCGGACTGGCGTTCGCCTCGGTCTCTCCACGCGCGTGGGAGCGGGCCGCCCGGGCAACGCTTCCGCGCCACTACCTCGACTGGCGGGTCGCAGCCGACTCGCAGGCCAAGAACGACACGGCGTTCACGCCCGCCGTCACGATCATCGCCGCCCTGCACAGGGCGCTCGAGCTGATCGAGGCCCGCGGCAAGGCGGCCATCTGGGCGCACAACCGGCGCCTCGCCCGCGGCGCCCGCGAGGGCGTGAAGGCGCTCGGCCTCGCCCTGTTCGGCCCCGACGACGAGACGTCGGCGATGGTCACCGCGTTCCTGATGCCGGACGGGATCGACGGGCAGCGGTGCTACGGCGTCCTGCGCGACCGCCACGGCATCGTCCTCGCCGGCGGCCAGGGCAAGCTGCGCGGCCGGATCATGCGCATCGGCCACATGGGCTACATGAACGAGTTCGACATCGTGACGGCCCTCGCCGGCCTCGAGCTGGCGCTGGCCGAGCTGGGCTACACGCCGCCGGCGGCGGGCGCGGGGGCGGCCCGCGCGATCGAGGTGTTCGCTTCGCCGTGACGAGCGTCCTCGTGACCGAGGAGATCGCGCAGGCCGGTGTCGACCTCCTGCGGGGGCAGTTCCAGGTCGACGTCGAGCTCAACCCCAAGCCGGACGACCTGGCCGGCCGCATCGGCGCCTACGACGCGCTGATCGTCCGCAGCGCGACCAGCGTCTCGGCCGGCCTGCTCGAGCATGCGGGAAACCTGAAGGTGATCGGCCGGGCGGGCACCGGCGTCGACAACGTCGACGTGGCCGCCGCCACGCGCCGCGGGATCATCGTCGCGAACGCCCCCGGCTCGAACATGGTGGCCGCCGCGGAGCACGCCTTCGGCCTCCTGCTTGCCATCGCCCGCAACATCCCGCAGGCGCACGCCGCGCTGACTGAAGGCCGGTGGGAGCGCAAGCGCTTCGGCGGCGTCGAGCTGGCCGACAAGGTGCTCGGCGTGGTCGGCTTCGGCCGCATCGGCCAGCTGGTCGCGACCCGCGCCCGCGCGTTCGAGATGCGGGTGGTCGTCTTCGACCCGTTCGTCTCGGCCGAGCGCTGCCGCGAGCTGCAGGTGTCGTCGGCGTCGCTCGAGAACCTGCTGCTCCAGGCCGACTTCGTCACCCTCCACGCGCCGCTCACGCCCGAGACCCGGCACCTGATCGACGCGGAGCGGCTGCACCTGATGAAGCCGGGGGTGCGGATCGTGAACGCCGCCCGCGGCGACCTGGTCGATCTCGACGCGCTGGCCGGGGCGCTCCGGTCGGGGCAGGTGGCCGGGGCTGCGCTCGACGTGTTCCCGGAGGAGCCGTACACCGCGGGTCCCATCCTCGGCCTCGACAACGTCGTCGTCACCCCGCACCTGGGTGCCTCCACCCAGGAGGCGCAGGACCGGGCCGGCGTGATCGTGGCCGAGCAGGTGGCCGCCGCCCTGCGCGGCGAGCTCGTCCCGAACGCCGTGAACATCCCCCAGGTGCAGGCGGACGAGATGGAGGTGCTCGGCCCGTATCTGCCGGTCGCGACGCAGCTCGGCCGGCTCGCGGTCGGCCTTTGCGAGCACGGGCTCGAGCGCATCGACGTGACCTACGACGGCGCGCTCGCGGAGCACGACACCCGCCTGCTCACCGCGGCGGTGATCATGGGCGCCTTCCAGAGCCGCTCCGACGAGCCGGTGAACCTCGTGAACGCGCGGGCCGTCGCCGAGTCGCGCGGGATCGCCGTGACCGAGGGCCAGTCCCGCACGCCGGCGGACTACACCAGCCTGATCCGCGTCTCGTGCGGCGACGGCCAGACCGTGTCGGGGACGACGATCGGGCGCGAGAACCGGCCCTGGCTGGTCGAGGTCGAGGGCTACCAGCTCGAGATCGAGCTCGCCGGCCACATGGTGGTCATGCTGAACGACGACCGGCCCGGCATCATCGGCCGCGTCGGCACCGCGTTCGGCGAGGACGGCGTGAACATCGCCAACATGAGCGTGTCGCGCAACTTCCGCGGCGAGCGGGCCGCCATGGTGCTGGCGCTCGACGTGACCCCGGCGCCCTCCGTCATCGAGCACCTGAGCGCGCTCGACGGCGTGCACCACGTGCGGTCGGTCGATCTGGACGGCGCCGGCAGCTAGCCGGCCTGCCGCTCAGCGGCGCGTCGCCCGCCCGACCACCGCGACAAATGGCATGTCGAACGTCTGCCGATTGGCGAGCGCGGGATGCTCGTCCGCGAGCCGCACGACCGCGTCGAGCGCCTCCGCGCGCTCGGCCTCGGGGAGCACCGCGATCCGGCTCGTCGATGCCGCCCACTCCCGCAGCCGGGCGCGGTCGAACGGGACCGGGTTTGGGAACTCGCGCCGCTCGGCCGCGGTGAAGCGCTCGCTCTCGAGCGGCCCCTCCGCGATGCCCCGGGAGACCGCGAGCACGTCGGCCGCGCCGCGCAGCGCCACCGTCAGGTCGGCCACCCAGGGGACGCGCTCGTCGCGCAGGTTCCAGACCAGGCCGAGCACGCCGCCGGGGACGAGCACGCGCGCGATCTCCGCCAGGGCGGCGGGCGCGTCGAACCAGTGGAAGGCCTGGGCGACGAAGACGGCGTCGGCGCTCGCGTCGGGCAGCGGCATCCGCTCGGCCGTCCCGGCGATCGCCCGCACCGACGGCAGCGCCCGCTCGAGCTCGGCGCGCATGTTCGCGAGCGGCTCGACGGCGGTGACGACGGCGCCGGCCGCGACCAGCACCTCGGTCAGCTTGCCCGTCCCGGCCGCGAGGTCGACGACCCGCAGGCCCGGCGCCGCCTCGAGCACCCACTCGACCGCGGCGGCCGGGTACGACGGGCGCGCGTTCTGGTAGGCCCCGGCGACCCGGTCGAACGACCGGGCGTGCTCGGCGTGGGAGTCGGACATGCCGCAGAGCCTACCGACCGCCTGCATACCGGCCATTCCGGTACCATCATCGCCGAGGAACCGAGACTCGAAAGGACGCGTCCTGCCATGCAAGCCACCGAGAAGATCTGGCGCAACGGAAGCTTCGTGTCGTGGGAGGACGCCAACGTCCACATCCTCACGCACGCCCTCCACTACGGGACGGGCGTCTTCGAGGGCATTCGCGCCTACGACACGCCCAAAGGCTCGGCGGTCTTCCGCCTGACCGACCATCTCGAGCGCCTGCGCCGCTCGGCGGCGCTGTACCAGATGGATGTCGGCTACAGCGTGCCGGAGCTGGCCGCGGCCGTGCACGAGACGGTCGGCGCGAACGGCGTGCCGTCCTGCTACGTCCGCCCGATCGTCTTTCGCGGCGCCGGCCCGATGGGCCTCTACCCGGGCGACAACCCGGTCGAGGTGGCCATCGCCGTCTGGCCGTGGGGCGCCTACCTGGGCGAGGAGGCGCTCGAGCACGGCGTGCGCTGCAAGGTCTCGAGCTTTCGCCGGATCGGGCCGAACACGCTGCCGCCGACGGCCAAGGCGACCGGCCAGTACATCAACTCGGTGCTCGCGAAGCTCGAGTCCTCGCGGGCCGGCTACGACGAGGCCATCCTCCTGAACGAGGAGGGCTACGTCGCCGACGGCTCGGGCGAGAACGTGTTCGTCGTCCGCGACGGGGTGCTCTACACGCCGCCGACGACCGCGTCCTGCCTGCCCGGCATCACGCGCGAGACGGTGATGCGGATCGCGCACACCCTGGGCTACGAGGTGCGCGAGGTGAACCTGGTCCGCACCGACCTCTACTTCGGCGACGAGGTGTTCCTCTGCGGGACGGCCGCCGAGGTGACGCCGGTCGCGTCGGTCGACGACCACCCGACGGGCCCGCGCGGCCCGATCACGAAGCAGATCCAGGACACGTTCTTCGCCATCGTCGCCGGGCAGGACGAGCGCTTCGCCGACCTGCTCGAGTACCCCGTCAGCGCGGCCGTCTAGCGCCGTGGTCACGACCCGCTCGATCCCGCTGGCGCGCCCGTACCTCGACGGGCGGGAGGAGGAGCTCGTCCTCGACGTCCTGCGGTCGGACAGCCTGGCCTGCGGCCCGGTGGGGCCGCAGTTCGAGCAGGCGTTCGCCGACCGCGTCGGGACGCAGCACGCCATCGCCTGCTCCAGCGGGACGGCCGGGCTGCACGTCGCGCTCCATCGCCTGGGCATCGGGCCCGGCGACGAGGTGATCACGTCGAGCTTCTCGTTCGTGGCCTCGGCCAACGTGATCCTGTTCGAGCGGGCGAAGCCGGTGTTCGCCGAGATCGACGAGCGCACGTTCAACGTCGACCCCGCGGCCGTCGAGGAGGCGATCACGCCCCGGACGAAGGCGATCATCCCGGTGCACATCTTCGGCTACCCGTGCGACATCGAGCCGATCACGAAGATCGGGAAGCGCTTCGGCCTGCCGATCATCGAGGACGCGTGCGAGGCGATCGGCTGCACCGTGAACGGCCGCGGCGTCGGCACCCACGGCAACCTGGCCGTGTGGGGCTTCTACCCGAACAAGCAGCTCACCACCGGCGAGGGCGGCGCGATCACGACCGACGACCCGGACGCCGCCCGCGAGCTCCGCAGCCTCGTCAACCAGGGCCGCTCGGACAACGGCGACTGGCTCGTCCACCAGCGGCTCGGCTTCAACTACCGGATGGACGAGATGTCGGCCGCCGTCGGCGTCGCCCAGCTCGAGAAGCTCGACATGCTGCTCGACCGCCGCCGCCGGATCGCCGAGCGCTACGACGAGCTGCTCGCCGGCATCGACGGCCTCGAGCCGCCCTTCCGCGGCCCGCAGCCGCGCAGCTGGTTCATCTACTTCGTGCGCCTCGCCCCGGAGATCGACCGCGCCGCCGTCTCGGCCGCGCTGGCCGACCGCGGCGTCGCCACCCGGCCCTATCTGCCGGCGATCCACCTGCAGCCCACATATCGCGAGCGGTTCGCGTACGGCCCGGGGATGCTCCCGGTCACCGAGCGGGTGTCGGCCTCGACGTTGGCGCTCCCGTTCTACGTCCAGCTCGAGGACGACGACATCGCCTACGTCGCGAACGCGCTGCGCGAGGTGCTGGCGGAGCAGTGACGGCCTCCGGAGCGCCGATGGTGTTCCTGGGCTACGGCAAGTTCGTGCGCGCGGACCGCATCTACGCACTCGAGCCGATCGAGGGCGACGACCGCGGCGACGGGCGGCGGACGAAGGTGTGGATCGACGGGATGGCCGAGCCGATGGTCGCCTCCCGCACCGAGCGCACGATCCTCGCCGACATGGGCGAGGCGACCGCGCTCGCGATGGCCGTGCGGCGCAGCCGCCAGAACCAGATGTCGCTCGATGTCTGACTGGGCCGTCCACCTCGTCACGGCCGGCAGCCTGCCGATGCGCGACGGGCTGATGGCGCCGCGCGGCGAGCTCGGAGACATCGAGGTCGTCTCGAACGTGCTCCTGCTGCAGGGCGCCGGCGGCAGCGTGCTCGTCGACACCGCCGCCGGCGGCCTCGACGACCGCTGGGAGGGCGCCCAGAGCAACCTCGCCGACGCGCTCGCGCCATATTGCCGGGTGGAGGACGTCGACGCCGTCGTCCTGACGCACCTCGACTTCGACCACTTCGGCGGCGCGGCGGACATCCCGGCGGAGCGCGTGTTCGTCACGAAGACGGCCGCCGACTGGGCGCGGACGTGGGAGTACGAGGCCGGCGGCCTCTCCGAGGTCTTCGAGCGCCTCGACGGCCGCCTGATCGAGGTGGCAGACGGCATGGAGGTGCTCCCGGGCGTGCGCCTGGTCGAGGCGCCCGGCCACCGCGAGGGCCACGCCTGCGTCGAGGTGGACGCGGGCGACTGCCGGCGCGTGTTCCTGGCCGACGTCATCCACCACCCGGCCCACGTCCAGCACCCGGAGTGGGACCGCGAGTTCGACTCCGACGCCGACGCCGCCCTGCGCACCCGGCGCGACTGGCTCGAGCGGCTCGCCGGCACCGGCACGCCCTGTGCCGCGTCGCACATCGCCGGCTGGGGCACGATCGAGCCGGGCGGGGACGGCCTCGGCTGGCGCCCGCTCTGACGCAGCCCGAGCTCGACCTGGGCGGAGACTCGATCGCGGCAGCCCGCGCACTGATCGGCTGGACGCTGCTCGTCGACGGCGTCGGCGGCCCGATCGTCGAGGCCGAGGCCTACCGGCACGACGACCCGGCGTCGCACAGCTTCCGCGGCCGGACGGCGCGCAACTGGGCGATGTTCGGGCCGGCGGGGACGCTCTACGTCTACCGCAGCTACGGGATCCACTGGTGCATGAACATCGTCTGCGGCCCCGAGGAGGTGGCGGACGCCGTCCTGATCCGCTCCCTCGAGCCGGCCCATGGGCTCGAGCGGATGTGGGGGCGGCGCGGCCGCGAGCCGCTCACCTCCGGGCCGGGCAACGTCGGCCAGGCGCTCGGAGCCGGCCCGGACATGAACGGGACGCCCGCCGTGCTGCTGCCGCCGGAGCGGCGCCGGCGCGTCGTCCGCACGACCCGCATCGGCCTGACGAAGGCGGCCGAGCGGCCGTGGCGGTTCCTCGATCCCGACTCGGCGTTCGTGAGCCGGCCGATATCATCCGCGACCCGTGCCGGACGTCGGAGCGCTCACACGTAACGCCGTCAAGGTGTTGCCGGAGGGAGAGCTCGAGCGCAAGCTCGCGCTCGGCCGGCCGCTGCGCGTGAAGCTCGGCATCGACCCGACGGCCCGCGACATCC
>Ga0207695_10005630_pt1 | contig 16539 bp, 18 predicted proteins | sample KBSC54metaG_FD_184354 | JGI IMG/M metagenome (GOLD analysis project Ga0207695, IMG submission 184354) | Corn rhizosphere microbial communities from Kellogg Biological Station, Michigan, USA - KBS C5-4 metaG (SPAdes) (version 2) | ecosystem: Host-associated > Plants > Roots > Rhizosphere > Soil... | reverse complement strand
ACCTCGCGGACGTAGAGGGTCTTCAGGCCCTCCCAATTGACGCCCGGATAGTCGCGCGGCTGCGGCGGCAGCACGGTCTCGTCGAGGGCCATGTCCTTCATGCCCCCCATGTGCGCCCGCCGCGGCGGGACCGCAAGAGTGCGACGGGCTGACGCAACATCTAGTTCCTGTGGACGAAAGGGGGGGCGCCTATTGTGGCCGTTAGGGAGTTGTTTACTACTGGTGGTGGTTGGTGAGCAGCGAGATTGCTGGGCGCCACAAGATGTTGATTTCGGACGGGCGCGGGGGCGCGCCGCGGGGTCACCAACAAGGGCGGGAGGCGAACATGGGCTGGACGGACGAACGCGTCGAACTCCTCAAGAAGCTCTGGCAGGATGGCCTCTCGGCCAGTCAGATCGCCAAGCAGCTGGGCGGGGTCACCCGCAACGCGGTAATCGGCAAGGTCCACCGCCTGGGCCTCTCGGGCCGCGCGACGCCCTCGAAGCCCGCCCGCACCACTTTCAAGGCGCCCAGGCCCGCGCGCCCGATCTCGTCGGCGCCGTCCGCGCCGCGGCGCCTGGCCGAGCCGGCGCCGCTGACGGCGCATCACCCGACGCCGGTCCGCTACGTCGAGGAGGCGCCGGGCACGGCCACGGTGCTGACGCTCGGCGCCCATATGTGCAAATGGCCGATCGGCGACCCGGCGATGGACAATTTCACCTTCTGCGGACGCCGCTCCGGCGACGGGCCCTACTGCCACGAGCACAGCCAGGTGGCCTACCAGCCGGCCCAGGCGAAGAAGCGCTCCGGCCCGGCCGAACTCGCCAGGAGCCTGCGCCGCTACATCTGATCCGTTGGGGATGGGGGCGTGTCCGGCCCGCGGCGTGCGAGCGCCCGTCGAGCCGGGCGCGCCCTTTTCCCTTCCTAAGACCACCGTCTTCTTAGTTTGCCTTAGAGGTTCGGTCCGGCGCCGCGGTGCTGACTAACCCGCGTTGAAAGCGGGTCGCCGGCGCGCAATCGCTCCAACCCCGAAGAACCCAAGCAACATCGCCGCCCAAGTCGCCGGCTCCGGCGCCGCACTACCGATATTGGAACTCTCCAGGGTCCATGAGATGTGGCCCGCGCCCTCGGCGCTGTCTGTGGAAAAGACGTAGAACCCATAGCTCTCGCCGGCGGTCAGATCGAAGGTCACCTCGCCGGTCTGATGTTTGAAGACGACAAGGCAAACATCAGCGTTCGGGTCCGCGCAAAAGTTACCCGAGCCATCGGTCAGTTGAGTCTTTGCGCCATTTAGAAGGAAACCCGCCGGATCGAAGGCCGACGAAATCGTATCCTCCGAAAAATAGTCCCAGCTATAGGTCAGAGTCTGATCGACCGCGGCTATCGCGGTCAGGGTGGCCGTGTTCGGATCGACGGGGCCTTGCTGGTTGAGGTCAGCGCCGGTGAGGTTGCCGCCGTTGATCGTCGCGCTGCCGACACCGTTGCCGGCCAGGGTGTTGCAGTCGAAATTCGGCAGTATGCCGGGAAATTCATTGTGACAGTCGTCGTGCCGAGTGTTTGTCAGGGTGAAGGTGTCCGCCTTGGCCACGCCGGCGAACGCCATAGCGGCGCAGATCGCCGCGCAGCCAATCGATCGCATTTCCAGCCCTTCCATGCGCAACAAGGGCCGAGCCAACGGCGCCGCCGGTACAGAGTCAACGGTGCGACTGCTGATGCGTGAGTAGGTTCTCGCGCACCTTCGCCGCGCCTTGGGATTTGAACGGCGCGCCGCTACCTTCCCGGGATGACCGAAGTCGCTCCCGAGTCCGGGACTCCGCCCACCGAAGACACCAACGCCAAGCCCTATTCCGTCTCGGAGCTGGCGTTCGCGCTCAAGCGGACGCTGGAGGACGCCTATGGGTTCGTCCGGCTGCGGGGGGAGATCTCCAAGGTCACCCACCATTCCAACGGTCATGTCTACCTGACCCTGAAGGACGAACGCGCCGCGATCGACGGGGTGGTCTGGAAGGGCCAGGTCCGCGGCCTCGGCATCCGCCCCGAGCAGGGGCTGGAGGTGATCGTCACCGGCAAGATCACCGCCTATCCGGCGGGCTCCCGCTACCAGATCGTCATCGAGACCATGGAGGCCGCCGGCGTCGGCGCCTTGCTGGCCCAGTTGGAACGGCTGAAGGCCAGGCTCTCCGGCGAGGGCCTGTTCGCGCCGGAGCGCAAGCAACTGCTGCCCGCCATGCCGGCCGTGGTCGGCGTCGTCACCAGCCCCACCGGCGCGGTGATCCGCGACATCCTGCACCGCATCCGCGACCGCTGGCCCTGCCGGGTGGTGGTCTGGCCGGTGGTGGTGCAGGGCGAGGCGGCCGCCGCCCAGGTCTGCGCCGCGATCCAGGGCTTCGACGCCCTGGACGGAACCGGCGCGATCCCCCGTCCCGACGTGCTGATCGTCGCCCGCGGCGGCGGTTCGGTGGAGGACCTCTGGCCGTTCAACGGCGAGGCGCTGGCCCGCACGGTGGCGGCCTGCACGATCCCGCTGATCAGCGCCGTGGGGCACGAGAGCGACACCACCCTGATCGACTTCGTCTCCGACCGCCGGGCCCCGACGCCCACGGCCGCTGCGGAGATGGCGACGCCGGTGCTGGCCGAGCTGAAGGCCGCGGTGGGCGACCTGGGCGCGCGGATGCACCGTTGCGGCGGGCGCGCGGTGCAGGATCGCCGTGGGCGGGTGGAGGCAGCCGGCCGGGCGCTGACCCGGGTGAACGACCTGGTGGAGCTGACCGCCCAACGGTTCGGGGTCGTCTCCGGCCGGCTGGGGGCGGCCCTGGCCCGCAACGCCGCCGCCCACGAGCGCGACCTGGTGCGGGTGTCCTCGCGGCTGACCCCCTTGCTGCTGCAGCGGCCCCAGGCGGTGCAGCGCCAGCGGCTGGATGGCGCAGCCGCCCGCCTGCAGCCCGGCGTGCTGCGCGGCCTGGAGCGCGCCGCCGAACGGCTGGGCGCGCTCGGCAAGCTCTACGTCTCTGTCGATCCCGAGCGGCCCCTGCAGCGCGGCTTCGCGCGGGTCACGCGCGCCGACGGCTCCATCGTCCACGCCGGCGCGGCCCTGGCTTCCGGCGAAGCGGTGGCGATCAAGTTCGGCGACGCGGTGACCCGCCAGGCGGTGATCGAGGGCGCGGCCCCGGCCACGCCGGCCGCCCCCAAGCCGGCGCGCGGCAAGCCGAAACCGACGCCGTCCGCGCAGGGCGACCTGTTCTGAGGGGCTTGCCCACGCTACATAGACGCCCATGAACGCCCACGACCGCGACCTCACCGGCTCCGAGCTCGCCACCCTGCACTACGGCGACGGCGACTTCGCGGTGCTTAGGCCCGGCCGCTACGTGCTCTGCGCGGTGACGGGCCGGAAGATCCCCCTGGAGCAGCTGCGCTACTGGAGCGCGCCCCTGCAGGAGGCCTACGCCGGGCCGGCCGAGGCGCTGCAGCGCTGGCGCGAGACCAACGGCTAGCTGTTCTTCTTCCGGTAGATTTCGCCGGGCCACCGCCGGTGCACCCAGAACCATTCGGTGGGCCTCGCCAGCACCCGCTCCTCGATGAAGGCGTTGATGCGCCGGACGCCGGCCTCGATGTCGGCATCGGTGTCGCCGGTATCCTCCAGATAGAAGGGCTCGTGGACGATCACCCGGTAGCGGGCCTTGTGGATCCGCTGCACGCTCATCGGCTGGATCGGGATCCCGAACTTGAGCGCGAAGCTCGCCGGGCCGGGCGCGGTGTGCGCCATGACCCCGAACAGCGGGGCGGCGACGCCGCCGTTGAACTTCTGGTCGTTCATCAGCGCCACGGACTCGCCCCGCCCCAGGGCCCGCAGCAGGGTCCGCGCGCCGGCGGTCCCCTTGGGCGCGAAGAGGCGCACGCCATAGCGCCAGCGGCTCTCCCGCACGCGCTCGTCCACATAGGGGTTGTTGAGGGCGCGGTAGGTGATCTGGCAGGTGACGCCCGCGTGGACGATCACCGCTGACATCACCTCGAAGCAGGAGAAGTGGCCAGAAATGAACACCACCGACTCCCCGTCCGCCGCGATCTGCGCCAGCCGCTCGGCGCCGACCACCTCCACACGCGTCGGATCGGCGATGATCCGGTCCAGAATGGGAAGTTCGGCGAAGGTGCGGCCGGTTTCCTCCCATTGCGCGCGGAGCAGGCGGGCGATCTCCGCATCGGGCGCGTCCGGAAAAACAAGGCGAAGATTTGTCCGCGCCACCCGGTGCTTGCCGGTTAACGGCCCGAGCAGGCGCAAAAGCCAGCCTCCGAAGTCCGAAACCGCATCGACCGGCAAAAAACGCGCAATGAATTCAGCCGCATCGTAAACGGCAGCTTCAATCTGCCACAGGATATTCTGTCGCATGGGGATGCGGGATTCTGTCATGCATCTTTACTAAGGCTGGCTTCGTAACCTTAGCAACGCGCGCGTTGGCGTGGGGCTTGCGGTGGACCCCGCGTGCCGTCCCGCATCGGGACATGGGGTTTGTGGAGATTGGGCGTCGCGTCATGATGGACATGATCGATATTCACCTGGGCCGTCGGCTTCGCCGCCGTCGCCGGATCCTGGGTCTGACACAACAGCAGCTCGCCGGCGCTTGCGGCGTGCGCTTCCAGCAGATCCAGAAGTACGAGTGCGCCGCCAACCGCATGTCGGCTGCGCGCCTGTGGCAGCTCGCCGAGGTCCTCGAGGTCCCGGTCAGCTACTTCTATGAGGGCCTTGGGCAGGGGTCGGCCACCGACAAGGATCCGGAGCCGCCGGAGCCCCGCACCGGCAAGGAGACGACGGACCTCATCCAGGCCTTCTACAGCCTGAGCGAGCGCCCTCGGCAACGCCTCCTGGAGCTGGCCAAGTCGCTGAACGAGACGGAGCCCAAGGTTGTAGGGCACGCGTTTCCCTGAGGTGCGCCAAGGGGTAAAGCGGTCGGATGACCGCTCCGAGCCCTGAGCTTCCATCGGCTGATCTGATCGTTGAGCTCGACGCGTTCGTGGTCGAGCTCAACCGCGCGGCGGCGGGCGTCATCCTGCCCCTGTTCCGCGCCGAGCACGGCCTGGTGGACAAGGGCGGCGCGAAAGGCTTCGATCCGGTCACCGACGCCGACAAGGGCGCCGAGCGCGCCATCCGCGCCCTGATCGCCGAACGCTATCCCGACCACGGGGTCATCGGCGAGGAATATGGCGAGGACCGGCCGGACGCCGAGTTCGTCTGGCTGCTGGATCCCGTCGACGGGACGCGGGCCTTCATCGCCGGCCTGCCACTCTGGACCACCCTGATCGGCCTGCGGTTCCAGGGGCGGCCCGTGCTGGGCTCCATCGGCCAGCCGTTCCTGGACGAGCTCTACATCGGCCACGCCGGGGGCTCGCGCCTGCTGACGCGCGGCCAGAACCGGCCCCTGCGGGTGCGGCCGTGCCCACGCCTTTCCGACGCCCTGATCGCCACCACCGACCCGGCGATCTTCCGGGGGGCCGAGGCCGAGGCCTGGCGCGCTGTCCGCAAGCGCGCGCGCCTCGCCCGGCTCGGATGCGACGCCTACGCCTACGCCATGGTCGCCGCCGGCACGATGGACCTGGTGGTCGAGACCCGCCTGCAGGCATGGGACATCGACGCCGCGATCCCGGTGATCGCCGGCGCGGGGGGCCTCACGACCGATTGGGCCGGCGCGCCGGTGGGCGCGCACGGCGGACAGGTCGTCATCGCGGGCGACCGCGCCTGCCTGGCGGAGGCGCTGGTCGCCCTGGGTCCGGTCGGACGCTAGGCTTTCTTGGCGGCCGGCTTCTTGGCCGCCGATTTCTTCGCGGCCGGCTTCTTCACGGTGGCGGGCTTCTTCGCCGCCGCGGGCTTGGCCGCCGGCTTCCTCGCCGCGGGCTTCTTCGCCGCCGGCTTCTTGGCGACGGCGGGTTTCTTCGCGGCGGCCGGCTTGGCCTTCGCCGGAGCCTTCTTCGCGGCGGTCTTCTTGGCGGCGGGCTTCTTGGCCGCCGCGGGCTTCTTCGCGGCGGCGGGCTTGGCGGCGGGCTTCTTGGCGGCGGGTTTCTTCATCGTTGGTTTCCTCTCGACGGCAGGTTTTGACGCCGCGGGCTTGGAGGCCGCGGTCGGTTTCGCGGCGGCGGTCGCCGACGCGGGTTTGGACGCCGCAGGCGCGGCGGCGGGCGCCGGCGCCAGAGCGGCGGCGGCGGGCGCGGGGGCAGGCTTCGGCGGCTCGGCGGGCGGCGGCGCAGCCCGGCCGGTGAGCGCATCGAAAGCCCTCAGAAGGATGTTACGCATCGGGTCGGTCTCCATCAGAATTTCGTGGTAGGCGCCGGGGACGTTGATGAACTTTCCCTGCGGCAGGTGGCGGGCGGCGGCGGCCTGGGCGGCCGTGTCGATGAGCTGGTCCTCCTCGGCCGAGACGATGACCACCGGCACGGTGACCTTCCGCAGCGTCTCGGGACGGGCGAGGTAGGCGGTGGCCCGCAGGCCGAAGTCGATCCAGCCCCATGTCGGGGCGCCCAGCGCCAGCTTGGGCTCGGCCGCCACCAGACTCCAGGTGCGGGCGTGGCGGCGGGCGTCGTGGGTCAGCACATTGCCTTCGAAGGTGGAATCGAAGGGCTTGCCGGGCCCGCCCAGGGTGTAGACCGAGCCACGGCCGGCCAGGAGGTTCGCCGACGTCAGCATCCGCGACATCATCAGCGGGAAGGGCGTGCGCAGGCCCAGCATCGGCGCCGAAAGCAGCGCCGCGGCGAACCGCGCCTCGCCCTGGGCCATGGCCAGCAGGGTGAGACACCCGCCCATCGAATGGCCTACCGCGATCCAGGGCTTGGGCAGCCGGTCCTCATAGGCTTCGAGCAGGGCGCGGAAATCGTCGAGGTAGGGCCGAAAGCCCCTGGCGTGACCCTTCAGCGGATCGGGCAGCTCGCGCTTCGAAAGGCCCTGTCCGCGCCAGTCGTGGGCCAGCACCACGAAGCCGCGGTCGAGGCACTCGCCGATGAACTCGTAGTACTTTTCGATGGGCTCGGTGCGGCCGCCGGACAGGATGATCGAGCCGCGCGGACGCCTCTGCGGCGCGAACAGCGCGGCGCGAAGTTTCGCGCCGCCGGCGCCCGCATACCAGGCCGCCGCGCCGCCAGGGGGAGCCCTGGCTTCGGCAGTCTCGATGAGGGGCGCGTCGTCGTCCATGGTCCTGCCTTAAGCGGCCTTGGAAAACAGAAACTGAATTTTGGGCTGGAGCTTCATCGCCAGTCCCATGTCGGAGAGCCGCAATCGCCCGGTCATCATGGCGCGAGTCGGGTCGAGTTCGCCCTTCCCCAATGCGGTCAGATCGCGCAGCGCCACGGTCACCACGAGATCGGCCGGCCGGTCATCGTTGGTGACCTCGGAGCCGTCGATGTGGATGACGCCCTCGCCCTTGAGATCGAGCTTGATCGAGGCGCCCAGGCCGGCGGCGCCGGAGGCGGCCGGATCGCCGTCGCTCGCCGCGGCGCGGCGGATCCGATCGGTCAGCTCCTCGAGAGTCGCCATGGATTCGCACTCCCAGCCAGCGCCGAGCTTCGCTTCTGACGTGTGCGAAGTAAACCGTCACGCGTGCGAGGCGCCGGGCTTCACGAACCGGAGCGTCATCCGGTCGCTTTCGCCGATGGCGTCGTACTTCGCGTGATCGAAATTGGGGTTGGCCGGCTGGCCAACGGGCGCGGAGCGGCGCACCGGCGGCAGGGTCCAGACGCCGAACGGATGATCGCGGCTGTCCTTCGGATTGGCGTTGATCTCGCTGGCCGCCGCCAGCTCGAAGCCGGCCTCCTTGGCGAGTTGGATGACGTAGGCCTGCGCCACATAACCGGACGCGGCCATCACGTCGGGGGTGGCGGCGGGGTCGGCGCGATGCTCCTCGATCCCCAGGACGCCGCCCGGCTTCAGGGTCGCGAAGGCGTCGCGGAACGCCTTCTCGGCGAGACCCGCCGCCATCCAGTTGTGCAGGTTGCGCAGGAAGAGGACGAGGTCCGCGGACCCCGCCGGGGCCACCGGCCCGCTGGTCGGGCCAAAGGCGGTGACAACGACCTTGCCATAGAGCTTCGGGTGGTCGGCGAGCTTGCGGCGGTAGGCCGCCGCCAGGGCCTGGCCTTCGGCGTTCGCGGGCTGCAGGTCGGCGGCGTAGAAATGACCGCCGGTGGCCGCCAGGAACGGCGCGATGATGTCGCTGTACCAGCCGGCGCCGGGCCAGAATTCCACCACCGTCTGCCCCGGCGCGAGGCCCCAGAACTTCAGCGCCTCGGCGGGATGGCGCCAGCGGTCACGGGCGCGGTCGGCCGGCGTCCGCCAGGCGCCCGCCACGGCGGCGTCGATGGTCGTGGGCGCCGGCGCGTCCCTCGGCCGGCCCTGGCAGGCGCCCAGCGCCACCGCGCCCGCGAGCACGCTGCGTCGAGAAAAAGAGCTGCGTGAGAAGGACCCGATCGGGTTCGCCATGCGACCTCGCCCAAGCCCCCCGGCGTAAGCGTCGTGCTACGCGTAACCCGGCCTTGGCGGCCCGTCAAAGGACCGGACGCCGCAAGGCCTTGAACCGGAAAATCGTGCGCCTACCTCATGGCTCGAAGGCGCTGGATGTCCGGGCCTTCCGGGTGTCGCTGCGAGGCCTGATGGCTCGCAAAGACGCTCCGCTGAACCGCAACCTTGCTGACTTAAGAAGGATGTGACCGCATGCGTACGATCGACTTCTCCCCCCTCTATCGCTCCGTTGTCGGCTTCGACCGCCTCGCCGACCTGCTGGATTCCGCCGCCGCCGACGGCGCGGCCGGCTATCCGCCCTACAACATCGAGCGCACTGACGAGAACGCCTACCGCGTCGAGATCGCCGTGGCCGGCTTCCGCCCGGAAGAGCTCGCCATCGAGGTGAAGGAAAACCTGCTCACTGTCACCGGCCGCAAGGCCGCCAACGATGAGCAGCGCAACTTCCTGCATCGCGGCCTCGCGGAGCGGAACTTCGAGCGCAAGTTCCAGCTCGCCGACTATGTCGTGGTGACCGAGGCGAACCTCGCCGACGGCCTGCTCTCCATCGCCCTGAAGCGCGAGCTGCCGGAGGCCTTGAAGCCCCGCCGCGTGGACATCTCGGTGGGCCAGCCCGGCACGCTGATCGAAGGCGAAAAGGCGGCGTAGTTCCTTTCCCGCGGAAAGCGGGAGAGGGCGACCGCTCGCCGAAGAGCGAGGGGTGGAGAGGGAGAGCTTAGGCGCTGCGCTTGCCGCTTGCCCTTTCCACCATCGGCTCTTCGGCCGATGGTCCACCTTTCCCACGAGTGGGAAAGGAAAAGGGCGGCGCGAGCGATCGCGCCGCCCTTTTTCGTGGGGGCTAGATGATGTCGTCGAGGCCGCGCGCGCCGTGGCGGGCGACGCCGGTGAAGTTGGCCTGGCGCAGGAGCGCGCCGGTGAAGTTGGCGCGGCTGACGTCGGCGTCGATGAAGATCGCCTGGCGAAGGTCCGCGCCGGTGAGGTCGGCGCCCTTCAGTTCCGCGCCGCGCAGATCGCAGGCCAGCACCCGGTCCGCGCCCAGCAGGAGCGGCCCCATCTGCGCCTCGCGCAGGTCGGAGCCGGAGAGTTTGGCGCGGGCGAGCTTGGCGCCGCGCAGGTCGGCGCGCCGCAGGTTGCAGTTGCGCAGGTCGGCGCCCTCGAGGTGCGCGCCCTGCAGCTGCACGCCTTCCATATCGAGCGCGTAGAACACCGCCGCCTTGGCCGAAAGGGCGGTGAGGTTGTAGCCGCGGATCGTCTCCAGCGCCCGCAGGTCGGCGCCGTCGAACACCGAGGGCGCGCCCTGCTGTCCGTCGGTTTCGCACCAGCGGGCGTGGTCCTGGATCATGGTCTTGTAGGGCAGGCTGGAGGCGGCGATGCCGGCGGGCTTGTCGGTGAGCGCGCCGTTCATGTTGGCGTTGGAGACGTTCCACGAAAGCGTCTTGGCGCCCACCAGGACGGCGTCGCGCAGGTCCGCGCCACCGAGGTCCGCGCCGGACAAGTCGGCGCCGGAAAGGTCGCAGCCCTTCATGGTGGCCTGCTTGAGATTGGCGCGCACCAGGCGCGCGTCCTTCAGCACCGCGTCGGTGAAGTCCGCCTTCACGGCGATCACGCCGGAGAGCTTGGAGCGCTCCAGGTTGGCGCCCACCAACTTGGCGCCCTGGGCGTCGCCGACGCGGGCCCCGCCACCCGCCTCGATGCGGCGAAAACCGAACTTGGGATCGGCAGCGGCCAGCACGCCTTCGCGCAGGTCGGCCTCGAACATGTCGGCGCCCGTGAGGTCGGCGTTGCGCAGGCAGGCGCCGCGCAGGTCCGCCCGTCGCAGGGACGCGTTGCTGAGGTCGGTGTCCTGCAGGTCCGCGCCGAACATGATGGCGTTATCGAGCCGCGCGCCCTGCAGCCGGCAGCCGGCCAGCACCGCGCCGCTGAAGTCGGCGTCGCAGAGATTGCGGCCGGAGAGGTCCAGACCGGAGAGGTCGTGCCAGGCGAACACCGCCCGCGCGCCGCCCGGCTTGGAGCCCCACAGGCGGTCATGGCGCGCGCAGATCTGGTCGACTTCGACCTGGGTGAGCCGGCGGGTGATGTGGGCGGATTCGGACATGGAGCTGGACGACGGGAGCCTGGACGACGAACCGGATGGTTACCCGATCCTAGGCGGCGGGGATTAACGTCCCATTTCCGGACCGTCAGGCCTCAGCGGCGCGGGCGGTAGCCGCCGTAGAGGCCGGCCGCCTCCTCCCGGAGCACGCCGGCCTCGATGGCGACGCCGGCGTCGCGCAGGGGGTCAAGGCCGAGACCGGCGGCCAGCACCGAGGGGTCCTCGCAGGCGATCACCACGCGCGCGACGCCGGCCTGCGCGAGGCGTTCGCCACAGGAAGGCGCGCCGGATGAGCGCCGGCCGCAGGGCTCCAGGGTGACGTAGGCCGTGGCGCCGCGGGCCGCGTCGCCCGCCCGGTCCAGCGCCTGCTCCTCCGCGTGCGGACGGCCGCCAGGGGCCGTCGCCGCCTCGCCCACCGCCTCGCCGCCGCTGACGATCACGCAGCCCACCGACGGGTTCCCGCCGGTGAGGCCGACCTGGGCCTGAGCGAGCGCGATGGCCCGGCGCATCCAGTCTTGGTCAGCGTCGGCGGGGCTCATCAGTGCGGCTTAGAGCGTCGGCAGCGCCTGGGCGCGCCCGGCGTCCAGGTAGCGCGCGGCCGTTGGCCTCAGCGCGCCGTCGAGTTCGATCAGCAGCGGGTTGCCGGTGGGGATCTCCACGCCCACGACCGCCTCGCCGGAAAGGCCGAACAACAGCTTGACGATGGCCCTGAGCGAGTTGCCGTGGGCGACCACCAGCAGGGTCTCGCCGGCGGCCAGGTGCGGTGCGATCTCGGCTTCCCAATAGGGCCGCACGCGGAAGAGGGTGGTCTCCAGGCTTTCGGTGTCGGGCAGGACGGCGCCGGCGTAGCGGCGGTCCTTGGAGAAATCGAATTCCCCGCCGGGCGGCAACGGCGGCGGCGGCACGTCATAGGACCGCCGCCAGATCTTCACCTGGTCGGCGCCATGCCTGGCGGCGGTCTCGGTCTTGTTGAGGCCGGTCAGGCCGCCGTAGTGGCGCTCGTTCAGCCGCCAGTCCTTGACCTCCGGCACAAAGGCCTGGCCGGCCGCCGCCAGCGCCAGCCAGGAGGTGCGGATCGCCCGGGTCAGCACGGAGGTGTAGCAACGGTCGATGGCGAGGCCCGCCGCCGCGATCAGCTCTCCGCCATTCGTCGCCTGGGCCTCGCCCTCGGCGGTCAGGTCGACATCCACCCAGCCGGTGAAGCGGTCCTCCAGGTTCCACCGGCTCTGGCCGTGGCGCAGCAGGATCAGGGTGGGCACGGCGGCCGGCTCCTCGCAGGATCGAAATCAGCAGCGCTTTCTATCCGCTGGGCGGATGGACGCAACGGCCTGGGCCGCCCCAAGGAATTTGTTCAGGGGGGCGAAGCGGCTATAGAACCCTGCATGCTCGATCGCCTCTACCTGCCCTTCCTGGCGCTGGTCGCCATCGCCGCGGTGGCGCTGGCCATGGTCTGGCCGCAGGGCTATGGCGACCGCTCGCCCGCCCCCTTCGGCTTTGAGCCGATCCAGCGCACGCCGGCCATGCAGGCGGCGATGATGCGCGAGACCCTCGCGGCGCAGCGCCGGAGCAACCAGGCCCGCGCCGCGGTGCACGACCTGCAGACCCAGAAGCTCGCCCCCTCGCAATGATCCCGGGCAACCGATGAGCGAGTTCGACGCCGTCACAGTGGGTCGCCGGGTGCTGGGCGCCGAGGCCGAGGCCCTGCAGGCCCAGGCCAAGGGGCTGGGCGCGGCGTTCGCCCACGCGGTCGACCGCTTGTTCGCCGCGAAAGGCCGCATCGTCTGCACCGGCATGGGCAAGTCCGGCCACGTGGCGCGCAAGATCGCCGCCACCTTCGCCTCCACCGGCTCTCCGGCCTTCTTCGTGCACCCGGCGGAGGCCAGCCACGGCGACCTGGGGATGATCGGCCCGGACGACGTGGTCATCGCGCTCTCCAAGTCGGGCGCGGCGCCGGAGCTGGCCGACGTGATCGCCTACGCCACGCGGTTTTCGATCCCGCTGATCGCGGTCACCGCGGAGCCGGCGAGCGCCCTGGGCGCGGCGGCGACCGTGGTGCTGCAGCTGGCCGCCTGCGCGGAGGCCACCGCCGAGGTCAACGCACCCACGACCTCCACCACCCTGCAGCTCGCGCTGGGCGACGCGCTGGCGGTGGCGCTCCTGGAGCGGCGCGGGTTCAAGCCGCAGGATTTCCGGGTCTTCCACCCCGGCGGCAAGCTCGGCGCCATGCTGCGCACGGTGGGCGACCTGATGCATGGCTCGGGCGAGCTTCCCCTGGTCGGCGCGGCGACGCCCATGAAGGACGCGCTGCTGGTGATGACCGAGAAGCGCTGGGGGATCGTCGGGGTGACGGATGCGAAGGGCGTCCTCGCCGGCGCCATCACCGACGGCGACCTGCGCCGCCACTTCGACGGCCTGCAGACCCACACCGCCGGCGAGGTGATGACCGCGGGGCCGAAGAAGACCGTGCCGCCGACCATGCTGGCCTCGGAGGCGCTCGCCCTGATGAGCGACCCGCCGCCGGCGGTCACCGTGCTCTTCGTGGTCGAAGCCGGCCGGCCGGTGGGCATCCTGCACATCCACGACCTGTTGCGCGCCGGGGTGATGTAGAACGCGTGATGTAGAACCGGGCGCGCCCGTACACGTTCCGGAAGGGCCTTCCCGGCATCTTCCGCCCCGATTTTCCGTAGACCTGCCGTATCCCGGAGTCCCGATGCTGCCTGCTCCCCGCGCCGACCTGGTTGCCAACACCTACGACTTCGAGACCCTGCCGCTGGTGAAGGCCACGGGCTTCCGCGAGTACGACGCGCGCTGGCTGTTCGGGCCGGAGATCAACCTCCTGGGCGTGCAGGCGCTGGGCCTGGGGCTGGGGACCTACATCCACGAGCTCGGCCAGAAGCGGATCGTGGTCGGGCACGACTACCGGTCCTATTCGCTCTCCATCAAGCAGGCGCTGACGATCGGCCTGGTGGCCGCCGGCTGCGAGGTGATCGACATCGGTCTCGCCACCTCGCCCATGGCCTATTTCGCCCAGTTCGACCTCGACGCGCCCTGCGTGGCCATGGTCACCGCCAGCCACAACGAGAACGGCTGGACCGGCGTGAAGATGGGCGCCCAACGCCCGCTGACCTTCGGCCCCGACGAGATGGGCCGGCTGAAGGAGATCGTGCTCTCCGGAACGTGGAAACAACGGCCGGGCGGCAGCCTGGCGCACGTGGACGGCGTGGCCGAGCGCTACATCGCCGACGCCGCCTCCCGCGCCAGCATCCGGCGGCCGCTGAAGGTGGTCTGCGCCTGCGGCAACGGCACGGCCGGCGCCTTCGCGCCCGAAGCGCTGCGCCGCATGGGCGTGGCGGTGGTGGTGGAGATGGACTGCCAGCTCGACTGGACTTTCCCGAAGTACAATCCGAACCCGGAAGACAGCGTCATGCTGCACGCCATGGCGGACGCCGTGCGCCAGTTCGACGCCGACCTGGCGCTGGGCTTCGACGGTGACGGCGACCGCTGCGGCGTGGTGGACGACGAGGGCGAGGAGATCTTCGCCGACAAGATCGGCCTGATGCTCGCTCGCGACCTCTCCGACCTGCACAAGGACGCGACGTTCGTCGTCGATGTGAAGTCCACCGGCCTGTTCGCCACCGACGAGCTGCTCAAGGCGAACGGCGCCAAGACCGTCTACTGGAAGACCGGCCACTCCTACATCAAGCGCAAGACCGCCGAGCTGGGCGCGCTGGCCGGCTTCGAGAAGTCCGGCCACTTCTTCTTCAACCCGCCGATCGGCCGCGGCTACGACGACGGCATCGTCGCGGCCGCGGCGATCCTCTCCATGCTCGACCGCAACCCGGGCAAGAAGCTCTCCGACCTGAAGAAAGCGCTGCCGGTCGCCTACACCTCGCTGACCATGAGCCCGCACGTCGCCGACGAGGTGAAGTACGGCCTGGTGGAGGACGTGGTCGCCGAATACACCGCGCTCCGCGACGCGGGCGGCACGATCCTGGGCCGCAAGATCGCCGAGCTGATCACCGTCAATGGCGTACGCGTGGCGCTGGAGGACGGCTCATGGGTGCTGGTGCGGGCCTCGTCCAACAAGCCGGAGATCGTGGTGGTGGTGGAGTCTACGCAAAGCGAAGACGACATGCGCCGCCTATTCCGCGAGGAGGTGAAGCCCCGCCTGGCCAAGCGTCCGCAAGTCGGCGCCTACAACCAGGAAATCTGAGCCGCTCAGGAAATCGCGGCTCGGCTCAGAAGAAGTCGGGCTGATCGGTGCGGAGGCTCTCCTCGTATTTGGCCACGGTCCCCAACACGCCCGCTCGCCAATTCGGATCCACCGCGCGCCCGAGGTCAAAGGCTATCCAGGCGTCGGGCGTTTCGTAGTTGCGATAGTAGGTGTCGCCAGCGTCCTTGTAGGCGTTCGCCGCCCACGGGTGGCTGGCGATGTGAATCCAATAGTTGTCCACCAGATCGGCAGGCATTGCCTTGAGGATGGCCGGGTCCCAGCCCTTCGTCCCCTCCGAACTGGCGACGAGATTGGCGTAGGTCACCCGGCGGAACGTCCCGAACGGCAGCGCGTCCAGATTGGGCGTGAGCGCGAGAAACCGCGCCGCCGCCTGCCGGTCGCCCACCGCCTTGGGGTCACCGGCCAACTCGTTGGCCTTCAGATACGCCGCGGCATCCGGACCCGCCATTCGCGGACGCAGCAGCGCCCGAACCTCACTGATCGCGGCCTGAGCGTTCGTGTCGCTGGCGGGCGCAGAGAAGAACGCCGGATAGTCCTGGGTAAGCTCCATGAGCAGCATCACGGCCTCAAGATCGTGGCCCGCTCCCGAGGCCTTGCGTAGCTGCGCTATCGTCGCCTCCAGGCTCGGACGCGGCGCCGCGCCGGTGATCACCGCGTCGACGCGCCGGATCGCCAGATCGCGCGGCGTCCTCCCGGTTCTCGCTCGCGCGGCTAGGGCCGACTCCAGGCCCGGCGGCAGCGGATAGGCCAACCGCACGCGGCGAAGGTTCGAAAGGGTTATGACCTGACGGCCGTCGCCGATCTTCGTAGGTCCGGTTTCGGTTTCGATGGTCGCCGGCAGCCGACCTTTCATGGCAATGCCGCGGCGCACCTGCGGATGCAGGTTCACGTGCTGCGCCAGAAAGCGCGTCACCCGCTGCATCTCCTCAGCGGAGACTTCACCGGCGGAACCCTTGAAGCGCGCCACGACCGCGCGGTCCAGACGGTACTCGGCGCCCTCGCCGCTCGTCCGTACTTCCAAGGGATTCGCCGGTGCGCCGGGAGCGCCGATACCGAGCTCCGCTTCGCCCCAATAGACCATCTGCGACGGCGCCGACGGACCAATCTTGGCCATCATCTGGCCGAGCACGGCGCGGTTGCGGACCTCCAGATCGCGAAAGGCGGCGGCGGCGTAGCAGTTCTGGTTGTCGACAGTGGCGCTGTCCGTCTTCCACGCCAGGATACGACAGAGGAGGTGGTCATCCAGCACCCGCTGCTTTCCCTCAGCGATGAGTGAAAAGCTGGGAGCCAGCGTCACCACCTGATCGGTCGTCACCGAGCGTTTGCCCGAGCCGCTTGCTTGGCGATGCAGGTCGAACGCCAGGGCCTCGACCTCATCCGCCGGCCGGTGAGCGCGGATTTCGTCGCTGCTCCAAAGTGGTGAGACCTGGGCGCCGGCAGCCACCGGGCTCAGCACCACCGCCAACACGACAGCAATCGCACGCAACATGCCCGCCTCCCCCAAATCACGACCAAACATGCCTCAACCGTCGATGCGCGCCTACTGCAGGTCTTGGCGCACGGTCCGGCTCATGATCAAAGCGCGGCCGGGTAGATGCAGTTGAGAAAAGGTCTTCCATGCACGTGGCGATGATCGGGACAGGCTATGTGGGCCTCGTCAGCGGCGCCTGTTTCGCCGACTTCGGGCACACCGTGACCTGCATCGACAAGGACGCCGGCAAGATCGAGCGCCTGCAAGCCGGC
>Ga0207695_10005629_pt1 | contig 16541 bp, 9 predicted proteins | sample KBSC54metaG_FD_184354 | JGI IMG/M metagenome (GOLD analysis project Ga0207695, IMG submission 184354) | Corn rhizosphere microbial communities from Kellogg Biological Station, Michigan, USA - KBS C5-4 metaG (SPAdes) (version 2) | ecosystem: Host-associated > Plants > Roots > Rhizosphere > Soil... | reverse complement strand
CTTCAGCGCGGCGACCCCGGCGAGCGGTCTCTATGATGGATTCGATTTGACTGATCCCGCCCAAGCTTTGGCTGACACTGACGGTGACGGATTTTCCAACCTGGTCGAGTATGCGTTGGGGACCGATCCGCGATTGCCCGGGGACGCCCCCGAGGCAATTTATCAAGGGGTCGTTCAAGATGTCGGCGGCCGATACCTCTCCCTGACCTTTAAACGCCGGAAAACCGGCACAGGGCTCTCGCTCCAGTATCTCCCCGAAGTTTCGGGCGATGGGCAAGCATGGTCCAGCGTGGACATTGTGCCGCTTCAAGTGGTTTCCTTGGACGCTCAATTCGAGCGCGTCACCGTGCGCGATGCCGTGCCCACGAATGTGGGGGCTCCGCGGTTGATCCGTCTGCGGGTGATCGAGAATTAATGCTCCGACACCCGGGCCTGCCGTTTCCCACAGTTATACTGCGGGAGCCAGGTTCGCGGGCTCGATTGTCTCGATCCGGTGATGATGCCGCACCCCGTGGACTTCGAATTCGACCTCATCGCCCAACTTATGATTCAACAGGGCTTGGGCTACGGGAGAAAAATAGCTGACGATCCCTTTTTCCGGATCTGAATCCCAGGCGCCCAGGATGGTGTAATGCTCGGCCTGGTTGACCTCGAGGTCCGTGGCGCGAACCGTCGTTCCGATGCTCACGACATCCGTCCGGGGATTTACAAAATCCATGCCCCGAGCCCGGACCAGCTGATTCTCCAGCTCCGATTTCTGCTTCATGAGCAGCTTCTGCATTTCCTTGGCCGCTTTGTACTCGTGGTTTTCGCGAAGGTCACCGTAACTTCGCGCTATGGCAATTTCTTTGGAATTTGCCGGGATCTTCTTCTCAACAAGTTCGCGGTAGTCGTTCTTCCGCCGTTCGAGGCTTTCCCAGGAAACAAGCAGATGGGTTTCCTGCTTGGTTTGCTCACCTGAAATAAGGGACTGGATGGCGGGGTAACTCTTTACGATGCGCGCCAGCAACGACCGCTTGTCCATGTCATCGAAGGATGGCGAAAGCTGCAGCGCCCGGGTCAGATCTTTGATCACTTCCAGGTCGGCGGATCCGATCAGTTCCACGAGCAGTTCCTGGTCGTCCAGGATGAAATCGCGGAGGCGGTTGGAACGTTTCTCATTGAACTGGTCTCGTTCCATCGCGGTCAGCATCGCCCGAAAGACTTCCGGTCCGAGAATATCCGCGAAGGAATCGTTGCGGTCCTTGGCCAGCCACAACATCAGTTCGCTGCTGGCCATATGCTGGCTAATCAGGCGGGCCAGAGTTTCCTTGAGCTGGTCCATGTGACCTTCGTGAATCAGCAAACCCGCGAATTCCCGGCACAGCTTGGCCGGCACGCTGTTCAACGTATTCCGCAAGACCTCGCTCCAATGTTCCGGGTTGGCCGCCTTAAAGGACTCAAGGGCGCGGCGGTGTTTGGATGCCGGCAGTTGCTCCATTAACGGACCGAGCTTCAAATCCTGAGACCAAATCGCGGTGGTTTCCTGCTCGCCAGCCACCGGCTCTAGCCCGGCCATCGCCCGGATATCATCCCGGGCAAAGATCGCCTCCAGTGCCACCGCCGGTTGGGTGCGGAGATAACTGGGGAGTTCGGAGTTCAGCGTGGTAAGAACTTCATTGGCCGCGGACTGCTTGTCCGCCAGGTCCGCCGCGTTCTTCAGCACTTCGCTCCCGACCGCCAGCCGGGCCTTCAAGCCTTTCGCCTGCCGAAACTCGCCCATTAACCGATCCTGGAGGGAAATCTCTTTAACCTGGTAGACGATGGGCTCCGTCTTCTTCAGCGGCACCTGAAAATGCCCATCCTTTTTGAGCTCGTGTTTGGCGGCTTCCCACCATTTCTTCCAATCGTCGCGAATAACGTCCGGGACCAGGACGTGCTGAATCTGGTCGGCAGTCGCCCGGCCGCCGTGGCTGTTGAGGACGAGTTTCACCAATTCGAGGTGATTCGTGGCGGCCAGTTGACGTAGGCCTTCCAAGTCAGACGCCTTCCGCGCGAGGATATGATCTTTGTCGATGGGCTTGAGAGATTCCGCCGCAAAGGACAGATCCATCGTGTGGCCGGCCTTGCTCTGAAAATCAATGGTAAAGCGGGCGAAAACCGTATCGACAGTCTTGATCCTGCCAAAACCCCAGCTCCGATGCATGCAGAAGCCGCTATTCGTCAACTGCACCAAAGCTTCGATGTGGTGTCGGTCGAGCTTGCCTGCTGACGCCAATTTCTCGAATTCTTCTCTCATAAAGTATCTTACCGCTGGCATCTCCAGACCGGAATGGGTTTATTAAAGATTGTGAGCGGCGAAAAACCAAGAGAAATTGCACTAACGGTCCTCGATGGGCACAATGAAGGCGAATTCGTCGAGGATCTCCTGGAGCGTAAACTGGCCGAGGCAGGCCTCAGCCCGGCCGACCGCCGGCTCTGCCAGGAGCTGGTTTACGGCATCGTCCGCTGGCGCGCGACCTTGGATTGGTTAATTGCGCGAAAAACCGCCAACCGAACCCAGAAGCCCGCTCTTCAGGACCTGCTCCGCCTCGGACTTTACCAAATCTTTTGGCTCGACCGTATTCCCAATCATGCCGCGGTGCATGTGACGGTGGAATTAGCCAAACAACGCGGTTTTGGCCCTCAGTCGGGTTTCGTTAATGCCTTATTGCGAGGTTACTTGCGTGAGTTCGAGGCTACCAAAAGCCTGCTGGCGGAACTCAAGACATCCCAGCCCGCGCTTGGTTTCTCCCATCCCGAATGGCTCGTCAGTCGTTGGGAACAGCTTTGGGGCGCCGAAAAAACCCGGCAACTCCTCGAGTGGAATAATACTCCGCCCAAAACCTTCGCGCGCGTCAATCCGTTGAAAGCGGACCCCGCCAAACTTATCGAACAATGGAGAGACGAAAATGTGGAGTACGATTTCGTTCGAAAGGACTGGTTTGAGGAGAATCTGGTGTTCGAGCTGAAATCACATCCATCGCTTGGGACCTTACCCAGTTTCCAGCAGGGGCAGTTTTATATCCAGGACCCGAGCACGCTCTTGGCGGTTCAGATGCTCGATCCACAGCCAGGGGAGACGATTCTCGACCTGTGCGCGGCTCCCGGTGGCAAGCTGACCTACATCGCACAACGTATCGGAAACCAGGGGCGAATCGTTGCGCATGATGTCCGCCCGGATCGGTTGGCTCTGATCAATGCGAACTGCGCTCGGCTCGGGGTGACCTGCGTGCAGGCTGCCTCACCCGAAAGTCTTAATCCGCAGCTTTTGTTCGATAAAATCCTCGTTGATGCCCCGTGTTCCAATACCGGGGTGATGCGCCGGAGAGTCGGGTTGCGCTGGAGCCTTGGCGCTGCCGAGATAGGCAGGCTGGCCGCCTCGCAGGACCAACTCCTGCGTAAAGCCGCAACCTTGTTGAACAAAAACGGCATCCTGCTTTACAGCACCTGCAGCATCGATCCACAGGAAAACCAGGAGGTCGTAACAAACTTTTTAGCCGTCCATCCTCGGTTCAAGCTCAGCGCCGATCGCGAGGTTCTGCCCTTCAACGACGAGGTGGACGGTGCCTACGTGGCCCGGATAGAAAAGGATTGAGTTCCGCTGACTTCGTGGAGCCGCTTCGAACCGCGCTCAATGAGGCTGGCGGTTTGGCGGGTTGCGCTTCAGCTCCTCGAGGGCGCTTTGCGCGGCCGGATCACCCTTGCCAACTCCATCGAGCATTCGATCATTCAAGGTCGTGGTCTGCTTGGTGACAGCTTGCTTCTGATCTGGAGAGAGGCTCTGACTACCCAAATTATACAGCATGTTGTAGGCCGTCACGTAATCGTTGGTCTTGGATGCCTCCAGGGCCAAGGTCCACATCTGCTTCACCTCGGGAGGTCCCTGATCGAACGCCCGCGATTCAGCTGAACTCAGCCCACCCGAATTGCTATGACCACAACCTGGTAGCAAAACAATTAAACCAGCCGCTACGACCATGAGCCTCGACAGAGCTTTCATCGCAAATCACCCGCCCAACAAATACGTGGTTAGTGGCCGTCGGGCGAAAAGGGATTCCAGAAGAGATAGGTTGCTCCTCCCGGTCCCGGTGCATTTGCCTTCGTCGCAGTCGAATCGGCGAGAAACTGCTCGCGGGTGAGGAACACAACATGACCGGCGAGGGCAACTATACAACCACCCTTGTGACTGTGCAGCCGACCAATTCCTTCATGCTGGTCCGGGTAGTTTGCTGAATCGTTGAATTCGAATCCGGGCGGATTGCCGACAATATAATTCTCGTCCGGTTCCCACTGGAGGTAGCACATGGGGCTCCAGGCGCTCGAGATCTTGCAATTGGCGTGGACTACCCCACGAGTATCCTTGTTGCCGTAACCGCACACCGCCCCGTTCATTACGTAGCTGGATAAGCGGTTGTTGCGAAGACCCTTGGTGATATAGGTTTTGCTTCTAATATCAACGGGACAAAGGTAGGCCTTTGGATTCGGCATGTACTGAAACCAAAGTCCTGTGCCATAGGCGAGGTTCTTATTGTTTTCATAGGCTCCGCCGGGACCTGGATCAGGGCAATTACCATTCGTGCTGGTGTAGAGCCAGCCTGGCGTAACCTTCCCATTGAACGTTGAACCCCCGTCCCATCCGGGCGGTGCCAATGCATCCTCGTGATCATCGGCATACATGTGCATGGCCAAGGTCATTTGCTTTTGATTATTCCGGCAGGTCGTCGACGCTGCCTTGTCTTTGGCCGTGGCCAAAACGGGCAGGAGCATGGACGCCAAAATGGCAATAATCGCGATCACGACCAGCAACTCGATAAGCGTAAAGGCTATTCTGCGGGATGGAGCATTCGGATCGGTTGTCATAAAATCTGAGGTTTCTTTAGTAAAGGCTCTCAGCAGACGCGAGATTTGTCAATAGTTTTGTCTCTGGGATTTGAACCCCACAGCATTAAGAATGCAAGCGCGAATATCAGTTCCCCATCGCGGAGCGATGATAAGATGGTAGCCGTGGACTTCGAGTCCACGGAACGAGCCGACCTACCGCCTCCGCGTCGCGTCAGCGACGCCTGAGCCATCCCTACGGAGGCCCCGCCATGCCCTCAAGCGTCGCTCCGCGACGCACCGAAATTTTCATGCGTCCTTCCCTCCGTGGACTGAATGTCCACGGCTATCGTCAAGCGTCGCTCCGCGACGCCCGGCTCCCTCCCTTTTGGGCGACCGGTTCGGCGCGTCCGGTTGGGCCCTTCTATTGGTCATCGCATTCTACTTGCATTTCCATGATGACACAGCATACTGCGCGCGCTGTGGGAGCGCGCCGGTCGGCGCGCGGGGCATTCCTTGAGCTGTCCGTAATCTGTTGGTCCGCTCCGTGATCGAAAGATCTGGGGTGCGATGGGAAGGCGCACTATGAAGACGATTAGGCGGTGGGGGGTACATGGGCTTCTCCTCAGCTTCGTTCGAGGGGAGAGTCGAACAAATGGTTACTGCCCACATGGCTTTGCGAGGCCACGGGTGGGGCCGGCGCCAATCCAAACTCCCCTCGTGCTCGCTCTGGGCTTCTCGCTGTGTCTCTCCGCAGCCCTGGGACAAACCAGCGCTGCCCCACGCGACCTCCTCCGACCTCACACCCGCGATGAAATCGAGAGCTTACAGGCGGAGAAGCTGACTCGAACCCCGGCCCAGAGAAAACTCGATTCACAGTTGGTTTATGCCCTTCGGGCGAAGCGTGAGGGCGTGGTTTCACGCCAGGCCGTTTTGTTACGACCTGACCTGAGTCTCGAATCAGACGGGCGCGTGTTGGTGGATATTAAGGCAGATGTGAGCCCCGATCTGCTGGGATTCATTGAACGGGGTGGGGGTGCCGTCCTCAACAGTTTTCCGCGCGATCACGCCATTCGCGCCGTCGTGCCTTTAAATCAGCTCGAAACCATCGCAGCCCGGCCCGGCGTGCGCTCGATACGCCCGGCGGATCGCGCGGTGACCAACGCCGCTCGCCTCGCCCACGAAGGAGACATTGCGCATCAGGCCGACCTGGCGCGAAGGACCTTCCCGGCCGACGGGACCAGCGTCCGGGTAGGTGTCCTCTCCGATAGCATTGATTACTTAACCGACGCGCAAACCGCCGGTGCTTTGGGAAATGTAACTATCCTGCCCGGCCAGACTGGCAACGGCTCGGGTGAAGGAACCGCGATGCTGGAAATCGTCCACGCGCTCGCCCCCGGCTCGGACCTCTACTTTGCCACCGCGTTTTCTGGCGCTGCGAGTTTTGCCAATAATATCAGGGCTTTGTACGCCGCTGGTTGCCGGATCATCATCGATGACGTCACTTACTTTTCCGAGTCTCCGTTTCAGGATGGCCCCATTGCCCTGGCCGTGGACGACGTTTGCTCCAAGGGCGCCTTGTTCTTCTCGGCGGCCGGCAATTCCGGCAACATGGATCATGGGACCGGAGGCACGTGGGAAGGCGACTTCAAGGATGGAGGCCCGGCGACCATCGGCCGTGGTGGCCGGCTGCATGATTTCGGCGGTGTCACGTACAACACGGTTATTCCCGGCGGTGGGAGTTTGCGCCGCGTGGATTTATTCTGGGCTGATCCCCTGGGGCATTCGACTAATGATTATGACGTGTATATTCTGGATTCGAACGGCTCGGTCGTTCGGAGCTCCACCAATATTCAGGATGGTCAGGGCGACCCGTACGAGGCGATCCCCACCCTGAATATCGGGGAGCGGATCGTGATCGTGAAATACGCGGGTGAGGACCGCTACCTTTGGCTGAGCAGCGGCCGAGGGACTCTCGCCCAGGCGACTCCCGGGAGCACTCGGGGCCATAACGCCGCTCGCGTCGCGAATTGCTTTACCGTCGCCGCCACGTCGGTCGGTTCGGCTCTTGAGCCGTTCACCGGCGGGAGCGCAAACCCGGTCGAGACCTTTAGTTCGGATGGACCTCGCCGACTCTTCTTCAACCCGGATGGCAGCGCCATCACACCCGGTGATTACTCGAGCGCAGGTGGGTTCCTGGTCTCCAAACCTGATTTCACCGCGGCGGACGGTGTCACGGTTTCCGTGACGAATCTCTCTCCTTTCTTCGGGACCTCCGCGGCAGCCCCACACGCCGGCGCCATTGCCGCCCTGCTCTGGTCGTACAGTCCGCTGCTGACCGCTGCCGCCGTCAACCACCTCCTGACAGCCACGGCACTGGATATTGAGGGGCCGGGCCAGGACCGCGATTCCGGAGCGGGCATAGTCATGGCCTATCCCGCTGTGGCTTTGGCCCCACAGTTGACGCTTCAAAGCGTGCAACTCCAGGACGCCAATGCCAATGGATACCTCGACGCCAATGAATGCGCCACCGTCGTCGTGACCCTCCAAAACCCGGGAACGAATCAAGCCCTCACCGGCATTTCCGGCGTGTTGGCCTGTTCCACCCCGGGTGTCCTGGCGAACCCGGTTTCGACTCCCTTAAGCGACCTGGCTCCGGGTGCCAGCGCCACCGCCTCGTTTGAAGTCAGCACCACGCCCCAGTTCACGTGCGGGACCAACGCCAGCCTTACTCTTCAAGTCGCCGCCGCGGGCAACCTGACCTTTGCGGTGCCGTTTCAACTCAACTCGATCATTCCCTTGAGCCCTCCCACTCGTTTCGCGTCTACGACTGGCCCGACGCCGATTCCCGATTTGGGTGACGTCACGACCTCCCTTGAGGTCAGCGGCGTGTCCGCTCCTCTCGGCCACGTCCAGGTCGCAGTCCATATCACCCACACCTACGATTATGACCTGCGGCTGACGCTAATTACACCGGAGGGCACCAATATCGTTCTGAGCTCGAACAATGGCCCCGGAGGCCAGAATTATGGCTCGGCCTGCGATGACCTCACCAACATGACCGTTTTTTCCGACGATGCACCTACCACCATCAAGTCGGCCACCGCCCCCTTTGTTGGCATCTTCAAGCCGGAGCAGCCTCTCTCCTCGCTATTCGGCAAAACTGGCGATGCAGTGAATGGCACCTGGAGACTCCGGGTCGAGGACCAGGTCCAGGGTGATACCGGGACTCTCGAGTGCTGGTCGGTACAGATCGAGCCGGTCGCCCCGTGTGACGGTGGCGGTCAGTGTCTCATCGGACCGAGCATCGTTCACAATCCTGCCGGGCAAGCTGTATCAGCGGGGGATACGGTGTTGTTCACGGCCCAGGTTTCGGGCTCTGACCCGCTGAGCTATCAATGGTTCTTCAACGTCACAAACAGCGTGCCGGGCGGCACCAACGCGACTTTGACGATCAGCAATGTGGAACCTGGCCAGGCCGGCAGCTACCAACTTAGGGCCAGCAATCCCTACGGAAGCGTCACCACGACGCCGGTTCAACTCACCGTCAGCGTGGTCGCCCTCAGCTTGCTGAGCAGCCCTGCTGACCAGGTCGCCACCAACGGGGACCATGTCCAGCTGACCGTGGCTGCTCAAGGGAGCCCCCCTTTAAGCTACCAATGGTATTTTGAGGGGAGCAACCTGTTGAGCGGGGCGACCAGCAGCGTGCTGAAGTTGAGCCCGGTGCGGGTGGATCAATCTGGAGTTTACCAGGCGGTGGTGGGCAATCCCTACAACAGTGTAACCAGTGCGCCGGCGCAATTGACTGTGGTGATGCCACCGCTGATTGTCGGCGGGCCCACCAACCAGGTGGCTACCAACGGGGACCTGGTGGTGTTGAGCGTGGAGGCGCAGGGAACGGCCCCCTTGAGCTACCAGTGGTATTTCCAATGGACCAACCAGTTGGCCGGAGCGACCAGCAACACCCTGAGCCTGGGCCCGGTGAGCCCGGCTCAAGCGGGCACCTACGGGGTGGTGGTGAGCAATGGATATGGGCAGGCCAGCAACGGGGCGGTGCTGACGGTGATCGTGTTGCCGACGATCAGCTGTGTGAACCGGACCGTGGAGATGGGAAGTGCGTGGGAGTTTGATGTGCCGGCGGTGACGGGCAGCAACACGACGCTGACGATAGTGGGCACGACGACCAACCAGGGGTGTGGTCAGACCTATAGCGCGACGCGCAGTTGGGTGGTGACCGACGGAGCGGGCTACCAGGCCAGCTGCAGCCAGACCGTGCAGGTGGTCGACACGACGGCACCGGTGATTGCGTGCGCCGGGGACAAGAGTGTAGTGCTGGGCAGTGCGTGGGGATTTGATGAGCCGGTGGCGCAGGACGCGGGTATGAGCGGGGTGGTGGTCTACGACAACTGGACCAACAACCTGGGCCAGCCCTTTGGGCCTGGGAGTGTGGAGGTGGGCAACCAGATTACGCTGGCAGGCACGCAGCGGTATGCGAGCCGGTTTGGCTTTGGATATTGGGGCAGCAACACGGTGCAAAGTGGCTTTGAAGGGCAGGTGGAGGCGCGGGTGAGATTTTACCGCAATGATGGTGCGGTTGTGAGTGGAGGCAATGCGGCGCCGGGCACGGTGCTCTATGACAGTGGAGCCATCGGGCTGGCCGTGACCAACAATGGGTCGGTGGTGATCGAGAACTTCCAATCCGGGGCAACGGTGGTGCCCTTGGTGGGAGCATTGCCCGACGCCTTTACCTGGACGGTGCAGCTGAGCGGCTTGAGCGGCAACGACACGGCCGGCTTGAACCTCTTTGGACCCCCGGTAACCGGTGATGTCCGAAATGATTATTGGGCGAACTCAACCGGGGGTTGGTCGCTGCAGACCAACAATGCCGGATCGGATTTCGGTGCGCAGCTGACGGCGGTGAGCCAGGGAGTCACGCTGACCGTGTTGAGCACGATCACCAACGCATCGTGCGGCAATGGGTTCAACGCGGCGCGCGCGTGGCAGGCGGTGGATGCCTGCGGCAACGCGAGTGTCTGCACGCAGATCGTGGCCGTCGTGGATCAGAGTACGCCGCGCATTTTATCGCAATCGCAGGACTTGAGCGTGCCGTCAGGGCAAACTGCCACCCTGAACATCACGGTCTCGGCTTGTCCGCCGCTGACCTACCAATGGTTCTTTGAAGAAACGAATGTAGTGGCTGACGGTACCAGCTCCGCCTTGGAGCTGAACAACGTTACGGATAGCCAGGCAGGCAGCTATCAAGTGGTCGTCGGCAACCCCTACGGGAGCGTCACCAGCGCCCCGATAGAACTCACCGTGGTGTTGCCTCTGACAATTACGGCCAATCCCTCCGACGAGACGGTCAACCCGGGTGACGCGGCCGGCTTCATCGCTTCAGCGCAGGGCGCCCCACCATTGACTTACCAATGGTATTTCAACCAAACCATCCCGGTCACCGGCGGGACCACTTCGACGTTGGCCCTCAATAATGTTACCCTGCAGCAGGCAGGCGATTACCAGATGGTCGCGAGCAATCCCTACGGCAGCGTGACCAGCGCCCCGGCCCGACTGACCGTGGTGGCCTCGCCCCAGATCCTTAGCGGGCCCGCCGATCAAACTGCAACCAACGGGGATACTGCCTTCCTGACGGTTAACGCTCAAGGCACGCCGCCCTTAACCTATCAGTGGTTCTTTAACGAAACCAACAGCCTCGCGCCAGGCACAGGGGCGACACTCACTCTGAACAACGTGACGCCCGACCAAGCCGGGAATTATGACGTCGTGGTGGGCAATTCCTATGGCAACAGCACGAGCTCTCCTGCGCGACTAACTGTCGTCGTGAAAGCGGCGATCACCGTCGGCCCGGCCAGCCAGACCGCCACCAACGGTGGCACGGTGGCCTTCTCCGTTCTGGCCCAGGGTACCACTCCCCTGGCTTATCAATGGTACTTCAACCAGACGCAAAGTCTGGCTGGAGCCACAAGTTCGACCTTGAGCTTGAGTCCGGTTACGGCCGGCCAGGCGGGCAGTTACCTGGTGGTCGTGAGCAATCCATACGCAAGCGTGACCAGCGCGCCCGCGCAGCTGGCGGTCAACGTTCCGGCCACCATCCTGAGCGGGCCGACGAACCAAGTCGTCCAAAGCGGCACGAACGTCATTTTCGTGGTAAATGCGCAGGGCTCCGATCCCTTGGTGTATCAGTGGTACTTCAACGCGACGAACCAGTTGACGGGCGCGACCAACGCCATCCTCAGCCTGCCCGGAGTGACCAATCAGAACAGCGGCGATTACTCGGCCTCAGTTTCAAACGCTTTCGGCTTCGGCGTGAGCCAGCCGGCGAATCTCCGCGTGCTAGTCCCCACCCAGCTGATCTCGTTGACTCGCAGCCAGAACGTTGTCGCGCTCACTTTTTCCACTGTGCCCAATTTGATCTACAGCGTCTATTACAACGATGATTTCGGCACCACCAATTGGCTTTCTCTGCCGAAAGGTACCCTGCTCCCGGGAACCGGGGCCCCGATCACCGTCCAGGATCCGCGGGCCAGCGGCGCGTACCGCTTCTACAAAATTACCGTTGAGTAATGCCCTGCCCGGGCTGTGGGGCCGCTTTGGACCTCCAACCTATGAGCAACTCTCTGGCGGCGGGGGTACTGTCGGGATGCGCACATCCGCCGCTGGCGCTCCAACCGTGGAGTGACAACCCTCAGTCAAAAGGTTATTGTCCTGAAGCTTAGTCTTATGATGAAGAGCAAACAACGTCAGGTTCTGGAGCTTGAGGCCGAGTTGCTGAGGCTGAACGCGCTCGTGCGGCAACGACGCAAGCAGTTGGCTTACCTCGATAAATGCCCGAACAAAGACTGCGAGTGCCGGCGGGTCTGGCATGAGGTCGTCGAAAAAAAATTGGCGCAGCAGATGGGGAAAGTACGCCGCCGGGTGCGCAACGGCGCGGTGGCCAAAGCGACCGCGTCTAAACGAAACCCTGCGCGGAGAGATTAGGTTTGTTCCCAACCCTTGCCCGACGTGGCCTGATTCCATTACCCCCACCGGGCCTCGATCGAGGCCCAGGGAAGAGCCTCGGCGCACTCACCCAATACTAAGACTAAGCTGAATTTCGCAATGAACACGACGAACCAACCCTCATCCCGCTCTCACTTAAAGCTCCCCCTGCTCGCGGCCTTGGCTCTGCTCTCCCTGACCGTGCCCAGGAGCCTTGCTTCGTCAGCCTACACATTTACCGACCTCGGCGCGGTGGATGGTTTTGGCCTGAACAACGGCGGGCAGGTGGCGGGAGTATCGTACGGTGTTGACGGTTTCCAGCGGCCATTTCTTTATGACCAGGGCAACCAGCTGGATTTAGGCACGCTGGGTGGGGTGGAGGGAGGAGCCTTTGGCCTCAACAACAAGGGCCAGGTGGTGGGATGGGCGGATACAACGAACGGGGCGCAGCACGCGTTTCTTTACAGCGCCGGCACTATGACCGACTTGGGCACCTTGGGTGGCACCAATAGTTATGCCTATGCCATCAGCGACAATGGCCTGGTCGCCGGTTGGTCCGAAACCACCTCCGGCGTTGCTCACGCTTTTTTTTACCAGGCCGGAACCATGACGGATTTGGGCCCCGGCTACGCCTCGGGGGTGAGCACCAATGGTCAGGTGACCGGTTGGTCGGTGCTCAGTTCACTGGCTTGGCATGCCTTCCTTTACACGGGAGGCAAACTGAACGATTTAGGCACTCTGGGGGGTGCCGTGAGTGAAGGGTTGGCCATCAATAACAGCGGGCAGGTGGCCGGTTGGTCAGGCCTGACAAACGGCACCCAACACGCCTTCCTCTATAGCGCCGGCGCGCTCACAGATCTCGGAACGCTGCTGGGCGGCACCAACAGCCGAGCCACCGCCCTCAACACCGCCGCCGAAGTGGTGGGCTCCTTTGATACTAATGACCTTGGCGGACTCCACGCTTTTCGGTACGTGGGCGGCACGGCAACTGATTTGAACAGCTTGATCGACTCGAGCGCCGGTTGGGTTTTGAATGAACCCGCAGCGATCAATGACCACGGCTCCATTCTCGTGAGCGCGATCCGTCCTGGTGACCTTTTCCACACGCTGTTGCTCACGACTTCGAGCTCCTCATCGTCCGGGTTGTTGTCCATCAATATTATCAGCAACAGTCTCGTGATTTCCTGGCCGGCCACCATCACCGGCGTTCACTTATATCAAAACCCCGACCCCGCCACCACGAACTGGACGCTCGTGAGCACTACTCCGGTCCTCACCAATGGCGTGAATCAGGTGATCTATACCCCTGTTCCCGCCGGCAGCCAGTTCTTCCGCCTGCAATCGCCCTGAACCTCCGTTTCGGTAAGCACTCGTCCTCACGCAGCGGTTGGCCGCTCCTTATGCAAAAGCTCCGATCTCTTCATCTTTATCTTGGCTGTTTCTTGGTGAAGGGACTGTTTTCCCGGATCTGAATCTCACGCGGAGCCGCGGAGGTTTCCTGATTCATCCATCTTTGCAATGCTATAGCCGACAATCGTGTAATTTAGGCAAAATTTCTTGTGCAAGTGCGAAGACGCCCTTTTTGTTTTTACCCTTGGCACGTTCAAAGAAGCTTTTCGCATGCATTCCCGTCCCTCTTTGCGGTCTTTGCGGTCTCTGCGGCTTAGCGTGAGTTTTCGGTGCTTTCCCCGGTTTGGTTGCGGCTTTGCCGCGCTAAGCCTCCGCGCCTCCGCGTGATCTCAGGCTTTGCGTGCGACTCTCACCGCAGCGAATGCTCCGGACCCGCTTTCGCCCCGTCGCCTGGTCCTCTAATCCCGTTTTCCGCCCTTTTCGTCACCCGCGACTTGCGTCCGCGGCTAAACAGCGTTTGCTGAGGTCACGATGCGCATTGAAACAAACCGCGGTCCGCAGTAAGAGAGAGACTGTGCTCCTGGGAACTGATACCCCCAGCCAATTGCGTGAAAACCCGCCGCAACCGGGGAGGCGACGTCTCCTGATTTTCCTGATGGTCTGGACGTTCCTGGTTGCCTTGGCCCTGTGGTGGCTGCTGCAGCCAGGCTCAACCGGCGAGGGAGCGAGGACCTGGGTCATGCATCGCGGGGATGCCGCCCCACAGCCCTTGGGAGAGAAGGTGCGCGACTGGTTCCGATTGGTGGACCTGAATTTTCAGCGCGTTTATCCATGGATCCTGCTCGGCCCCTATGTGGCGTGCCTGGCCTGGTATTATTCCTTGGAACGCGGCCGGTTCGGTTTGAGCTTGCCGGTGCATGTCGGGGCGTGCGCGCTCTTCGTGCTTGCTTCTTATGCGATCAATACACGCAGCAGCCTGCGCGTGGCCCGCATGGTCATTATCACCTCCTTAACCGACGAGCAACTCTACTCCGGAGAAAAAACCAACCGCGTGCGGGTGGAGGTCTCGGAGACCTCCTCAGGCCCACTGGCTGGAGAGTCGCTGGCCGGCGGCCGGTTCACACGACGCTCGGGACCCAACTCGCTCCCAGACCTCCTGTCGTTTAACCACCACGGGGACCACAACTCCGTCTTTTCTAACTACTTCCCCAAGTTCGAAGGAGGCCCGCCTGACCTCCCGATCTTGCGACCCCTGACCACGCTTCTCGATTTGATCGCCTATGGAGCCATCATTGGTCTGGCCCACTCGGTCCATTTTTATCGACGCTTTCGCGAGCGGGAACACCGGGCTCTGTTTTTGGAGTCTAATCTCGCGAAGGCCCGGCTGGGAGCGTTGCAGGCGCAGCTTCACCCGCATTTCCTATTCAACAGCCTCAACGCCGTGGTGACGCTGGTGCGGAGAGATCCTAAACTCGCCGAGGCCATGCTCACCTCACTTAGCGACCTGTTGCGCCTCACCCTCAGCCAGTCCGAACGGCAGGAGGTGTCGCTCCGCGAGGAGTTAAACTTCGTTGAACGGTACATGGAGATTCAACAAACCCGTTTTGGAGATCGCCTGCATTTCGAACGGACGATCCAACCCACCACACTCGAAAGCATGGTCCCTACCTTGTTGCTCCAGCCCCTGCTTGAAAATGCCATCCGCCACGGGATCGAACCCGCCGAGAGGCCCGGCCTGGTGCGCCTGAGTGCGTTCCGAGAACAAGGCTCCCTGGTCTTGGTAGTCGAGGACGATGGCGTGGGTTTGACGAAAGCCACGCAGCAACCGCCTACTCCTTCGGCCAGGATTTTACCTGGTTCGAAGGCTAGGAATGGGATTGGGTTGCCTAACTTGCGCGCCCGTCTGGAGGCTCTCTATGCGGGCCGTTATGGTTTCGACATCAGCTCTCCGACCACGGGTGGCGTTTTGGTACGAATCGAGATCCCCTTCCGACGAGAAGGTCCGAGCCAAACGGCCGAGGCAGTGGAACCCCAATGAAGGTGCGCGCGATCATCGCCGATGACGAACCGCTGGCACGCGAGCGCGTCCGCTCACTGTTAGCTGGTGAACCGGACGTTGAGGTGGTCGCAGAGTGCTCCAATGGGACGCAGACTCTGAAGGCCATGCAGGAGCATAGGCCCGATCTGCTCTTCCTCGACGTGCAGATGCCGCGCCTGGATGGTTTCGAGGTGATCGAAGCGTTGGCCCCGCAGGAGGTGCCGGTGGTGATCTTCATGACGGCTCACGACGAGCATGCCATTCGTGCCTTTGAAGTGAACGCCCTCGATTATCTCCTCAAGCCCTGCACCGAGGCGCGCTTCCGAAAAGCAGTTCAACGAGCGCGTGAGCAACTCCAGGGGGCAACCCATGGCCAACCGGACGCAAAGCTCGGCGAATTGGTGCGCCACGTCCACGCCTCTACTCCCGGCGGCGGACGCATCCTTGTCCGGTCGCCGGAGCGGATCGTGTTCCTAAAGCCTGAGGAGATCGATCACCTCGAGGCGGCCGGCAATTACGTGGTGCTCCACGCCGGCAAAGAACGGCATATCGTGCGAGAGACCACTGCGGCGATGGAGGCCCGGCTCGAACCCGCCGGGTTCATGCGCATCAGTCGCTCCACGATCGTAAACCTCACGCGCGTTCGCGAGGTGCAACCCTTGGGCCCTGGCCAATATTCCGTGCTGCTCAAAAATGGCACCCGCCTGGATATGACGTGCAGCCTCGGCGAGCTGCAAGCGCGTCTCTCACAGGTCTAAAATGAGTGGCGGACGTTCCGGGGCAGGTAACCTTCTCCACATATTTCGCCGGCCACCTCCGGCTCTGCTTTAGTCCCGCTCCTGGTCCGTTTCGTCCCGCAACCGTCACTCCCTGGTCACATTCCTTTAGGGGCCGTTCGCAATGTGGCGCAAGGTGCCACGAAACAAAAACCTTTGAATCCATGACAACAAAGTACGTCACACTGAGCTTCGTCATAGCGCTCGCCGCGGGTGGGCTTTGGTTCGGCCGCATGTCCTGGCGCGTGCGCCATCAACTCGTCACGCTCCATGTTCGCAACGTTCCGCTGGCCAAGGTGTTGAAGAACGTCGAGAAGCAGACTCGGAGCACCATTCGAGCGGAACGTGGACTCGACACTCGTATCACGCTTCGCTTAACCGATAAACCACTGGCCTACGTTCTGGATCGATTGGCGGAACAAGCGGGCGCGCGTTGGTCCACGGTTTATGCTGTGTATGAATCGCCGCGATCGCTCGGTTCACTGGACGCAGCCTTGCGCGCGGATGGCAAGCTCGAACCGGCTGGATGGATGCGGTTAGCC
>Ga0207695_10005627_pt1 | contig 16547 bp, 10 predicted proteins | sample KBSC54metaG_FD_184354 | JGI IMG/M metagenome (GOLD analysis project Ga0207695, IMG submission 184354) | Corn rhizosphere microbial communities from Kellogg Biological Station, Michigan, USA - KBS C5-4 metaG (SPAdes) (version 2) | ecosystem: Host-associated > Plants > Roots > Rhizosphere > Soil... | reverse complement strand
GTGGGATAATGAATTGGTTGGGCTCATCTTTAATACGATTGGCGTGAGCGATGGCATGAGTAATGGAACAGATGGTATGCGTTATTCCTTAGTGAGCCGCGACATTATCGCTGATTCTATTGAAGCAGTTTGTGGCGCTCAATATTATGACGCGTTGATTGCGGTGCCGGGTTGCGACAAAAATATGCCGGGTTCTATCATGGCGATGGGAAGATTAAATCGCCCTTCTATTATGATATATGGCGGAACGATTGCACCGGGCCATTACAAAGGAAAAGACTTAAATATTGTTTCAGCTTTTGAAGCATTAGGTCAAAAAATAAAAGGCGATCTAAGCGAAGAAGATTTTAAAGGAATTGTGATGCATTCATGTCCTGGCGCAGGTGCCTGTGGTGGTATGTACACGGCTAATACCATGTCAAGCGCTATTGAGGCATTGGGAATGAGTTTACCTTATTCATCATCAAACCCGGCCCTAAGTGAAGCCAAGAAAAATGAATGCAGTGCGGCGGGTGCGGCAATACGGTTGTTGATAGAAAAAGATATTAAGCCTTCAGATATCATGACAAGAGAAGCATTCGAAAATGCAATGACCATTGTAATGGTGTTGGGGGGAAGTACCAATGCGGTGTTGCATTTAATTGCGATGGCCAACAGTGTTGGACTAGTATTAACCCAAGACGATTTTCAAAGAATAAGTGATAAAACGCCGGTATTGGCGGATTTAAAACCAAGCGGAAAATATTTAATGGAAGACCTTCATAACGTTGGTGGCGTACCCGCAGTTATGAAATATTTATTGCAAAAGAATATGTTGCATGGCGACTGCTTAACAGTTACGGGGAAAACAATTGCAGAGAATCTCGAACATGTTCCTGAATTAAATTTCGATACGCAAAAAATCATTCTACCATTAGAAGCACCAATAAAAGCAACAGGACATTTGCAAATTTTGTATGGCAATTTAGCCGAAGGCGGAAGTGTTGCGAAAATCAGTGGTAAAGAGGGCGAGAAATTTGAAGGACCTGCGAGGGTATTTGATGGTGAACATGACTTAATCAGCGGAATTAATTCTGGCAAAATAAGAAAAGGAGATGTTGTTGTAATAAAACATGTAGGTCCGAGAGGCGCACCAGGTATGCCTGAAATGCTAAAGCCTACTTCAGCAATCATCGGTGCAGGTCTTGGAAAAGATGTTGCATTAATTACAGATGGAAGATTTAGCGGAGGCACACACGGCTTCGTCGTCGGACACATAACTCCGGAGTCTTTCGATGGCGGATTACTGGGACTTGTAGAAGATAATGATATTATTGAGTTGAGTGTTCCTGATAAAAAAATCACACTAAAAGTTGATGAGAAAATTATCGAAGAAAGAAGAAAGAAATGGAAACAACCGGAGTTATTAGCAACGAGAGGAGTGTTATATAAATATGCTAAATCTGTTACGACAGCCGCAGAGGGATGCATAACAGATAAGTGAAAATTTAAAAGATCACAATAAAATAAATTATTTGAAATCTAAAAATATTATTATGGAAGAGATTCTTGAAAAAATAGAAGACAAAGTAACGATGCAGCCGAAAGCAAACACATCCGTTTCGGGTTCAGAAGCTTTGCTGGAAATTCTTATTGCCGAAAATACGGAAGTAATTTTTGGCTATCCTGGTGGGGCTATTATGCCTGTTTACGATGTTTTGTGGAATTATAAAGATAAGCTAAATCATATCCTGGTTCGCCATGAGCAAGGCGCCATTCATGCTGCCCAGGGCTTTGCAAGAACATCTGGCAAGCCGGGAATTGTTTTTGCCACAAGCGGTCCGGGTGCCACCAATCTCGTTACCGGACTTGCCGATGCAATGATTGACAGCACACCACTGGTGTGTATAACGGGGCAGGTATACGCACATTTGTTGGGAACTGATGCGTTCCAGGAGACAGACGTAATCAACATTACTACGCCTGTTACCAAATGGAACTATCAAATAACTGATGCAACTGAAATTCCATCAGTATTGGCAAAGGCATTTTACATTGCGAGAAGCGGAAGGCCCGGGCCTGTGTTAATTGACATTACAAAAAATGCGCAATTGCAAATGTTTAACTACAACGGGTACACGAAATGTAATCACATCCGCAGTTATCGGCCCAAGCCAATTGTAAGAAAAGAATATATTGAAGAAGCCGCTAAACTCATTAATAATGCAAAAAAACCATTCGTAATTTTTGGCCAGGGAATTATTCTTGGAAAAGCGGAAAAAGAATTCAAAAATTTTATAGAGAAGGGCGGCCTTCCCGCGGCCTGGACTATTCTTGGCCTGAGTGCTTTAAACACAGACCATCCGTTAAATGTTGGTATGTTGGGCATGCATGGGAATTATGGACCCAATGTTTTGACAAATGAATGTGATGTATTAATAGCGGTTGGTATGCGCTTCGACGATCGTGTTACAGGAAGGCTAGATAAATATGCAAAGCAGGCGAAAGTAATTCATCTGGATATTGATCCATCCGAAATTGATAAGAATGTAAAATCGACCGTTCCCGTTTGGGGTGATTGTAAGGAGACATTACCGTTGCTTACAAAACTTATCGACAAAAAAGATCATTCAAAATGGATTGCAAAATTTGCTGAGTATGCAAAAGAGGAAATGGATACCTGCATAACAAAAGAATTAAATCCGGTAACCGAACAACTTTCAATGGGGGAAGTAATAAACCTCCTGAATGAATTGACAGGTGGTGATTCTGTGATAGTTACTGATGTTGGCCAGCACCAAATGGTTACTTGCCGGTATGCAAAATTTAATCAATCAAAAAGTAATGTTACTTCAGGAGGTCTGGGGACGATGGGATTTGCTTTGCCTGCAGCAATTGGTGCAAAATATGGTGCACGCGAAAGAACAGTTATCGCCATCATTGGAGATGGTGGCTTTCAAATGACCTTGCAGGAGTTGGGAACCATCATGCAGGAAGGGATCGATGTAAAAATTGTAATACTTAATAACCAGTTTCTTGGAATGGTGCGCCAGTGGCAGGAACTTTTTCATGAAAAAAGATATTCCTTTACTGATATGAAAAGCCCTGATTTTGTTGCCTTGGCAAAGGCTTATAATATCGAAGGACAAAAAGTTTCTGAAAGAGATAAATTAAAAGGTGCTTTGAAAGAAATGCTGGAAAGTGATCAATCTTATTTGCTGGAGGTGATGGTTGGTAAAGAAAATAATGTTTTCCCTATGGTTCCGCAAGGATGCAGTGTTGCGGAAATAAGACTTAAATAATTTTTTTACAAGCTAACGTATCGAGGGCAGGGATTTAAAAATTGCTATTTGGAAATGAAAACACCTATGGGATTGACTGATTGGAACGCCAGTTTGTATGATGATAAACATTCGTTTGTTTTTAAATATGGTGAAGATCTCGTGGAACTTTTAAAACCTCAAAATGGTGAACGAATACTGGATTTAGGTTGTGGTACTGGTTATTTGACAAGTTTAATCGCGGCTTCCGGCGCCACAGTTATTGGCATTGATAGCTCGATAGAAATGGTGACGAAAGCAAAAACAGAATATCCAAATTTGGAATTCCAGGTGCAAAACGCGACTGACTTTCATTTCGACGAACATTTTGATGCGGTCTTTTCAAATGCTGTTTTACACTGGATATTAGAAAAAGAAAAAGCCGTTGACTCTATTTATAATAATCTGAAAAGACAGGGAAGGTTAGTATTGGAAATGGGGGGCAGAAATAATGTGATGAAGATTATTAAAGCTTTGCAAAAGAGTTTGGTAAAAAATGGCTTCGTGAAAAATGCAGAAATGCCATTGTGGTATTTTCCATCGTTGGGCGAGTATACGTCACTGTTAGAATCAAAAGGTTTTAGGGTTACGTATGCAATATATTACGACAGGGAAACGAAGTTAAATGATGATAAAGATGGTATTAAGGATTGGTTGAAAATGTTTGCCAGGAATTATTTCAATGGAATCGAAGAAAATAGGGTAGAAGAAATATTGAATGAAGTGCAGGTTTTGTTGGAGCCCACGAATTTTGTAAACGGAAGCTGGTATGCTGATTATAAGCGATTGAGGTTGGTAGCCATTAAATAGAAGCACTGCGAAATTTATAAATTGAATGGAAAATAATAACTATTAAAAAAATATTAAATGAAACAGGAATTCACATTGACAGTTTATAGCGAAGACCAGATTGGTTTGCTAAACAGGATCACAATAATTTTTTCAAGAAGAAAAATTAATATACATACTTTGAATACTTCGCCATCTGAAGTGCCGGGAATTCATCGGTTCAACATTGTTATTGATGAAACCGAGGAAGTGGTAAAAAAATTGGTACGCCAAATTGAAAAGCAAGTAGATGTTTTAAAGGCGTATTATAATAATAATGACGAAATTATATGGCAAGAAATGGCTTTGTATAAAATGCCGACAGATGCTATTACTGAAAAGGTAAAAGTAGAACGATTACTTCACGAATTTGGCGCCCGGGCAATTGCCATAAGAAAAGATTATACCGTATTTGAAGCCACCGGCCATCGTGAAGAAACCGATAAACTCATAAAATTCCTTGAACCTTATGGACTCATTGAATTTGTGAGAAGTGCAAGAGTCGCGATAATTAAGGACAGCCAGGGTTTTCATGCTAAAGTAAAGGAGTTTGAACAAATGCAGCCCGGTGAAGAAGTGATAGAAAATGAATTTTTGGACAAGCAGGAAGAAGTGTTTAGCATGTAACTGACTCTCTAAATGCCCCTAAGGCACAAACTTTTGGGATCTAATAAGAGGTTAATATGTTAGTTCTTCAAACCATACCAATATTAAGAATATTCGATTACGAAAAGGCAATTGAATTTTATGTTGACTGGCTTGGTTTTACAATTACTTTTGAACATGTATTTGAGGAGCACATGCCAAAGTATATTGAGATTGTGAGAGAAGGTGTGGCTATTCATCTTAGCGGACATCACGGAGATTCGACACCGGGCACAAGGGTGTTTTTTTGGGTCAGCGGTTTAAAGGCTTATCACCAAATGCTGACCGATAAAAAATATAAGTACAACAGGCCTGGTTTGGAAGAAACTTTTTATGGTTCCTGGTGCATGGAAGTAATAGATCCGTTTGGAAACAGGCTATCATTTAATGGAAAAGAAAGAATAGGTATAACGGAATAGATTAAACGAAAAAAATAAGTATTTTAAAATAAACAAACAGAACTTTATACTATAAAATAAAACACAAAAAAATGGCAAAGTTAAATTTTGGTGGCACTGTAGAAAACGTTGTTACCCGCGATGAATTTCCGCTGGCGAAAGCACAGGAAGTATTGAAAGACGAAGTAGTAGCTGTGATAGGTTACGGCGTGCAAGGCCCCGGCCAGGCATTAAATCAAAAAGAAAATGGGATCAACGTAATTGTTGGCCAGCGCAAAAATTCCAAAAGCTGGGACAAGGCAGTACGTGATGGTTTTGTAGAAGGAAAAACTTTATTTGACATTGAAACTGCTTTGGAGAAAGGAACCATCATTTGTTATTTATTGAGTGATGCGGCGCAGATAGCCATGTGGCCTACAGTAAAAAAGCATTTGACTCCCGGCAAAGCTCTATATTTTTCTCATGGTTTTGGTATCACTTATCTTGAGCAAACTGGAATTGTTCCACCGAAAGACGTGGATGTATTTTTAGTAGCTCCGAAAGGTTCAGGAACTTCATTAAGAAGAATGTTTCTGCAAGGTCGTGGGTTAAACAGCAGTTATGCCATCTTCCAGGATGCAACAGGCAAAGCTTTTGACAGGGTAGTGGCACTAGGTATTGCTATCGGCTCAGGATATTTATTTGAAACTACTTTCAAGAAAGAGGTGTACAGCGATTTGACTGGTGAACGCGGAACTTTAATGGGCGCTATACAAGGAATATTTGCTTCACAGTTTGAAGTTTTAAGAAAAAATGGTCATTCGCCTTCAGAAGCGTTTAACGAAACTGTTGAAGAATTGACGCAATCTCTTATGCCGTTAGTAGCAGAAAATGGAATGGATTGGATGTACGCCAATTGCTCTACTACTGCCCAACGTGGTGCATTGGATTGGTGGAAGAAATTTCGCGACGCAACACTTCCTGTATTTAATGATCTGTACAAAGAAGTAGCAGAAGGCAGGGAAGCCGGGCGTTCCATAGCAAGTAACAGCAAGCCTGACTATCGCGAAAAGCTTGAAGTAGAATTGAAAGAATTAGCTGATAGTGAAATGTGGCAGGCTGGTAAAACCGTTAGAAGTTTGCGGCCAGAGAACCAACCCGCAGCGGGAGAAGATGCTATAAAAAAATCATCTAAAGTGGAGGCGGCAGCTAACTGATTTTTAAAGGAGCACGTTTATATTTTGGGAACGAAATAGATGGTGGCCGCATGAGGCACTTACTGGTGGCTCTTTGTCGTCAACAGATTATTCTTACAGTCGGATTATAAGCTGGCTTTTGTTGAGTGCCTTGCATCGTTAGATATCGCCCAAATTGATTTAATTTTATTAGAAATAAATAATAATATTATGGCTGCTATTCCTAAAACTTTAATTGCTGAACAAGATTATCTTGAAGACGAAAGAAAATCTTTGCATAAAAGCGAATATTTTAATGGCGAAATTTTTGCAATGGCAGGAGCATCCAAAACGCATAATAAAATAGTCGCTTCTGTAATCCTTGCTATAGGAGAACATCTTAAAGGCAAGAGCTGCTCTTTTTTTCCAAGCGATTTAAGGGTTCACAACGCTGAAAATAGTCTATATACCTACCCTGATGTAACAGTTGTATGTGGCGAAGAGAAATATTTAGATGATGAGTTTGATACGCTTCTTAATCCAACTGTTTTGGTCGAAGTGTTGTCTCCAGCCACTGAAGATTACGACCGCGGAACAAAATTTAAATTGTATCGCACTATACCTTCGCTTCAAAATTATTTGCTGGTAAGCAGTACTGAATTTGCCGCAGAAATTTATACTCGCCAGGCAAATGATGAATGGATACTAAATACAGCACAAGGAAAGAGCAGCCGTATTCACATCAGTGCACTTAATTATGATCTGTCTTTATCAGATATATATGCACAGGTAGATGATTTATTTCAGCCATAAACTGTCAGCATTTTTCCAGCGCCTGCAAAATATCATTCAAAATATCATCAGCATATTCAAGCCCGACTGAAATGCGTATAAGCCCAGGCGTTATATTTACTTTTAATCTTTCTTCTTCAGTGAGCTTTCCATGCGTAGTACTTGCAGGATGAGATGCAATGCTTCTCGAGTCCCCGAGGTTTGATGTTAATGAAAGTATTTGCAAATTGTCTAAAAATTTTTTACCACTTTCCAGGCCGCCTTTCAATTCAAAACATAAAATACCACCGCCGTTTTTCATTTGCTTAACCGCAATATTATGATGAGGGTGGCTTGGTAAAAATGGATATTTTAGAAAAGAGATTTTAGGATGGTCTTCTAAAGCTGTTGCAATATGCAATGCATTTTTTGCATGACGTTCCATACGCACATCCAATGTTTCGAGGCTCTTTGTAAGTACCCATGCATTGAATGGAGATAAGGCCGGGCCTGTGTTACGGCAAAAAGAAAAAATGTCGTCAACCAGTTTTTTATCTCCAACAATTATTCCTCCCAGCACCCGTCCCTGGCCATCTATCCACTTGGTGGCAGAATGAACAACAAGATTAGCGCCGAAATCTATGGGGCGTTGGTTTAACGGTGTTGCAAAACAATTATCAACGTTTAAAATAAGATTGTGCTTTTTTGCAAATGCACCTGCAAATTCAAGATCAATAATTTCAAGTCCCGGATTGGTTGGAGTTTCCAAAAAGATCATTTTGGTATCAGGCCGTATCGCAGCTTCCCACTCTTCGGGATTATCAGTGCTTACATAAGAAAATTCAATGCCATAATTGGGTAAATATTTTTTAAGAATGTTATGTGTGCTTCCAAAAACTGCATTGCATGAAATAATATGATCTCCTTTTTTTAACAGCGCCATAAAGCTTGCAAACACAGCCGCCATTCCTGAAGCCGTTGATACGCCTGCTTCTGCTCCTTCCAGTAAAACCATTTTTGCAACAAATTCATTAACTGTTGGATTGCTGAACCTGCTGTAAATATTATCATCATTTTCATCTGCAAAGGTGGCTCTCATCTCCTCTGCCGTATTAAAACAAAAGCTGCTTGTTAAAAACAAAGGTGTTGAGTGTTCCATTTCATTAGTACGTTCTGTCTGTATGCGAATAGCTTCTGTGATGGGATGCAACTTCATATTGGTCGATACTTTTTAATTGTTCTTTTCTTTACTGGATTGCAAATGTACTTCATGAATGTCTTTGCAACAAAGCATCTTTTATTTATGGCTAAATTGATTTGTTCAACTTGTCATTTTTGTCAAGAATTTTTACAATCGCTTAGTCACGTTGATAGTCAGAAAAATTTTCTGAAATTTGTCTTTAGTAACACTAAGTGTTATAGTTGAAAGCTTTTTTATCAAATCGCATGACTGCATTTATGGCTTGCCGTTAGTTTAATAAATATGAAAGGGCGGTGTAAAAACACCGCCCGTTTAGACTATTATCTGCATGTCGAAAAACCTGCAGAGGTCATGGGTGGATTCGAACCACTGTTAAAGGTTTTGCAGACCTGTCCCTCGCCACTCGGTCACATGACCAATTTAAACCCCGTTCGTCGTTGCCTGATAAGAAAAATATATTTTGAAGAAATATATTTTTCTTATACCAATAGCTCAACAAGGATGATTGCTTCATAATTTAAAAGAATGATAGTTGATACACTCTTTTTATATTTACCAGGAATACCGCAAGGTTATGCCGGATGTTCTTGGATCGCCAAGTACTGCTGCATATTGGCCGGTATTACCTGAAGCTGGTAATAGCTGCTCAAAATAATCTTTGTTAAACAAATTACGTCCCCATATAAAGATTGAAAATCCATTAGCAGCTCTGAAGCCAAGGCGTCCGTTAGCGATCAAATAACTGTCAATATTCAGATAGGCTGATGGGGATGGGCTTGAAGAAAAAGAGGAACGATAGTAGCCATCTAATGCTATGAAAAATTTGCCGGCCTTGCCGAGGAAAGCGGCTGGAGTAGTGAATTCACCGCCAAGTGATCCGGCCCATTTGGAAATGCCCGGAAGTTCGCCGTCCGAAATATCTTTAAATGCTACCTGTACACCATCTTTTGTTAAGCCGGTCTCTTCAAGAGGGAGTGGCGCATTCGTAAATTTTACATATTTAGCATCCGTATAAGTGCCGGCGCCATAGAACGAAAAGTGCCTGCTTGCCGTGATATTGGCGTCGACTTCAACACCCTTTACGTTCACCTTCTCTGCATTTGCGAGATAGCCGCGATTTACACCTAACTGAGGTGATTGCACATTCGCCTGGTAGTTTTTGATATCTGTATTGTATAATGTCAGGTTCAATGTAAAGTTTTCAGTAGGTGCAGTCTTAATACCAACTTCATAGTCTTTCACGTATTCTGGTTTTATAACCGCCAGGTCAAGTGCGGTTTTGCCATTAATAACCGGCAAACCACCTACATTAACACCAATAGGTTTGTAGCTGGTGGAATAGGTTGCAAAAGCATTAATTTGCTCATTAGCTTTGTAGGCTACCGTAATTTGATAGGTAACATGATTTTCATCGGCACTTGTTGCGAACGACTGGTTACTATATACTCCCTGTTGTAAGACTATTAATGCAGAATCGGTTGTTTGCAGGCCACCATATGTGGTTCGGTCGTAGGTTACATCTTTCTTGTCGTAATTAAAGCGGATACCAGGCAATACATGCAAGGCTTTACTAATCTTCCAATCAATATTGGCAAAGGCTGCGGCGCTCAGCGATTTAATCGTCGAGTTGGTAAGAGCGCCATACCCATCAAAGAGACCGGGTGTTTTCCACAAGTTACTGGTTGAACTTTGTACAAAACGCCATTGATCCTTACCGGACTCTTCATTCCCATGCGTTGTAACGTTCTGTCCGAGGACGAACAGGCCAACCACGCCACTCAAATGAGAAGAAAAATCACCTGCATAACGCACTTCCTGAGACCATTGGTTGTGCTTGGAAGGATTTTGTGATTTCTCCAATGCCTGCAAACCTGTGAAATCCCTATCGTTGGAAGGATTCCAATTCCAGTGGCGCCATGCTGTAGTAGAAGTTAGTGTGCCAGCGCCAATTTTTGTATCGACGTTGACAGATGCACCACCAAGATCATTATCTGATTTCCATGGTGTATCGGTATCTATCAGACGGTCGAAAGGATTTAAACTTGGTAACTTATAGTTAAGATCCGAAATGATGGCATTGAATTGACGATACGCCGCACGTAGTGTTGGAGCAACACCTGCTACCACCTGCGCATAGCCATCGGGACGCTGACGGGAAGCATCTCCTGACAACGTAATTGAGGTATTATCTGATGCATTGAATAGCAACTGGCCATGAAAGCCGAGGTTATTAATATCATTGGTATATTTTCGCGTATTCACGTTCATAACTACACCGTCACGTTGTGTGCCGGAGAAAGAAAGCCGGCCTGCCAACTTCTTGCTCAAAGGGCCTGTTAGTGAGCTTTTTGCCTGGATGTATCCATAGTTCCCATAACTCACCTCAAAGTTAGCGCCCGGTTTAAAGCTCGGTTTACGTGTTGTGATATTAAAAGCTCCGGATGTAGTGTTTTTGCCAAATAAAGTTCCTTGTGGCCCCCGCAATACTTCAATGCGTTCTACGTCTATAAAATCAAGTGTCGCTGCTGCAGGACGAGCATAATATATGCCATCCACATAAAAACCTACACCCGGATCAAGACCATCGTTGGTGAGCCCGAACGGTGATCCGAGTCCACGGATGTTGAGCCCTGTGTTGCGGGGATTAGACGAATACAACTGAACTGATGGAACCAGTTCCTTTACGCGGTTTACATTGAAATCATCGGCTTCATCTATTTGTTTGCCTCCTATTACAGAAATAGGAATTGGAACGTCCTGAAGCACCTCTCTGCGGCGCCTTGCTGTTATAATAATGGTATCCCTGCGAAACAGCGCCTGTAACTGTATCAATATATTACTAGTATTTCCATTCCTGATAATCCGTTCCTCAGGTTTATACCCTGTGGAAGATATAATTAATGTAAAAGGAAATTTTTGGTTGACAAAGAAAGAAAAATGACCCAAAGAATCTGTAGTGACACCCGTGGTAGTATTTTTTATCAATACGCTGGCGTAAGGAACGCCATCGTTGTTTTCATTAACTATATGGCCGGTCAATTGAGCAAATGCAAGCACGGGCAATAAAAATCCTGGAAGTAAAAGAATACGCTTCATGTTATTTGGTTTTGATTTATTAGTCTATAAAATTAGTAGACTATTTTAATAAAAAAATTTATTTACACTTCTCGTTCTTGTTTCTTAACAATGAACATATATATAACATCGTTGGGAATGATATAAAGATGTAGCATTCGCAAGAGTTTTATTTATAATTTGATATGAAAAAAAATATAGTGATATGATAGTCTACATAAATTGCAGGCTAAAAAGCAAAAAAATAATGTGTGTAAAATGCCCTTATTAATTACAGAAAGGCATTAGTAAATTATGGTAACATCGCATTCGGGAAACGGATAAGCAAAGTTTCGATAATAGTTTTAAAATTTTCATAACCTATTTTGTTTGCAAATATAAATTCATTTTTATTAGTCTACAAAATTTGTAGGATAGTATTTTAAATTTTTTTTAGTTAACTAATTAATTGTACGATTACTTTCCAAAGTGTCATACAACTTGTAAGGATAACCAATGTACCAATAGCCATAAACATTTTTTTTATAGGAACTTTTCCTACTAACCTTGCTGCTAATGGCGCTGCAAGTAAGCCTCCTAATATAAGCCCTGCAATATCCACTAACGGTAAGCTTTTTAAATAAATAAAAAATGTAATGGAGCTGCAAAGCACCACAAAAAATTCAGCCAGGCAAACAGAGCCAACAACATAACGAGGACTTTTTCTTTTTGAAATCAACGTACTTGTAACAAGAGTTCCCCAACCTCCGCCGGCAAATGAATCCATGAAGCCACCAATAGTTGCAAGCCATCCCGCTCTTTTTATTTTACCATTAACTAATTTCTTTTTAAAGGCTTTACGAAAAATAAAATAGCCAAGATATAAAGTATAAAATGAAAGTGGTATTCTTATATATGTTGAATATTGCTGTGCAAAAAATGCTAATGATGCCCCGATAACTGCTCCGATGATTCCGGGTATGACGAGACTTCTGAATAATTTTTTATTGATGTTGCCAAAACGATGATGACTATAACCTGATACCCCACTCGAAAACACTCTTGCAGAATGCACCCTGCTGCTGACAATAGCAGGATTAACTCCATTTGCTAAAAGAAAAGTTGTGGAGATAGTTCCATATCCCATTCCTAATGAGCCATCAACCATTTGTGCAATAAAGCCGGTTAAAAACATGATGGCAAATGGCTTTATATCTACATTTCGCGGAATTTCCTTTATAGTGTCTAATAATTTATTAAATGGAATGTTTGATAAAATTTCATGGCCCAATATCATAAAGCAAAATGCAAGCAGGCAAAAGACTACAATTTTTTGCCATTGCTTTGTTCCTGGTTTTTTGGGTTCTTCCTGGATTGTATTTTTTGCTGCTAATACATTAGTGATGTCATTTAAATGTTTTACTTTTTCTGCAAAGTCTCCATTAAATTCTTTTCTTATTATTTGCATATTTTGTAAAACATCTTCAATTTCATCAGGCATCATTTCATTAATTTGTTCTTTCAATCTTTTTGCAATGGTTGGCGATGTGCCGTTGGTAGAAATTGCGATTTTTAAATTTCCTTTTTTTACAACAGAGCTTAAATAAAAATCACACAATTCGGGTTTATCTGCTATGTTCACCAATCTGCCTGCCCTGTGGGCATCTTCTCTTATTTGCTTACTGGTGGTAATATCATTTACCGCTGCTATTACTATATCGGCTTCTTCCAGATCATGTATGGAATAAGGCCTTTCGTCAATTACGATATTTGAAAATTCATTACCAAGCCGGTAAATGCGGTCACTAACGGTTACGCCTACAAGATGAATAAAAGCCGATGGTGAGTTTTGCAACACTGCATTTAATTTTTCCAATGCAACATTGCCTCCGCCAATAATAAGCAGTCTCAGCTTTTCAAGCTTTAGAAAAACAGGAAATAGTTTATTTCCTTCTTCAACCATAATATTTTCCTTTTCTTCTGTCACTTGCTATTATTTTTTGAAGAGCCAAATTTAATTATTGAATATTTTTCTAAAAGTATAATCCCCAAATTTTTCATTCCCCTTTCTTTCTTTTTTAAAATCTGCAAATAATATATCCAGTTCACGAAGTATTTCGGTCTCGTCCAGGCTCTCTTTGTATAGACTGTTTAGCCGGTAACCTTCATGATCACCCCCTAAATTAAGATTATATTTTCCTACACCTGTTCCTATAAAACCTATTTCCGAAACTGACGACCGGCCGCATCCATTGGGGCAACCCGTCATCCTGGTAATGATATTTTCTTCGGACAGATCATGTTTTTCAAGCAGCGCTTCAATTTTAGTAAGCAGCGATGGAAAATAACGTTGTGATTCGGCCAACGCTAATGGGCATGTTGGTAAAGCTACGCATGCTATTGAATTTTTTCTAATTGGAGAAGCGTTATTGGTATGTTCAATAATTTTATATTCTTCTAAGATATCATTAATTTCTTTTTTGTCTTGTGGAGTCACATCACTTACTATTGCTTTTTGATTTGCGGTAAACCTGAATTTTACCTTTCCTGTTTTTGCAATTTTAAGTAACGCCGATTTTATAGCTACTTGCTCATTGTCAAGCACTCTTCCGTTTTCAACAAACAGCGTGTAATACCAATTGCCTTTAACGTCTTCCTGCCAGCCATAATAATCTTCACGCTTGTTAAAGATATAGGGCCTTGATTCCTGAAACTTAAAGCCCATGCGCTTTTCAACTTCTTCTTTAAATTTATCTACGCCCATTTTATCGAGCGTGTATTTTATTCTTGCCTGCTTTCTGTCAACGCGATCGCCATAATCTCTTTGCACAGTTACTACTTCGTAAATCGCTTTAAAAGTGTTTTCTCCGGCTTCTACAAAACCTATTTCTGTTGCTAAACGTGCGTAAGTATCAGGATTGCCAAAAGTAAATGCAAGCCCTCCGCCTACGGCAAAATTGAATCCCACCAATTTATTATTTTCAATGATTGCAATCAATCCAAGGTCATTTCCAAATACATCTATATCATTGTTTGGGGGAATACAAATTCCTATTTTGAATTTACGCGGAAGGTATGAATCGCGGTATAGCGGATCTTCTTCCAGTTTTTTATCAACTATCTTTTCTTCATCAAGCCATATCTCGTAATAAGCCCTGGTCCTCGGTTTCAGGAAGTTGCTTATTTTACCGGCATATTCAAATATTTCTTCATGCAGCGCTGATTGTGTTGGATTGGGACTACAGGTTACATTCCTGTTTACATCTCCGCATGCGGCAATAGAGTCAAGGTGTACCTGGTTAAATATCTTGTGAGTCGGCTTTAATCTTGATTTAAGAACACCATGCAATTGAATAGTTTGGCGTGTTGTAATTTTAAGTTCATCTGTGGAATCTTTACCAGCAATTTCATTGAGCGCTATCCATTGCTCTGATGTTAAAATACCTCCCGGCATGCGCAGGCGTATCATGAATGAAAATAATCGTTCGAGTTTTTTTTCCGCTCTTTCTTCTCTCCGGTCGCGGTCATCCTGCTGATACATTCCGTGAAATTTCATAAGCAGCGTATCTTCTTCCCGCATGGCACCTGTTAATTCATCATGTAAGCTCTCAACAATAGTTCCACGAAGGGCATCTCCTGTAACTTTTACTCTTTCTAATAATGTTAAAGGCCCCCTTTCCCCCGAAGGGGAGACGATGGAAACTTTATAATTGTTTGATTTTTCCATTTCTGTTTTTTAATTCTTTTTAATTGCTTTTAATTCTCTTTCAAAGCGACATCCTCAAAATTCTCTTAAGCCCCTTTAAAGGTTGGGGGTTAATAAACATCCGTGACATATCTTCCATCTTCTTTTAAGCTATCAAGATATTTTACGGCATCTTCTTTTGATCTTTCACCATACTTTTCTATGATGTCTAATAAAGTTTGTTCAACATCAATGCTCATCGGATCTTTTGTGCCGCATAGATACACATACGCTCCCGTTTCCAACCATTCAAAAAATTCATTTCCGTGTTGCATCATTTTATGTTGTACATAAATTTTTTCATGCTGATCTCTTGAAAAAGCGGTGCTTACTTTTGTAAGCGAACCAGTTTCAAACCAGTTTTGTATTTCGCTTTGATATAAAAAATCTGTAATAAAATGTTGTTCTCCAAAAAACAGCCAGTTCTTTCCTGAAGCGCCTGTTGCATCTCTTTCGGCAATGAATGAACGAAATGGTGCAATACCGGTTCCCGGTCCAATCATAATTATATTTTTATCGGTATCGGGTAAACGAAAACGATTATTGGGATGTATATAAAATTGCAATTCATTGCTTGTGTTAAAATGCGATAAAAATTGTGATGCTAATCCATATTCAATTGTATTATTTACTTTAAAAGAATTTTTAGCAACAGTAATATGTATTTCACCGGGATGCGCTTCCGGTGATGACGCAATAGAATATAATCGTGGCGCTGTAAGCTCCAGAATTTTTATAATTTCCGTAAACTGATCAGCGTCTTTTACCGGGTATTTTTTAAGAAGGTCAAGTAAATTACACCTTTCAATAACAAAAACTTTTTCAACAATTGCTGCATACTGCCTTATAACTCTTTCGGGCAGATAAGTAATATTTAATTTTTTCTGCAAAAGATCGTAAACAGAATATAATTCATCTTTATAATCAACATTAGTTGTGTCATCTATTCCCGTTATTGCAATAATTTCTTCTACAACGGCTTTATTATTCTCAGGAATTATCCCAATGGAATCGCCAGGCTGATAGGATACATCTTCTGCTTCAATTTCTATATGATAAGTTTCTTTATTACTTCCCCTGTCATTTAAATTAATGTGTGCAAGCAGGTTGCCTTTGTATATTTTTTTGCCTGAAGATTTTTTAGTTGTTATGCGTGGCTCTGTAATTGCAGGCGCACCCGGATTGTTATTAAGCGCTTTACAAATTTCTTCAAACCATTCACTGGCTTCAGTTTCATAATCAATATCACATTTTTGAATTGGGAAAAATCGTTGGCCCCCTAGTTTATTTAGTTGCTGATCTACATCCTCACCGGCTTTGCAAAAGAGAGGATAGGAGGTATCGCCCAATGCGAGTACGCTGTATTTTAATTTCTCGAGCTTAAATCCATTGTTGTGTACATGATCATAAAATTTTTTGGCTGCTGCGGGCGGCTCACCATCACCGTGAGTA
>Ga0207695_10005626_pt1 | contig 16547 bp, 13 predicted proteins | sample KBSC54metaG_FD_184354 | JGI IMG/M metagenome (GOLD analysis project Ga0207695, IMG submission 184354) | Corn rhizosphere microbial communities from Kellogg Biological Station, Michigan, USA - KBS C5-4 metaG (SPAdes) (version 2) | ecosystem: Host-associated > Plants > Roots > Rhizosphere > Soil... | reverse complement strand
CATGTCTGCGGGAAACCTTCCGTTTCCCAGCAGCGCTGCGTTTTCAGCAGCAGAGAAGCGAGATTATGAGGTGTTTTTTTCAACTCGTCAACAACTTATTTAACTAATTCGTTGCGACGGTTGGGATTCAACTCAATGTGCGCCGAGATCGCTAAAACCAATCTCAATAGCACCGCTTCCCTTCTTTCTCCCCGCGCCGTGTTTCCGTTAGCGCGAAAGAGGCGTGATTCTATGCACCCGCCCTCGTCTCTGCAACCCTTTTGTGAAAATTTTTTTACAAGCGGTGCCGGGGAGCCATTGAGCCGCCCCCAGTGGTCGTCATGCAAGCGACTCGGCAGAAGCTGCCTCGGTAGCCCGTGAACAGCCTCGCCGCATCCAACGCGCAATCCTCCGTCGCTCAGCGCCCCACCATCGCCCTCACCACCCCATCCCTCCGGATCAAGCCGTGATACAGCGCGGCCGCAAAGTGCGCGACGAACGTAGCGAAGAACAGGTAAGCCAGCAGCCGGTGCGCGACCCGGAGCCAGGCAAACGTCACCGGATCCGCCGAAACCAGTGCCGGCAACTGCACACCGCCGCCCAGCGTCACCGGATACCCGCCAGCCGACAGCATCGCCCAGCCGATCAGCGGCATCGCGACCATCAGCGCATACAGCACGAGATGCGACCCATGCGCGGCCACCTTCTGCCAGACGGGCAGATCCGCGGGCAACGCCGGCGGCTTCGACACGAAGCGCACCACGATCCGCACACAAACCAGTACCAGCACCGCAACCCCCAGCGGCTTATGCAAAGCCACCAGGAAATCATGCCGCTCGGAAACGGACGCCACCATTCCCACCCCGATAAACAGCATCGTGAGAATCATCGCGGCCATTACCCAATGCAGCACCCTCGCCGGCAAGCTAAACGTCGTAGTCGCCTTCATCACCGTCCCTCCGCACTCAACCGCGCCGCGCCGGCCACGCCGGCCTCTTCACTCGTCCTGCGCAGATACGAATCCGCATAAGCCGCCGACCGCGCCGCCAGCAACGGATCCCCCGATACCTGTATCCCCTGCGGCAACACCGTCGGGTCGTAATTCACATCGCGGCACGGCCCGCTGTCCTGCGCCTCCACGCGATCGAGCACGAGCGTGCCCGCGTCGATCGTCGTGCGCTGCGCGGGCCAGACTTTCGTCGCGTCGTCCACCGGATCGCCGGGCTCCGCCAGCGTGACCAGCAGCTTCCACTTCTGCGCACCGTCCGCGATGCGACGCGTCAGGTCCTGCTGCAATACATTCGGATCCGCGGCGGTCGCGACGTCCCCGGCGCCGGCCGTCTGCTCCGGCACGACGCGCCACCGCACCGCCTGGCGCTTGCCCGCTGCGTCGACGAAGTAGAACGCGTTCAGCCCGTAATAACTTTCGGTGACGTAGCTCGCGCTCGGCTTCGCACCCTTCACCCACTCGCGGAATGCAGCCGTCTCCGGATGCGCGCCGAAAAACGCCTTCACCTTCGCGGGATCGGGCTTGCCCGTGGCCGGATCAGGCCGGGTCGCGAGCAACTGCGCGTAGAACGCCTTCGGCGTGGCCACCGGAAACACGGGCATCGCATTCATCCCGGTCCGCCATTGCTGGCCGTCCGGTGCGGTGAGTTTCAGCGCGAGGCTGCGGATCGGCACGCTGCTGTCGGGCGCATACGGATTCCCGCCCGGCAGCGCGAACCGCCCGACCACCGGCGTGCGCACCGCCTTGAAGAACGGCGCGACCGAATACGCGCTCGCGGCCCCGTTGCCTTCGAAGTAACCGGTCACGCACACGCCCTTCGCGTGATTGCGCCGGTAGCCCGGATGGATGCCGCTGTTGGTCTGCAGCGCGTCGACGAGCCGCTGCGGGGTCAGTCGCGCCGGCGCGAGCCACCCGCCGGCATACCCGAACGCGACGGCCACGCCGGCCACCGCGCCGCCGATCACGGCCCAGCGCCACCACCCGCGCCCGGGCTCGCGCTGAGGCGAAGAAGAGGAAGATTGCTTCATGGATGCACTCCCGATCGTCAGATCATTGTCGAACCCGCGTAGGACGCCACCCGCGTCACTTTATTCCACGAAAATTTTTTTCCTATGCTTGATGGAATAATCGGCGCCGACCGGCGTCCTACGCGGCATCTCGACCCTTTCGGCAACCGGCCCGGCCATGCCCTCCACCGCCCTCGACGACGAAGCGTTGCGCGAACTCCTCCCCAGGCTGCGACGCTTTGCGCTCTGGCTGGCGCGCGACGTCCACGCGGCCGACGATCTCGTCCAGTCGACGCTCGAGCGCGCGCTGTCGCGCTGGACGAGCCGCCGCGACGACGCGTCGCTGCGCAGCTGGCTCTTCACGATCCTTTACCGGCAGTTTCTCGACGGCAAACGCAGCGCGAAGCGCTACGCGTGGCTGCTCGGCCGTATCCGCGACGATGACGAAGCGCACTGGCCGTCCGCCGAACGCGAATTCGCGGCGCGCGCGACGCTCGAAGCGTTCGGCCGGCTCTCCGACGAGCAGCGCAGCCTGCTGCTGCTCGTCGCGGTCGAGGGCTTCACCTATCAGGAAGTCGCCGACCTGCTCGACGTGCCGATCGGCACCGTGATGTCGCGGCTCTCCCGCGCGCGCCAGGCGCTGCGCCAGCTCAGCGACGGCGAGCTTCCCGCTCCTTCTTTGCGCTTGATGAAGAAATGAACACCCCTCCGAACGAACACGACCTTCAGGCCTATGTCGACGGCCAGCTCGACGACGATGCGCGCGCTGCGGTCAAGCGTTATCTCGCGCTGCATCCGGAGCGCGCGGAACAGGTGAAGCAATGGCAGCAGGATGCGCAGCGGTTGAGGGCGGCGCTGGAGAGCGTGCGGATGCCGACGGACAACCCGGCGCTCGATCCGGCGGCGATTCGGGCGCGGCGCGCGGAACGCACGCGGATGCGGTTCGCGATGGCGGCTTCGTTCGTGTTCTGCGTTGGACTGGGGACGTTCGGCGGCTGGCAGGCGCGCGGGTGGAACGCGGCGCCGCCCATCGCGCCAATGAGCGATGCGGTCAAGGCTTACCGGATGATGGTGGTCGATCAGACGGCAAAGGTGGATTACCGGCCGACGGGTGCGGGAGATTTGCAGGGGTGGCTCACCAGACGCGTGGGCGCGTCGGCGAAGCTGCCGGATTTGAGCGCGGCTGGGTTCAGGCCGGTCGGCGGGCGATTGTTCACGACGGACAGCGGCGCCACGGCTGCGATGGTGCTCTATGAGGACGGTGCGGGGCGAACGCTGAGCTTCTATCTCCGGCCGGCGGAATCGAAACATCGGCTGCTGCCGGCCGGGCAACGCGTGGATGGCGCGCTGCTGGCACGATATGGGTCGGTGAACGGGCTCAACTATGCGGTGGTCGGGCCGGCCGGGAGTCTTGCGGAAAAGGCGGTCGCGCAGGCGCTCGATCAGCAGACTTGAACGGTACAATGCGCGCCGCGGTGGGGGGCGTTGGTTGCCGCCAGGGCCTCTAATCACGGGGCTTAGCCGGCTTGAATGTGCTCACGCTCACCACTCGAATGCACAGTGTTTCGAGTGACTTTGCTGGGCGGTTGTCCACATCGAAACGACGTTCGGTGCCCTCACCTTTGAAATCACAGGGTTTTGAGTCGGCGCGGAACGGGATATCCACATCGATCAGGGTCATGCCACATGCGGCTATCGGTAGGCTCGCCCACCTTTGGTTGGCACAGTGTTTCGGGTTGTTTTTGCGTGTGATATCCACAACCTGTGAGATAACGCGAACACCTGCACCGAATTCGATTACCCTCACCGATTGAATGCACAGGTCTTCGAGTGCTTTGACTTCTCGATATCCACAAGGCATTCAATCACGACGGATCGCGCGAAAATTATCCGCATCATCTGCTCTATTCCGGCAAATCCCTACCATACAAGACATTCGGGCTGATTCGTGTGGTCGAATGCAAGGCGCTCACCTGTTCGATGCACAGCAATTCGACTGGTTGGGTGTGTGAGTTGTCCACACGTGGCCCGCCGGCAATTGCACGAAACGCGATGCGCATTCCGCAAACGCCCACGTCGTAGAGCAGGCTGCCGTCCGGATATCACGGGTTCGGGCTCGTCTGCGGCACCTGCAGTGACTCAAGGAAATACTGCGATTCGTCGGGGATGACGCCGTCCGTGTATCGCCGGTCTTCCCATAACAATCGCCAGCGCGTCCGGATGAACAATCCGGTGACATCATCCCTCAGGTTCGGCGCACGAATGCCTCGAATGAAATAATTGAAGCAACCGTCGTTGCGAAAACTGCGCTTGCCGATCGGCACGATGCCCAGCCACTTCGATTGCTCGACGGCAACCGGTTCCCAGATGCCGTCGCAAGGCACTTTCTGGCCGGTCTTGATCACCGGGCCTGCAGCCTGCGGAACCTCCGGCAAGCCCTCCGGAAACACCGGATACTGAAGCGTATAGAAGTTGTGCTTATATGCACTCGCGGACAGCAACAGCTCTGCCCAACGCAGATGTGCGAGGTCGTCATATCCCGGCTCGAACGGCGCATGCTCTACCTGGTATTCCGATGCTTGCAGCAGTTGGGCTAGCGCGTCGATCTTCGGCGGGTACGGGGCAGCCTGCGCACCGCGGTCCCAGTAGTCGGGATGAGGGAAGAAATACGCGTTCAAATAGTTATACCGGTCGACTGCGTATTCCAGCGGCCCACTGCGCAGCCAGACGTGCCGGTTCCCTCGGGCCAACTCGGTCAGCCCTCGATCGTAGGCAGCGAGAATCTCGGCGATGAGCGGAAAGTGCTTGTCATGAATTGGCTCCGGATCGTCGTCGGGCCACGTGTTCACTGCATGCTCGTACGCGTTCGCGAATCGCGCAAATGCGTCGCGCTTGCGCGTCCAGAGCGACAGGCTGCTCACGCGTTGAAGCAGCCAGAAAATTCTGCGCCGCGTCGCGTCATCCGCCATGTCGTACTGCTTGATCGTATCCGTCATCTCTGACCTTCGTTGTTCGCTGCCGATCGAGTCGCTGCGGTCACTTTGCTGTTGGTCGCCCTGGTCTGGATTTCATCACCTACCAGCCGGCGTGTCTTCGTCGAGTAGTGGATGTCGTCCTCGTACTTGCTGTAACCGTACATCATCCGACACACATCACAGCTTGCCGCATCGTCTATCCGTTCACCGCACGCAGTGCATATCCCGCGCGAAGCACAGTCGCCGGACTGTGCTTATCCAAAGGTGTTAACAGGGTTCGTATACATACGTAGTGATAGTTAACAAGCCCTGTGCCTCACAGTGGATAACCTACGTAACGCACTGAATTATCAACACGAAGCAGGATGCATAACCATGGGTGCGTCACGTGAACAGCTCCGCGGAGCACAGAACAACTTTTCGTCGATTCACAGCTTCGACGACATATCCTCAATCGCTCCACTGTGAATCCAGAGGCTTGCAGGACGGTTATCCAGAGGGGCGTGTGGATAACCTCGCGGTGCCGACGCGTTTCGCTGTGACACCAGGCATCAGGCACGCGCAGCAACCAGCAAGACCACACGCCTCTCGATTCAAAAAATCTTCACGAAGGGGCTTGTGCTCCTCAAAAACCCTCTCTATAATTCGCGGCTTCTTAGGCTCGTAGCTCAGTTGGTTAGAGCACCACCTTGACATGGTGGGGGTCGTTGGTTCGAATCCAATCGAGCCTACCAACGAACAAAATGAAGGGGTCGGCAGCGCGAATTGCCTACAGGCAATCCGGCTCGCCAAACATACAAACGCCACGCGGCAACCTCGCGTGGCGTTTTTCTTTTTCCGGCCGAGACAATGCATGTTGCCCCGATGCGTTGCGCGATCCACGGCATCGCATCCTCACCGACATCCAGATCTGCCGACCAGCAATACGCACCGAGTAGAATCGTGTGCGCATCGAAGCGCGTGCTCCGCATGCCGCTCGATTTCCAGCGCACCCAAACCGCATCAAAACAACAACGCGCGATTTGCGCGACTGAGAGCAAACGACCATGTCCGAGGTCACGACCACCGCATCATCCGCGAGCAACGACGAAATCGCCGCTTACGTCGGCAAGAAAGCCGCCTGGTTCGAACGAAAGTGGGAGATCGCCGCATCGCGCAAGAACCGGCAGTCCTGGAACTGGGCAGCGTGCTTCCTGGGTCCGGTCTGGATGGCGTATCGATGCATGTACTGGCAGGCGGCCGCCGTGCTGGGCGTCACACTCGGCATCACGCTGGTCGAGCTGCTGTACTTCCCGAAATACTTCGAATCGAGCACGCTCGACCCGATCACCATCGGGATCGCAGTCGCGCTCGGCTGGTGCGGGAACGGCATCTACAAGACGCACGTCGAACGCAAGATCGAAAAACTGCGCCCGAACGCGACGTCGAACCAATCGCTTCTCGCGCTGCTGGAGGCGCAAGGCGGCACGAACTGGCTTGCGGCGACCGGGTTCGCCATCGCGACGCCGCTGCTCGGTTTCCTGATGATCATGATCCGCAACGTCGTGGTCGCGACGCAGTAACCGCGACAGCCAACGATCGGCAAAGCAGGGCCGAGACGCAGGAAGAGGCGAGCGAGAAGTGGGCGGAGCGCCATCGCATACGACACGCGATGCGCTCCCGCGCCGCACTCAGTGCAAATGCTTCAACTTGTCAGGATTCCGCACGACATAGATCGCGACGATCTTCCCGTCCTCGATCTCGAGCGCCGTCGTCTGCAGCTCACCATCCGACTCCAGCGTAACGAAACCCGGCAGCCCGTTGATGAACCCGGCCCGCACGAGCTTCGACGCATGCGTGGCGAACAGCTCGGCCAGGTATTGGTGAACCTTCATCACGTGCTCGAAGCCGAACACCGGTTTGCCTGCGGCCGCGCGCTTGCCGCCGCCGTCCGAATGCAGGCTCACGTCCTCGGCGAGCATCGCGCCGAGCGCGCGCATATCGCCGCTGCGCGATGCCGCGAAGAACGCCTCGGCCAATTCGATTCCGCGCTGCTTCTCGACATGAAACCGCGGCCGCGCCTCGCGCACGTGCGTGCGGGCCCGCGCGGCGAGCTGCCGGCATGCGGCCGGGTCGCGCTGGATCGTCGTCGCGACTTCGTCGAACTCGAGGCCGAATACGTCGTGCAGCAGGAACGCCGCGCGTTCGAGCGGCGAGAGCCGTTCGAGCGCGAGCATCAGCGGCAGCGTGACATCTTCCTGTTCGTCTTCCTCGACGACCGGCTCGGGCAGCCAGGGGCCGATATAGGTCTCGCGCTGGTGCCGCGCAGACTTCAGCTGGTCGAGGCACATGCGCATCACCATGCGACGCAGGAACGCCTCGGGCACGCGCACTTCGGTGCGGTCGACGGCCATCCAGCGGATGAACGCCTCCTGCACCATGTCCTCGGCATCCGCGACGGAACCGAGCATCCGGTACGCGACGCGGACCAGCGTGCGGCGCAGCGGGTCGAAGCTCGCGGCCGCGTCGGCCGGTTCTTCGGCGCTGCCCGCGGCCGCCGGATCGCGGTTCGTCATCAGGCCACCATCTTCGCGGCCGCGGCCTTCGCTTCAGCCGGCTCGACCCACAGCCCGAAGCCGACAGCGAGCCGGTTCCAGCCGTTGATCACGTTGATCATCAGCGTGAGTTTCACCTGTTCCTCCTGGCTGAAGTGGTCGTTCAGCGCCGCATAGGCCGCTTCGTGCGCGGCGTGGCCCTCGGACAGCCGCGTGAGCACTTCGGTCCAGCCGAGCGCCGCGCGTTCGCGGTCGGTGTAGCAGGGCGCTTCGCGCCACGCGGACAGCAGGTAGATGCGCTGCTCGGTCTCGCCTTGCTCGCGCGCCTCGGCGCTGTGCATGTTAATGCAGTTCGCGCACGCGTTGATCTGCGATGCGCGGATCTTGACCAGCTCGATCAGCGTCGGCTCGAGGCTCCCGGCGGCGGCGACCGACACGGTCATCCAGTTCTTCATCGGCGCGGGCGCGGCGGCAAACGGATTGAGTTTCGCAGTCATGGTTCCTTCTCCTTTCGTGTGGGTTCCGGTGATATGACGAGCGAGCCCCCCGCGCATGTGACATCGATGCAAAAAATTTTTGGAAGGGCGCGGGAACGCGGGTCAGCAGGGTGCCGATGACCACGACCGACCGAACGACGTGACAGCGTTTGTCAGACGAGAACCCCACGCGTCGGCGGGCCATCACGATCGCCGCGCGGATGTCATGGGCCGTCAGTAGTCGCAACAGCCGGCATGTGCGTTGCACACCCCGCAACGCCGCACTCGGGCACGCATCAACGGTCAGTCACGCATGCGACACGCGCACGGCCAATACTTTCATTTTTCTTTCGATCACGTTTCATCCGCATCCCGATTCGCAGCATTCACATTTCTGGACCATACTGTTCTGCACGGGCAGATGAAGTGAAGCCGCATCAGCGGCCCGGCGCGCGCGCCGGCTGCCCGACGACGCAGCAGCAGGTCGCACGTCAGCCGCGCGCATCACGCGCTAGGCTTTCCCTTTTCCGGCAACGCAACGCAGCGAATTGCGACGTGAACGGTAAACCGATGAGCCTCCTTGCATCACAGCTTCAGCGCCGTTTCCAGGACGTGCGCGCCCATAGCGTCGCGTTGACCGCGACGCTGTCCGCCGAAGACCAGGCCGTGCAGTCGATGCCCGATGCGAGCCCGACGAAATGGCACCTCGCGCATACGACCTGGTTCTTCGAAACCGTCGTGCTGATGCGCCGCGTGCCCGGCTACGCGCCGTTCGACGACGCATTCCAGTTCCTCTTCAATTCCTATTACGAAGCGCTCGGCCCGCGCCATCCGCGGCCGCAGCGCGGGCTGCTCACGCGGCCGTCGCTCGACGAGGTGCACGCGTACCGGCAGCACGTCGACGAAGCGATGCTGCGCGCGTTGGCCGGCGCCGATCCGGCGCTGCTCGAGGCAATCGCACCCGAGATCGAGCTCGGCCTGCATCACGAGCAGCAGCACCAGGAGCTGATCGTCACGGACATGCTGCATGCGTTCTCGTGCAACCCGCTGAAGCCGGCGTTCCGGCCGCGCAACGGGGCCGACGCGCAAGCCGCGCTGGCCGCGGGCGACGCAGGCCCGTTGCACTGGCTGCACCAGCCGGGCGGGCTCGTCGAGATCGGCCACGACGGCGATGCGTTCTCGTTCGACAACGAACGGCCGCGCCATACGGCGCTCGTACGGCCGTACGAGATCGCGAACCGGCTCGTGACGAATGCGGAATTCGCGGCGTTCGTCGCCGACGGCGGCTACACGCGCCCCGAATACTGGCTGTCCGACGGCTGGGCCACGGTGCAGCGGGAAGGGTGGCAAGGGCCCGCGTACTGGATGCCCGACGACGACGATGCGGCCGCCACGCGCGTACGGCGCACGTTCGGCCTGCACGGCGTCGAACCGCTCGCGCCCGATGCACCGGTGTGTCACGTGAGCTTCTACGAAGCGGCCGCGTATGCGGAATGGGCCGGCGCGCGGCTGCCGACCGAGTTCGAATGGGAAGCCGCGTTCGCCGCGGACGGCATCAGGCAGATGCTCGGGCACGTATGGCAATGGACGCGTTCGTCCTACGAGCCGTATCCGGGCTTTCGGCCGCTCGCGGGTGTCGCGGCCGAATACAACGGCAAGTTCATGGTCGGCCAGCAGGTCCTGCGCGGCAGCAGCATCGCGACGCCGCCCGGGCACGAACGGCCGACGTACCGCAATTTCTTTCCGCCGGCCGCGCGCTGGCAATTCACGGGGGTGCGACTTGCGCGAGACGTCTGACCTCACGGCCACGAGCGGTGGCCTGCAACCCGCCCGCGATTCGCGGCCGAGCGCGTTCGAGCGCGACCTGATCGACGGACTGTCGCGCACGCCGCGCAGCATTTCGCCGAAATACTTCTACGATGCGGCCGGCTCCGCGCTGTTCGACCGCATCTGCGAGTTGCCCGAGTACTACCCGACACGCACCGAGCTCGGCATCCTGCGCGATCGCGCGGCGGAGATCGTGCGGCGCGTCGGCCCGCATGCGGACATCGTCGAATTCGGCGCGGGCTCGCTCGAGAAGATCCGCGTGCTGCTCGACGCGTTCGCGGGCAACTACGCGAACGCGCCGGCGCGCTACGTGCCGGTCGACATCTCGGCCGACTACCTGCACGGCGCGGCCGCGCGGCTGCGTTCGGCCTATCCGTGGCTCGACGTCGCGCCGATCGCGGCCGACTACACGAAGGCCGAGCAACTCGCCGAACTGACCGCGACGCCGCGGCGGCGCATCGGCTTCTTTCCCGGCTCGACGATCGGCAACTTCTCGCCGGAAGAGGCCGACGCGTTCCTGCGCGATGCCGCGCGGCTGCTGCGCGGCGGCGGCTTGCTGGTCGGCACCGATCTCGTGAAGGACGAGCGCACGCTGCATCACGCGTACAACGACGCGCAGGGCGTGACCGCGCAGTTCAACCTGAACCTGCTCGTGCGCGCGAACGCAGAGCTCGGCGCGGACTTCGATCTCGACGCGTTCTCGCATTGCGCGTTCTACGACCGCGAGCGGCAGCGCATCGAGATGCATCTGGTCAGCGGCCTCGCGCAGACGGTGCACGTGCGCGGCCATGCGTTCCGCTTCGAGGCCGGCGAGCGCATCCACACGGAGAACTCGCACAAGTTCACGATCGACGGCTTCCATGCGATCGCGCGCCGCGCAGGATTCGAGCCCGATACCGTGTGGACCGACGCGGACAACCTGTTCAGCGTGCACTGGCTGCGCAGCGTCGACGATATCCGCGCGTAACGCGCGCTCCGGCGAACCGCTCGCTCATGATGCGGGCGGTTCGCACGCCGGGCACACCCGCGCACTCCGACGCGTTCCGATCGCCCGGTTTCGTGCCGAAAATCCCCTTTTTACCGGCTCGATGCGCCGTTGCAACGGTGCTTGGAATGCCCGCTCTCCCTTGTCCTGCAAGGCTTCGAGGATCGCCGTAAACGCCCGTTACCGGTCTCGCATACCCGTTTCACCTGTGTCGGCGCCCCGTGCCTAGACTCCGAACCGTATTCACATGAAGCACGACACGTGCAGGGAGTCGCGAGATGAGCAAGAAACTTATTCTCGGTGCAGTTCTCGGTGTAGCGGCGCTGGCAGCCTCGGGCGTCGCATCGGCCCACGTCGACCTGTCGGTCGGCATCGGCGTGCCGGGCGTCTACGCGGCGCCGGCGCCCGTCTACGTGGCTCCGCCTCCGCCGGTCATGTATGCGCCGGTCGGCTATCGTGGCGATGGTTGGCGCGATGGTTGGCGTGGCGATGGCTGGCGTGAGCGCGAATGGCGCGAACACGAGTGGCGTCGCCGTGAATGGCGCGAGCACGAGTGGCGCGATCGCGGCGGCTGGCGCGGCGGCCGCTGGGATTAAGCGGTTCGAATAATCAATACAAGAGGAGTGTGAACGCATGATGCCCATTCGACACATCAGGCTGTGCGCCACCGCCGCCATCGTTGCGCTCGCAACGATCGGCAGCGCGCATGCGGCGGGCTGCATGAAGGGCGCGGTGGTCGGCGGTGTTGCCGGCCACTACGCCGGGCACCACGCCGTCGCCGGTGCGGTCGGCGGCTGTATTGTCGGCCACCACATGGCGAAGAAGCACGCGCAAGAGCAGGCCGCGCAGCACAAGGCCGCCGTGCAGGGCATGCAGCCGGCGCAGTAAGCACAATCGTCAACGGGGCGGCGCTGCGGCGCCGCGCCCGTCTGCTTCGTTTCCCGTTCACGCATGACAGCATGGCGGCGCCATCCGGATTGATCTGATGAATGCATGCCACGCGCATCGTTACGATCATTTACAACGTGGTGTGGCGCAAATCGTGCGCGTTCCTAGAATGCAATCACACAAACGCGCTCCAGGGAGCACAAGATGAAAACTCAACGATATCTGTCCGTACTGACGGCCGCGCTGCTCGCGCTCGGCACGGTTTCCGCGTATGCGGCCGCCGGCGGCAATGGCGGTGGCAACGGTGGCGGTCATGGCGCAGGCGGCTCCGGCGGTAACGCTGGCGGCATGTCCGGCGGCCATATGAGCAGTTCGGCGCTCAGCAACTCGAACAGCATTCATGCGGGCGACCGCGACAAGGGCCTGGCGCGCGCGGCCGACCGCTCCGATACGATCGCCGATCGCGCCGGCGTGCAGCCAGGCCAGGGTCACACGCACGGGCATACGCACGGGCATACGCACGGGCATACGCACGGCCATACCGCGCATGCGTCGACGTCCACGCATCATTCGCATCGCAACGCATTCGGCCGCACGCTGTAAGCACGGCACGCAAATGTGATGGAAGGGCGCTTCGGCGCCCTTTTTCATTGCGGCAACGCCATGCCGCTGTCGCGCGAAAACATCGTGCCGACCCGATTTGCAACCAGCCGTAACCGCGCCGCAAACGCGCGAGAATACGAATCGCTTTCACGCGGGTAACAAACGGGAAATCGACGCCGGTAGCGGGCATCGCACGGGTGCCGGCGCACGGTCCGATCCACGAAAAACTGCGCGTCGTGAGCCGTTTGCGCGGCAGATCGATCTACTCGCTCTGCGCGACCCTCCGAGCCCGTTCCCGGAAAAACAAAACCCCACGCTCCGGAAAACGTGGGGTTCGTCAGCCGTCCGGGGCGGCTCGTCGCCGCCCTTCGTTTCAGCGCCCGGCGCCCGCCAGCGGCGCCGCGGGTTCGAACAACGCGTCCGCCTGCCTGACGCGCACGAACCGCGCCGCGCCGTCGCCGTCCACCAGTGCACGGAAATGCGCTTCGCCGCACGCGAGCTTCGCGCGCTCGTGCTCGCTAGGCACGTTGCCGTCCGCATTCGGCGTATCGACGACGAAGTACAGCCGCTCGCCGCCGTCCTGTTCCGCGAGCACGGCCCAGTCCGGGTGATAGCTGCCGAGCGGCGTCGGCACGCGGAACCACGCGGGCAGCTTCGCGTACAGCTTCACGCCGTCGTGCGCTTCGAGCGCATCGGCGAACGCGCGCTCCGCGTCCGTCTCGCACACGACCGCTTCGTGGATCGACTTCCGCGCATCGGGCCGCAGGTTGCGCAGATAGCCGGTCAGCGCCTCGCTCTCGAACGATTCGAGCGCATGGACGTGGCGCTCGCCGAGCTTGCGGTACGCGATGCCCGCGACGAGCGCGAGCCGCTTGCAGCGGTTGATCGCCTCGGCCGCGACCGCGATGAACTGCTGCGGATTCACGCGGAAATCGTCGAGCCGGCCGCTGTCGGCCAGGATCGTCGCGAGCGAGCGGCGCGTGAGCTGCGTGCGGTCCTGCAGTTCGGTGAGCAGGTCGGGCAGCGGCAGCTCGCCTTCGTCGATCAGCACCGTGCCGGCGCCGGCCACCTCGATCGCCTCGATGCCGGCCTTGCCGATATCGATCTCGGCCTTGCGCCACTGCAGCCGCGCGCGCGCGATGTCCGGCGCGTCGTGCAACGCGGCCGCGCAGTCGCGCACGAGCTTCGCGTTGTCGAACTCGACGCGATACACGGTGCGATGGCGGATGCGATCCCACAGCGCGCGGAAATCCTCGCCGAACACCACGGCCTTGCCCGACGCATCGCGGCGCAGCGCGATCGCGCGGCGCTCGTCCGCGTTGCGCACCGCAAAGCGGCCCGACAGCTTGCGCAGCGTCGCGACGATCGGCGCACGCAGCATCTCGAACGCGTCGGGCAGCACGAGCGCGCTCTGGCGCAGCGCATCCTTCAGCCGGTCGAGCACCTTGCCCTGCGCGTCGACGTAGCCCTGTTCGTGCAGATGGTTCCACAGCACGCGCGACAGCTCGATGCCGAGCGCATGCGCGGGCCCGTCGCCTTCCTGCACGGGCAGCGCCGCGAACTGATGCTCCTCGACGATCCCGAAACGAATGCCCGTGTCGGCCTCGATTTCCTTCTGCAGGTTCTCCGCGAACGACTCGTAGCGCTCGGTCGCGATCACGGTGAGCGTGTTCACGCCCGCGTCGCGCACGCGTTCGCCGTCCTGGTCGACGGCGAGGCGAAGCCCTCGGCCGAGCGTCTGGCGGCGCTCGCGTTCGGTCTGGATGTCGCGCAGCGTGCAGATCTGGAACACGTTCGGGTTGTCCCAGCCTTCCTTCAGCGCCGAGTGCGAGAAGATGAACTTCAGCGGCGTGTCGAACGACAGCAGCGCTTCCTTCTCGCGCATGATCAGGCCGTACGCGCGTTCCGCATTCTCGCGGGCCGCGGCGCTGCTCTCGCTCGTGTCGGTCCAGCCGCCCTTGCGGTCGATCGAGAAGTAGCCGTTGTGCGCGCGCCCGACTTCGAGCGCGACGTCGACGCCGTCGAACAGCGCACGGTAGGCCGGCACGCGTGCCGCGCGCGCATATTCCTCTTCGAAGATCAGCGCGTAGTCGCCCTTCACGGGCATCCCGTTCTCGTCGTAGCGGCGATAGCGCTCGACCGAATCGACGAAGAACAGCGACAGCACCTTCACGCCGCGCTCCGCGAGGCGCAGCTCCTTGTCGAGATGCTCGCGGATCGTGCGGCGGATCATCTCGCGCTGCACGGCGAGCGTGTCGATGTCGCCGAATGCCTCGCCGAGCGACAGGAACGCCTCGCCTTCCGGATGGCGCAGCTCGACGTATTCGGCGCCCTTCAGCGCATGCACTTCGCCGATCCGCAGCCCCGCGTACAGCGCGCGCTTGGTCAGGCGTTCGAGATCGTCGCCGTCGGTGACCGACACGATCTGGCGCTTCACGCCGGCCGTCGTCACGACGTCGAGCTCGACGCGCGCGCTGATCGCGCCGCGCCGGTTCGACACGCCGACGAGCCGCAGGTACGGCTTGTTGTGCGCATCCTCGACGATCGCCGACGCGATCTCGATCTGCTTGACGAGCTTGCGCTCGTACGCGTCGACCGCGTCGAGCCGGTACACCATGTGGTGACGGTCGACGTGCGTTGCCGAATAGCGCAGCGTGCAGAGCGGCGCCATCGCGGCGAGCGCTTCGCGGCCGCGCCCTTCGAGCCCGCCGTCGACGCTCTGCGGCTCGTCGACGATCACGATCGGCCGCGTCGCGCGGATCAGGTCGATCGGCTTCTCGCCGCCGGTCTTCTCGCTGTCCTTGTAGAGGTTGTTGATTTCCTTCTTGTTGATCGCGGCAACCGTCATCACCATGATCTGGATCGCCGCGCTCGCCGCGAAGTGGCGCACCTGGCCGAGCTTCGCGGAGTCGTACAGGAAGTAGTCGTACGGCACGCCCGCGTACAGCGCGCGGAAGTGATCCTCGGTGATCGAGAGCGTCTTGTGCACGCCTTCCTTGATCGCGATCGACGGCACGACGATCACGAATTTCGTGAAGCCGTAGCGGCGGTTCAGCTCGAAGATGGTGCGCAGGTACACGTAGGTCTTGCCGGTACCGGTCTCCATCTCGACGGTGAAGTCGCGCGAGCCGGGCAGGCCGGACGGCGGCAGCCCGCCGCGCAACTGCACGTCGGCGAGATTGCGCGCGAGCGCGTCGTCGGTCAGCGACAGCCGGTTGCCGACGCCCTGTTCGGATACCGCGAAGCCGAGCGAGCCTTGCGCTGCGGCCGTAGTGCCGGGCGCGGCGTTCGCGAGCACGCTGAAGTCGCCGCGATACGATTCCTGGCCGCGAAACAGGTCGCAGACGGCGTCGATCGCGTCGCGCTGGTAGTCGAGATCCGCTTCGAAATGCAGCCGCATCACAGGCTCCGCACGCGCTTCACGCCGTGCTGTTCGAGCAGCGCGGCGAGATTGAGCTTCGCGACGTCGTCGACGAAGCCGCTGTCGCGGAACAGGCACGTCACATCGTGCGACGCGCCGCTCGCGTCAAGCAACCCGACGATGCCGTCGGCGAGCGGGCCCGCGTCGTCGCGCGAGATGCGTGCGTCGAAGCACGCGACGATCGAGCGGCCGATCAGGTGCACGGCCTTGCCGGCGATCTGGTGATGCTCGACCGGCGTGCACAGGTCGAGGCCGAGCTTCAGCGTCAGCTCGGCGAGCAGGTCGTCCTCGGTGCGGCCGGTCTTCACGTGCTCGACGGACGCGAAGAGGGCGTGGTCGAAATCGTCGCGGCGCGGGTCCCATTCGATCACGTTGGTCGTGTCGAGCCGGTACACGCGGAAGCCGAGGTCGCCATAGCTTTCGGGATAGTCGCGCGCGACCTGCTGCGCGGCGCGGCGCAGGCGCTCCTTCGTGATTTCGGCGAGCGTCGCGGGCTTCTTCAGCTTCGTGCAGAAATCGGCCGCGCTCTGCTGCGTCTTGTCGCGGCGGTCGAGCGCTTCGGGCAATTGCACCATCACGTAGCGGCGCGCGCCGCCGTCGGTCGCGTTCACCTGCATTACCGCATGGCCGGTCGAGCCGGAGCCCGCGAAGCAGTCGAGCACGATGTCGTCGCCGCGCGTGCACCAGCCGATCACGGCCGCCGCGAAATCGACCGGCTTCGGCTGGTCGAACGGGATCCCGAGCGTCTTCAGCAGCGCGTCGTCGGAGCCCGCGAACGGCAGCACCGACGGCACGTTCTCGTACATGTTCTCGTCGAGGTAGTAGATCCGCTGCGGCTGCGTG
>Ga0207695_10005625_pt1 | contig 16547 bp, 6 predicted proteins | sample KBSC54metaG_FD_184354 | JGI IMG/M metagenome (GOLD analysis project Ga0207695, IMG submission 184354) | Corn rhizosphere microbial communities from Kellogg Biological Station, Michigan, USA - KBS C5-4 metaG (SPAdes) (version 2) | ecosystem: Host-associated > Plants > Roots > Rhizosphere > Soil... | reverse complement strand
GGCAGGTTTAAATAATTTTCTGTATAAGGGTTGGTGGTGACAGCACTCCAGTTATTATCGATGCCATCAAGAACATAAGCATAAAAGGTAGTGTCTTGTCTTCCTAAATTTGCCTGTGTAAATTGAAACTGCAAATAATTTTTGTTATGCGGAATAGTAAGATCTACCGGCAGATTATAAGGACCGGATACACTATCCCACATATATTGGTTTGAATGAGTTAAACTCTCGGGCAGTTTACCTATATAAAAAGTATCGGCAGTCCAGATGGTATCTTTTTGCCCTACGCTATTTTTGTTAATAAAATATTGGGGCTGCGTCATTATGTTCATTCCTGTAATATAAGTAGCTACTGAATCATCACTTGGTTTAATGTTATGAATTATTGTAATGCCATTGTCGCCCCAGAGATATTCGCCCTTGTCATTTATGCAATCGGTGGACCATGAATTGGTTTCTTTTACCAAATTTTGAGATTTATCCAATAGAGATATTTTCCATTGCCCCGCCGAATCGCCAGGAGTCGGTGCGGTTATAATATTAATTTTACTGTTGGTTCCTGCAACCACGCTGCCATTATATTCCAACAGGGACAACACAGTATTGTTCGATAGTCCCTGCTTTGTTGTGATGTTAGTAAGGGTATTATTTTTTGTGTCTGCCACGTAAATGCCTTTGTCAGTTCCTATCCATATACGGCCGTATTTATCTTCCAGCATCATACGGTTGCAAACATCTTTTAAGCCGGGCTGGTTGTTTAAATATTTTACGGTTCCGGCTTTGGTGTCAATAACATCTATTCCGTTGCTATTGGTTGCAAGCCATATCAATCCATCTTTATCCTGTTTTACATCCCCAATATTATTATCGTTTAACCCACCTGAAACATCTGTATGAAGCGTAACTTTTTTGGCTGAATCAACCATATCAATACCGTTGCTCGGCCCCGTAAGCCATATATTACCTGAGTTATCGCTAAAGGCAACATAGATGGTATCGCTAACAAGGCCTTCTTTTTTACCTGCTTTTAAAATAGTTTTACGAACAGGATCAATTATGTTGAAACCTCCATCCGTGGCAACCATTATAGCCCCGTTCTTTTTCCAAAAAGATTGAACAAAATTATCGCTAAGGCCATTTGATTTATCCAGTAAACGCATGGCGTTTCTTTCCGGATTTACTATATATATTCCCTTTTGTGTAGCTACCCAAAGATTTCCAACAGCATCCTCCATCAAGCTAATTATTTGAGTAGTGCCTAACGGATGAACTGTTGCTCCGAGTTGATCTACAATATTTAAGCCTTGTGCGTTTCCTGTAGTTCCGGGATCTATAGATGCTAACCAAATCCGGTTATTTTTATCAAGCGCATAAGCGAGAACTAATCCTGCTGTTAATCCATCACTTTTTCTAATATACCGGGTCTTTTTATTTTCAATGTCGGCCAATTCAATTCCATTATTAGTATTACGCCATAGTTGCCCCTTATCGTCAAAAAATAGACCGAACGTGAAACCCTGATTAAAACCCTGTGATTGGGTATAATATTTTATATTTCCATTTTTTATATCAATGGCATTCAGGCCATCTGCAGTTGCGAGCCAAATCAGCCCTGATTTATCAATCGTTATAGCCGATAAAGAATCGTTGCTAAGTCCGTTAGCTTTGCGGAGGTATCTTATTTTCCCTGACGAAGCATCAATAATATCAGCACCGCCCGTAGCTGTGGTGATCCAGATATTCTTTTTATTATCTTCCAATACCTGGAAAGCCGTTGAATCAGATAAGCCTGTTTTATTATTTAAATCTTTGTAAGTTCTCGTTATCGGGTCTATGACGCTTACACTTTTGTCATTGGCATTGTACAGCCAGATATTTCCTTTTTCATCCAGGGTCATTTTAGAAATATTATTTCTTACACCTTTTACCTCGGTTGAATAACTGATGGTACCTTTATGCCTGTCAATCACACCGATAGTTGTTGATCCGGCTTGTAGAAACCAAATACCGCCGGCTTTATCTTCTACAATTCCCGATATAGCGGAGAAAGAAGCAGAACCTGTGATGAATGTTTGTAAATGCTCACCATCATAGCTAAATAAACCTTCTCTGCCTCCTATCCACAAAAGCCCGGTGTGATCCTTATAAATAGCGCCAATGAATTTACCCGGAAAGCCCTGGGCTTGTCCAAAGTCGTAGATAGAAAGCGGTTTACCTTTTTGCGGAGCAGGCGGTAATACTTTGATAAGCGTAGGCGGATCCAACACCGAGGTTTTCAATTCCAGCGGTTTTGAAGGCAACTTATCAATATTAAAATCGGCGCCTGGCAAGCTATTGAAGTCAAATTTAACTTCCTGGGGTGACTTGCTAAATGACTTAAAACCGGTTGAATCGTAAGGAATAGCCGGCAATGCATCGATGTCTAACTTTTGCATTGCAGGCGTTATACCACCTTTTTTAATAGTATCCCATTTTAATGGCTTAGCATCACTGAAAACGAGCGGCTCTGTTACCGGCTGCGAGTACCCAAGTTCACTGTCAGGGAATGGGGTATTTTCTGAATTATTACAGGATGAAAAAGTAATGATTAATATGACAATTGCCGAAAGCTGGTAACAGTAAGTCTTAGTTTTATTCATTTAGTCTGCCGGTTTAGGAGTGCCCATTTAAAGATAATGAAATAATGAATGTTGAACCTTTTCCCTCCGATGTTTCGACTTTTATTTCTCCTCCATGTGCTTTTATGATGTCATAAGTTAATGATAAACCGAGGCCCGTTCCCTGGCCCGTTGGCTTAGTGGTAAAAAATGGTTGAAAAATTTTATCCAGTACTTTTCGAGGAATTCCATTGCCATTATCCTTAACCGTTAGTATTACCTCTAAATCCCCTGAAGGCGCCTTCACAGACCTTGTGCTAACTGTGACAGTTGGCTCATATTCCTTACTCCCCTTTAGGGGTTGGAGGCTTTTTGCATTTTCATTAACGGCATAAAAGGCATTGGTAATCAGGTTGAGAATGGCCCTGCCTATATCCTGCGGAATGATGTTAATTTTACCAATAGTTTCATCATAATCAGTTTTCATTGTGGCATTAAATGTTTTGTCTTTTGCGCGGAGACCATGATACGCTAATCGTAAATATTCATCGGTCAAAGCATTAATATCTGTCGGCTCTTTAACCCCGCTCGTGCTTTGGCGGCTATGTTGCAACATGCCTTTCACTATGGCATCGGCCCGTTTACCATGGTGATTAATTTTGCCCTCATTCTCTAATATATCTTTTGCAATATTTTTTACTTCCTCAAAATTTCCTTTATCAATTTCCTGCGTCATTTCTGCCAGCAATTCCTTATTCACTTCCGCAAAATTGTTTACAAAATTTAATGGATTTTGTATTTCGTGTGCGATACCCGCAGTAAGCTCACCTAGGGACGCCATTTTTTCAGATTGTATTAATTGTGTCTGTGTGGCTTTTAATTCGGCCAATGCGTTTTCTACCTGCTCTTTTTGATTTCGCAATTCAGATGTTCTCTCCGCCACCACTTTTTCAAGTTCTTCTTTTTTTGCTTCCACCCATTTTCTTTGTTCCTCCTGCTGCAGCGTTTTTTCGTGCTCAAGCCGCAATGCTTTTTGTTGCTTTCTCGAAACGAAAAGCATGGCAATCATCCATACAACGGAAAATATAACGGCAATATCAACGTAGTCGTCTATTTGTTTGTAGGTTGCTGCGGTTAAAGTTTGGAAAAGATCGCCAAGAAATGATATGATGGCAAACGGCAGAACGGCGTTGATCAGGGTTCTGATTGTTGTAAATTCCTTCTTTACATAAGCCAGGATAATAATACCGATTAACAGCGCATGCCATATCCATTTTGTGATGTAGCCAATATGCAATACCAGTTCCAATACAAATAGCACAACAACGGCATATAATACCATCATTATTTTTTGGCCCCACGCTTCGCCAATAGCAGTGTTCCTAAAAATTTTACGCACACTACGCAGAAGAAAAAAAATAATAAACGGCTCGGCCGACATAGAAGATAGTTTACTTAAAATTACTCTTAAAACAGTATAAATTATCTCAAACTATTGTGATATTGGCAGGTAATTGCATTGTAAACGTCGTTTGTTCACCCTCCTTTGATTCTACACTTATCGTTCCACCATGTTCTTTTTTGATGATATCGTAGGTCAATGATAACCCCAATCCTGTTCCTTCGCCGGCCGGCTTTGTGGTGAAGAATGGCTGGAAGATTTTATCAGCTATATTGGGAGGTATTCCATTGCCGTTATCCCGTATCGTTAGTTGAACTACTGCTCCTCCGGCTGCAGCAGGAATTTTTAAAGAAGTTGTTACGGTTACTTTTGGATCGTAGCCGCCGGCACTGTCTTGTCTCGCTTTCTCCTTTACGGCATAAAATGCATTGTTGTATAAATTCAACAGTACTCTTCCTATGTCTTGCGGAACAATGCTTATTTTACCGATACTCTTATCAAATTCAGTTTGTATTATTACATTAAAGTTTTTCTCTTTAGCCCTCATACCGTGGTAGGATAGACGAAGATATTCATCGCATAGGGTGTTGAAGTCTGTTGGTTCTTTTTGCCCTGTGTTGCTTCTTGAATGCAGCAGCATATTTTTTACGATAGCATCGGCCCGCTTACCGTGATGAGTTATCTTTTTTTCATTTTCTTTAATGTCTCTTGCTATTGCTTTTACCTGGTCAGTATTGCCGGCATTGGCTTCCTGTTCTAACTCATCAATCAATTCGGTATTTACTTCCGAAAAATTATTGACAAAGTTCAAAGGGTTCTGAATCTCATGAGCTATACCAGCAGTGAGTTCACCAAGCGAAGCCATTTTTTCTGATTGAATAAGCTGGCTTTGTGTAGCTTTTAAATTATCCAACGCCGCTTCCAGTGTTTTCTTTTCTTCTTTAATCAAAATTGCCTGTTCTTCTAATCTTTTTAGGTCCAGGAAACGGGTATATATAAGACCAAATGTATCGGTCACCCGCAGCATAATATCCAGCTCTTCATCCGTTAAGGCTTGATTGGTAACTACATTAATGGTGCCTGCAGAAAAATAGAAAGAATAAAAATTTTCGCTGTAAATAAGTCCCCCCCTGTTTGGAATTCCAGCATGGGTAGACATTGTTTTGTAGTAATGCAGCAGATCCTTACCTTCTAAATTAGTAAGAACATAAGGTTTTCGGGCTTCCCTTGCGTCAATAATATTTTCAAAAACCGGGTGGACATTTACATTTACATAATCCAGTATAAAATAAAAATGGCCATCATCCGAAACAGAGGTGACCCAAAGTTCAATAGCATTACCTTCATCATCGAATATGCCGACGCCCGACCGAATGGCGTCAATATTTAATTCTTTTAATTGTTGAAAAAGTATGGTGGAAGTCTCGGAAAGTTCAGCACTGCTTCGCATATCAAGCGCTTTTACCCGCACTTTTTCCAGTGCTTTCTCCACCTCAATCTCACGAATTTTCTGAGCCAGATCATTTTCTAATCTATTTAACTTGCCCTCGAGAAAAAGGATTCTTTCTTTCTCCGGTAAATCTTTTTCAGTATCCATACCAGGCTATATCTAAAAAATTATTTGTTGTTGAAAAGTTCCTGCATAGGAAAATCCATTAAGAGTAAAATACCGCTTATGGCAACTTTCTATTCACCCCATTGCGGATCTATGATATTGGCTACCTCTGTAATGCGGTTAGCAGGAAATCCTCCGAGCCTGGCATGTTCCAGAAGAATCTCTTCATTTGTTGCCATATAAATGCAGTAAATCTTGTCTCCCGCCACATAACTATGTATCCATTGGATGTCTGTACCTAAGGAGCAAATCACCTCCCGTGATCTTCTTGAAATTGTTTTTAGCTGTTCAACATCAAATTTCCCCGCCTGGGGAATATCTCTTTCAATGATGTATTTTGGCATATTCTGATATTTTTGGTGACTAAAATTAGACAATTAAATAATGGGAGAGGCCTCTTTATTCCCCTAAATTCCCAGGATGACGGAAAAAACAGTTCCTTCACCTTCCTTTGTTACCACTTTTATCTCCCCGCCATGCGCTTTTACAATATCATAACTCAGGCTTAATCCCAATCCAGTCCCTTCGCCAGTTGGCTTTGTTGTAAAAAATGGTTGAAAGATTTTATCAATTATTTTTTGGGGGATACCATTACCATTATCCTTTACCGTTAGTTCAACCCCCAGACCTCCAGAAAGGGACTTGACAGACCTTGTGCTAACGGCAACTGTGGGCTCAAAACTGTCATCCCGGGCTTGTTGAAGAGATTTTTTCTCATTCACTGCATAAAATGCATTATTGTACAGGTTCAACAATACTCTTCCAATGTCTTGCGGAACGATATTGATATTGCCGATACCTTCGTCAAAATTAGTTACTACCCGGGCATTAAAAGATGTATTCTTTCCTTTTAATACCTGGTATGCCAGGCGTAAATATTCATCTGCCAGGCTATTAATATTGATTGGCTCTTTTACACCTGTGCTTGACCGTGAGTGTTGTAGCATTCCTTTTACTATGGCGTCGGCACGTTTGCCGTGATGGATTATTTTTTCTTCGTTTTCAATAACATCATTGGCAATTGTTTTTGCATCTTCAATATTTCCTTTATTCATCTCATCCTTCATTTCCACCAACAATTCTTTGTTCACTTCCGAAAAATTATTCACGAAGTTTAAGGGGTTTTGTATTTCGTGTGCGATGCCTGCAGTGAGTTCTCCAAGGCTTGCCATTTTCTCTGACTGGATGAGTTGGGACTGTGTTGACTTCAAAGCTTCATGTGTTTCCTCCAGTTTATAATATGCCTTTTCTATTTCTTTGGCTTGCTCTAATTCCCGGGCCCTGTTTTTTTCACGTTCTTTTTCCAACAGTCGCCTGCGTAAATAACGATTTACGGCAAAGCTTGCCGTTATCAACAATAACGCATAGACGATATATGCCCAGGTTGTTTTCCACCAGGGAGCATTAATAGTTATTTTTAATGAGGCGCCTTCCTCGTTCCACACGCCGTTATTGTTTGCCGCTTTCACGCGGAACAAATAACTACCGGGTGGAAGGTTTGGGTAAAAAGCAATACGCTGGTTTCCTACTTCCCTCCAATCATTATCATAGTTTTCCAGTTTATATGCATATTGATTTTTAGAAGGATTGGAATAATGAATGGCAATAAATTCTATGGAAATATTATTCTGATTATGTGGTAAATCAATCTCCCTGGTTTCATAGATCGGAGTTTTTAAAACTGAGTTTTTACCGGGAACCACAGATTTGTTGAACAACCTGAAATCTGTTAAAAATACTTTGGGCGGAGCCGATGACCCGTTAATCGCATTCGGATTAAAAATGGTGATACCGTTAGAGCCGCCAAAAGCAAGTAGTCCCGTGGAGGTCTTCAAGGCAGATCCATCGGAGAATAACTGTCCATGAATTCCGTCTGCTATAGAAAAATTATTGAAGGTCTTTGTTTTTAAGTCCATCCGGCTAAGTCCATCAAATGTGCTAAGCCATAATGCATTATTTTTTTCATCCGGAAGGATACCCTGTATGCTCATTGAAGGCAGTCCGTCGTTGCGGGTATATGTCCTGATTTTTTTGGTTTCAACATTATACATGCTTAATCCGCCTTGCCAGGTACCTACCCATGCCATACCCTCTGCATCTTCATAAAAAGAATTTACATCCTGCGTGATTAAGATATCACCCTTACTTTTATCGTAGCAATGTCTTTCAATTTTATCAGTTGCGTAATTGTATAAAAACAATCCATTGTTTGTTATCAACCATAACCCATGTATCTTACTTTCAAATGCACGGGTAATTTCGTTACTACCGGCATTGCTGCGGGGTAAAACACTTAAGTCATATCTTTTAAAAGTGTCAGTACCGCTCGTCTCTTTAAGAAGCCCATTTAGTGTACACAACCATAAATTCGATTTGCTGTCTTTGTAGAATTCATTGATGGTTGTTGATTCAGGTACTCCATTTAACGTAACTTTTTTTACAGTATTTGTTGTTGTTGAAAAATCGTAATTGCCCGATTGTGTATTTAATAACAAGGCTCCTGGTTTGGTTTCCATAAGGCCGTTTATTTGATACTTACCAGGTAAAAACGACCCGAACGGAAACGGGTGGATGGTATTGTTTTTCAGATCCAATTCATTTATTCCGGACGTGCTTCCCGGGCCTGTAGTTGTTATCCAGATTTTTCCATTCTTTGTTTCATAAATATTATTGGCCCACCCGGGAGTAATTGAATTTTTATCGTCTTTATCAAAACTATAGGTTTTGAAAACGGCCTTTTCTTCATATCTCAGAAGACCTTGTGTTCCGGTACCAATCCATAATGAGCCAAATGAATCAAAACAAAAAGCATTCACATAAGACTTTTCAAATTGCTTTTCAGATGCGGGTTTAAAGAACTCGAATTTTTTGCTTTGTCTATTGAACCGGAATAAACCTCTTCCTGTTCCCAACCAGATATTTTCATTTTTATCCAGGATGATTGAATTGAAGAAATTGGCAGACGATGCTCCTGGTGGCGTATAAACATCATAGGAACTGTCAGCAAGGCCAAAATCATATAACCTGGTTTTACTGCTGATTATCCAAAGATGCCCTTCCGTATCAAATCGAATATCTGACGGGAACTCGTTATTCTTTTTAAATTCCTCTTCGATTGTTCGTGGATGAACGACAAAAATCTTTCCCCAGGTATCAATTTTAAATAATCCGTTATAGCACAATAACCAAATATTACCCGTCTTATCTTTAATGATCCGGAGAACATTTTGTATCGGAATGCTGTCGGGGGAGACAAATCGTTTCAGGGTGTCCTCATTTTTCTCTTTGTATAAAAGCGCTGAGTAGATGGGCTCACCGTGGTTAGTATTAACCCCGAAATATAATCTTCCGTTATTATCCTCGCAAAATGCCATTACTCCCGGTTCTACGTTTGCGGGGTGGTTAATTAAATGAGTAAAACCATATTGCCTGAATGCTTTGGTAACAGGGTCGTATGAGTTTATAAAAGATGGTGCCGATCCTATCCATATCTGCCCGTTATGATCTTGAAAAAGTGACCACACATTTAAACCGTGCAACGTGGCGGTGTCGTTCGGATTGTAATAATATCTCTTGAATTCGTAGCCATCAAACCGGGCCAATCCATTGATGGTACCAACCCATATATAACCCAACTTGTCAACTAATATTTGATTAACCTGGGCTCCGGGCAATCCGTCTGCTTCGGAGTATTGTATTAGATTGTTAACATTAAGTTGTGCAGACGAATGGAGGCTGAAAAGCAGCAATACGACAAGACAAGCCTTATTGAGAATTCTTGAAATGGATCGTGTTGGAAATCGCATCTTTAAAAAATTAAATGATTATAGACTCAGTTCCGTCTCCTTCTTTTGGTTTCATTTTATCCCGGCGGCTTCGTAACGCTGCCATGTACCTTAATGAGGTCATAACGTAAACTCAGCTCCAGCCTGGTTTCTCTCCTGTTGGCTTCCCTTTCTTCAACGAATTAAAATTCGTTGTTACAAAGTGTATCGAGCCCACGCCACCGCAACGTTCTTTTTAAACGGGCAACGTTATCATAAACTCTGTTCCCTCATTTTCTTTCGTTTCCACTTTTATCTCTCCGCCATGCGCCTTAATGATATCATAGCTTAAACTCAACCCTAATCCTGTTCCTTCGCCGGTTGGTTTTGTGGTAAAAAATGGCTGAAAGATTTTATCAACGATTTTTTGAGGAATACCATAGCCGTTATCCGTTACCGTTAGTTCTATTTTACCTTCAGTCTTTTTGGTAGTTACCGTAACAGTTGGTTCATAATCTTCGCCTCCCCCTTTCTTTTTTTCGTTGGTAGCATAAAATGCGTTGTTATATAAGTTGAGTAATACTCTGCCAAAATCCTGCGGGATAATATTTATTTTCCCAATGCCTTCATCAAAGGCGGTTTTTATTGTTGTATTAAAATCTTTATCCTTGGCTCTCAATCCGTGATAAGCTAACCTTAAATATTCATCTGCCAAAGCATTAATATCTATTAATTCTTTTACACCTGTGCTTGACCGTGAGTGTTGCAACATGCCCTTTACAATTCCATCGGCCCTTTTTCCATGATGATTTATTTTTTCCAGGTTCTGTTTTACATCATTCAAAATTTCCTTTACCTCTTCAAAATTTCCTTTTTCTACTTCTTCCATCATTTCGTCCAGTAATTCATTACTTACTTCCGAAAAATTATTCACGAAATTCAACGGGTTCTGAATTTCATGGGCAATGCCGGCCGTTAGCTCTCCCAACGAAGCCATCTTTTCTGATTGGATCAATTGCTTTTGTGTGGACTGCAATTCAGTGAGTGCATCTTCTGCTTTTTTCCTTGCTGCTTTTATCTCTATCAAATCCTGCTTCGCCTGTAATGCATGTGCCTCGGCAACTTTTAAGTCGTTGAAACGGGTGAAAGTGAGATTGAATACTGCCCCAAATCGTTCAAGCAGTTGCATGGTTTCTTCCGGTTGTTCATCTGGTGAAGCCATCCCGATAAATCCTTTGCTGAAATAAGCGATGTACTGCACCCTCCTTTTTTGCGATAGGCCTCCTTTGAATGGAACATCCAGGCTGTTTAAATGATGAAAATAATCATCCAGCTCTTTTCCATGCATGTCTATTATCAATGATTTTTTTTGTTCTTTCCATCCATCATACATTTTTCTGAAAGAATAATTATCATTCAGGTTGGCTGTATAAGCTGAACTTACCTTACTTCCATCTTCATCCGTGATCCAGAATTCAGAATCGCCTGCATCGTTTTGAATAATGGATATGTATAAACGATTCGGCTCAATTCCCAATTGAATGAGTTGCTGAAATAGAACAGCAGATGTTCCCGCCAATTCATCAGACTTCTGCATCGCCAATGTCCGGCTTCTTACTTTTTCCAATGCTGCTTCTATATTTGCTTCTTTCGCCTGCGCTTCCGCTTTCTTCAAATCAAGAAAACGGGTATAGGATTGCTCAAATACATTGGCAAAGCGGATGACGATCGCATTTTGTTCATCAGTAAGAGGTTTCATTGCGAAATTTCCGATAAAAACATTGATATCCTTTAATAATACAGCCGACCTCGCAAACCCAGGGCCATTCATTATTACATCTTTTGATTTTATCATTATCTGGCTTGCAGGGTTACTATCACACAATACCTGAATCCACTCACGGGTAACTTCTGCACTGAATATGTTTGAAAAAAACCTCAGGTCTTTTTTTTGCCCTTCTACTACAGTAGCGGTAATAGGGTTGTTTATAGCAGGCATGTGTATCTTTTCAGGCCGGGAAAATCCGGGCGAAGCCAGCCAAAAATCCAATTCAGCATTTTGACTGGTGACGCCAAATGTTACAAATCCAAACCGAATATTGAGTTGTTGCAATTGCTCAGACACAACATTGATCACCTCTAAAAGCTCATCGCTTTTATGCATAGCCATACTTCTGCTTCTTACTTTTTCCAATGCTGTTTCGATCTTTGCTTCCCTTGCCTGTGCTTCGGCTTTTTGCAGATCGAGGAAGCGGGTATAGGTTTGTTGGAAAACTTTTCCAAAACGCATGAGTGTATTATTCTCTTCATCAGTATAAGGGATGCCTGAAAAATTCTCGATGTACAAACCAACATTTTCCAATAATACGCCTGATCCGGCAAGGCCAGAACAATTGAAATAATATTCCAATGTTTCCTCCGGCACGCCGGGAACGAACTTAAAAAGATCCCGATAAAATTTGTTTTTTTCTTCAAAAGTCAGATGGTATGTAAAGAAATCCTGTCCTTTTTCTTTTGCTTCTTTAATGTTGTTATTGGGTGGAGAATCAAAATAAGGGATTGTTACCTCTGAAGGAACCAGATGCTGGTCAGCCAGCCAGATATGCATATCATCCCTTGCTTTATAATCCATAAGAAAACCTGTATGTTCAATATGAATATTTAAGTGAACGAATTGTTCATATACCAACTGGATCACCTCTTTAAGCTCTTTACTTTTTTGCATGCCCATTGTTCTGCTTCTTACTCTTTCCAACGACGCTTCAATCTGCGCTTCCCTTGCCTGTGCTTCTGCCCTTTGCAAATCGAGGAAACGGGTATAGGTTTGTTCAAAAACTTTGGCAAATCTTCTTAATACGGCATCCTCCCCGACACTGAAAGGTATTGTGTTGAATCTGCAAATTGAAACCCAGGCGTCTTTCAAAATCACCATTGACCAGGCATAGCCAGGCTTTTCATACATTGACTGTTTGATCTCTTCAGAGGTTAAATCCTTATATATTGTTTGGGTATTAATGTAATCCTGCCATGAGTCTTTCTCTTCTTTTGAGAACACGTCTTTAAATAGATCTGTACCATCCTTCCTGAAGGTTTCAATATTTTTTTCCACATGGTGGAAATAGGGGTGATCTATGCGGGGAAAATGAACATAATTATTAAAAATAGTACCATCGTCTGCTGCCACCTCAATCCACAAATCCCAATCTCCGCCGGGTATTCCGTTGCTGAAATTCGCAACTTGCAGATTCACTCCCAGCTTTACGAGTTGCTCAACTAATAAATCCAGTACTCCAAGCAAATCATTTTGTTTCTGCATAGCCATTGTTCTGGCGCGCACTCTTTCCAATGCCAATTGAATTTCAGCTTCTCTTGCCTGTGCTTCGGCTTTTTGCAGATCGAGGAAGCGGGTATACGCTTGTTCAAAAACCCTGGAAAATCGCATGAGGATTTCATTCTCTTTTTCTGTGAAATCTTTTCCGGAATATTTGGCCAGCTGGATGCCTGTGTTTTTCGCCAGGGCAAACGAAACCTGGAAGAATTCACTCTCTATTAAAAATTTCTTTCTGTCGCCAGGTATCCGGCTGTATTCTGTGTTTGCAAAGGCATAATGGAACCATTCGTTTTTTTGCTCGAAAGAATAACGTTTGGAATAAAAGTCTTTCCGACTCTTTTTTGCCTCTTCCAAATCCCTGAATATTTGAAGATCAACATATGGTATGTGGAAATAGGAGGAATAATTAGTTGTAGGGGTGGCCACCCATTGCTGCCAGTCTTTAGAACCTTCTTTAAAAATGAATATACTGGCTACATTCATGTCAATCTCCAGCACTTTCAATCTTTCAAAAACCGTATTTACCACCTCCTGCAGTTCCTCACTTTTATGCATACCTAAAGAACGGGAGCGAACTTTTTCCAATGCCATTTCAACTTCTGCTTCTCTAGCCTGGGCCTCTGCTTTTTGAAGATCAAGGAAACGGGTGTAGGTTTGGTCAAAAACGGCTGCGGACCGTTCCAATAAACGGATAGTTTCAGGAGGGCATGGTTCGGGTGTTGAAATAGAAATATGGCCTTTTGAAAAAAAGGCAAAGCTTACTACCCGCCGCCCCGGTGTATCTTCACTATGAAACGTGACACCGCTTAGTGTATTCCTGTAGTTTACCCATGCACTCAGTTCCTCCCCGGTGAGATCCACAACTAAAGATTTCTTTTGTTCTTTCCAGGCTTTATATTCTTTACTCAATAAGGTAGGTTCTTCTATGCTTCCATTAAAAGAACGGTTTACCTGCAATCCACCACCACTCCAGTCGGTAACACTAAATTCAATTACGCCCGCTTCTTCATTTATTATACCGATAGTAATTTGGATAGGATCTTGTCCCAGTTCCTTAAACTGCTGAAAAAGAACAGATGCTGTTTCAGGCAGTTCCTCGCTTTTCCGCATAGCCATGGTTCTTGCCCGCACCCGTTCCAGTGCTGCTTCTATTTCCAGTTCACGGTTTTTAGCCGCCAGCTCTTTCTTAAGAGTGGCATTCTTTTTTTTGAGTGTTTGCTCCGTTTTACTTTCCATTATAATCTTTACTTTGCCTGTTAATTTAAATACATTAAATGGTTTTATTAATCCTGCATAGCTGTTAAGAGCCATAGGCTCGGGTCATTTTGTAACTATGGGTTTTAACCCATGATACAACTAGAAACAAAAGACTGAGTGCCATAGGCACTTACATATCGTCATCAAAGCGCCTTCCATTACATGTTCCGAATCCCTAAAACCCGGACAAGCCCTTCAGTTCGCATTACCGATTTTAGTTTCTTTTCAACAGATTAAAATCCGTTGTTACAAAATAAATCGAGGCTACGCCTTTGCAATATGCTCCTTTAGGTCGGCAACTTTATGATAAACTCAGTCCCTTCCCCCTCCTTCGTCTCTACTTTTATCTCCCCTCCATGTGCCTTCACAATATCATAACTCAAACTCAACCCCAATCCCGTTCCCTGCCCGGTTGGTTTGGTGGTGAAGAATGGTTGAAATATTTTATCTACTACTTTTTGTGGAATGCCGTTGCCGTTATCCTTTACCGTTAGTACTACCCCCAAACCGCCTGAAGGGGGCTTTAGTAACTTAGTGCTGACTGTGACAGTTGGCTGGTACTCATTTTGAGCTGCATTTTTCTCCCCTTCAGGGGCCGGGGGTTGTTGTTTCGCTTTTTCAGTTACTGCGTAAAAAGCATTGTTGTATAAGTTAAGTAATACTCTTCCTATATCCTGCGGAATGATATTTATTTTTCCAGCTGACTTATCAAAATCAGTCTTCAGTTCAACATTGAAAGATTTGTCCTTTGCCCTCAATCCATGATAACTTAATCGTAAATATTCATCTGCTAAAGCATTAATATTAGTTGGTTCTTTTACACCTGTGCTTGACCGTGAGTGCTGCAACATCCCTTTTACAATTGCATCTGCTCGCTTACCATGATGATTTATTTTTTGTTCATTCTCTATAACATCATTGGCAATTGCATTTGCATCATCAATGTTTCCCTTGTTCATTTCATCTTTCATTTCAGCAAGTAACTCTTTATTCACTTCAGAAAAATTATTCACGAAGTTCAGCGGGTTTTGAATTTCATGGGCAATGCCTGCAGTGAGTTCTCCGAGCGAAGCCATTTTTTCTGATTGGATGAGTTGGGATTGAGTGGATTTTAAATCGGTCAGTGTAGTTTGTATTTGTTCTTTTTGTAGTTGCAGCAAACGTTTTGCTTTTTTGTTCTTGCGGTTATTGCGCCAGAATATAAAAGCGAGTACCAGCAAAAAAAGAACGGCTGCGTCCAGGAGGTAAAAACGTAAAGTTGCGTGGTAAGCTGCTTCCCGTTCCAGAATTTCTCGTTGACGTTGGCGTTCGGCAAAGCTCAGATTTTGAAACTGTTTGATTTTTTCCTGGTTGTAAAGACTGTCTTTAGCTGTGATAAAAACTTCCTGGTATTTAAAAGCGCTATCAAATCTACCTTGCTGTTTAAAGTAAGTTGTTAAAAAATCACTCGTTTCCAATACATTTTGCGTAAGCCCGCTGAACGTACCGGTAGTAAGACATTTCCGGGCATAATACAAGCTGGAATCTGACTTTCCCAGTTGTTTGAATATTTTCGCTATATCAATGAGCGCTTCACATTCATTGTCAACAGCTCCTGCTTGTCTGGCAAAAGGAATCGATCTGCGATAGTAAAGCATGGCGCTATCCAATTGCTGCTTATCGAGAAAGTCGGAGCCTATATTGATCAAGGTTGAAGCAAGAACATCAGGGTCATTGAACTTATGGCCGAGTGCATATGCCTGTCGAATATATACAAGTGCCGAATCAGGCATGTTTAAGTGTTTATAGTAAATGCCCAGGTTATTAAGAGCACCACTCATGACTTCTTCGTTATCAATCGTTATTGCAACGCCATATGCTTTAAGAGCATAATTAATACTTTGCCTGTAATCGCCTTCATAGCTATAAACATTCCCGATATTCATTAAAAGCAACGCTGTAGCAACACGGTAATTTATCGCCTCACTTATTTTTAGGGCCGATAAATAGGCGTTTAATGCTTTAGGATAATCGCCGGTAAAATTAAATACGTTACCCTCGCCAAGCAGCCCTTTGACTTCTCCTGTTGAAAAAGCTGCTTTGCGGGAAAGATCAAGTGATTGCTCATAAAGTAACAATGCGGTGTCTTTATTTGATGAAATATAAATGTTCCCAATCTTATTTAATAAATTCGCCTTTGTTGTCTCTTCTTTTGAAGCCGCAATTAGTTTTTTGAGGCTGTCGATTTTTTTTTCCAGCAATTGTGCCTCTGTAAAACAGGGAATTAACAGCAACAACGCCAGCTTCAATATTGATTTCATTTTAAGGCATTATTAATTGAATAATAAATGTTGTTCCTTCACCTTCCTTCGTTTCCACCTTAATTTCGCCACCATGTGCCTTCACAATATCATAACTCAAACTCAACCCCAATCCCGTTCCCTGCCCGGTTGGTTTGGTAGTGAAGAAGGGTTGAAATATTTTATCTACTACTTTTTGTGGAATGCCGTTGCCGTTATCCTTTACCGTTAGTACTACCCCCAAACCGCCTGAAGGGGGCTTTAGTAACTTTGTGCTGACTGTGACAGTCGGCTGGTACTCA
>Ga0207695_10005623_pt1 | contig 16552 bp, 35 predicted proteins | sample KBSC54metaG_FD_184354 | JGI IMG/M metagenome (GOLD analysis project Ga0207695, IMG submission 184354) | Corn rhizosphere microbial communities from Kellogg Biological Station, Michigan, USA - KBS C5-4 metaG (SPAdes) (version 2) | ecosystem: Host-associated > Plants > Roots > Rhizosphere > Soil... | reverse complement strand
ACCGCCGAGGCCTTCAGCGACCCGAAGGTCGGCGACCGCTTCCACGAGATGTACAGCTACTGGGTGTACGTCATCGGCATCGACGGTGAGCAGATCACCACCTTCGAATCCGGCCACCTCCCGGTCCGGCACCCCGCGGCGGGGAAGTACCGCACCTACCCGTCGCACGAAGCCTTCCGCACCCACTTCGCCTACGACACCATCCCCGGCTACTGGGTGACGTTGAGCTGCCGCGGCTACGACGTGACCGGGTGGCTGAGGCTGGCGAACCTGACCGTCCGCATCGAGCAGATTTCTCGCGCATGCCCGGACGGGGGTTTGGTGCGCGAGAGCTGGCAGTGGACGTGCGAGTGCCACGGCCGGGTGAGTGTGCCCTGGCCTGAGCGTCCGACCGAGTTGAACGCACAGGCGGAACACGACCTGTTGTTCGGGCTGGTGCGGTCGTGATCCGGATTCTGGTCACCGGGTCCCGCGTGTGGGAGGACGTACCGCTGCTCACCGGCAGCCTTGATGAACAAGCCCGCGGCCACGACCACGTGACCCTCATTCACGGCCGTTGCGACCCCCGCAACACCGCCGGCGAACGTGTTTCGTGGGACGACGCGCTGACGCATCCTAAGGACGGGCCGTACCTCGGCGCGGATTGGCATGCGCACCAGCACGCGGCAGTACGCGGTTGGGCAATCGAGGAGTACGCAGCGAACTGGTTCCTCCACGGCAATTCCGCCGGCCCCATTCGGAACCAGCGGATGGTTGACCTGCGGCCGGTTGCGGATGTGTGCGTTGGCGCGCCGCTTGGGAAGTCACCGGGCACCCGGGACTGCATGGCTCGGGCACGGAAGGCCGGGATCCGCGTGGTTGACGTCACCGAGCCACCGGAGCCGGAAGGCTTGTGGTGATGAAAGAAGCGTCAGGCCACGAAGTCGGCCTTCGACAGCCGCCCTTCCGCCAGCGCGTACACCAGGATCTCGACCGCGACATCGCCGGTTCCGGAGTTCACTGCGTCCTGCATGGACCGGTACCACTCGGCGTCCTCGCGGCGCAGACGCTCGACCAGTTCGACGATGCGCTGCCGAGGTGTTTTGACGACGAGTGCGCGCAGGTCGGCGCCGGTGTCGATTGGGCCGGAGTTGGCGATGGCTTCCTCAAGGGTGTCGCCGATGCCGACGGAGCCGAAGCCGATGTTTCGGCGGGGCGGAGTAAGGCCGGCGTACCGCGGGTCCGGCGGGAGCTTGGCTTCCTCACGGAGCTTGCGCACGTAACCGTCGGTGTACTGAAGTGCCTTCGCGACTCGGGATGGCTTCATGCCCTGTCGGAGAGCCTCCTTCGCGGACTCGCGGTCCCGCTCTGACATCGCATCGAGTGCGGCCTTGTGGGCGACGCGTTCGGCGCCCTGCTTGGCGAGCTTCTCGAACAGCTCCTGCTCCTCGGCCTTCTCCATGGTCCAAAGGTACCGGTACGCCGTTTCGTTGACCATGACCGTATCCACCTTCCGTAAACAATCTTCGCTATCGACTTCCGTTCCTAGGTTACGGAACATATAGTCGTAAGGGAAGACCGAAACCCAGGGCGTTCAGCATTGCGGACGCCTTGAGGCCGACGACGAAGGAGTAGCTGTGTACAAGCTCCGCACCAACACCGGCACGCTGCAGTTCCCGACGATCGACGCCGCCAAGACCCACATCGACCGCCTGTACCAGCAGGGCGTGATCCGCAACGGCCACACCGAGACGGTGCAGGGCCCGGACGGCGGCTACATCGGCCTGCACCTGTCGTTCGGCGCCGTCATGGAAGCCCGGGTCTGATCGTGGCCGGCCAGAAGCGCGCACTGTTCAAGCAGTGGAACACCGCCTCCGACGTGCTGGCGGCGCACACGACCGAGCACCCCGTGTGCGCGTTCCCCGTTCAGCGCTGGGGCTGCCCGGACTGGCGTCGCCTCAACGACGCGGTCGACGACATCGAGGGCCAGATGATGGCTCTGCGGATGCCGCACCCGAACAACATTGCCGAGGGTGACCTCGACGACTGAACCACCGGCCGCCCCGCGCGGCCCACGGCCCTGTAGCTCAAGGCAGAGCGTCCGCCCCGTGTGTCTCCGGGACGGCGAGATCCGGGCTCAATGCCCGGCAGGGCCACAACCACAAGACCCACAGCGACGGCCCAAGGAGGCCAGCAGTGCCCACTACCCCCAAGCCCACCATCAAGGTCGTCCCCGGTCAGATTTGGGCCGACAAGGACCCGCGTAGCGCCGGACGCTACGTCCGCATCACCGAGATCGACTGCCGGCACGCATACGTCGAGCGGGTGACGCGGGCCGGCCAGAAGTTGGGCGGACGTACTACCCGCATCCTGCACGACCACCGTGGACTGCGCGGTTATCGGTTGGTATCGCAGCCGGAAGGTGAGGCCTGACATGACCACCCTGTTCAACGCCCCCAGCGTCGACCCCGCCAAGGTCACGCCCGCCGACGTCGCCGCGATCCTGGCCAGGCACGACATCAACACCAACGAGCCCGCGCCCGCCGACTTCTTCCAGGCCGGCGTCACGTACCGCCGCAACGACGAGTTCCGGTGCCTCGCGGTCGGCTGGACCGACATCCTTCCCGTTGCGCTTGGTCTGCTGCCGGTCAACCTCGGCGGTGGTCGCACCTGGGAGTTCGGCTACCTGACCCGGTGGGACTGGCAGCGCGGCTGGACGAAGGTCGAGGCCTGACGTGTCCGACTCGTGGTCCCTTGACGACGTTCGCTCGATGATCCTGTCCGAGCGCACGACCCTCACGGCCTTCGCTGAAGTTGGCTGCCGCGACGACGAAGCGCCGCCGGAGATCGCCGACAAGGTGGCGCGGGTCAACGCGCTGCTGGCCGAACTCAACCCGCTGCTTGACGAGATCGCCGCCGCGTGCGGCGTGGAGGACGACTGATATGGCCACAATCAACCCGGACGAGAACCTGATCCGCTTCACCCCGCCGATCCCGTGGTCCGAGATCCAGAACGGCCCGGCGCTGTTGGCGCTGGAGATGGTCTTCCGCGCCATCCCGGATGGCCGCGAAGCCGTCGGCATCCGCCTTGCCGCCGGCGGCCGGATCGACAGCTACTTGGACCGCGAACTCCAGAAGGTCGTTGACCACTATTCCGGTCATACCTTTGCTGGCCACATTGAGATCCGCTACGAACGACCGCAGGGCGCAGTGGCCCACCGCGTTCTTGTCCGCGGATCTCATGTGGTGCGCGCCGAAGCCGTCCTCGGCTGGCCGTCCGAGCCAGACACGGACCCGGCGGAGGAGTCGCTGATGGACATCCTGGCGTCCGTCGGCGACGGCGGCGCCTATGTGAACCTGTGCGCGGGTGATTTCGACCGGCCCGAGATGCGCTCGGCCGATGAGACGGACCTGCCGGATCTGCTGCTGGCGTGGAAGGACGCTGCCGTTGAGACGGCGCTGGCCGACCTCGGCCTGAAGGACGAGTACGGCATCCTGCGGTACACCGAGCCCGTCCCGGGCCCGAACGCGATGCCTGCCGAGAACGCCGCGCTCGCGGTGGAACTCCGAACCAGGGGCGTGTTCGAGCCTGGCCGTACTTACCGTCCTGGCCGGCTGATGCGGCGCAAGGCCACCGACTGGGAGGAGATCCCGGGCAACGTGACACCGGAGGACATCATGCCGGGCTACAGCGAGCACAGAGCTGTGGCGTTGCGAAAGGTGGAAGGCTGATGTACCGCGAGGACAAGTTCGTGATGTCGCACCGCGGCTACGCGGTTGACCTGAACAGCCTGCACATCAACCGGGAGGGCGGCCGTAACGGCGAGTACGCCCACGCCAGGGTGTTGGCCGTGTGGTTCCGGCGCAAGAACGGCGTAACCGGCGTTGTCTTTGGCGAACTGTGGGACATTCAGCGGCCAACGCCTCAGAGCGCCGTGCAGTTCTTGGAGCAGCACGACGACGGCCGCTACGGCGGCAGGCCGTTCACCCGCTGGGACGGCACCAGCGTCTGGTACGCCGGCCAGGACCCGGAGGAGAACGCGCAGCACCTGGAGCTGCTGCGGACGGTCCTCGACGCGTACCACGCGAACCCAACGGCGCCGGACCTTGGCGAGCGGTGGAATCGGTGGTGGAGGTTCTGATGCCCACGTTTAACCCTGGCGACAAGGTGCTGCTCGGCCTTGACTACAGCTACGCCATTGGCACCGTCGAAGAGCTCGCGCGCAAAAGCGACAGTTTCACCGTTCGCATGCTCGGTGGGCGCCGCCTTTCCGAAGTCGGGATCACGGAGATGCGGCACCTGCCGCCCAACGTCCCAATGCTTCAGTGGGGATCTCGGGTGCGCGTTCAAGACAACGCCCCTTGGTGTGTCGGACGCCCCGGTTCGGTCTACCACGGGGAGTTCATCAACGACGTCTTTGGCTACTGGATCCTGCTCGACTCGAACGAGCGGACCTGGATCCCAGCCGACGCGCTCGCAGCGGAAGCAGGTAAGTCCTGATGCCCACGTTCTGCCGGTACCAGTGTCCGGCGCACCACGGCGTCTACGTTCACACCGCCAACTGCCCAGTTATCCCGGAGCGACCGGTGTGCGACGGATGCGCCGACGAGATCAAGGCGTCGCAGCCGGGCCGTCGGAAGTCGACCGTCGGCGAGGCCATCATCGCGCTCATCCCGGGCGCCGAAGGAGCGGGGATCAAGCCGTGACCGCCGTTTCCACCCGCATCACCTCGAAGTCGTGGTTTGAGGTCATCGTTCCGGTTCCGGGCTGGCGTGCCGACCTGTACGTGGGCCTGCGGTTCGCCGAGATGGAGTACGAGCGGATCTACGGGCGCAAGGCCGAGAGCGACGACGCGTTCGAGGTGCTCGCCAACGACGAGCAGATCATCATCCGGTTCGAGACCAAGGTAGGTGCCTGATGGGCTACATGAGACACAACGCAATCGTTGCCGTCGTCAACGGCTACATCTTCGGCCAGCCAGAAGCCCCGGACGTTGAGGCGTTCCGCGCATCGCTACCTGCCGAGTGGCGGCACCTGGTTGTCGGCCCGGTGAAGTCGGTCATGAACGACTACGTGACGTTCGTGTTCGCGGCCGACGGATCCAAGGAAGGCTGGGCAGCCTCCGACGACGGCGACCTTTACCGGGAGCAGTTCGTCAGCTTGTTCCGGCCGGCCTACGAGAAGGGCTACGACCCGTCTGACGTGCTGATCGTGGACGCCCGGTTCGGCGGCGACGAGCCCGGCGGCTACGGCGAGGACGAGCTGATCGTGTCAACGAACTTCCGCGACGACCGGGTGCGGCTGGACATGGTGGCTGACGAACCGGAAGGCGGCGGAGGGCTCTGCCTGTGCCACTGCCCAACGACTCACCCCCGGTCCCTCGGCATCTGCACTGGGGCACCTGAAGGGCTGACCGTTACGCACGAGTACCTCCCCGCCTGCCGCGCCTGCTGGCATGCCGCTTCGGTGGCGTCCGGGCCGCAGCCAATCGGCGAGGGGCGCTGATGATTAACGTCAAGATCCTGCGCCAGGCCGCAGCCAAGATGCGCGCCACTGCCCAGGACGCCACTCCGGGCCCGTGGACGTCACTCGACAACGGCGACCGCCTGATTCACGAGCACAACGACGGCAGTGACGACTTCACCTATGTGGTTGACGAGCCGATGAGTAACGGCGCGAACGCCGCACACGTTGCGGCTTGGCATCCGGGCGTAGCGCTGGCGGTTGCTGACTGGCTGGACGCGACCGCCGCCAAGTCTGAGGAGTTGAACGACCTGCTCGGAATCATCAGTGAGCCATCTGGCGATCCCATCTGGAACGCGGCCGTTCGGGTCGCCCGCGCCTACATGGGAGAGGTTGATGCCTGACCCGGGCCGCTGGCGCATGTGGGCGCACCGCTACGACGACGGCGACCTGCACAACCTCGGCAGCCGCCGCTACGTCGAAGCCCACGGTCTGCGCAAGCCAATCATCGAGGTGGACGTGGCCGAGGTTGTTGATGGCGACCCGGCCGCCACCCACTGGGGCTGGATGCGCCCCGCCGACACCGAACCGGTGATGATTTACCCGCGTGAGGTCCTGTTCCGGATGTGCTTCCCCTACGGCGTGCAGGCCGAAGTCGACGCCGGCAAGGGACGTGTGGTGCGGCTGGCCGTCGCGGAGGTGGCCAATGCCTGACATAAGCCTTCGCGAGCTTTTCGAAGCCGACCGCGAGAACCTCCTCGACGTCGTCGACTGGCTCGTTCACATGCCGCAGGACAACTTCGAAAAGCACGTCCGGCGCGACCTCACCGGCGATCTCGACCCCGTCGCCCACCAAGCTCTACGCCACCCCGACAACCTGCACCGCTGGAACGACACGCTCACCACCATGCACAAGTCCGTCAACCAGCAGCTGGCCGACCCAGGACGCCGCAGCAAGGAGTACGCAGAATGGCGCCGGCGGGCCATCGTCTTCCAGACGTCAGTGTCCACAAACCGTGCCGAAGCCAAGCACCTGCTGCGCCAGCAGTACGTGCACCCGCCGGAGAACCGGGCGAAGCCGAAGAAGGTGACACGCCAGGAAGCCGGCGAACGCGCCATTCAGCGGCTGGTGAACGCACACCGCGGCGAGTTCCTGGCGATGCTGGCCAAAAAGCTGGAGGCGGACGGACTGTCGTTGTCCGAGGGGGCACAGCAGGAAGTAGAACGCTTGGCCGCGGATGCCCGGAAGGAGACTGCCGATGCCTGACATCGAAGAGCTTGCCCGCTCCCTGGAGAAGACCACCGGCTACCTCGACAAGTACATTGCCGCCGAGGCGCAGAAGCGCGCGAACAAGCTCGCGGTCGAGTACGCCAAAGCTGCCGACGAACGGATCCGGGACAACGCCGTCGACATGCAGCGACTCGGTGACCTCGTAGCCGAGTTGCGTCGGCAAATGAGGCCACTGCTGTGCACGTCCGCGGCGTACCAGGCGCTCGGCAAGCACCTGGAGGATGTTGCCCACAACGCCACGCAGTGCGGTACCGACGTGCCGGTGGAAGCGCTCCGAGACGCCATGGCCGCCGCACGGGCTGCCGGGCACGCCGAGTACGAGCGGCAGAAGAAGGAAAAAGCCGATGGCTGACGACGCCTGCCCGGCCGGCTGCGGCCGGGAGAAGCGGGCCGGCGATTTGCTGTGCCGACGCTGCTGGTACATCCTGCCAAACAACCTCAAACAGGCCTACCTCGACGCGCGTAACGCCGTGAAGGCCAGCAAGTCCCGCAGCGCAATCGATGCGCTGAAGGGCGCCAAGAGCAACATCCTCAACTCTGTCGCCCCGAAGGGAAACCCCTCATGATCAGGCGTATCGCGTTGCTGCTCGTCGGTGTGCTCACTGCTATCGCGGCCCTTACCGGCTGCTCCCACGCCGCGCCCGTGTCCTACGCGCCGGCCGCCTACGGGCAGAACGGCCAGTGTTATTACGACGACGATCCCTACGAGGCGCAGCAGCTCCTTGCCGCAGGCCTGTGCCCTGCTGGCTGGGTGCCTGCGCCGATGCCGTTGTACTGGCACGAGGAGTACTACAGCTACTACTCGAGCCCCAGCTACTACAACCGGTATGTCCTGGTGTCCCACCGCACCGTGTACGTCACCCACGAGACGACGTTCCACACCACCTACTCCTCGCAGATCACCGCGGCGTCGTCGAAGGCCACGTACAAGGGCAGCAATGGCAAGACCGTCACCGGCACCACGGCGAAGATGAAGTTCTCCACCGGCTCCGGATCCACCGGGAAGGTCGGCGGCGGGTCGCTGCGCAGCGGAACCAGCGGTGGATCTACTGGGGGTACCGGTGGCGGAGGCGGCTCCGGCGGTAGCAAGAGCAGCGGCACGGTGAAGTCGAAGACCGGCAGCGGCAGCGTCGGCGGCGGATCCCTGCGGAGCCGCAAGTGATGCAGGAGCGCAGCTTCAGCGTCTACGGCTGGTGGCCCCACTCCGGCGAACGCTGGGGTGAGGTGTTCCAGGCCACGTCGGCACGGGCGGCGGAGGACCTGGCGCAGATGTACGCCGCCGAGCAGGGCGCGGTGCTGCGGGTGGCCGGCGTGTTCGAGGGCGTACTTCCGTCGGTTGACCGCTACACGCTGTACGTGGACCCGCGGGACGTGCGCAACCTCGACGAGGAAGACCTCGAGCCCGACGTGCCGGAACTTGAGACCGCAATGTGGACGGTGCTCGGGCTGGTTGAGGACCCGCACGACCGCCGCTGGAACGAGCGCACCGGCGGGCAGCGGTTCTGCGACCAGATCCTCGCCGACTCGCCGCTGGCCGCGGAGGACGTGGCGATGGACAAGGCCCGCGGTGAGGGCGGTCGGCTGCTGGTGTGTGCGGTGTTTGCAGGGGCTCGGCAGCGAGCGGACGCGCTGTACGCCCGCTTCGCCAACGTTGACATAGCTGGCGGGGAAGCGCGTTGAGGTCAACTCGAGCGGTTCCGAACCTGAAGAAATACCGAGTGGAAGATCGCGGGTACTTGAGTGCGTGCTGGATCTGGTTCGGTCCGCTGCACAGCGCTGGCTACGGCAACGCCTCGGTCAAGGGTAAGCACGTTTTGGCTCATCGGCTGTACTACCAGCATCATGTCGGCGATATCCCGCCGGGGCTTGATCTGGATCATTTATGCAGAGTCCGCGCTTGTGTTCGCCCGGACCATTTTGAGCCGGTGACCAGGCGCGTGAACCTGCTGCGGGGCGTTGGATTGACCGCCGTTAACGCGCAGAAGACCCGTTGCAACCATGGGCACGAGTTCACGTCAGAGAACACCTACATCGCGCCCGACGGCTGTAGGTACTGCAGGGCCTGTCGGCGAGAAACCAGGGCTCGTCTTGCGCTTCGTGAAGTACTGCCTGAGACTTGGGCTCACGGTAGGTACTCAACGTACTCGTCGGGCTGCCGATGTGAACGCTGCAAGGCGGCAGCTAGCGATCGATGGGCAGAGTCTCGGCTTCGCCGCAGCCCGGTCGACGAGGCCTAACATGGCCGAAGTCTGTGATGCCCTTATTTCGCCGAAGGAGTCCAACGCGATCGCCCGCTTTTTGATGGCGGTCGCCCGGGTCCTTGCGCGCCTCGGCTTCGGATGGGGCGCGCTCGCCGTTCTGGGGACGCTCGGCGTCGGATGGGCGGCGTGGACCTACCCTCGTGGTGGGGGTACTTCCGAGATTGGCTGGACGAATAATGAACAAGGTCGAAGCCCCGTTCACGCCGGATCAGGTGGCGTCGCTCAACGCCTATCAGGTTGCTGGCGTCATGCACCCGTTTACCTGTGGCGGCGGCCAGGCGCGCGGGCACAGCGGTATCCGGCTGATTGCCGCCGAGGATGGCTGGCACTGTGCCAGTGACGCCTGTGACTACCGACAGGACTGGGCGCACGCTTTTATGGCGGATTGGTCGTGGAGGAGGTTCGAACTGTGACCGACCGCACCGCGCTCGGAGACAGAATGAAAAAGTACGAGGCGGCCACGAAGACCGCGCTACCGCCTCGTAGTTTCAGTGTGTGCCGGGTCGACGGCCGCGCCTTTCACAGCCTCCTCCGTGGCGCTCCGAAGCCCTTCGACTACGACTTCATGGCCGACATGGACGCCACCGCGGTAGCGCTGTGTGCCGAGGTCCAGGGTGCGGTGTTCGGATACGTGCAGTCGGATGAGATCAGTGTCCTGGTCTGCGACTTCACCGGCCCGAACAGCCAGCCCTGGTTTGGCGGTGGGATCCAGAAGCAGGTGTCAATCGCCGCGGCTACAGCCACTGCCGCATTCAATGCTCGTCGACCCGCCGAGGTGGCGACCGGCCGCATGGCCACCTTTGATGCCCGCGTCTTCACGCTCCCGAACGCGGTGGAGGTCGCGAACTACATGCTCTGGCGGCAGCGCGATGCGGTTCGAAACAGCATTGCCATGGCAGCGCAGGCCAAGTTCTCCCCGCGTCAGCTACACGGCGTCAACACCGGCCGCATGCAGGAGATGCTGTTCGCCGAGCACGGTATCAACTGGAACGACTACGCGGACGGCGCCAAACGCGGCCGGGTCGTGGTGAAGGCCTCCGGCGAGCGGGAGGTGACGTTCACGCACAAGGGCACCGGCGAGGAGCAGACGGTGACGGCGGTGCGGTCTTGGTGGGAGGCGCAGCCGGCGCCGCACTTCACTACGGATCCAGACGGGTGGCTGGCGCAGGTGATTCCGTCGCCGCCGGCCCTGGATCTGGGTCCCGAGTTCGAGGCTCACGCCGCGGAGTCGCTGGAGATCGCGAACGAGACGTTCGATGCGGTCGTACAGTCGTGGCCGGAGGAGTAGTCGTGTCCGACTTCCTCAATGGCTTCCGCTTTGAGCTGCGCGAACCCCCGCCGCCCATGACGCTCGCCGACGTCGTTGACCTGATGAAGCAGATCGAAGCCGACAAGAAGCAGATCGCGTGCGCGTCCGACGTGTTCGAGCAGGTCCGCGACACGGTTTACGGCGCCGGGTACGGGCTGTACTTCAAGGTGCTGGAGTGCCGGTGGATAGACGACGGGCAGGCGGTCGTGATGCCGTCGGAAGCCGAGGAGCATGCGGATCTGCAGCGCGCCGGACGCCGGGCGATGGACGAGATCCTCGAGCGCTGGGCGCGGGACCAACGGGCGGCGGACGAGTTTCGGCGCTGGTATGGCGCAACGGTGTACCAACCCGGGCCGTTCTCGCCGATCATTACCGGCATCTGAAGGGATCCGTGGCCGATGTTCAACCTGGCATCGTTCAGCCTGAGCTTTACCGCGCCCCTCGAAGTCTCCGACGAACTGCTTGAGCTACTCCAGCCTGCCAACCCGCCGCTGTACAACCTGACGGTCCAACTGGATAGCGAACCGCGGACGTGCCCGCGATGCGGTGTCGGCGTGCTGGAGCTGACCGCGCTTGGCGTGCGCGTATCTGACCGTCGGGGCGACGGCGGGTGTGTGACCATGAAGGACGGCGCCACCATCGGCTGGGACCGGCCGCGCGGCGGATGGCGATGCGAACCGTGCGGGCACGTCTTTGACTACGAAGGGGACACATGACGACCCTGGACGAACTGTTCCCGCCCGCGGACCTCAAGGCTGAGATCGAAGCGGGCTACGTCAGTCGCAAGCAGCATCCTGAGCTGCCGCTGTCGCTGTACGTGTACGGCCGCACTTGCCAGTACGAGAACCGGTGGAACGCCGTGACCACGCGCTGTCGCGGCCTGATCGCCGACGACACCGACGGCCGAATAGTTGCACACTGCCTGCCTAAATTCTTCAATCACAGCCAGCACGGCATCGGTTACGACTTCGCGCCGCCGCTGCCGAACGAGCCGTTCGAGATCTTCGACAAGGTCGACGGCTCGTTGGGCATCGTTTTCCACTACGCAGACGCCTGGCGGGTGGCGTCGAAGGGTTCGTTCACTTCCGAGCAGGCGCGGTGGGCGCAGGCGTGGTTGGACGCGGCCGGCCCGGATGGCGTGCTCGAGCCGGGCACCACGTACCTCGCGGAGATTGTGTACCCGGAGAACCGAATCGTGGTGAACCTCGGCGACGAGCGGACGCTGGTGCTGCTGGCCGTGTACGACGCCGACGGCCGGGAGCATCCGGTTGTCAGCTACGCCGACGCCTGGGAAAAGCTCGGCGGCCGGGTGGTGCGTTCCTGGCGGGCGCTGCCGCTGGCGGAACTGGCGCGGATGGCCGAGGAAAACCGCAAGCTTGACGGGACCGCCGCAACGGGAACTGACGCCGAAGGCTGGGTAGTGCGGTTCGCTAACGGCACTCGGGCAAAATACAAGATCGCGGAGTACGTTCGGCTCCATAAGAGCCTGACCGGCACGAACGCCCGCGACGTCTGGCAATACTTGGGCGCGCAGAAGTTCGGCTCCATGCCGCCCAAGACGCTCGGCCAGGCGCTTGGGTGCTCCGCCGAGGAAGCCGAGCAGCTTGCCGGGGTCTACAGCGGCGCACTGTCGGCGCTGCTAGAGAACGTCCCTGACGAGTTCGACGCCTGGGTCCGCGGTGTCTGTGCCGACCTCGAGGCGGCTTTCGACGTGCTTGCCGCCCGGATCCATGCCGAGTTCGACGTGCTGTCGCACCTCCGTGGGGACCGTGCCGCATTCGCCCGCGCCGCGCAGGGCATTGAAGACCGGACGGTACGTGCGGCGCTGTTCCTGGTCCTGGACGGCAAGTCGCTCGACCTGCACGTGTGGAAGGCGATCCGGCCGGAGCCGTCGGATCCGTTCGCGGCCGACGAGGAGGGCTGAGATGCCCACAGTGCACCTGACGATCGGGCTTCCCGCCAGCGGCAAGAGCACTTTCGCACGGCAGCTCGTCGCCGAGTCCGGCAACCGGATGCGCCGCGTCAGCCTTGATGATCTGCGCAGGATGCTCGACGACAACGACGGCAGCGTCCGGCTCGGCAAGGACTACGAGGAAACTGCGCTGGCGGTTCAGGACGCGACAGTGCTGGCCGCGGTCAACGGCGGGTTCGACATCGTCGTGGACAACACGCACCTGGTGTCGCGGATCCCAAACAGGCTGAAGCGGGTCGTGTGCGGCCGCGCCCGCTTTGAGATTCACGACTTCACCGGCGTGGACGTCGAGGAGTGCATCCGCCGGGACAAGTTGCGGGAGAAAACGGTCGGCGAGGACGTGATCCGGCGCATGGACACGCGGCTGAAGTCGGCCAAGGACGGCTGGTGGCGGCATCCGGAGCGGCTCAACGACGTGCCGGAGCCTGCTGCCTACGTTCCGGACCCGTCGTTGCCGGCTGCGGTGCTGGCCGATATCGACGGCACCTTGGCGCTGCACGCCGGCCGCGGACCTTACGAGATCGACAAGTGCGAGACGGATCTGATCAACCCTGAGGTGCGGCGCGTCCTGGAGTTGTGCGCCGGCGCCGGGGACCGGATTGTTCTGCTGTCCGGGCGGCAGTCGGAGTTCCGGGCGCACACGCTGCGGTGGCTGGCCGCGCACCGGGTGCCGTTCGATGAGCTGTGGATGCGGGCCGAGGACGACCGCCGCAGCGACGACATCGTGAAGGCCGAACTGTTCGACGCGCATGTGCGGTACCGGTTCGCGGTCCGGGTCGTGCTCGACGACCGGGATCGGGTCGTTGCCCTGTGGCGGCGGATGGGGCTGCGCTGCTGGCAGGTGAACTATGGCAACTTTTGAGGTGGTGAGATGAGCAGCGTTTACCGCGTCCTGTGCCTCAATCACGACCCGGCGATTGTTATCGATCGCGACTGGGACAACGGGCCTGAGGCAATCGACGCCGCAGCCAATCCGGACCATCACGAGGTGCTCGAATCCCACGCCTTCTGCGATCTGCTTGTGGGCCGCTGGTCCGGCAGCCTGTGTGAAGTCGGCTGCCCGCCGCAGCCCCACGTGGGCGACAAGCACGGCGCGTGCTATCACACCGGGCCGCAGTGGACGAGCGTTGACTGGCTTCGCCTGTTCGAGGCCGCACTCCATGTTCTGCCGAACCCGGAGGTGGAGAAGGCGTTGAAGGTGTTCCGCCGTCCGTACCGATGCTGGTCACCGGAGCGTGTCGAGCGTCTTCGGAGTGTTCTATGAGCGTTCCTATTCAGCCGGCCGGCCCGCTGCTGGCCGAGGTCCTCGCCTGGTGCGCCGAGCATTCGTGGAACGGCGGTGACCTTCCGATCGGCGACCTCACCTTCCAGCAGCACTACGACGGCGAGACCGACACCCGCACGGTCAGCGTTTTCGGCACACCACCGCAGGTGATGGCGGCCAGCGTTGATCTGCTGGAGCAGGCCGACCCGCAGTTCCTGAAGTTCGACCGCGGGCTGCTGGCCATTGATGTGCTGCCTGAGCGGTTGCTGTACGAGCCGCTGTACGTCGGTTGGCGTGCCATGGCAGTGGTGTTCCGCCGGGTGTGTACGCGCTGCCACAACTCGCGGAAGGTGCCGGACTGGTCGCGGGGTCTGGACCCGGTGTACGGGGAGCCAAAGGGCAAGCCGTGCCCGGAGTGCGCTGATTGGGAGCGGGAGTCAACATCGTGAGCGAGAGCACGCCGGTACTCGACGACTTTCCCGAGCCGCTGGCGCTTCTAGAGAGCGCCCGCGCTGGCGATCGCAACCCGCTTGGTGCCGCAGGTGGAGGCCTGTCCGCGGCTGGTGCCAGGGTTCTGTTCGGCGAGCTGCACGCGCTCCACGATGCGGTGGCGTACCTACTGGCGCGGGAAGCCGAGCGGGAACAGTCGTGACCGCCACCGACCGCCTGTTCCCGGATGGCATTGGCGAGGTGCTGCACGCCCTGCTGAACCCTGAACTCCGGTTCGGACCGCCGTATACGCACACCTTCAACCTGCCGCCGACCGAGTACGACGATGATGGCGAGCCGCTGCCGTCGAGAATCGAGCCGAGCATGACCATCGTTCGGCATGTCCAGGCCGAAACCCTCGCACGGGCCTGCGACATTGTTGGCCGGCTCCTGCTGTACGGGGTCGAGCTGCACCCGTTGCTGCTTGACCGCGGTATTGACCGGACTGTAGTGGAGAAGAGGTTGAGATGAGCGAGCGGAACCCGTTCCGCGGTATCACCGCGGCTGAGGCCTCCGCCAACATCGCTGCCGTCGCCAGCGCCTTCCGCTGCCCCACCGGTCACGCCAACCCGGTGCCGGTCGAAGACCTTCTCGACGAGCAGGTGGCCGCGCTGTGCCCGGACTGCGACCAGCAGCTGCCCGTGGGATGGGCGAGGACTTCGTCTGCGCTGCCTCCGTTCGTGCCGGACCCGCGACTCACCATGGGGACCGGCGCGTGACCGACATTCTTGACCTCATCGACTCTGCGGTCCACGACTGGGAGACCAGCGGCGATGCGATGCGGTGGAACCCCAACGCGCCGACGCCCATGAAGGAAACCTTCACCCAGATCCGTTTCGACACGCGGCCAGCAGGCTCCGGTGTCCGGGTTGACACCCAGTGGCACCCGCAGCCCGTGTCACTCCGGATGCTCGGCTTCGCGGCCGAGTTCGAACGGCAGATGGCGGCGCTGAGCCAGGACGAACGCGACGAGTTCGTGGCCTACTGGCAAGCAGGCCCGTGGAACTTCGAGCAAGCGTTTTACGCCTGGAAGATGCGTCGCGTGCTGGAATCGACGTGCATTACGTTGACCGCCAGTTCGGAGCAGTTCGCGGCGGCGATGGGGCGGCTTGGCGAGCCACTGCGGGCGTTTGGCCTGGCGATCGCGGCGCCGCCGAAGCATCCCGACCCGTGCTTTTGCCATCCGGCGTCGTTCCCGGCCGCCCGCGACTACCGGCGCCGCACCAAGCATAGGAACCGGCGGCGCAAGCATTGAGGCTGTCGGACCTGACGCCGGAGTCCCCGTGTCCGCGTATTGCCGCTGGCTACCAGCCGTGTGGCCTGCTGTGGCAGCACCCCGGGTCGTGCGTGTCGTTCGTACCCGGGGACTACCTGCCGCCGTCGATGCTGCATCCGCTCGATTTCAGCACGACGCTGGGCAACCGGTGGCACATGCTGTGCCCGTTGTGCCGGCGTCCGACTACCGGCTGGAACGCGTCCGCGGGCACCATGTTCCGTGGCAACAGCGTTAACTGGGACCGACCGAGCGCGGAGTGGGAGTTCACGTTCGAGCCGTGCGGATGCGTCGGGCGCGTGGTCGTCGAGGGCTGAAGCACTACTGGTCACCGAACGCCGCGTCGAAAAGCACCGCCTGCTCCGGCGCCACCCACACCAGGATCGTGTCGCCGTCGTCCCGGATTGACTCGTCCTCGTCACGGCGGTAGATCCGGCCGATGGCCCGGTTGCAGTCCGACCAGGCGGACACGGCATCACAGATCCCGTAGCCGAAGTCGCCGCACTCGGGGCCCTCATCTGTGAGCAGCCGGTCCTCATGGCACTGGCAGTGGGCGCCGAATACTTGGACTGGCACCAGTCGTACCGGCACCAGGCCGGCTGGTGCGCCGTCAGGATAGAGGCGGCCAAGCTGCTGCGGCAGTGTTTCTCGTAGCGTTTCAGCCATCCGCGCGTTCCCATCGCATCGTCACGCCTTCGGGCAGTCGACCGCACGCAGCCATCCGTGCCGTGAATTCGGCCGCGAACTCCTCGGCCCGCGCCGGGATCTCGGCCTTGAACGCCTCGAACTCCGCGTCGGCCTCGATGCGCGCGGCGCCGTAGCTGCCGGGCTCCGTGGAGAAAACCTCCTCAACGTCTTCCGGAGTGAGCGCGAACGCCTGGATGATCTCGCAGCGGACGAGGTCGTCGAATGCCTCGTCCGCAGTGGTGGGCTGCATGGGTCCAGTGTGGACTAGCGATCTCACCTGGCGTGTGGGTTAACCAGCGCCGCCGGGTCAATTTCCCAGGAGAGCGGCTTGTCAGCGTAGTCGGTGCCGCCCCAACTGGTCCGCACCGATGCCTCGGCCGTGACGGTGACGACGTCCGCGTCCGCGAGACTGAACGGCCGGGTCGGGTAGGAGTCGAACTTGCCGACGGCGGTGATCGTGAACTCCAGGCCGGTGTTGTTGCCGAGGCGGCCGGCGAGCATGTCGGTGATCTGGCGCGGGGTGGCGTCAACGAGCGGGATGTACTCGCCGGTGATGCATTCGG
>Ga0207695_10005621_pt1 | contig 16567 bp, 11 predicted proteins | sample KBSC54metaG_FD_184354 | JGI IMG/M metagenome (GOLD analysis project Ga0207695, IMG submission 184354) | Corn rhizosphere microbial communities from Kellogg Biological Station, Michigan, USA - KBS C5-4 metaG (SPAdes) (version 2) | ecosystem: Host-associated > Plants > Roots > Rhizosphere > Soil... | reverse complement strand
CACGAAGTGTTTTGTTTCGGAATCGGGGCCGTCGTCGCCGGCGCCGGCGGCATACTTGCGCTTTGACGTGCGGTCATCGCCACTGCTGCATCAGCTCGATGCAACCGCCTTGGCTATCGTGTTCAAAAAGATGAACGGATTTTGGTGCGCGAGATCGACCGACGTATAGTGCTCACGGGCTCGTGCGCCAGCGGATTGCCGCGTGCACGTCAGCCGCAATCGGGCGGCGACAACAGCAGGACGAGTGCGCGCTTTGGACGAGCAAACCAAAACAGACATTCTTCGCGCGGGCATCGCCGCGCCCTCGGCCGACAACTCGCAGCCGTGGCGGTTCGCATGGTCCGGAGATGATCTGGATCTCCGCATCGATGCGGAGCGCAGTGGCGACGTGTCGGATACCCGCTATGTCCTCAGCGATCTGGCTGCCGGCGCAAGTCTGGAAAACATGATCGTCCGTGGTCGATCGCTGGGCTACTCGGTGGATCTGCAGATATTCCCGCGGCAGGAAGACGAACTCTGGGTCGCCCGCACCCACTGGCGTCGCGACCCCGAGTGCGATTCATCCGAACCGCTGGCAGCCGCCATTGATGAACGTCACACCGACCGGCGCTTCCCGTGGCGAGGCCCGATCACCATTGACGTGCAGACGCGCCTGAGTGCGGAGGTGGAGCGGCTCCCTGGCCTCGGGCTTTGGTGGCCGCGGACACCGCGCGAGAGAAGCGCCGCATTGAGCGTCATCAGGCAGGCCGAAACACTGCGATTCCGGAGCAGGAAGCTGCACGCAGAATTGTTTTCGAGCATTCGCTTTTCCGCCGGCTGGCGCGGCACCTGCGAAGAAGGACTGGCCCCGGCGACGCTGGCCGTCGAGGCGCCGATGCGCCCGATTTTCCAGGCCATGCGCCGTCCCGGATTGATGACGATGTTCAACCGACTGGGAGCGGCGTCGATGCTCGGCTTGCGCTCGGCCTGGCTTCCGATCCGGCTGTCACCCGGTCTCTGCCTCATCGTCACTCCATCCAAGACGCGATCGGATGTATTGGCGGGTGGCCGCGCCCTGCAGCGGGTCTGGCTCCAGGCCACGCTGGAGGGACTGTCGGTGCAACCTTATGCGGCGGCGGGGGTGCTCGGCTTGGGATTCGTGCCGATCGAGACCGCCTTTGAACAGCCGCTCTCGCGGTTGCGCTCGGCATTGGGCGATCTGTGCGGAACGGGATATGGGCTGGTATTCCTGCGGCTCGGCTATGCGAGGTCCGCGCCACGCGCCCGCAGTGGGCGGCGCGAACTCGCAAGCTTCGGTGCATTCCACTGAGAGCTCCCGCTAGCCAACGGTTGGCGATGATTCAGGCCCTCAAAGACCGAAGATGCGGAAACATGATTTTGTGTCGATATTTCTTACAAAAGCATGATCCTTGTTGTACGACTATGAATTTCTTTAGAAACAGTAATTTAAGAACATTTACCAGACACCGCGATTGTACTCACGTGTCGAATCCTCTTACACAAATGCAGCAAATCACGCGTCTTTTTTTCAACAAATTACATATAAAACAAAAAGTTACATGGATGGCACGCTTGTTGCTCTCACAACCATAGGGAAATGTCACTCACGTGCCAAGACCCTTCCGGTTGTACGAACAATTCTCAGGAGGAGAAAAGCATGTTGACCAAGAAAAGAATCGCCACCGCACTCGGATGCGCAATCGCGCTGGGTATGAGTGGGGCAGCGCTCGCCACTCCCATCAGCGTGGACGGCGTCCAGTGGGACAGCAGCAGCCCGTTCGACTTGACGATTCAGTCGCTCAATCTTCGCGAGACGAGCGTTTCGCAAGTTGGCGACGTACTGAACGGCTACGGCCAGATCGGCTCGATCAATGGCAACAACGGTTTCTGCTCCGGCTGCGAACTCACCTTCACGTTCACCTACACAGTGCACAGCATCGCCGGTAACCAAGTCGTGTTCGACAATGGCAGTTTCCAGTTTTATACGCAAGCTGCCGGAAGCTTCAACTTTGGCGATCCGAACTCCGTCGGAGGCACCCCGTGGGTCACCTTGACCGGCCATACCGCTCCGTTTACTGGCTTTGCAGATCCCAACGGCCAGCTTTACGCCACGGTCACCGGCTCCGTCAGCCAACCCGGCGATCAATCCGGCGGTTTTGGGTTGGTGGATGCGACAAGTGGCCCGGCCGCGCAATTTCTGGACAGCAATCACTGGACCGACGGTATCGGCGGGTTTGCGGATTTCAAGCTTTCTTCGTCGTTCTCGTTCTTCCCGGCCAGCACTTGTGAGTCCGTCACGACCAACTTGGACGATATTTGCGCCTATCCGATCCAGGGCAACGGTTCGTTGACCGGCAGGTCCGTGGCGGTGCCCGAGCCAGGCGAAGTCGGCCTGTTGGGTCTTGGCGTCGGCCTCCTTGGCTTCTTCATGTGGCGCCGCCGCAAAGAGTCCAACGGGCGCGAGTAGAACCCCGGCCCCAGTGCACGCGTTTTGACGATCCAAGGCGCCGCTTTCCGAAGCGGCGCCATTTTTTCGCCCGATGTTCCTGTCGATCGGCCGCAGATCGGACTAGCGAGATTGGCCCCACGACCTTTGGATCGGCGGCCCCTGTAAAAGATGGCTTGGCCAGCCGTGGCTCGCGTGGAACAGACGCAGAAAATGGCCCGTCAGGGCGTGACGCATCGTTCCCGATGCAACCGCAACTTTGTGCCGCTTGTCGTTTGGACTGCCGGGATTTTCGGACGCCCTGTAGCCAATCACGGCCCTGCGGCCCAATCGCAGGTTGTGTGTGGTCGCGGGCTGGTGCTACGGTGCCAGCATGACGAAGCTTTTTGCAGATTGCAGAGCGCAGGTGTCCCATGACGTCTGACGAACAGGTCAGGGCCGAGCCCTTCGACTACGCCACCGCATTCAGCCGCACGATCGGATGGATGACCGCCGCCGAGCAGCCGAAGCTTCGTTCCAAGCGCGTGGCGATCGCCGGGCTCGGCGGAGTCGGCGGCGCCCATCTGCTGACGCTGACCCGGCTCGGCATCGAGTCATTCAACTTGGCGGATCTCGACCATTTCGGTATCGAGAATCTCAACCGGCAGGCCGGAGCGTTCCAGTCGACCATGGGTCAACCCAAGGTCGACGTAGTGTCGCGCATGGCGCGCGACATCAATCCGGATCTGGACATCAACAAATTCCCCGGCGGCGTCACCTTCGAAAACATGGAACAGTTTCTGACCGGGGTGGACCTGTACGTCGACGGGTTGGACTTCTTCGTGCTGGACATCCGCGCCAAGCTGTTCGCGCTGTGCGCCGAACGCGGCATTCCGGCAATCACCGCCGCGCCGCTGGGCATGGGCGCCGCGGTACTGGCGTTCCTGCCGGGACGCATGACCTTCGAGGAATATTTCCGGCTGGAGGGCCAATCGACGAACGAACAGTTGTTGCGCTTCATGGTGGGACTGGCGCCCGCCGTACTTCACCAGACCTATCTGGTGGATCCATCCGCAGTGGACCTGGTCAATCATCGGGGACCGTCGACCCCCATGGCGTGTGAAATCTGCGCCGGAATCGCCGGGACCCAGGCGTTGAAGATCCTGCTCGGCAGGGGCAAGGTGTACGCAGCACCCCACGGGCTCCACTTCGACGCCTACCGCAACAAGCTCGTCCACACGTGGCGCCCGGGGGGCAACAACAACCCGCTGCAACGGTTGCTCCTGTCCGTGGCACGACGCCGCTTCATGCGTCGCTAAACACCGCGCCGTACACATCGCGAGCACCAAGAAAAATCGACGGAAGAATCTTCAGCCGATCCTCTGATCAATCCGATCACTCGTCATCCCGGCGAAAGCCGGGACCCAGTGACTTTCACAACGCATTAAAATGCAAAGTCGCTGGGTCCCGGACATCGCTTCGCGACTGCGTTTGCAGGATTGCAAACGCGAACGCCGAAGGCGGCGCGTAGCGCGAGCGCCACGGATGGCGCGAGTAATTCCGGGATGACGATCAAAATCAGTGCTTCCCCAGGGACGAAGGTCCGTTGGACCGCGTTGCTCAGCCGGACTCGTGCGATCGATCCGAAAAAGCCAATAGTGGAGCACGCACGCATCGAGCCTCGAAAATCCAGCCCGCCACAGCAAGGCAGCCGCTCGCGCGGCCGCCCATGCTTCAGCTCGACTGCGCGATTTGCGCGAGGCGGCGCAGCGCGACCGAGGCGATCGGATAGTCGACGTCCACGCCACGGATTTCGTCCAGCATGCCGCGTGTGAACTGCAGTTGCGGATCGTCCCGTTGCAGCCATGCGGACACCGCGCCATCGGCGCCCTGTTTGCCCTGTTCCGATGCCAGGATCTGACTGACCATCGCGCGTTGCTGCACCGCGAGTTCGTCCCGCAATGCCCCACGCGCCTGCGCATGCCAACGGCTTTCCACCGGCAGCTTTTCGATCTGCGTGCGCAGCCACTCGATGTCCAGCGCCTCGCCGAGGTCGAAGAACACGCGCGCGACATGCTCCACCGGCCAGCCCGATTCCTGCGAGGTTTCGATGATGTCCATCGCCACTTCCAGTGACGGGAGCGTCGCAAGCTTTTTCGCGAGTTCTTCCGGGAAGCCCATGCCCTGCCACTTCTCGAGGTCGACGCCCATCGACGCGCGACCGGTTTGCGTCAGCAGCTCATGCAAACCGGCGCGCAACTTGTCCATACCCGGCTGGTAACGCTGCACGAGATCGGAAATGCCGACGGTACCCGGCCGGTTGAGCAGCCAGCGCGACACGTGGCGCAACAGCGACCACAGCTTCATCAGCGCATCGATCTGTGCGGCCTCACCGACCTTGCCGTCCAGGGCGTCGATGCCGGACCACAGATCGCGCGCGTGCAGGATCTGGCGCGCGGCATTGTAGGCCTTGACCACCGCGGCGGCGGTTTGCCCGGTGTCTTCCTGCGTGCGCAGCACGAAGGTCGCGCCCATGCGGTTGACGATGGAGTTGGTGACTGCGGTGGCGATGATTTCGCGCTTCAGGCGATGGCGCTGCATATGCGCGGCGTACTTCTCGTGCAGCGGCTCGGGGAAGTAGCGCACCAGTTCGTGCGACAGGAATGGGTCTTCCGGCACGTCGGATTCCAGCAACTGCTGATACAGCACGATCTTGGAATACGACAACAACACCGCCAGTTCCGGACGCGTCAGGCCCTGATGATGCGTACGGCGTTCGGCCAGTTCGGCGTCGGAAGGCAGCGACTCGATCTGGCGATCGAGCTGCCCGCGCGATTCCAGGGTGCGGATGAAGTGCGCCTTGGACCCGATGCGGCTGACCGACATGCGCTCCATCAGGCTGATCGCGACATTCTGGCGGTAGTTGTCCCACAGCACCAGCTTGCCGACCTCGTCAGTCATCGAGTGCAGCAGCGTGTTGCGCGCTTCCACGTTCATCTCGTTGCGCTGCACAGCATCGTTCAGCAGGATCTTGATGTTGACCTCGTGGTCGGAGGTGTCCACGCCCGCCGAGTTGTCGATGAAGTCGGTGTTCAGCAGCACGCCCTTCTGCGCGGCCTCGATGCGACCCTTCTGGGTAAAACCGAGATTGCCGCCCTCGCCCACGATCTTGCAGAGCAGATCGCCGCCATTGATGCGCAGCGCGTTGTTGGCGCGATCGCCCACGTCGGCGTTCGATTCCGAGGCGGCCTTGACGTACGTGCCGATGCCGCCGTTCCACAAAAGGTCGACCGGCGCCTTCAGGATCGCGCTGATCAGTTCGATCGGGGACAGCGACTCCACGTCCTCGCCGATGCCGAGCGCGGCGCGCATTTCTTGCGTGATCGGGATGGCCTTCACGTTGCGCGCGAACACGCCGCCGCCCTTCGAGATCTTCGACTTGTCGTAGTCGTCCCACGAAGAGCGTGGCAGCTTGAACATGCGCTCGCGTTCCGGGAACGAGCTGGTCGAATCCGGATTCGGATCGACGAAGATGTGGCGATGGTCGAAGGCGGCGACCAGCCGGATGTGCTTCGACAACAGCATGCCGTTGCCGAACACGTCGCCCGACATGTCGCCGATGCCCACGCAAGTGAAGTCTTCGCTCTGGCAATCATGGCCCAGCGCGCGGAAATGCCGCTTCACCGATTCCCATCCGCCCTTGGCGGTGATGCCCATGCCCTTGTGGTCGTAGCCCGCCGAGCCGCCCGACGCGAACGCATCACCCAGCCAGTAACCGTGCGCGATGGAAATGCCGTTGGCGATGTCGGAGAACTTGGCCGTGCCCTTGTCGGCCGCCACTACCAAGTACGGATCGTCGGCGTCGTGGCGGACCACGTCGGCCGGATGCAGGATCTTGTTGCCGGCCGTGTCGATGTTGTCGGTGATGTCGAGCAGGCCGTTGATGAACATCTTGTAGCAGGCAATGCCCTCTTCCAGTTGTGCGTCGCGTTCGGCCGGCGAACGCTTCACGAAGAAGCCACCCTTGGAACCGACCGGCACGATCACGGTGTTCTTCACCATCTGCGCCTTCACGAGGCCCAGCACTTCGGTGCGGAAATCCTCGCGGCGGTCGGACCAGCGGATGCCACCGCGGGCGACCGGCCCGAAGCGCAGGTGCACGCCTTCCACGCGCGGCGCGTACACCCAGATCTCGCGGTACGGCACCGGCTTCGGAACGTCGGGCACCTGATGCGAATCGAACTTGTAGCTGATGTATTCGGCGGGCTTGCCGTCGTGCAACTGGAAGTAGTTGGTGCGCAGCGTCGCGCGGATCAGCCCCATGAAGCCGCGCAAGATGCGATCATCATCGAGACTCGACACGTTGGTCAGCAGCGCCTTGATTGCGTTGATCAGGCCTTCCACCTGCGCATCGCGCGGCTGATCGAGCAACGCCGCAACGTGCGACACGAAATCGGGATTCCCCTCGATCACGGCCTTGGGCGTCAGCGCGACCACTTCGCGTTCCAGCGCTTTACGCGCGCGCTGGCGACCGGCGTCATCACCCGCTTCGCGACTGGGATCGAACTTGGCTTCGAACAGCTCGACCAGCAATCCTGCAATCATCGGATAGCGATTGAGCGTTTCCTCCATGTACGCTTGGGAGAATGGCGTGCCGACCTGCTGCTGGTACTTGCAGTAGCCGCGCAGCATCGCGATCTGGCGCCAGCTCAACCCGGCGCGCAGCACCAGCGCGTTGAAATGGTCGTTTTCCGCACGGCCATGCCACGCGGCATGGAACAAATCCTCGAAACGCGCGTGCAGGTCTTCCAGCTTGAACTGCAACGGCGACGCCGGGCGCACAACGAAATCCTGCACGCAGGCCTTGCCGTTGCGCACGTCCAGCGCGTGCACCTGTTCTGTGTCCACTTTCATGCCGGCGTTTTCCAGCAGCGGCAGCGCATCCGAAAGCGGAATGTCGTTGCCAGCGCGGAATACCTTGAAGTGCAGCTCACCCGGCTTGCGATACGAATCGTGCAACGCGAGACGCATGTCTTCGCCCGCGCCCGCCATCGCGGTCAGAATGCCCACGTCTTCGGCGGCGCGCGCCGGCGTGGTGTCCTCGATGTAGCCGGCGGTGAACGCGCGGCCCCAGCGATTGGCCAGTTGCGCGCCACGTTCCTCGCCCAGGCCACCGACCAGCGCATCACGCAATTCGTCGTGCCAGCTGCGCACGATCGGCGCGAGTTTGGCCTCCAGCCGGGCCAGATCGACGTCCACGTGTTCGCCCGCGCGCGGACGCACCACCACGTGCATACGGGCCATCGGCGAGTCGCCGATCTGGACCGTCGCGTCCACGTGCGCACCGTGCAACTCGTCGAGCAGCATGTCCTTCACGCGGTCGCCCACCGCGGCGCTGTAATGATCGCGCGGGATGAACACGAGGCACGAGAAGAAGCGGCCGTACGCATCGCGACGCACGAACAGCCGCGCATGCCGGCGTTCGTTCAAGTCGAAGATGCCGGTGGCGAGTGCGAACAACTCGTCGGCCGAAGCCTGCAGCAATTCATCACGCGGCAGCATTTCCAGGATCGAACGGAACGCCTTGCCGGAATGCGATTGCGGGCGCAGGCCGGAACGCTTTTCGACCGAGTCGAATTTCTGGCGCACCAGCGGGACGTCCTGCGGACGGCGCATGTACGAGGTGGAGGTATACAGGCCGAGGAAGCGCGACTCGCCGGTCGGCTTGCCCTTTTCGTCGAAGCGCAGCACGCCGATGTAATCCATGTAGCCCGGCCGGTGCACCCGCGAACGCGCGTTGGTCTTGGTCAGGATGATCGCGTCCATCGAGCCCGACTGCGGCAGGCGGCTCGCGACCAGGCTCTTGACCGAACGTGGCGCGGTAGCGAGGCCAGGATCACGCAGGATGCCGAGCCCCGAACCTTTGCGCGCCTTCAGCAGTTCGTCGCCGTCATCGGCCAGCACGTCGTATTCGCGGTAGCCGAGGAAGGTGAAGTGGTTGTCCGCGGCCCAGCGCAGGAACGCCTGACCCTCGGCAATTTCGTCCGCGCCGAGGATGGTGTTGTCCTTGCCGAGGTTGTCGGCGATCGCGAGCATCTTGTCGTGCATCGCCTGCCAGTCAGTGACAGCGGCGCGCACGTCGCCCAGCGCCACCTGTGCCACTTCCTGCAACTGATGCAGGGTGGCGTCGTCCACGCGATCGATCTCGGCATACATCACCGACTCCATCGCAATCCCGTCGTCCGGGTTGCCGATGGTGGCGAGGTTGCCCTTCGCATCCCGCGCGACATCGAGGATCGGGTGCACCAGACGATGCAGGCGCAGGCCGGCGCCCGCGATCACCATTTCCAGCGAATCGACAAGGAACGGGGCGTCGTCGGCGACCACCTCGACCACCGAATGCGGACACGACCAGCCGTTGTGCTCGCGGTCGGGATTGAATGCCCGCACACTCGCCTGTCCTGCTGGCCGACGGCGAAACCAGTCGAACAGCTCCGCGATCAACGCAGACCACGTGTCGCTGCCGCGCCGCGCCAATTCCTCAGCGCCGATTTCGCTGCAGACCTGTTTCGCGAAAGCCTCGGCCAAGTTGGCATCGGCGCTGCCGCATTTGACCCGGACATCCGCCGCGATCGCAGCGATCTCAGCCCCGCTGGCGGGGGCACGCAATGCATTCATGTCGTTTCTGTTCGAGCCCGGAAAAGGAACGAATAGGATAGCGCCGCGCGCCCATCGTGTTCCACTTTCGACACCGCACTGCGCCGCGTGCGACCCCATCCACACAATCCGGGGCACGGGCCACGCAAGGGGGCGTCACGCCGTGGGCGCGCAAACCGTCGCGTCGCCGCGCAGGCACCGAGCATTGGGAGAAGCCCGAACCGCGCAGGGGGACTCGATCGGCCACCGGATCCGTCGGTACACCGGTCTGCGCCGCCGCGCGGAACGCCGCAAGGGCGGCCTGTCGGTGCTGATGTTCGATCTCGATCATTTCAAACGCCACAACGATACCCAGGGACACGATGCCGGCGACGCGCTGCTGGGCGCATTCGGCGCGTTGCTCGCGCAGTCGAGTCGCGGCGAAGACATGCCCTGCCGTTTCAGTGGCGAGGAATTCACGCTGGTGCTCACCGACACCTGATCATGCGCAGGCGCGGGTGCGCGCGGAGGCGATCCGCAAGGCCACCTCGGAATTGGTGGTGCACTATCGCGCGGGCACATTGCCGCCGGCGACGGTGTCGATCGGCGTTTCGAGTTATCCCGAACACGGTGGTACGCCCGAGGTATTGTTGCGTATGGCCGATCAGGCGCTGTATCGCGCCAAACAACTGGGGCGTAACAAGGTGACCTCCGCCAGCGATCTGATTCAGCCGTCACAAAGCCCGCGCGCCACGTCGACGGCATGACGCTTGGCCTAGGGAACTGCGCAGGAAATCCCGTCATACTTGGCGTTTGATCCCCGCAGTGCTTGAGAAGCCCCGATGATGAATCTGCCGTGGCGTGGCGCAGGTGCATTGCTGCTGGCGCTGGCCCTCGGCGCGTGCAGCCACCCTGCTCCGCCGCCACCGCCGCCGCCTGAAGTGGGCGTGCTGACGGCGCGGCCTGCCGATGTGCCGGTGGTGCGCAACTACCCCGGTCGCCTCGCCGCCACGCTCACCGCACAGGTACGCGCCCGCGTGACCGGCGTGGTCCTGCAGCGCGTGTACAAGGAAGGCACCGACGTCAAGGCCGGCGACGTCTTGTTCAAGATCGACCCGGCGCCGCTGGAAGCCAGCCTGCGCCAGGCACAGGGCCAGCTCGCGCAGGCCGAAGCCACCGCACGCAATGCCTCCGTCAAGGCCTCGCGCAGCAAGGCGCTGGGCGCCAAGGGCCTGCTGGCGAAACAGGATGTCGACGACACCGTCGCCGCCGCAGCGGAAGCCGATGCCGCGGTGAAGGCCGCGCGCGCGACTGTGCAGAACGCGAAGATCAATCTCGGCTATGCCACCGTCACCGCGCCGATCAGCGGCCGCGCCGGCCGCGCCAACGTCACCCAAGGTGCGCTGGTGTCCCCGACCGACACCAACCCCCTGACCACGGTGCAGGTGATCGATCCGATCTACGCCAATTTCAGCGAACCGATGGCGGAAGTGGAACGCCTGCGCCGCGCGGAGAAAGCCGGCGAGTTGAAGCTGGTCGCGGCGGACAAGGCCGAGGTGCAGATCGTGCTGCCCGACGGCAGCACGTATTCGCATAATGGCTCGCTCGACTTTGCCGACCTCGCCGTGGATCCGCAGACCGGCGCGGTCGATTTGCGCGCACTGGTTCCGAATCCCGACCATGCGCTGCTGCCCGGCATGTTCGTGAAGATCCGCCTGACGCTCGGTACGCTGCACGGCGCGTTCCTGCTGCCGCAGAGCGCGATCCAGCGCGACAACGATGGCGCCTATGTGTACGTGGTCGGCAGCGACGACAAGGTGGTCGAAAAGCGCGTTGACCTGGGCGACCAGCGCGGCGCTGACTGGGTCGTGCTGTCCGGCGTCGAAGCGGGCGCGCGCGTGGTGGTGTCCGGCATCCAGAAGGCGAACGCGGGCGAGAAGGTGAAGGCGGTCCCGTACCATCCATCTGCCAGCGCGGCACCAGCTGCCGCTGCTGCGGATTGATCGTTCGCCATGCCGCAATTCTTCATCGATCGTCCGGTTTTCGCGTGGGTACTCGCGATCCTGATCACGCTGGGCGGCACCATCGCGATCCTGAACCTGCCGATCGAGGCCTATCCCACCATCGCGCCACCGAGCGTGCAGATCCGCGCCAACTATCCGGGCGCGAATGCGCAGGTGGTGCAAAGCACGGTCACGCAGGTGATCGAGCAGAATCTTTCGGGCATCGACCATCTTCTGTATTTCAGTTCGTCGTCCGATTCCACGGGCTCGTCCAACATCAGCCTGTATTTCGATCCCGGCACCAATCTCGACACCGCGGCGGTACAAACGCAGAACGCGGTGAACGCCGCGGAGCCGCGGTTGCCGTCGGCCGTCAACAACCTCGGCGTCACGGTGCGCAAATCCAATTCCGGATTCCTGATGGGCATCTCGCTCCAGGACAAGACCGGGCACCTCGATCCTGCTGCGCTCAACAACGTGATCGCCGCGCAACTGATCGATCCGATCTCGCGCGTGGACGGCGTCGGCAGCGTCAACCAGTTCGGTGCGCCGTACGCGATGCGCATCTGGTTGAACCCGTTGAAGCTGCAGGGCTACGGCCTCACCGCCACCGACGTGCTGGGCGCGGTGCGCGCGCAGAACGTGATGTTCGCGGCAGGCTCCGTGGGCGCCGAGCCCGCCGCGAACGGCCAGGGCATCACCGCCAACGTATCGGCCGAATCGAGCTTCACGACGCCTGAGCAGTTCCGCGACATCATCCTGCGCACCGAATCCGACGGCACCACGGTGACCTTGGGCGACGTCGCGCGCGTCGAGCTGGGCTCGGACAACTACGGCAACTTTTCGCGGTTGAACGGCCAGCCGGTGGCCTCGTTCGGTATCTCGCTGCTGCCGGGCGCCAACGCGCTGTCGGTCGCCAAGGCGGTGCAGGCCAAGATGCAGGAACTGGCCAACAACCTGCCGCCCGGCGTCACCTGGAGCATTCCGTTCGAAAGCTACACCTTCGTCAAGGTTTCGATCAACGAAGTGGTGAAGACGCTTGGCGAAGCGATCGTGTTGGTGTTCTTCGTGATGCTGTTGTTCCTGCAGAACCTGCGCGCCACGTTGATCCCGACGCTGGTGGTGCCGGTCGCGCTGACCGGCGCGTTCCTCGGCTTGTACCTGTTCGGATTCTCGATCAATGTGCTGAGCCTGTTCGGGCTGGTATTGGCGATCGGCATCGTGGTGGACGATGCGATCGTGGTGGTCGAAAACGTCGAGCGCATCATGCGCGAGGAAGGCCTTTCGCCCAAGGAAGCGACCCGCAAAGGCATGACCCAGATCACCGGCGCGATCATCGCGGTGACCACGGTGCTGGCCTCGGTGTTCGTGCCGGCCGCACTGATGCCGGGCAGCGTGGGTGCGATCTATCGCCAGTTCTCGGTGACCATCGCGGTGTCGATGCTGCTGTCGGCGCTGATGGCGCTGACCTTCACGCCCGCGCTGTGTGCGAGCCTGCTGCGCCCCGAGCATGAGCACGCCAACCGTTTCCTGCGCGCGTTCAACAACGGTTATGAAAACATGGCGCGCCACTATCTTTCGCGGCTCGGCAAGGCGGTGCGCCACACGCCGCGCTGGATGCTGGGCTACGCGCTCGCGATCGTGGTCGCAATCGTGCTGCTGTGGCAACTGCCCTCCAGCTTCGTGCCGCAGGAAGATCAGGGCGAAGTGGTCGCGACCATCCAGTTGCCGCCGGGCGCGAGCGTCGAACGCACCCGCGCGGTGATGAAGGAAATCGAAGGCATCGTCGAAAAAGATCCCGCAGTCTCCAACATCTTCACCATCGGCGGTTTCAGTTTCATCGGACGCGGCGAGAGCGTCGGCATGGCCTTCATCCACTTGAAGGACTGGAGCGACCGCTCGCGCACTGCCGACCAGATCATCAACGACTTCAATGCGAAGTTCGCGAACATCCGCAACGCCCAGGTATTCGCGATGAACCAGGCGGTGATCCGCGGGCTGGGCCGCTTCGCGGGTTTCGACTTCGAACTGGAGGACCGCGGCGGGCTCGGCCATCAGGCGCTGATCGACGCCAAGGACAAGCTGCTCGCCGCGGCCGCCAAGGACAAGCGCCTTGCCAACGTGCACGTCAATGGCATGGAGGATTCGCCCACCGTGGACATGCACGTCGATCGCGTGCAGGCGCAGTCGATGGGCCTGTCCGTCACCGACGTGTACAACGCGATCCAGTTGATGCTGTCGCAGGTGTACGCCAACGATTTCTACTACCAGGGCCGCGTGCTGCGTGTGGAAATGCAGGCCGACGCGCCGTTCCGGATGAGTCCTTCCGACATCGGCAGCTTCTACACGCGTTCGTCAAACGGCACGATGGTGCCGCTGTCCAGCGTGGTCAACACGAGTTGGTCGCTGGCCGCGCCGGAACTCGACCGCTACAACGGCGTCGGTTCCATCGGCATTACCGGCACCGCCGCGCCGGGCCACAGTTCGGGCGACGCGATCGCCGCGATGCAGGATCTGGTCGCCAAATACCTGCCCGCCAGCTTCGGTTACGAATGGACCGGGCAATCGTTGCAGGAAATCCTGTCGGGCGCACAGGCGCCGATGCTGTTCGGGCTGTCGATCTTCGTGGTGTTCCTGTGCCTGTGCGCGCTCTACGAAAGCTGGTCGATCCCCGTGGCGGTGATGCTGGTGATCCCGCTGGGCGTACTGGGCTCGGTGGCACTGACCAGCATCCGCGGACTCGAGGACGACGTCTACTTCAAGATCGGCCTGATCGCGATCATCGGCCTTTCGGTGAAGAACGCGATCCTGATCGTGCAGTTCGCCGTGGACCTGCAAAAACAGGGCAAGGGATTGATCGCGGCGACGCTGGAAGCCTGCCGCATCCGCCTGCGCCCCATCCTGATGACTTCGATCGCCTTCATCCTGGGCGTACTGCCGCTGGCAATCTCGACCGGCGCCGGCGCCAACAGCCGACACGCGATCGGTACCGGCGTGGTCGGCGGCATGATCGGTGCCACCGTGCTTGGCATCATGCTGGTGCCGGTGTTCTACGTAGTCGTGCGCAGGCTGCTGGGCGACAAGTCGGATGGCACCGAAACGGCAGCAAGTTCCGATGGCGAGGAAATCCGTCCGTTCGATTGATGTCCATCGGCCGTTGTGATTGCACGGCAATGCAGGTCGGGCTGAGCGGGCTTCATTGCGGCAGGTTGGGCTGAGCGGGCTTCATCCGCGAAGCCCAACGCAAACGCATGACGATGTTGGGCTTCGCAAGCTCAGCCCAACCTACGATGCTCTGCGGCGAACGAGTCCGCTGTTCGATCGATCGGCCGTCAACGCTTGCGGGCAGCCGCCGCGACATCATCCAGCGCATCGAATTCTTCGTCGGACAATTCGAGGTCCGCCGCGGCAACGTTTTCTTCGAGGTGCGCGCGCTTGGACGTACCCGGAATCGGCAGCATCACCGGGCTGCGTTGCAGCAGCCATGCGATCGCGATTTGCGTCGGGCTGGCCTGATGGCGCCGCGCGATTTCGGCCAGCGGCGAGTCCTGTTTGGCAAGCGTGCCACCCGACAACGGATACCACGGGATGAATCCGATGCCACGCGATTCGCAATGATCGAGCACGTCTTCGTACACGCGATACGTCGCACTGTACCGGTTCTGCACGGTCGCAACCGGAAACACCTTTTCGGCTGCCTGGATTTCCTCGACGGTCACTTCGCTCAAGCCTGCATAACGGATCAACCCTTCGTCCAGCATCGACTTGATCGCGCCGAATTGTTCGTCGCGCGGGACCTTCGGATCGATCCGGTGCAACTGCCATAGCGCGATCTGCTCAACGCCCAGCCAGCGCAAACTCATGTGCACCTGCTGGATCAGGTATTCCGGACGGCCGACCGGGATCCACTCGTTCGGGCCGGGCCGCACCTGCCCACCCTTGGTTGCGATCACCATGCCGTCGGGATACGGATGCAGCGCTTCGCGCAGCATCGGTTCGGATACCGCGGGGCCGTAGGAATCGGCGGTGTCGATGAAGTTGACGCCGAGTTCCGGAACGCGCCGCAAGGTCGCCAGGCACGCCGCGCGATCCTCGGGTTCGCCCCACACGCCCGCGCCCGTTACGCGCATCGCGCCAAAACCCAGCCGATGAATCGGCGTCTCACCACCCAGCAAAAACGTGCCGGCACGACCGGCATCGGGAGGAGTCATCGCATGCACCTCGCGCAAGTCCAATCCGTTCCACCATACGCGCACGCAGCGGCTTTTTCATGTCGCGGGTCAAGCGCGCAAACAAAAGCCGCGCGGATCGCTCCGCGCGGCTTTGCTTGAACGACAAGCCCGAAGGGCTTACTTGACGCGCGAAGCGCCCGGCTTGCTGTTGGCGGCCAGGTCTTCCTTGATGCGCGCGGCCTTGCCTTCCAGCCCGCGCAGGAAGTACAGCTTGGCGCCACGCACCTTGCCCTTGCGCTTGACTTCGACCGAATCGATCGCCGGGCTGTATGCCTGGAACACGCGTTCCACGCCGGTGCCGTGCGACATCTTGCGCACGGTGAAGGCGGAATGCAGGCCGCGGTTGCGGCGCGCGATGACCACGCCCTCGAACGCCTGCACGCGTTCGCGGTTGCCTTCCTTCACCTTGACGTTGACGACCACGGTGTCGCCCGCGGCGAATGGCGGCAGTTCGCGGCCCATTTGCGCGGTTTCGAATTGTTCAATGATCTTGTTCATGGGTGTGACCCTTGTGTTCCCGTTTGAATTCTTCCAGCAAGCGTTGGTCGTCTTGGTCCAACGTCATGTTTTCCAGCAGATCCGGCCGACGCAACCAGGTGCGGCCCAGCGACTGCATCCGGCGCCAGCGGCTGATCGCCGCATGGTCGCCCGACAACAACACCGCCGGCACCTCGCCAAATTCATGGCTGACCGGCCGCGTGTAGTGCGGGCAATCCAGCAGGCCGTCCGAAAACGAATCCTGCAGCGCGGATTGCGCATCGCCCAACGCGCCTTCCTGCAACCTGCCGACCGCATCGATCAGCACCGCCGCGGCCAGTTCACCGCCCGACAGCACGTAATCGCCGATCGACAGTTCCTCGTCGACCTCGTGTTCCAGCAGGCGCTCATCGATGCCTTCGTAGCGCCCGCACAACAAAATCACTCGCGGCAATCCTGCCAATGTCCGCACTTTTTCCTGCGTGAGCCGCTTGCCCTGCGGACTCAGATAAATCACCGGCACCGAACCCGTTGTCGCTTGCCGCGCCGCTGCCAGCGTTTTCCGCAACGGCTCGATCAGCATCACCATGCCGGGACCGCCGCCGCACACGCTGTCATCGACCCGGCGGTAACCGCCTTCGGCGTAGTCGCGTGGATTCCACGCTTTCACCTCCAGCAATCCGCGTTCGACCGCCCGGCCGATCACCCCGAAGCCGCTGCACTGCTGCACGAATTCGGGGAACAGTGTGACGACGTCAAAGCGCATCGGTCGTCCCGGTCAATCGTCCCTGGGT
>Ga0207695_10005618_pt1 | contig 16572 bp, 14 predicted proteins | sample KBSC54metaG_FD_184354 | JGI IMG/M metagenome (GOLD analysis project Ga0207695, IMG submission 184354) | Corn rhizosphere microbial communities from Kellogg Biological Station, Michigan, USA - KBS C5-4 metaG (SPAdes) (version 2) | ecosystem: Host-associated > Plants > Roots > Rhizosphere > Soil... | reverse complement strand
AAGAGCATTGCTTCGGCCCGCAACATGGCAGTCGGGCTCAGGCACGAAATTAACAATAATGATATTCGGCTTAGGAAAGAGTCGATCACATTGGCCGATCTATCAAGGCACTACCAGCAGCGAGAACTTGCCGACCGTAACTCACGGATTGCATATTCGACGAAGAGGGCCTACGCAGGTTACCTGGAGAAATGGATTGAACCGCGATGGGGACGATACGCATTGTCGGATATCCGAGCCACAGAAGTGGAACTGTGGCTGAGTCACCTCGACCGCGCGCCAGGAACGCGTAGCAAAATACGGAACACAATGAGTCTGTTGTTCAATCATGGGCGACGGCACGACCTCTGCGAGCGCAATCCTATTCAGTGGGTCCGGCAGAGCGCCAAACGCCGTAACGCCCCAGATGTCCTGACTACGACTGAAGTCCAGTTGCTGCTTGGAAGTCTACACTTGCGAGAAAGGACACTGGTTCTGCTGGCTGTAACCACGGGCCTGCGGAGGAGTGAACTATTCGCATTGCAGTGGAAAGATGTAGATTTCGAAGCCAAGCAGATCCGCGTTAGCCGTTCAATCGTGCAGAACGTGATCGGTATCTGCAAAACCGAAAGTTCCCAGAAACCTGTCCCTGCTCACGATCATCTGGTGGAGGCGCTGCAGCAGTGGCGCGGTCAGACGAAGTACAAATCGCCGCAGGATTGGTTATTCGCGAGTCCGGTACATCAAGGCCGCTGGCCCTATCTCGCACAACAGATCATGCGCCACCACATCCTTCCGGCTGCGCGAAAGCTGAGCATCAACAAGACAATCGGCTGGCATACTTTCCGCCATACGTATTCCACACTGCTTCGATCTACCGGAGCTGAACTGAAAATCATGCAGGAACTGCTTAGACATTCGACGATTCGAGTGACCCTCGATACGTACACGCAGGCGGTCACGACTGAGAAACGGAATGCGCAGGATGCGGTGGTTGCGCTTTTGTTCCCTCAAAAAATGCACGAACAGTCAGATGCGGCTTGAAGCAAGCCCGAAAGCTGTGCCTATTTTGTGCCTTTTTGTGCCCACGCAAAATCAGGCGATTGTGCGTAAGCCACTGATTCTGAATGGCGGGGACGACGGGACTCGAACCCGCGGCCTCTGCCGTGACAGAACTACGCGATACGGATGGCTCCCTGAAGCATGTTTAGAGCAGTGAGAAACAATTACTGGACCATAATTGGACCATGATTTCTAACGTGGGTTCGCCGATCGACTGTCATTTCTCGGCAGCTCGTTCATTATCTCTGATTTGTGTTACCGCCGTGAAAGTGTGGCGAGGTACTGTAATCGATTGGATGAGGCGGGCATGGATAGCGCCTTACCGCCCCGAAAGGAACCTTCCGGACGCCTACTTGGACGCGCCGTGGACGCGCGACCTGCTGGGAGATCACGTTGACGAACGTATCACCCAAAGAGCAACGCGCGACCGAATGCACCGCGAGAATTAATCGGCATTAGACCGCCTTTGTAGCATGCACGATCTATTTCCGCAGCGCTTGGGTTCTGGAATTGAGAGATTGCGAATGCTGTTCCCGGAATGACTGAGCGCTGATGCCGTCGAACCAACGTCTGCACGCGCGATGGAACGCCGTGGGTTCTGAATACCCTAGAAGATACGTCACCTCTGAAATTGAAAGCGTTGTGTTAGTGAGGTATGCTTCGGCGGCTGACTTTCGCGCTTGGTCGCCTAGCGATTCGAAGGACGTTCCGGCGTCCGCGAGACGCCTCTGAAGAGTGCGCGGTGTCATCGCAAGTCTCCGAGCCACGGTATCCAGGCGCAAGTCACCCACGGTAGTTTGCGTCGTCAGAAAGCCGAGAACCTCTTCTCTTATATCCCCGTTCTTCGGTTGACGAGCGATGATTTCGGCGGCTTGGCTTTCCAGCCAGCGTCCTAGCCTGACATCCTGTCGACGAAGAGGTACGCGCAGGTCGGACTTCGACAGTTCCCACCCGTTCCATGAAGCACGCGATCGGATAGGGCAACGAAACACGCGTTTGTACTCCTGAATGTCTTGCAGTTCATGGGAGAACGCCGCGCAAGTCGGCTTCATTACGCCATCACTCTCACGTACGAACCGGATCAAACTCATCGCCACGGTGAGCTCGGTTTCGAATGGGCCAGGTGTACGTTCCACCACAACGCGAGCAGAGTCTCGACGGTTTTGAACACCGACGCTGATAGCAGGATTTACTATGCGCAGATATCTCGATAGGCGCTCCAGGCCCTGTTCCACCGAAGCAGAGCTCCCGATGAGGTAATCGAGAAGAGGGTTGGCGCCTATGGGAGTGTGTATCGCTAGCTGAAGTGCCAGGTTTGGCAGTCGCTCTTCTTCATTGGCACGGGCCAAGAGCATGGAACAAGCGCGAGGCGATATATACGTATTTGGGTTGTTAAGGTCTTCTCGCTGCAAGCCCAAACTTTCGAAGAGCCCATCGAGATCGTAGCCAAGTTGCTGAAGCGTCTGGAGTATGCCCCGCAGCTCTCCGGTTTCAGCAGGATCGCCGCCTGTGGCGATAGCCTTCACCTTCTTGTCGCTTCGAGTCACCCAATTGTCGCGTGGCGTCATGTTCAAGGACCATAGTATCAAGCATGATTGAAATGCGATCATCGCCATCTCAAGCGGGGGCACGGTTTTCCGAAAGACAATATGAGTGAACGCTACACAAAACGCATTGAAACGATTGTGATCGGCGGCGGCCAGGCGGGCCTTGCCGCCGGTTATCAGCTATCCAGGCGCGGGCTGCCGTTTGTCATCGTGGATGCGAATCCGCGAATCGGTGATGCGTGGAGAAACCGCTGGGACTCTCTCCGCCTGTTCACACCAGCCCGGTACGACTCGTTGCCCGGTCTCACTTTTCCGGCGCGCGGTGACAGTTTTCCCACAAAGGATGAGATGGCAGACTACCTCGAGTTCTATGCCGACCACTTTCATCTGCCTGTTGAGACCGGTGTTAGGGTAAACCGACTTTCAAAACAAGGCGAGCGGTTCGTCATAGAAGCACGCTCATTGCGCTACGAAGCACAGAACGTCATTGTGGCGATGGCGAATTATCAAGTACCGCGAATCCCGCCATATGCCAAAGACCTCGATCCCAGGGTTCTTCAAATTCACGCCCACACCTATCGCACTCCCTCCCAATTGCAAAGAGGAAGCGTACTTGTCATTGGCCTTGGCAATTCGGGAGCTGATATCGCGATCGAAACCGCTGCGAGTTTTCCCACATGGTTGGCAGGAAGAGAAAGCGGTTCCATCCCCTACAGGATTGACAGCGTCATGGGGCGGTATGTATTTGTTCGCGTCATTCGATTCGTTGGTCATCACATTCTTTCGTTAAGTAATCCAATCGGGCAAAAACAGCGGCCCAAGTTCCTGCATCGAGCGGCCCCGCTGATACGGATCAAACCGCATGACCTGACAAGAGCCGGGATCCAGCGTGTTCCGAGGGTGGTGGGTACGCGCGCTGGAATTCCCTTGCTGGAAGACGGCCGCACCCTCGATGTCGCGAACGTGATCTGGTGCACTGGGTATGAGCCCGGCTTTTCGTGGGTTGACCTTCCTGTATTCGATGTAGATGGCGATCCCCGGCATCATCGCGGCGTGTCCACCGTCGTGCCGGGCCTGTACTTTCTTGGCCTGCAGTTTCTTTATTCCATGACTTCGGCGACGGTGAACGGTGTGGGTAGAGATGCGGAGTACATTGCGGGCGCAATCGCCTCGCGTGCACGGCTCACTGACAAAGGGGCACAGCAACAGGCGCACGCGACAACTGCAGCGTGATATTCGGGTTGGTTGTCGAAGCGTAGGAGATGAATCGGGCCCAGTCACTCTCGTTTTTGGATCGGGTGGTTCTCAGCGCGGACCTCCCGTGGGGTTCAAATGTTTCCGCGCTAATTTGAGATCTTCGGTTTCGAATCCTTCCGTGAAGGAGGAGTATATCTCGCCAAGCTGTCTTAAGTCTGGATTCCCAAGCATCAAATCAACACGATACATGCTTATCGCAGCTCTCAATTGCCAGGCTCTTGCTCCTTGTCGCTTCGCCACTGTGAAGGCCTCGCTAAAACAGTTCCTCGCCTCTGACAAAGTCGAAGCCCCAGACAATCCCGCCTGACCCGTGCCCGCTTCTACCAATTTGCCGGACTTCAAGAATAACTCCCCTTTAGTCACATGCAGCCCCGAAAGTGCGTACCCCTCCCCGGTTTGCTCGGCAAGTGTTAAAGCTTTCGAGACTGCTTCGAAAGCTTCTTCAATTCGTCCTGCCTTTCCCAGTTGATCAGCCAGCAGTCCCAAGAAGTACGGGCACCGGAGTTTTGCACCTAGTGATTCGTACTGCGCCAAACCCCGCTGCATCTTCTCGATTCCCCCCTCAGCGTCACCGAGTTCAGCTTCTGCCCACCCGAGTTCGATTAACCCGAAGGTCATCCAAAGAGAAAAGCCATACTCGTCTGCGACGTCCAATGCTTCCTTCGCGAACACGCGTGCCAACTGCGCGTTACCCTGCTGCTGATGCATTTGTCCGGCGACATGGCCAGCAACTACCAAAGTTTCTGGATGGTTAAGCTCTCGTGCCCGCGCCAAGCCCCATGACAATCTTTTCACTGACTGATCTGGATAGCCGAGCTGCCAAAGCGCTAGGCCAATAAAAGTTTCAACGATCACCTTGCTATCGAAACTGAAGAAAATGCGGTTGTGATGATTGAGATTTCTGTCGTAAAGCGCCACACTCTTTTCAAGGTGATCGAGTGCGTCAGCGCATCGACCTGACATCAGAAGGGCCGATCCTAGCGAGCGGTGTGCTTCCCTGATCAGCCCGTCATCCTTAAGCTTCTCTGCGAGCTCTACCATCTGATTCGAAATCTCGATCGATGTAAGCATGTTTCCACTGAACTGCTGGTACATGTTCAATGACCACAACATGTAGAACAACTCAGGAGAAGGCCCAGGTCGCCAGAATAACTCGCGCCCTCGCGCATTGATTTCTTCGACTTCCGGGGACGCAAACCCTTTGATTGCCATCAGAGACGCACTCAAGATCGTGCGCAGTCTCATTTCCTGTTTTGAATAATCGGCACCTTGGGGAACCAATTTGAGTGCCTCCAGACCGCGGTTCGCGAGATCGATTGCCTCGTGATGTGCGGATCGCGTTGCCGCGTTTTCAGCCGCCTGGAGAAGGTATTCGAGGGCCCGCGGCCAGTCGTGGCTTTGCTCAAAGTGCATCGCCAGTTCAGCAGCAATCTCGCTGGCGCGGGTGCCATAAATCGCGACTCCACGCTCAGCTATCCGGTGGTGAATTTGTGACCGCCGCATCGGCGGCATCAAGCGGTAAGGTACGTCTCTGTACAGCACGTGAATAAATCGATGACGAGGTGTAATGGTCCCGTCCGGCAATTCAACCAGCGACGCGGGTGACAAGAATTGATGGCGTCGGGCCAATCCTTCACAGTGTTCCTCTACCCATTCCACCGTGTTCTCGAGTCCCGCGGCGATTGACACCGACGAACATTCCATTCCCGCCACGCTGGCAGCTTCCAAAACCGTTCTCTCGTCAGGATTGAGACGCTCGATCTGTTTCTCAATCAACTGACGGATGTTGACCGGAATCTCCCCCTCTACTTCCGACAAGTCAACCCGTAACTTCCACTCCCCCTGCTCTTCAACAATTCTTTTCTGGTCAGTCAGGTACTCCACCAGATTCACAACGAATAGAGGATTTCCCTCTGTTCGCTTGTAAATTGTTCTCATCAGCCGGGTCGGAAAGTGGTGCCCAGGAAACCGCATTAGGAGATACTCCGCGATGCAGTCTTCGGGTAGGCACTCGAGGGCAAGCTCGTGGCACAGTCCGTGCGCCTGCAACTCCCGTTTGATCCCTTTAATCGGATGGTCAGCCACAATGACATCAACTGGGCGATAAGTGCCTATCACCATCAAACGAGCGGGATCGCGGCGCCGTGCCAGATACGAAACAAGATCGAGCGTCGAGTGATCGCTCCAGTGCAGGTCTTCAAGGAGTAACAAAAGGGGGGACTCGACCGTCAGAGCCTCGATTGCCTCTGCCATTTCTCGCAACATCCGCTCGCGTGTCGTGGTGTCTCCAGTTGGAGACTGCAATCGCTGCCGTTCTGTTGGCGAAAGCAGCGAAGGCATCTGTGCGAGCCAAGCCGGCGCGTGTTGCCGCAAGGTGTCCAGGACCCGATCACCGTCGTTGGATCTGCAAAGGCGAGAGAATCCGTCGAGTACGGGCAGGTAAGCCTCACCGGATCCATAGTGCTCCAGGCATTGCCCGTGCGCCACGTGAATGCGTGGCAACTGCTTGGCCTTTGCAAACAAGGCTTGCACAATGCTCGTCTTTCCAATTCCGGGTTCCCCAGTGATAAAGACAGTCTGTCGTGCTCCAGCGAAGGACCGATTCAGCCAAACCCGCAATTTGGCTAACTCCGCGTCGCGCCCTAGAAGGCTGGACTGGCCGAGTTGAGCGGCGGGCCCAGTCGCAGTCGGGTTGTCTGGTGCGCCTACTTCGGGGAGTACTGAAACCGCAGGAGCAATTGCTGCTTGCGAGAGTTCCCCGATGAATCGGTAGCCACGTCGGTGAGAGGTTTCGATATACCTAGGGGAGGCTGCGTCATCGTTAAGAGCTTCGCGCAACTGGCGGATGTTGTCTTTAAGAACTGCGTCGCCGACGAATGTACCGGGCCACACGGTGTCCAGTACCTGCTGTTTGGTAACGAGAAGCCCTGGATTTTCAACTAATAACTTTAGGACGGCGAATGCCTTCGGTCGCAAGGAAATCGCTCGGCTGCCGTGCCACAGGCACTGATTGACAAGGTCGAGCCGAAATTTCCCGAATGGAATCTCTTTCGCAACTTGCATTTGCACCCACAAAAACGACGGAGATCGGACTCACACAAAAATGACGACTGAATTGATTATTCGGACGACGTCGCTGCTGCAAGTATTCATGGTTCTCAATCGGTGGGTATTGCGTGTCTGCCTAGTCTGACAGTCAACTGTTCCCTGGCCAACTTGAGATCTGGGCTGTCGAATCCTTCAGTGAAAGAAGAATAGATTTCCGCCAGCTGTTCATGCCCTGAGTTTCCCAGGCTCATCTCGAGTCGATCCAAGCCTAATGCGGATCTCAGGTACCATGATCGAGTCATCGATTGCTCGGCGATGTGCATTGCCTGTTCGAAACAGTCCCGCGCCTGGTCGACGAAGGATATCTCGCAAGGACCAGCTGTTGAGTTACTTGTACAAACACGGGCTTTCCGTCCCCTGCTTTTCAGGATCAGTTCTCCCTTGAACCGATATAACTCGGCCAACGAATACCTCTCCCCAGTGTCTTCCGCTAGACGCAATGCTTTCTCGATTGCGGCACGGCCTTCTTCTGCCCGCCCCGCCTTTCCCAACGCATCGGCCAGTAATCCTAAGAAATATGGGGACCAGAGTCTGCCTCCGGTCGCGTCGTAGGCCGCCAAGCCCTGCTGCATTTGGCTGATTCCACCATCTGAATCACCCAGCGCGGCCTGCGCACAGCCCAGGTCGATTTTGCCGAGAGCCACCCAGAGTTCTAGACCGTGTTCGTCAGCCAGCTTGATGACCTCACTCGCAAGGTTTCGTGCCACTTCGGGTTCGCCGCGCTCCTGATAAAGCTGAGCAGCAAGGTGAGCGGCGCCAATCAAGCTTTGCGGGTGAGAGAGCTCTCTGGCGAATGCCAACCCCGTCTGTATTCGTTCCAGAGCAGTATCTGGAAAACCGACAGCCCACAATGCTCGGGCGACAGAACATTCAGTCATCACTCTGCAATCGTGACCTATGGTCAGAGTGTAGGGATGGTGACGGTTCGCAGAGTAAATCTGCAAAGCACGTTCAAAATGTTCGAGCGAGTCATTGCATCTGCCCAGTTCAATCAGTGTCGCTCCCATTGCGCGGTGAGCTTCCATGTTTAGCATTGGATCTTCGAGTTTGTCGGCGAGCGCCAACAACTGAGTAGCGATTTCTAAAGCAGCCGTGATGTCCCCGCGGGTGATATAGAACAACCCATGCAAATAGAGCGTATTGAACAAGTGCGGAGAGGGAGCGCTGGAGTTAAATAGGTCCTTTGCCTCGGCGTAAACTTGCTCAACTTCAGCCGACCCAAAGCCCTTCATTGCCATCAGTGACACACTCAAAATCATTCGCAACCTGATCTCTTGATGATCCCTTTCAACGTTCTTTGGCAGCGATTTCAGTACAAGCAGCCCTCGCCTGACGAGGTCCGCAGCCTCATGGTGGGCAGAACGTGCCACGGCGTTTTCCGCCGACCGCAGAAGGTATTCGAGCGCGCGAGGCCAATCATGACTCTGCTCAAAGTGCATGGCCAGTTCCGCAGCAATCTCGCTCACGCGATCACCGTAAATCACTACTCCGTGTTCGGCGATGCGCCGATGGATTTGCGAACGGCGCATCGGAGGTATCATCCGGTAAGGCACCTCTCTGTAGAGCACATGGATGAAACGATGGCGCGGGGTAACACTCCCGTTGGGTAGTTGAACCAGCCACGCTGGCGACAAAAACTGGTGCCTTCTCGCTAATTCCTCGCAGTATTCCTCTACCCACTCCACGGTGTTCTCAAGTCCCGCGGCGATAGCGACGGACGAACATTCCATTCCCGCCACACTAGCAGCTTCCAGGACGGTTCGTTCGTCAGGGCTCAGGCGCTCGATTTGCTTTTGGATAAGATCTCGGAGGTTGGACGGAACGCCTCGTTCGACTTCTGATAACTCTGCGCGCAACTTCCAGCTGCCTTGCTCTTCGACAATTGCCTGTTGATCCGCCAGGTATTCCACGAGGTTGACCATGAAGAGCGGGGTGCCTTCCGTACGACGATAGACTGTCTGCCTCAGCCGGGCAGGAAACTGATGCCTGGGAAATCTCGCACTCAAAAACTCCGCGACCACTTCTTCACGCGACCACTTCTTCAGAGAGACATTCGAGCGCCAGTTCACGGCACAATCCGTGGGCCTGTAACTCTCGTTTGCCCCCTTTAAGAGGATGGTCAGCCACAATGACGTCAACCGGACGGTAGGTCCCAATGATCATCAGACGGGCAGGATCGCGCCTGCGGGCCAGATAGGACACCAGATCCACCGTCGAGTAATCGCTCCAATGGAGATCTTCCAGCAGGAGTACCAGAGCAGTCTCTGACGACAGTGTCTCGATCGCCTCGGCCATTTCGCGGAGGATCCGCTCCCGCGTAGCACCCATCGCCTGAGCTTGGAGGTTTGCTCGTTCCGACTGCGGAACGAGCGAAGGCATTTGCGCCAACCAGGCCGGAGCCTGGTGACGCAACACAGTCAAAACCGGATCTCCACCAGGCAACCGGCAGAGCCGTGAAAATCCATCCAGCAACGGAAGATATGCCTCGCCAGCGCCATAGCGTTCCAGGCATTGCCCTCGCGCAACTCGAATGTTCGATAACTCTTCGAGTTCTGCAATGAAGGCCTGAACGAGAGTGGTTTTTCCGATTCCAGCTTCGCCGGTGACGAACACGACTTGCCGATCTCCGGCGTACGCGCGATCGAACCACCCTCGCAGCTTCGCCAACTCCGCCTCTCGGCCGAGCACCCGCATTTCTTTCGCAGAAGATCGGTACACCGGGATTCTCTTTGAACCCCCAGAAATCGGAATTTCGCTCGACTGCGTGGCTGGTACAGGTTCGGCGATTTTGCCGATGAAACGATAGCCCCGGCGGTGTGCTGTCTCAATATAGGCGGGCGATCCGGCATCATCGTTCAATGCCTCTCGAAGTTGCCTGATGTTGTCTTTCAGGACTCCGTCCCCGACAAAAGTACCCGGCCAGACACTGTCAAGCACCTTTTCCTTGCTGACCAATTGTCCAGGATTTTCAATCAGGATTTTAAGAACCGCAAAAGCCTTCGGTCGTAAAGATATGGCCCGCGTGCCACGCCATAGGCATTCGTTGGTAAGGTCCAGGCGAAATTGCCCGAACTCGATCTCTCTTGCGGCTTGCATTTAGAGGACGGGTGTGACGCGATGCCTCTACACTGATGAACCAGTTGACGATGGGGTTCAAAGAATTGTTAACGCGTCGATTGCGCTGAGCCTTGCGCCCTACCCCTATACCCGCACGTCAATGAAGCGCCCACGAAAACACTACTTTAACGTGACGAGTCCGTCATGACTCTCTCTCAACCTGCGGCTATTCTCGGCCTGTGATGAAGGGATTGCAACACGCAAATGCATTCGTGATCCAGTTCCGGGGCACCAATCAGGCGGACGCAGAAGGATTTTCAGGCCGAATTGAACACGTTGCATCCGGACGTACTGCCCTTTTCAAGAGCCTCGAAGAGTTGCCACATATCTTGTTGAAAATGCTGGAAACTCTGGCTTCAGATAAGGAACCTGGCGCGGATGAGCTTGCGTAGGCAGAACCCCTCAGAGCACCCAAACAGCACCACAAATCAAAGGAGAACTTCTCTATGAAGAAGGCTTTACTAACAACCGCCATGGCTCTGGCCATCGCTCTCGTTGCATTCGCGCCGCCCGCAAGCGCCGCGGATGGCGATACCATCACGTTCAAAATGAAGGTTTCTGCCGGCGCAGCGGCCTGCCTGAAAACCACAGCCGAGGGTCGAGTCACTGTCAGCGATTTGGGCCTGGTCCAGAAGCTTCACGTGGAAACCGCGAACCTGCCCCCAAACACCGAGTTCACAGTCTTCCTGCTGCAGGTTCCGCACAGCCCTTTCGGACTGTCCTGGTATCAAGGCGACATTCGCACCAATGGAGACGGAAGGGCCGTTGGTGATTTCACAGGTATTTTCAGCAGAGAAACTTTCATCCTGGCACCTGGTGTTGCCCCCGCTCCGCAAGTGTTTCGTGACAACGCGACTGCTAATCCTGCGACGCCTCCGGTTCAGATCTACCACATGGGGATTTGGTTCGCAGATCCCAATGCTGCAGCCGCCGCTGGCTGCCCGGGCACCGCGACGCCATTTGATGGCGACCATCAGGCAGGAATCCAGATACTGAACACTACGAATTTCCCGGACGCAACCGGTCCACTGTTCGCACTTCAGTAGCTGCATTGGAATTGTTGGACCACGGGTGGGAACCGAGCGCCGGTTCTCACCCTTTTCTCTGTTCGCACCGACAAATCAACGGGGCGAACAGCCACATTAAGCCTGTCACATTGCGTCGCAAAACAATACAACAACAACACCAAAACGCCATGACTTGAAAATGTAGCGCGGTTACTCTGCGATCACTCCAGCAGAACCAGTGAACAAACGCAGAGCAGAAGGATTCACATGTTGGAAATCGTTTGGCGAAACATGAACGGTAAGGCTTCGGGCCGAGTGGTTGTGGACAGGACGATGCGTCGTGATCCTGAGACGGGCGAGACATCGACTGTCTATCGCACGAGAACGGTACCCCAGGGGGCATCTGTCGAATACGAAATTGTGGTGGGTAGTCGCAAACCTGTGACCGCGGCATAACGCTCGCCGGAGACCGAAGTGCATTTCCCGAGAGGATAAAAATATGGCAAACAACAGCGCATTGAATCTGTTAAGCGAGCCTTGGGTAGCGCCACAACGCACCAAGTTCATCGGTCGCCCTGAGAATGTCACACCAGAACTTTTTGCTATCGCCATTACTGAGATCAACGACATTCAGCGGCAGTATTCAGATCTGCCCGTGCCAGGCGCTTTGAGGCAGGTTCTCGAGTCCGATGGAATGCAGGCGGTAATTACCTTCCCTAAGCGGGGAAATCTCAACCCAGGATTCCAGTCCCGCCCAGTGTCGACTCCGGTGCAGGCGCGAGTCCTGACGTTCAGTTGGGACGAACTTGTGGCGCGTGTCGGCTCGCTCCTTGATGCCACGCCTAAGCACAGCGCAGTGACCCAGTTTGGCGACATCTGCATTAACTTCTGCAGCATGGAGGTGAGCCGGTCCTCTGGAGAACAGATTCCCATGACGGCTCAGGAATTTAAGACACTCCGATTTTTTGTCTTGAATCCCGGGCGGGTTCTCTCACGAGACGAGCTGTTGAACCAAGCATGGGGCTACAACAATTATCCGTGCAGTCGCACTGTGGATAACCACGTTTTGAGACTGCGACAAAAACTGGAAGTGGAGCCCTCGCGCCCAAAGCACTTTCTAACCATTCACAGCGTTGGATACAAGTTTCTGCCGTAATCGATCGTTCACACAAAAAAGGAGATCTTCAATGAACCAGACTGCACATCAAACATCGGAGCACCCGCTAAGTTCGCGAGCATTCTTTAAACACAAGCTTCGCGGCGCTGTGGCCGCGCTCATTCTAATGGCGATGGCTCCTACCGCGGCCCTGGCTCAATACCCGGGCGGTGGTGGGGCCGGGGGCTCAGGCTCCTACCCCAGCTACGGCTCTAAAGGAGCCGTGATAGGTGCAGTCGCGGGCGGTGGAGCGGCTGCGGCCGGGCTGCTGTACTGGAAACTTCACAATCGAGCGAAGGTGCAGGGCTGCCTCGCGGGCAATGGAGACAAGCTCGTCAACGAGAAAAGCAATCACACCTACAGCCTCACTAACAAACAAGATCAAACGCTTAAACCTGGAGAGCGCGTCGAACTTGTCGGCAAAATGGCGAAAGACTCATCGGGTGAGCCACTGTTCGAGGTGCACAAGCTAAGCAAAGACCTCGGCCAATGCACAACCACAACCGCGGAGCAGATGCGGTAATTGCGTCAGACAAAATGGCAAATCTCCCACACGCTGCAGACAAGTACGTGGGCTGCAGATTCTAGAGTGAAGCTGGTAGTCAAGGCGCAGTTCTGCTCTGACAGGCGAACGCCCTGATTCATATTGCCGAAAGGAAACTGAGATGGCAGCCACTTGTATGGTGTGCGAGCTGAGACCAAGTGGCGCGTCGGACCTGGCACATGACGACATGACCCTCGTTGCGGCATGCAAACGCGGAGAGCCTAGCGCATTCGAAGAACTGGTTAAGCGCTACGACAGAAAACTCTTCAGGATCGCTCAACACGTCACTCGGAACCGGGAAGACGCTCAGGATGTCGTCCAGGAAGCCTTCTTGAGGGCATTTCGCAACCTGGATCAATTCCAGGGGAATTCGCAGTTTTCAACCTGGCTGATTCGCATCACCATAAACCAGTCGCTCATGAAAATGCGCAAAGCGTACAGAAAGAAAGAAGTGTGCGTTGACCAAGAAGGATTGACGGATATGGGCGAACTCTCACTGGATGCTATTGATTGGGCGCCCAATCCAGAAGAACGCTATCGGTCATCGGAACTGAGAGCAATTCTTATCAACGCGCTCCAGACATTGCCGGCGGGCTTGAGTCTGGTCTTCGTACTGCGAGATGTTGAAGGTCTCTCGACCGAGCAGGCTTCAGCAGCTCTGGGCCTGACTCAGGCCGCGGTGAAGACTCGACTCATGCGCGCGCGACTGCAGCTCCGCAATCGTTTAACCCCTTACTTCAGGAAGAACGTCCGGAATTTAGCTGAGACTGCCCAGAACTGAGCCACGATCAACTGGCGGCATTTGAGGCACTTGACTGAAACAACAGTCACCGAGCCGGTGAGCCATTTGTGTGTCTTAACACCTCAACCGTTCGCAATTGCGTAAAGCAAAAACAAACATGGAGACAAAATGAACTGTAAGTACGTTAGACAATCCCGCACGACAACGCGGATCCACAAACTGTTCGCAATCGCTTTAGTCCTGGGATGCGCATCCATTACCATTGCCCGGGCTTCAGCACAAACAGAAGACTTCCCAACCACGCCTCCAGACATCACGCCACTTGCGGGAAACACGCCTTTCCTGGAAGGACACGCAATTGGAAGTCAAGGATATACGTGCCTCCCCACCAGCACGGGCGGGACAGCATGGAGCACCACCGCACGACCCGAAGCGACTCTCTTTGCGACATTTTTCGGACAGCCGGTGCAGATCATCACTCACTTCACCAGCATCGATGCAAAGCCCAACGACTTCTCCGTCAAGCCCCCGCCGCTGAGCGGCAACGCAACGTGGCAGAGTTCGCTGGACAGCAGCAAGGTATGGGCCGTAGCCACAGGTCACATCAATGCCGGCACCGATAAGAGCTGCCCTAATGCGGGTGCGATTCCGTGTCTTCTGTTGCAGTCTGTCGGCAATCAGGAAGGACCAACTGGTGGACAGTTGCTTGCCAAAACTACCTTTGTCCAACGTCTGAATACTCGAGGCGGGGCAGCACCGACCACGGCTTGCACCGTCGGTCAAACCCAACTGCAACCCTACACGGCTGACTACGTTTTCTTTCACGCCAGCAAATAAAAAGGGTCAGGCCCTACCTCGTAAGAGATTTCGGGTGGACACGCGAACGTCACAGTCGAACAGGGGCGGTTCGCGTGTCCCCTTTGAAATCAAAACCTGCGTTCAGCAGGACGTTCTGATGCACCCAATTCTGCTTTGCAGAATCCAACTCCATATGACACTTCCAACTCTGAAAATTACATATGTCGGCGGGCCCACTTGTCTCTTGGAGTTTGGCGGTGTGCAGTTCTTGACTGATCCTACGTTTGATCCTGCTGGAGGCGAGTACAGTACGGGAGCTGTCACGCTTCGCAAGCTTGCCGGCCCATCTCTCAGTGCGGAGGATCTCGGTTCCTTTGACTACGTGCTCCTCAGCCACGACCATCATTCGGATAACCTTGACCTCGCCGGCCGACAATTGCTCGCGAAGGCAAGGAACGTGCTCACGACGACGGACGGCGCGCAAAGGCTTGGCGGCAACAGCATAGGATTGAAAGATTGGCAGAGTTTTGACTGTGTGGTGCCGGACGGCCGGACACTACGGGTCGTCGCGACGCCAGGGCGGCATGGGGCCGAGGGACTCAGTCGCGGCGCTGTGAACGGGTTTGCTCTGTTCTCTACCGATACGCCCGACTACGTCGTCTACCTCTCCGGTGATACTGTTTGGTACCCGGGCGTCGCGGAAGTGGCGAATCGTTACGATGTCAGAGTGGCGCTCCTCCATTTGGGTGCTGCCCGTGTCCCGGAAGTTGGCCCCTTTCATCTCACGATGACGGCTGAAGAAGCGGTCCAAGCCGCCCATTCACTTTCCAACGCAGTTATCGTTCCTATCCATTTTGAAGATTGGGCTCATTTCTCGGAAGGTGGCAGTGATATCGAACGCACATTCGCCAACGCACGGATGGAGAACCGGATCCGGTGGCCGTACCGAGGTCACACCATTGCGATCGACTGCTCGCCGCAAGCGCCGAACCAGAGAACCTCCGCATGAAGTTCCAGTACGAGGTGCCGCTTTGTCGTCCCAGTCTGGCGCAGGTCATCTTCGTTGGTGTTGAAATCGAGATTCCCTACAAAGATGTTCTTCATAACATCCACTCCGGTCTTCCGTGAGCTATTTGAATGTAAATGTCAGACGGCGGGAGCGCCGCAAATTCGGAGTCCCTTCTCGGTAGGACGGCTAACATTTCAAACGCGGAGGGAGTATAGCACTACGTTTCCCGCGAGCCGATAGCTCTTGTAATGGGATAGCACTAAAATCCCAGTTTTCCCCGGTTTGGTTGCAATTCCCGCGCTCTGCCTTACTCCCAATGCTGCGGCATGGGAGGCCGTGGGCATGCGAAAAGCCAAACTATCGTCGTCGCGTGCTTCGGCTACCGGATCTAGACCATTCCAAGCTGCAAATCCTGAACAGCCTCAGGTCCCCGGCTTCACGCCGCGTTTACGAATATGCGATAAATCAGTTCATTGCCTGGTATTGCTCTGAGCCGTGACTAGCCTTCAATCGCATTGTTGTGGTCCGCTATCGGATGTACCTTGAATCGCGAGGTCTGGCAGCCAACACCATCAATCAGCAGCTTGCTGCCGTGCGCCGACTGGCTCACGAAGCCGCTGATTCGGGCTTGCTGAGCCCAGAACTGGCCGCCGGTATCACTCGCGTGAAGGGCGTCAAGCGGCTTGGCTTTAGGTCCGGTAATTGGTTGAGTGCAGATGAGAGTTCCAGGGTATTGCAGCGAGCCTACGGCCCACACCTTCGCGCCAAGCGGGATTTCGCGATGCTGGCCATCCTGTTTGGCTGTGGTTTGCGCCGATCCGAGCTGGTCGGGCTGAAGTTCGATGATGTCAAGGTACGGCAGGAGCACTGGGCAATTGTGGACCTTGTCGGCAAAGGTGGCCATATTAGGACGGTACCGATTCCAGCCTGGGCGAAGGCCGCGCTCGATGTTTGGGTGATTGCCTCTGGCGTCGCTACAGGCCGAATTTTCCGCGCAGTAGCTCGGACAGGAAAGGTATGGGGCAGAGGAATCTCGCAGAACGTGGTGTGGTACGTGGTCAGAACCTGTGCCGTTGCGATTCGCGGACGTAGATTGGTTAAACAGCAAACTGCGAGTGGGACGCGGCATTGTTGCACAGCAAGTGCACGATGTGAAATCCGAAGAATCCCGTAAGCAGCTCACCATTGACCTCGAACTGCTTGCAACTCTGCGGTCGTGGAAGCAACGCGCCCAATTCTCAGCGCC
>Ga0207695_10005617_pt1 | contig 16572 bp, 14 predicted proteins | sample KBSC54metaG_FD_184354 | JGI IMG/M metagenome (GOLD analysis project Ga0207695, IMG submission 184354) | Corn rhizosphere microbial communities from Kellogg Biological Station, Michigan, USA - KBS C5-4 metaG (SPAdes) (version 2) | ecosystem: Host-associated > Plants > Roots > Rhizosphere > Soil... | reverse complement strand
CATCACGTCAGCACGGCCGACTACGGCGCGCTCGATACGCCGGCGGTGTGGCGCAACTCGCGCGAAACCGCGGCATCGCACGTGCAGGCGCTGCAGGAGAAGGGTGTCGACACCTACGACATCCCGGCTTTCCTGCGCAAGCAGGCTGACTGACGCAAACACAGGCGAAGCCGCGGCGGAATCGCCGCGGTATCGCCGGCGTGACGGATGCTGCGGACCACGACAGGCCGCGTCGGATGCGACGCCGGGCCGGGAAACGTGCCCTCTTCGCTTCGGCGGGGCGGGATGGGCCGTGCTGTCCGCAACACGCTGAAAAACCGTATCGCTATGAGGGACCAGCCATGATTCAAGTGGGCGACGCGCTGCCCGACGCGCAGTTGTTCGAGTTCATCGACGACGCGCGCGAAGGGTGCACGCTGGGGCCGAATGCCTTCAGCGTGCGCGACCAGGTCGCGGGAAAGCGGGTGGTGATCTTCGGATTGCCGGGCGCTTTCACGCCGACCTGCTCGGCGCAGCATGTACCGGGCTACGTCGAACACGCCGGGCAACTGCGCTCGGCGGGGATCGACGAGATCTGGTGCGTGTCCGTCAACGACGCATTCGTGATGGGCGCATGGGGACGTGATCTGCACACCGCGGGCAAGGTGCGCATGATGGCGGACGGCAGCGCGGCTTTCACTCATGCGCTGGGGCTGACGCAGGATTTGTCCGCGCGTGGCATGGGAATTCGTTCCCTGCGCTACGCGATGGTGATTGACGGCGGTGTGGTCAAGACGCTGGCCGTCGAGGCGCCGGGCAAATTCGAAGTGAGCGATGCGGCGAGTGTTCTCGCAACGTTGACGTCCTGATCGCGCGGTGCGCCGTTGCCTGCCGGCAACGCTGCTCACCGGCCTCAGGACAGTTGTAACACGGGCTGATGACCGGAAACGCCTCCGTTCCGGGCATCGGCCCGTCCCGTATCTGCGCGGGTAAACTGCCGAAACAGATTGATACGCAGTTTCAAACAGCGTTGAATAGGGAATTACGCTATAATCTCATCTATCGAATATAACTCCTGATTGATATCTTCAATCAAGACGAAGAACACCATGCTGAAGCAGCGCACCATCAAATCGATCGTGAAGACCGTGGGCATCGGTCTCCACTCGGGCCGCAAGATTGAACTGACGCTCCGTCCCGCCGCGCCGGGCACGGGCATCGTCTTCTCGCGCATCGACCTGCCTACGCCCGTCGACATTCCCGCATCGGCGATGTCGATCGGCGACACGCGGCTCGCGTCGGTGCTGCAGAAGGATGGTGCGCGCGTGTCGACGGTCGAGCACCTGATGTCGGCATGCGCTGGCCTCGGTATCGACAACCTCTATGTCGACGTGACGGCCGAGGAAATCCCGATCATGGACGGCAGCGCGGCGACCTTCGTGTTCCTGATCCAGTCCGCCGGCATCGAGGAGCAGAACGCGCCGAAGCGCTTCATCAAGGTGACGAAGCCGGTTGAAATCCGCGACGGCGACAAGTTCGCGCGTCTCGATCCGTATTTCGGATTCAAGCTGAAGTTCTCGATCGACTTCCGCCACCCGGCCGTCGACAAGACGGGCCAGGAGCTCGAGGTCGACTTCGCGAATACGTCGTACGTGCGCGAGATCGCACGCGCGCGCACGTTCGGCTTCGCGCACGAAGCCGAGATGCTGCGCGAGCTGGGCCTGGCGCGCGGCGGCAGCATGGACAACGCGATCGTGCTCGACGAGTACCGGATCCTGAACAACGACGGGCTGCGCTACGATGACGAGTTCGTGAAGCACAAGATGCTCGACGCGATCGGCGACCTGTACGTGGTCGGCCATCCGCTGCTGGCGTCGTACACCGCGTACAAGTCGGGGCATGGGCTGAACAACGCGCTGCTGCGCGAGCTGCTCGCGCACGAAGATGCATACGAGATCGTCACGTTCGACGATCCGCAGGCCGCGCCGAGCGGCTTCGCGTTCGACGCGCAGACTGCGTTCGCCTGACCGGCGTTCGGTATCGCCAATAAAAAAACGGCCCGCGGGCCGTTTTTTTATTGGCCGGCCGCCGCCGGCGGCGCGCTCAGCGCGGCGATTTCGCGCCGTGCCGGGCCGCCATCCGCGCGAGCGCGGCCTGCAGCGGCGACGGTTCGAGGTGGTCGGCGAGGTCGCGCAATGCGGCGGCTCCGACCGAGGTCATCCGCGCCTGCTTCACGTGCGGCGGCTCCGGCGCGTCCTTCGGACGCACGCGCACGCGCAGCGTCGCGACGGGCCAGCCGCGCTTCTGGAGATCGCCGAGCAGCCGCGGTTCGACCTGCCGCAGCCGCGCGGCCAGCGCATTGTGCGCCGCAAAGAGGGTCAGGGTGCCGTCCTTGATGAAGCCCGGATCGACATGATTCGCAAGATAGTCGGGCAGGAGCGCGGACAGATCGCGCTGCAGCGACGCGATCTGCTCGACGCCGGCGCGCAGCGCAGTGAACGCGTCGGTGCGGCCGAGCACTTCGGACACGGGTTGCGGGCGATGCGCGGCGAGCGGGCCGAAACGCTTGGAAAATCGGTTCATCGAGGCATTCTTCGGGCGCGCACGCGCGCGGACGTTGACGCCGATTGTACCCGCGCCGGCTCGTGCACGGGCGGCTTTCGCCCCGTCCGCGCGGCCTCGGCGCGCAATGCCCGTCCGGCCGAGACACGGGCGCACGCGTCCCCGCGTGCTAAAATTCACTGTTTGAGTCCACTAATTCGCTAAGCCGCCGAGGCTCGGGCGCCGGGGCGCGCAACACGCGCCGGGCGCCGGTGCTGCGACGCAGGATCCGATCCGATGACAACCGGTTTTCTCCAGAAAATTTTTGGCAGCCGCAACCAGCGGCTCGTCAAGCAATACCAAAAGACCGTCACGACGATCAATGCGCTCGAAACGCAGATCGAGAAGCTGACGGACGACCAGTTGCGCGGCAAGACGGATGAATTCCGCCAGCGGGTCGCGGCCGGCGAGTCGCTCGACAAGCTGCTGCCCGAAGCGTTCGCGGTCTGCCGCGAGGCGAGCCGTCGCGTGCTGAAGATGCGGCACTTCGACGTGCAGTTGATCGGCGGCATGGTGCTCCACTACGGCAAGATCGCGGAAATGCGCACCGGCGAAGGCAAGACGCTCGTCGCGACGCTGCCCGTGTACCTGAATGCGCTGGCCGGCCGCGGCGTGCACGTCGTGACCGTCAACGACTACCTCGCGCAGCGCGACGCCGAATGGATGGCGCGCCTCTACAACTTCCTCGGTCTGTCGGTCGGCATCAACCTGTCCGGCATGGAGCACGACCAGAAGCAGCAGGCCTACGCGGCGGACATCACGTACGGCACGAACAACGAGTTCGGCTTCGACTACCTGCGCGACAACATGGTCTACGAGACCGACGCGCGCGTGCAGCGGGCACTGAACTTCGCGGTCGTCGACGAAGTGGACTCGATCCTGATCGACGAGGCGCGCACGCCGCTGATCATCTCGGGCCAGGCCGAGGACCACACCGAACTGTACGTGCGGATGAACGCGCTGCCGCCGCTGCTCGAGCGCCAGATCGGCGAGGAGAAGGCCGACGGCACGGGCGTCGAGAAGCCGGGCGACTACACGCTCGACGAGAAGTCGCGCCAGGTGTTCCTGACGGAATCGGGCCACGAGAAGGCCGAGCGGCTGCTCGCCGAATGGGGCCTGATCGGCGATGGCGAGAGCCTGTACGCGCCGCAGAACATCACGCTGATGCACCACGTGTACGCGGCGCTGCGCGCCCACACGCTGTTCCACAAGGACCAGCACTACGTCGTGCAGAACGGCGAAGTGGTCATCGTCGACGAATTCACGGGCCGCCTGATGGCCGGCCGCCGCTGGTCCGACGGCCTGCACCAGGCCGTCGAGGCGAAGGAGCACGTGAAGATCCAGAGCGAGAACCAGACGCTCGCATCGATCACGTTCCAGAACTACTTCCGGATGTACGCGAAGCTCGCGGGCATGACGGGTACCGCGGACACCGAAGCGTACGAATTCAACGAGATCTACGGTCTCGAGACGGTCGTGATCCCGACCAACCGTCCGCCGAAGCGGATCGACAAGCAGGACCAGATCTACAAGACGGCCAAGGAGCGCTACGACGCGGTGATCCGCGACATCCGCGACTGCTACGAGCGCGGCCAGCCGGTGCTGGTCGGCACGACGTCGATCGAGAACTCCGAGCTGCTGTCGCACCTGCTGAAGCAGGCCGGGCTGCCGCACGAAGTGCTGAACGCGAAGCAGCACGAGCGTGAAGCCGCGATCGTCGCGGAAGCCGGGCGTCCGAAGCGCGTCACCATCGCGACCAACATGGCCGGCCGCGGCACCGACATCGTGCTCGGCGGCAACGCCGAGAAGCAGGCCGCGTTCATCGAGGCCGACGAAGCGATCCCGGCCGACGAAAAGGCGCGCCGCATCCAGCAGCTGCACGACGAGTGGGAAACGCTGCACGAGCAGGTGAAGGCCGCGGGCGGCCTGCACATCATCGGCACCGAGCGCCACGAATCGCGCCGGATCGACAACCAGCTGCGCGGCCGTGCGGGCCGCCAGGGCGATCCGGGCTCGTCGCGCTTCTACCTGTCGCTCGACGATCCGCTGCTGCGCATCTTCGCGGGCGATCGTGTGCGCTCGATCATGGATCGCCTGAAGATGCCGGAAGGCGAGGCGATCGAGGCCGGCATCGTCACGCGTTCGATCGAATCCGCGCAGCGCAAGGTCGAAGCGCGCAACTTCGACATCCGCAAGCAGCTGCTCGAATACGACGACGTGTCGAACGACCAGCGCAAGGTCATCTACCAGCAGCGCAACGAACTGCTCGAAGCACACGACATCACCGAGACGATCACCGCGATGCGCCACGGCGTGATCGCCGAAGTCGTCCGCCAGTTCGTGCCGGAAGGCAGCATCGAGGAGCAGTGGGACGTGCCCGAGCTCGAGGAAGCGCTGCGCAACGACTGGCAGCTCGACCTCGCGATCCAGGAAATGGTGAACGAGTCGACGTCGATCACGGCCGAGGAGATTCTCGATGCCGTGATGACGGCCGCAGACGAGCAGTACGACGCAAAGGTCGCGATGGTCGGCCGCGAATCGTTCAGCGCGTTCGAGCGTTCGGTGATGCTGCAGACGGTCGACCGCCTGTGGCGCGAACACCTCGCGGCGCTCGATCACCTGCGCCAGGGCATCCACCTGCGCGGCTATGCGCAGAAGAACCCGAAGCAGGAATACAAGCGCGAAGCGTTCGAGCTGTTCGCCGCGATGCTCGACGCGATCAAGCAGGAAGTCACGCGGATCGTGATGAACGTGCAGATCCAGTCGCCGGAGCAGCTCGAGGAGGCGGCCGAGCAGATCGAGGAGCGCAGCGGCCATCTCGAGAACGTCGAGTACCAGCACGCCGAGTTTGCCGAAGCCGCCGCGCCGGTGGCCGGCGGGGCGGCCGTTGCGGCTGCCGCTGCGACGGCCGACATGGTCGGCAGCGCAATGGCCCACAGCGGCCCCGGCGGCGAGCTGCCGAAGGTCGGCCGCAACGATCCGTGCCCGTGCGGCAGCGGCAAGAAGTACAAGCACTGTCACGGGAAGCTGTCATGATCGACGGCGGCGCGCGTCACGCGTGCCGCTTCGTTCGCAGCTTCGAGTGCTGATGTGAGTTGCGGCGGCCCGCGCGTGCGGCCGCTGGTTCTTCCAATCGATGCCGGCATGTGCCGGCATTTTCCATCCGGCAGGTGTGCCCCATGGCTGTCAATTTTCCGTCGATCGATCCCGCCCAACTGCATCCCGTCGCCGGCGTCACGCTCGGCTGGGCGGAAGCGAACATCCGCAAGCCGAATCGCAAGGACGTGCTGGTCATCTCCGTCGACGAAGGGGCGACGGTCGCGGGCGTGTTCACCGAAAACCGTTTCTGCGCCGCGCCGGTCACCGTCTGCCGCGAGCATCTGGCGAAGGTGCGCGCGGGCGGCGCGAGCATTCGCGCACTCGTCGTGAATACGGGCAATGCGAACGCCGGCACCGGCGAGCCGGGCCTCGTGAACGCACGCGAGACCTGCACGGAACTCGCGCGCCTCGCGGGCATCGAGTCGGCGCAGGTGCTGCCGTTCTCGACCGGCGTGATCCTCGAGCCGCTGCCGATCGACCGCCTGAAGGCCGGCCTGCCGTCCGCGCTCGCGAACCGCAAGGCCGCGAACTGGTTTGACGCCGCGCAGGCGATCATGACGACCGACACGCTGCCGAAGGCCGCGTCGCGCCAGGTCGCGATCGACGGCCATACGGTCACGCTGACGGGCATCAGCAAGGGCGCCGGCATGATCAAGCCGAACATGGCGACGATGCTCGGCTTCCTCGCGTTCGACGCGAATGTCGCGCAGCCGGTGCTCGACACGCTCGTGAAGGAAGTTGCCGACCGCTCGTTCAATTGCATCACGATCGACGGCGACACGTCGACGAACGACTCGTTCATCCTGATCGCGTCGGGCAAGAGCACGCTGCCTGCAATCACGTCGACCGATTCGCCGGCCTATGCGGCGCTGCGCGATGCGGTGACGGAAGTCGCGCAGGTGCTGTCGCAACTGATCGTGCGCGACGGCGAAGGCGCGACGAAATTCATGACGGTGCAGGTCGAGGGCGGCAAGAGCGTCGCCGAATGCCGCCAGATCGCGTACGCGATCGGCCATTCGCCGCTCGTGAAGACGGCCTTCTACGCATCCGACCCCAATCTCGGCCGGATTCTCGCGGCGATCGGCTATGCGGGCGTCGCGGATCTCGATGTCGGCAAGATCGACCTCTATCTCGACGACGTGCTTGTCGCGAAGGCGGGCGGCCGCAATCCGGCCTACCAGGAAGAGGACGGCCAGCGCGTGATGAAGCAGAGCGAAATCACGATTCGCGTGCTGCTCGGCCGCGGCGATGCGCAGGCCACCGTGTGGACGTGCGACCTGTCGCACGATTACGTGAGCATCAACGCGGATTACCGTTCCTGATCGGGAGCGTTCGAACGACATGGACAAGCTTGAACAGTTTCTGACGCGCGCGGAAGCGCTGCTCGGCCGGCTCGAGGGGATGCTGCCGCCCGCGCCGGCGGCCATCGACTGGAACGCCGCGCACGCATTCCGCTGGCGCAAGCGCCAGGGGCGCGGCTACCTGCAGCCGGTGCCGGCCGTATCGTCGATCGCGCTCGGCGACCTGCACAACATCGATCGCCAGAAGGGGCTGATCGAGCAGAATACACGGCAGTTCGTGCAGCAGAAGCCGGCCAACAACGTGCTGCTGACGGGCGCGCGGGGCACCGGCAAGTCGTCGCTGATCAAGGCGTGCCTGAACGCGTATGCGAAGGACGGGCTGCGCCTGATCGAAGTCGACAAGGACGACCTGCACGATCTCGGCGACATCGTCGAGCTGATCTCGCAGCGTCCCGAGCGGTTCATCGTGTTTTGCGACGACCTGTCGTTCGAGGAAGGCGAATCGGGCTACAAGGCGCTGAAAGTCGCGCTCGACGGCTCGATCGCCGCGCAGTCGGACAACGTGCTGATCTACGCGACGTCGAACCGCCGCCATCTGCTGCCCGAGTACATGAGCGACAACGAGTCGTACAAGCATCTCCCGGATGGCGAGATTCACCCTGGCGAAGTCGTCGAGGAGAAGATCTCGCTGTCGGAGCGCTTCGGCCTGTGGGTCAGCTTCTATCCGTTCAAGCAGGACGACTACCTCGGCATCGTCGCGCACTGGCTGCGTCATTTCGGCTGCGCGGACGCGGAGATCGAGTCCGCGCGCGGCGACGCGCTCGTGTGGGCGCTCGAACGCGGTTCGCGGTCGGGCCGCGTTGCGTGGCAATTCGCGCGTGACTGGTCGGGTCGCAAGGAGCAGGCATGAGCACGGATCTCGCACAGGGCGCCGTGCGCGCGCCGGATGGCCGCAAGGTGACGGAAGTCGCGGTCGGGGTGATGGTGCAGCCGGATGGCCGGTACCTGCTCGCGCAGCGGCTGCAAGGCAAGCCGTATGAAGGCTACTGGGAGTTTCCGGGCGGCAAGCTGGAGGCCGGCGAAAGCGTCGAGGACGCGCTGGCGCGCGAACTGCACGAGGAACTCGGCATCGTCGTCACGGCCAGCCACCGCTGGCACACGCTCGAACACGATTATCCGCATGCGTACGTGCGGCTTTATTTCTGCAAGGTGACGGGCTGGACCGGCGAGCCGCACAGCAAGGAAGGGCAGGCGTTCGTATGGCAGCAACTGCCGGTCGACGTCGCGCCGCTGCTGCCGGCGGCGCTGCCGGTGCTCGAACTGCTCGAAAAGGAAGCGGCGTCGCACTGATGCCGCGGCGGCCTGCCTGAAAGGCGGGCCATATCGCCGGCGGGCGGTGCCGCGCGCCGCTCAACTGTCGCGGCGGTCGTCCGTGCCGTCTTCTTCCGACGAAGGGCCTTCGTCGGACGTACCGCCGATCCGGTACTTTTCCGCAGCCCAGGCGCCGAGGTCGAGCTGCTTGCAGCGAGCCGAACAGAACGGGCGGAACTGATTTTCAGGGGCCCAGCGCACTTGGGCGCCGCAGGACGGGCATTTCACAACGGTAGTCATACGAAAGCGTCGATCCGGCACGCGGCCGTTACAGATTGCACAGTGTCAGATGGAACGGCACGTCGATGTCCACCGCGCGCGGCCGCACATCGCCGTCCTGCATGGTGAACCGTACCCACAGCATGTATTTGTTCGCGCTCGCTTCGGGAATGACGCGCAACTCCGGCGGCACGCGCACCTGCATCAACTGGTACGTGCGGCCGGACAGCATCTGCTGGTAGCTGCCCTGCATCGCCATGACCTTCGACGCCTGGCCCGATTCGCGCGCGAGGCGCAGCACGATCGACGCGGCGTCGCGCAGCGGCAGCATCGGCATGATCCACTTCGCGATGTCCTGGCGCCGCTGCTCGGCGGGCCATTGCTGCCACGCGTAGTACGACGGCAGGTCGAACTTGCAGGTGCCGCCGGGAATCACCGCGCGGCTGCGGATGCTGGCGAGCCACTCGTTGTCGATGAGGTGCTGCCCGGTTTTGCCCTGCATCTGCGCGAGATTCGCGAGCGTCTGCTCGATTTCGCCGAGCACGGCTTCGAGCGCGTTCTGCTCGATGCCCGGATTGCCGCGAAAGGGGGCGAGCGTCTGGCGCTGACGTTCGAGCTCCTTCATCAGATCCGATTTCAGGTCCGCGCGGCCGGTTACCTCGGCGATTTCGAACAGCGTCGTCAGCGCGACGTGGTGTTCACGCGGGTCCTCCTGAGCCAAAAAGAACGCGAAGCGCTCGAACAGGTCTTCGAGGCGCAGCAGCGTGCGAATTCGCTCGTTGAACGGATACTCGTAAAGAATCAAGCGCGCTCGCCTCTAGGGTAGGAATTGAAACAATGCAGCACATTCTAATGCTCACTCTCTACCCTAGCAACGCACCAATTTCGTACGCCATCACGATCGCGCGCGAGGGTCAGTGCGCGGCGGCCGCGAACCCGAGGTAGCGTTGGTGCAGCGCATCGACCTGCGCGGCGAGCGCATCGGGCGTCGTCGCGTCGTTGACGATCACGTCGTCGGCCGCCGCGAGACGGGCTTCGCGCGTCGCCTGTCTCGCGATGATTGCCTCGACCTGCTCGCGCGTGAACCCGTTGCGCTGCATCACGCGCGCGATCTGCGTCTCGACCGGGCAGTCGACGACGAGCACGCGATCGCTGCGCGCCTTCCAGTTGCCCGACTCGACGAGCAGCGGCACGACGAACATCACGTACGGGCCCTGCGCTTCGCGCGCGTCGCGATCGGTTTCCGCGCGGATCAGCGGATGCGTGATCGCTTCGAGACGCCGGCGCGCGTCGTCGTCGCTGAAAATCAGTGCGCGCATCTTCGCGCGATCGAGCGAACCGTCCGCGGCAACGAAGCCGCGGCCGAACGCCTGTTCGATCGCAGGCATCGCGAGGCCGCCCGGCGCGGTGATGCGGTGGGCGATCAGATCGGTATCGACGAGCGATGCGCCGCGGGCGCCGAACAGGTCCGCGACGGTCGTCTTGCCGCTGCCGATGCCGCCGGTGAGTCCTACTGCGAACATGTCAGCCTCCGAGCGCCGCGTAGAAAGGGGTGCCGAAAAACAGCGTCGCGACGCCGCCCGCCGCGAGGAACGGGCCGAACGGAATCGGCTCCTCGAAGCGCATGCGGCCGCGCCAGGTCGCGACGAGCCCGACGATCGCGCCCGTCACCGCGGCGAACAGCACGACCTGCGGGAGCGCGGCCCACCCCATCCATGCGCCGAGCGCAGCGAGCAGCTTCAGGTCGCCGAAGCCGATGCCCTCGATGCCGCGCAACCACTTGAACAGCCAGTAGATCGACCACAGGAACAGGTAGCCGGCCATTGCGCCGATCACGGCCGAGCGCAGCGACGTGAACGTGCCGCCGAGGTTCAGCACGAGCCCGGCCCACAGGAGCGGCAGCGTCATCGAATCGGGCAGGTAGCCGGTGCGGATATCGATCGCGCTCATCGCCAGCAGCGCGGCGCACAGCGCGAAGGCGGCGAGCGCGGCGACGGTCGGGCCGAACGCGGTGAGCGAGCCGGCGGCGAGCAGCGCGCACGCGAGTTCGACGAGCGGATAACGGATGCCGATCGCGTGGCCGCAGCGGCGGCAGCGTCCGCGCAATATCAGGTAGCTGACGAGCGGGATGTTTTCCCATGCGCGCAGCACGTGGCCGCAATGCGGGCATGCGCTGCGCGGGCGCCACAGATCGTAGCGCAGCGGATAACCGTCGTCGGGGACGGTGCTGGCGTTGCCGGTCGCTTCGGCGATCTCGGCCTGCCATGCGCGCTGCATCATCACGGGCAGCCGGTGCACGACCACGTTCAGGAAGCTGCCGACGCAAAGGCCGATGACGACCGCGAACGCATACTGCAGCGCGGGCGGCAGCATCGCCAGCGCGAGCAGCGTGCTCTCGGGCGAATCGGGAACGGCGGACAGGGGCGCGGGTGTCATGAGGCTCAAGGTTCGGACTAAAAGGCGACAGAATCGGTTGCGATGCTACACCACGTTGCCGAGCTGAAGGATGGGCAGATACATCGCGATCACGAGGCCGCCGACGAGTGCGCCCAGTACGATGACGATCAGCGGTTCGCCGAGAGCCGCGAGCGTATCGAGACGCGCGTCGAGCTGGCGTTCGCACAGCGCGGCGAGGTCGGCGAGCATCGTGTCGAGCGTGCCGGTCTCCTCGGCGACGGCGATCGGCTGCACGACGTCGTCCGGAAAGCAGCCCGCCGACTGCATCGCGTCGGCGAGACGCGCGCCGCGCAGCACGCGTGCCGCGATGTGCGTGGTGGCCAGCTCGAACACCGGATGGCCGGCAGTGCGCTCGAGCGTGGCGAAGGCATCGGCGAGCGGCACGCCGGCGCCGAGCAGCGTCGCAAGCGAGCGGCACCAGCGTGCGGCTGCGAACCGCGTGAGCGCGCTGCCTGCGAGCGGGGCGTGCAGCAGGCATCGCGCGAGCGCATGGCGCAGCGGCGCCGAGCGCCGAAGCGCGTGATGAGCGGCAAGCCCCGTTGCCGCGGCACCGGCCACGAGCACACCGCCCCACGCCGACAGCGCGGAGGACAGAGCAAGCAGTGCGCGGGTCGGTGCCGGCAGTGCGGTGCCGAATCCGTCGAAGATCTGCCGGAACGTCGGCACGACCCACACCATCAACGCAGCCGAGATCGCGAGCGCGAACAGGATGACGGCTGCCGGATACGCGAGCGCGGCACGCAGCTTGCGCCACTGCGCGTCGGCGCGCTCGCGGTGTTCCGCGACCCGTGTCAGCACGATGCCGAGCGAGCCGGACGCTTCGCCGACCTCGATCAGTTGGCGATACAGCGTGCCGAACTGCGTGGGATAGCGGGCGAGCGCATCGGCGAAGCGCTGCCCGCCGACGATCTCGCGGGCGAGACCCGCGGCGATGCGCGGCACGCCGTCGCGCGTGCGCGTGCGCGCGAGCATCTCGAGCGACGGCGCGAGCGGCAGCCCGGCCTGCAGCAGGCTCGCGAGCTGGCGCGTGAAACGCGTTATGTCGCGTGCGCCGGCCGTCGGCGGCCGGGCCGGCCCGCGGACGTCGAGCGACAGCACCGCGATGCCGTCGCGTGCGAGCGCGGCGCGCGCAGCCGCGGCGTCGAAGGCGATGACGGTCCCGCGGCGCGGCGCGCCGTCACGGCGGCGGCCGCGCCACACGAAGCGGGTTTCGCGCGGCGGTGTGCGCATGCTCAGGCCACCGGTGTTGCGGCGACGGCTTCCGCGATGCTCGTCGTGCCGTCGCGGACGCGCGCGAAGGCCGCGTCGCGCAGATTGCGCACGCCTTCGGCCGCCGCGCATTGAGCGAGTTCGCCGACGCTCGCCCGCGCGACGATGCGTTCCGCCAGCGCGGGCGATACCGGCATCGTCTGATGCAAGCCGATGCGGCCTCGATAGCCGATACCGTGACACGCGGAACAGCCGCGCGCGACGAACGGCCGCCATCCGGCAGCCAGGGCCGCCGGGTCGCAGCCGGCTTCACGCAGCACGCGCGCAGGTGCGTCCGAGTGCATGCGGCACGCGACGCACAAGCGCCGGACGAGGCGCTGCGCGGTGACGAGGTGCAGCGCGGCCGCGAGGTTGTACGGCGCGACGCCGATGTCGAGCAGCCTCGCGACGGCGGCCGGCGCGTCGTTCGTGTGCAGCGTCGACAGCACGAGATGGCCGGTCTGCGCGGCCTTGATCGCGACGTCGGCCGTCTCCGCATCGCGAATCTCGCCGACCATGATGATGTCCGGATCCTGTCGCAGCAGCGCGCGCAGCGCCGTCGCGAACGTGAGCCCCGCCTTTTCGGCGACACCGACCTGGCTGATCCCGTCGAGCTGGATCTCGGCGGGATCCTCGACCGTGCAGACGTTGTGTGCGTCGCGATCGAGCATCTGCAGCGCGCAGTAGAGCGACAGCGTCTTGCCGCTGCCGGTCGGGCCCGTGACGAGCACGAGGCCGTGCGGTGCGCGTATCGCGGCCTCCATCGCTGCTGCCTGCTGCGCGTCGAAGCCGAGGCGAGCGAGCGTGAGATCGGGCGGCAGCGTTTCGAGGCGACGCAGCACGAGCTTTTCGCCGAACAGCGTGGGCAGCGAACTGACGCGGTAGTCGCCGCGCGTGCCGCCGTCGATCGCGATGCGCAGCCTGCCGTCCTGCGGCAGCCGTCGTTCGGCGATGTCCATGCGCGCGAGGACCTTGATCCGCGTGACGAGCGCATCGCGCAGGTGTAACGGCGGCCGCGCATGTTCGTGCAGCACGCCGTCGATGCGCAGGCGGATGCGCCAGCCGGCTTCGAACGGTTCGACGTGGATGTCGGATGCGTCGCGCACGCGTGCCGCGTGAAGCGTGTCGGTCAGCAGCCGTACGGCCGGTGCGTCGTCGAGCTGGGCCGCGTCGAGCGCGTGTGGTGCGGCGGCGGGCGACGCATCGGAGTGGGCGGGCGGCGGCTGCGTGCGCAGCGGCGCCCCGGGAGGAGGGAAATGCATGTGAGCCGGCGCGTCGGCCGCCTGTTGAACGTGACCTGCAGATGGTCGCGCATTGCGGGCGGTGCCGGCAGTCGGCCGTTCGGCTAGCGTAATGCGGTGCGTGCGGTGCGCGTGCCGCGCGGCTTGAAGAGCTTGACGGTGCGCACGGCCTGGTCGTCGCTGCGCATCACCTCGAGCATCACGTCGCCGATTTTCAGGCACACGTCGTCTTCCGGAATTTCCTCGAGGGTTTCGAGAATCAGCCCGTTCAGCGTCTTTGGCCCGTCGGTCGGCAGCTTCAGGTGCAGCCAGCGGTTCAGTTCGCGCAGCGGCATGCCGGCCGTGACGATGCATTCGCCGTTCTCGTCCCAGCCGCCCGCGCGTTCGCTGCGCGGCATCGACGTCGTGAATTCGCCGATCAGCTCCTCGATGATGTCTTCGGGCGTGACGAGCCCTTCGAGCTCGCCGTATTCGTTGACGACGAGCGCGGTACGCTGCCGGGTCTCCTGGAAATACTGGAGTTGCTGAACCACCGGCGTGCCCGACGGCACGTAGTACGGCTCGGCGAGCAGCGAGCGCAGCGTTTCGCGGTCGAACTCCTGGTTGTGCAGCGCGGTCAGCGTCTTGCGCACGTGCAGCACGCCGAGCACCTTGTCGATGTCGCCTTCGTAGACGACAAGCCGGTTGTGATAGCAGGTTTCGAGCTGGTGCAGGACGTCGTCGAGCGGCGCATAGAAGTTGAGCGATTCGATCTGGCGGCGCGGCACCATCACGTCGTCGACCGTGATGTTCTCGAGGTCGAACAGGTTGAGCAGGATGCTGCGGTGCTTGGTCGGCATGAAGCTGCTCGACTCGAGCACGATGGCCCGCAGTTCGTCGGCCGACATCCGCTGGTCGCGACCCTTCTTCGTGTTGATGCGCAGCACCCACAGCACGCCGTTCGCGAGCGCGTTGACGAACCAGACGACCGGCTTGAACACGCGCATCAGCGGCGCGATCACGAGGCTCGCGGGCAGGGCGATGCGTTCGGGGAAGGTCGCGCCGACGATCTTCGGCGCGATCTCCGCGAACACGATGATCAGGAACGCGACGATGCCGGTCGCGATCGACAGCGCGAGATTGTTGCGGCCGAACGTATGGAGCGCGAGCGACGTCGTCAGGACCGGGATGATCGTGTTGAACAGGTTGTTGCCGATCAGGATCACGCTGAGCAGCAGGTCAGTACGCGTGAGAAGCCCCTGGGTGGTCTTCGCGCCGAGTGCGCCCTGGCCGGCGAGATGCTTCAGCCGATGGCGATTGAGCGCCATCATCGCGGTCTCGGAAATGGAGAAGAAGCTGGAACAGAGGAGAAGCAGGAAGACGGCGCCGATTTGCGCCCATAAGGGAATTTGGTCCACGCGTCGGAAAGGGCAGTGAAGGACAGGGATGTGGGGAATATAGCAGAGGCCGGCGACCGCGATGTGTCGTGCGCGACACGATGGGCCCGCAACGGCCGGACGAAAAAAAACCGTGCACGCAGTGCACGGTTTTTTTACAAATCTGGTCGGGGTGAGAGGATTCGAACCTCCGGCCTCTACGTCCCGAACGTAGCGCTCTACCAGGCTAAGCTACACCCCGATTTTTGCTCTTCGGACTTCGCCGTCTTCGTGAAGATCGTTGCGTCGTCACAAGCAAGAACGTAACTATAACGATGTTTTTTCTAAAAGGGAATACTTTGCTGAAGAAAATTTTCGAGACAACGCATCGCCGCGGTTCGCGACGTGTTTACGACTGCCGCGACGTCGAGTACGAGCACAGCGCGAGCAGGCTCTCCTTATAGATCGAATCGGGGAATGCGGCGATCGCTGCCGCTGCCGCCTGCGCTTCCTGGCGTGCGCATTCGAGCGTGTGATCCAGCGCGCCCGAACGCGTGATCGCTTCGAAAATCGTGTCGAAGCGATCGGTGCCGCCCTGTTCGATCGCCTCGCGTGCAAGCGCCGACTGTTCCGGCGTGCCGCGTTCGATCAGGTAGATGAGCGGCAGCGTCGGTTTGCCTTCGCGCAGGTCGTCGCCGGCGTTCTTGCCCATTGCCTCGACGGCGCCCGCGTAGTCGAGCCAGTCGTCCATGATCTGGAACGCGGTGCCGATCCGGCGGCCGTATTCGGCGGCGGCGGCTTCGGTCGGCGCATCGGCGCCGGCGAGCACCGCGCCCAGGCGCGCCGACGCCTCGAACAGCTTGGCCGTCTTGTAGCGGATCACCTGCATGTAGCGCGTTTCGTCGACGTCCGCGTCGTGCATGTTGAGGAGCTGCAGCACCTCGCCTTCGGAAATGATCGTCGTCGCTTCGGACAGGATCTCCATCACGCGCATCTTGCCGACGCCGACCATCATTTCGAACGAGCGCGAATAGAGGTAATCGCCTACCAGCACGCTCGCCGCGTTGCCGAACAGCGCGTTGGCGGTCTGGCGGCCGCGGCGCAGCTCGGATTCGTCGACGACGTCGTCATGCAGCAGCGTGGCCGTATGGATGAACTCGACGACGGCGGCCAGCACGTGCCGCTGGTGCGACGTCTCGCCGAGCGCGCCGGCGACGAGCAGCAGCAACGCCGGACGCAGCCGCTTGCCGCCCGCGCCGATGATGTACTCGGCGATCTGGTTGATCAGCAGCACGTCGGACGCGAGGCTTTGCCGGATAACGCGATTCACCTGCTCCATGTCGCTGGTGATCGGAGCGAGCAGGTGGGCGGCGCTGAGGGTGGGGGAGGCGGTGGACGACGACATGATGATGGAATTGGGTGATGCCGCGGATTATAAGTCGAATCCGAGATATCCCGGTCTGTCGGACGCGCCGCCGCAGCGATTTTGGCCGTCCGTCCGAGGCTGGCGTACGGCAATCGTCGATCAGTTTTGACTTGGGTGCTAACCCCATGTATAATCACGTGTTTTCCGCGCGTGGTGTGCGGAAAAATTGGATCCAGAGTGAGGTTCTCAATGTACGCGGTCATAAAAACCGGCGGCAAGCAGTACAAGGTTGCCGTTGGCGAAAAACTCAAAGTAGAACAGATACCGGCTGACAT
>Ga0207695_10005615_pt1 | contig 16574 bp, 12 predicted proteins | sample KBSC54metaG_FD_184354 | JGI IMG/M metagenome (GOLD analysis project Ga0207695, IMG submission 184354) | Corn rhizosphere microbial communities from Kellogg Biological Station, Michigan, USA - KBS C5-4 metaG (SPAdes) (version 2) | ecosystem: Host-associated > Plants > Roots > Rhizosphere > Soil... | reverse complement strand
TTCCTCATGGCGGTCACGTTCGTGGCCGGGTGCCTCTGCGCCATCGCATTCCTTCGCTATCGCAACCTCTGGTTCCTGGCCGCGGCGCACGCGCTCATCGGCTCGCTGCTGGTGCTCGTGACCCCTCCCTCCATCGCGCACGGATTCATCGTGGGTCCCAACATGCGCTGAGCACGCGGCGGCGTGCGCTTCATGGCGGAGGGGCTCGCGAGACCCGACTGGTAGCCGCGTTCGTGAACAAGTACGCGGTGACGCGAAGGTGGGGGGCGCATTCGAGTTCGCGAGGAAGGGAAAAAGCGAGCGCGGAGATACACAGAGCTGTGCGCCTCACTCCCCGCTGAACGCGATGCGCCAGCGCTTCTTCGGATCGTCGAACCTGACCGTGCTCGCGTCGAACTTCTCCGGATCGAAGGAACCGCCGAGCCATTCCAAGGTGCTCTCGTACTCCTCGTGTTCCGGATGGGCCATGATGTCGAGCAGCTCCTCGTAACCCGCTGCACCACCACAGTCCTCGGGCGGGCACGCGCGTGCGCCAGCCAGGCAGCGCGGATACTTCGTGCGCGGGTGCCGGGTGCCGATGGACTCCAGCACGACGTCGTGTTCCCAACTGTCGCCGAAGTCGTATTCGTAGAGCGCTCCGTCGTGCGTGCTGGTGAAGTACGCCGTGAGGGGAATCGTCCAGCCGGCCAGCGCAATCGGTTCACCTTCGAAGGCGTCTCCGTCGGGAATGCCAATCTCGTCAATGACACCGGTTAGAGGGTTGCGCATGCGGAAGGCGTGCAGATGAGAGTCGAGCCAGGGCATGGCGTCCTGGATGGCGACGTGGAGATCCCAGAAGGTGTACGACGCTGGAACTTCGATGCGGCGCCAGATGGGCGGCGTGATGTCGCGGAGCGCGGCGAGGAAGGTGAGGGTGTTGCGTTTGAGATCCATACTTTGCCTCTTGGCGCGCCGTTCACTTGCCTGGGCAAGTCGGGCTGCGCGGCTCCAATTTGGTGGCTACACGGCCAAGGCGCCGGCAGCTGCCCAGGAACACCCAGCTGTCAGAGGATGGACCTATAATAGGGAAGGTATGGAAGACACATCATCAAGGTCGCCTGCTGACATCGGATCGCCCGATGCCATCGAGTCGCTGTGGGCAAAGTCCAGCCCACCTCACGCGCTATGGTGCCATCTGCTCGATGTAGCGGCCGTAGCGTTCGAGCTTCTGCCCTATTTCGGACCGATCGAAGGGATTACTGGGGAATGGGCTGCTGCGCTTGCGGGTCTGCACGACATCGGTAAAGCCGATCCGCGGTTCCAGAGCAAGGCTCCCGAGCTGGCTGCCAAACTTCCGGCGGTGCTATTCGATGGAGCTGTTGAGGACTCGACTCACTTTCGGCACGAGGCGCGGTCGGCGGACTTGCTCGTTCGTTTGATCTTGCAAGCAGATAACGGAGGAGAAGTCTCCCCATTTGCTCGTTGCGTTGCGCGTGCTCTGGCGGGACACCATGGGCGGGTGGACCCACGGTCAATGACGCCGAAAGAGGACCTCAGGAATCCGCTCGTTGAACGCTGGGACCGTTATCGCATAGCCCTCGCGCGGCTCGTAATGGACGCATGCGGCGTGCAAGGCAGTCCGCCCGCCCAACCCGCCCACGCCGATAAGATGGGTGTGCGGCTCCTCGGACTCACCATAGTTGCAGATTGGATCGCTTCGAACGATGCACTTTATGTGAAACCTGCTCCACTTACCGTTGGCCCGTCAGCTTACTACCAAGTCGCGCGCGGCCATGCGCGCGAGGCGATCTGCGCCCTCGGGCTGCAAACGTACGGAAGTACCGCTGGTCAGCCTCGTTCGCTTCCCACCTGGCAGGACTCATGGCCTGGGCTTGCACCTCGTGCCATTCAGCCCGTCGTCGCACAGATCGCGGCAAGCAATCTGGAGCCGGGACTCGCGATTATAGAAGCCCCAATGGGGGTGGGCAAGACCGAAGCGGCAATTCATCTCGCGGAGGCATGGGCCGCGCAACTTGGCCTCGTCGGAGCGTATATCGCGCTACCCACTCAGGCTACCAGCAACCAGATGCACAAGCGATACGCGGAGTATCTCAAACGGCGTGGCGCCACACCGCTACTCGTGCATGGAATGTCCTGGTTAATGGATGAACGTGCAGAGATCCCCCCGCCACGGCAGTTGGACGCGGGTTCGCCCACGCAGAGTGAATCGCAGCGAGATGCGGCATCTGCCTGGCTTCGCAACCTGCGCCGCGCGCTGCTCGCGCCTTACGCCGTGGGCACAATCGACCAAATCCTAGTCGCTGGACTCGCTGTGCGTTTCGGCGTTCTTCGGCTGCTTGGTTTGAGCAACAAGGTCTTGATTGTGGATGAGGTGCACGCTTGCGACACATACATGCATGCAAGACTGAATCGGGTGCTTGGCTGGTGTCGCATCCTTGGCACGCCCGTCATACTCCTGTCCGCGACACTCCCACGGAAGCAACGAGCTGAGCTTGTTCAAGCCTATCTTGGTGTCGAGGCAGATGAGGAGGATGAAGATCACATTGCGGAGCAGGCGCAACCGCCCAACGATCCCTATCCGCTAGTTACGATCATCGGAGCGATCTCCGGGTCGCAACATCGCTTTGCATCGGGGACCTCACTGGCAGCTGATGATATAAAGGAAATTCGACTCCATCATTGCCCTGGTGGGTTGGCGGATGACGCTGGCCGTCAAGCCCTGGCGGATCGCGTGTTGGAAAGTGTGCGTGACGGAGGATGCGCCGCTGTGATTGTCAACACGGTGAGTACGGCGCAATCCATCTATCGGTTGATCCAATCGGGTGCCTCGCCGGATACAGAAGTGAGTCTCTTCCACGCGCGATTCCCCGCATGGCGCCGGGCGGAGCTCGAGGCGTTAGTGATAACTCAGTTTGGGAAAGAGGAGGGCTCGCGACGTCCTCCGCGCGCTGTACTTGTCGCAACGCAGGTGGTGGAGCAGAGTCTGGACCTGGATTTCGACATCATGTTTACGGAGCTCGCGCCCGTCGACCTCGTGTTACAGCGCGCCGGCCGGCTCTGGCGGCATGAGCGCGCGAGTCGGCCCATTGCGACCCCGACGCTGATACTTCTGGAGCCGAGTGCCGATTCACTCGATTTTGGCGGTTCGGAAAAAATTTACTCGCGACTCCTCCTTCTCCGCACCCTTGGTGCGTTAAGCAGTCGAGATGCGATACAACTACCGCATGACTTCCGGCCGCTCGTAGAGGCAGTGTATGCCAATTCAACTGAGCCATGCGGAGCAATTCCTTTCACGGAGCTTGAGCGGGCGTCGCAAGACGACACAACGAATAACGAGAAATCTCGGACCGCAGCAAATCATCATCTGATTGGTGCCCCGAATGCTCGTCAGTTTGATTACCCCTGTCAGGACGTGCTGGCGGATGATGCGGAAGAGGGACAGCTGGGCGACAACTTCCGAGCGCAAACACGACTCGGAAACGACAGTGAAGGGATCTTTCTGCTGACTCGTCCACAGGATCGCACAGCGTGGGACGAGCTACAAACGAACGCCTCCTCGAAGTGGCTCCTTCGGCAGCTATTCCTCACACGAGTCTCGATTCCCAAGTGGTGGTTTCGAGACCAGGTCCAATTGCCCGTGGAGCTCGGCAAGATTGGCATCATGCGAGTTCTGGATCTGACGGTGAGATCAGGAGGAAACGTGCGTGTACGTTTCGATTCGGATCTCGGCGTCTATCTAGAATGAAAAGCGCACCGGTTCGCACAAGTGGACAAATCAGGTTGATCACTTGGCCGCGCCAACTTGCACAAGGTATTCGGGATACCAGGATGTTCGCACTCAGTGGTCAGGGATTCCGTCCCCACGCATGTGAGGAACGCCACTAGGAGCGGCGCTGACCGCGGTACACCCCCACGTCAGTAGGGATATCGGTGCAGTTGACGTGCGAGATAAATGTTGGTATGCTAGAGGCGCTGACCGCTTATGCACTAACGTACCGAACCGGGACGACCGAGTCAATGGACCTCTCTCTGAGCAACTGGATTCCATGTAGAGATCTGGCGGGTAGGGCTCGCCGTCTCAGCCTCCGTGACATCCTGGTCGAGGCACATGAGCTGCGCGCCATCGAGCATCACATCCCAATCGTAGAGGCCGGCCTGCAGCGGCTGATGATCGCTCTCGCCCTCGACATTTTCCATCCAAAGACAATGTCTGAGCTCGCTGATCTTCTGAAGCTTGGCCGCTTCAATACGAGTGACATCGACGAGTATTTCATCCGATACGCGGACCATTTCAGCCTGTTCTCTTCGACACGGCCCTTCCTTCAAGATGCTGCGGCTGGCGGCGCGGAGAAACCGATAGCGGCGCTACTTCCATCTCGCCCGAGTGGGACCAACGCGGTGCACTGGAACCACGGCCACGAGAGTGACTTCGCCGTAACGCCTGGAGAAGCTGCGCTTCTGCTCACAACGATTGCTCCCTTCATGACCGCCGGCGGCGCCGGGCTCTCCCCGTCAATCAACGGCGCCCCGCCATGGTATGTGATGATCGCCGCCGAAACGCTCTTCGAAACCACAGCGCTGAATCTCTGGGTCCACCACCCGAACATCAAACGCGGAGCACCGGCATGGCGCCGCACGACTCCCTTACAAACAGAGACTCGACAGTCATCCGCTTCCCTTCTCCAAGGCCTGACGTGGATGCCCAGGAGAATCCGGCTCATCCCTGGCGCCGGAGGAAGGTCGTCGCTCTCTGGTGAGGAGTCTCCTGTGCTTGTTCACGCGATGTACTTCACCGCCGGTGAGGCATGCGATTTCGGTTACCCGACGTGGATCGACCCGAACGTTGCCTACGTTATTTCGAAGGACAAGACGAACCCGCTCCGTCCTCGGGAGGACAGGGACCCCTGGAGAGACGTGGGTGCTCTGGCATTGCTCGAGGAACAGTCCGGTGGTGACATACGACATGTCCGCCCTGCGATCGTTTCTCAATTCGCGCGGATGGCGGCTGACGGCTTGCTCGCCCGTACTGAGTTGCGCCTAAGGCTGTACGGCATGCGTACCGATCTCAAAATGAAAATCTTCGAGTGGTATCGTCAGTCGCTGGAGCTGCCGGTGCCGCTCGTGCTCCGAAGCGAGATTCACCTGCGCCTTCTCGCCGCGGAAGATCAAGCGGAAGGAATTCAGTGGAACATCAAGCGATCCCTGGAACTCGCCGTTACTCCGGCCAATCACACACCGAAGAGCGAAGCAAAGGCACTCATCCTCGCCGCGTGCACGATATTTTGGGCAGCGATGGAGCAACCGTTCTTGGATCTTGCCAACGCTCTTGGCACCACCAATCCAGCCGAATTCGCGCCGGCAGACGCGGCGATAGTCTCCTGGCGGCGGATGCTCGGAGACGCTGCGAACCACGCATTCAACGTCGCAACGGCCGAGTTGCGTCTGGATGCAATGAGCCTCATCGCCATCGAGCGAGGGCGCGACCTCCTGCAGAGAGCTATACGGCGATTAACGCCGAGTGTCGCCCCGCAATCCGAGAGCACCGTGTCGAACAGCAGATCCTCTATCAGTAGCTCCCAACCGATATCAACTGCGCGTGGCACGACACGTACGCGATCAAGCCAGAGGTCAGACTCATGACGCGCTCTTCTGCACATCGCACTCCCCCCGGACCTGCATTCATCCCGCGACTCAGACATGTACTGGCGAACGACACCGGTTTCGCCGCGCGACTCCGTCGCGAGGCTGGCACACCGCTCTCGCAATCTCGAACTCTCGTCTCGTGGTATCGCTTCATCGAGCATGCCTCCCCGGATTTGCAGCGTCGCGGGCGCATTGAGGTTGCGTTTGTAGTCGCCACACTCTATGCACACGATCGAAGGGCGTATCGCCGCAGTCCAGATGACACGGCGGAAAGAACGTCCGATGCCGCAGAGATCGTCGCCGATCGGTCGTCGATGGGCACCGAAGGCAACCCCAGAATGCGGAGTGTGAATTTTGGCGCGACCCTCGGCTCTCTCGTGCAAACCGCGAGTGTCGCGGAATCACCGTTAGCACGACGCCTCGCCACCCTTCTGGATTCGAGCTTATACCCTGATGGCACAGGATCGCTTCCGTGGCGGCTCAGGCAGAGCCTCGCGCTAGTGCGCGCCAAGCAGACTGAATCGCGAGGTGTCGTAGACTGGGCACGCCTTCTCGATGATCTACTGCACTGGAACCATCCTGATCGCTCCGTTCAACGGAATTGGGCTCGCTCGTTTTATCACTTCGCACCTGCCTCCCTCGCCGCTGATTCCGGCCCCACGCCGATAGCCTCCTTCTAAGGAGATTTCCATCGATGCTTATCGAACTCCACATCCTCCAGAATCACGCACCATCAAACCTGAACAGGGACGATACTGGAAGCCCGAAGAGCGCCATGTTCGGTGGCGCACCACGTGCGCGAATATCGAGCCAGTGTATCAAGCGCTCGATCCGGCGCTCGGATCTCTTCCGACAGGCGCTTGCCGGCCAGTTGGGCATGCGCACTCGGCAGCTACCCGAGCTTGTGCGCGAGCGTCTGGCAGCGCTTGGGTATTCCGACGAGTTGGCGGAGCTCGGTGCGCAGAAGGCCAGTGGCTTCGGCAACAGGGACGGTAAGGAGTTCGCCCCAAAGGTCGAGGGTGACACAAAGACCTACTCCACCGCGCAGACAATGCTGCTGAGCGACGCCGACGTTCAACTGGTAACGGCAGTCATCGCACAGCACATAGATGCCGTGAAGAGTGACGCAAAGAAAGTGAAGAAGCTGAGTGCGGCTGATCTTCAGAAGGATGAGCGACTGAAAGCGTTTCGTCCGCTGACGGTTGACACAGCCCTTTTTGGGCGAATGATCACCTCTAACGCCTTTCGCGACGCCGACGCAGCCATGCAAGTAGCGCACGCGATCTCGACACATCGTGTCGAACAGGAATACGACTACTTCACAGCCGTTGATGACTTGCAAGGGCGTGTAGCAGATGACGACGCGAGCGCCGATATGATCGGTGACGTCGAGTTCAACTCGGCTTGCTACTACAAGTATTTTTCGCTTGACGTCGACGAACTGGTGGGAAACCTCACGGGAGAACGGCCATATCGGCGCGAAGCCAGTGAGAGCGACCGCCGTACCGCTCGTGCTGTTGCAGCGACGACAGTGGACGCGTTCGTTCGGGCCGCAGTGCTCGTCACGCCCACCGGCAAGCAGAACACGTTCGCCGCGAATCAGGTTCCGTCGCTCGTGCTTGTCGAGGTCCGACCGGCGAATACTCCAATCAGCTACGCCAACGCGTTCGTCGGCCCGGTGATACCACGCAACGGGAATGACCTTGTCGAGGAGTCGGTGCAACGCCTGGCTGTGCACGTCGAAAGGGTTACGCGAGCATTCAATCTGGCTGCGCATGCACGACTCTTTCTCGCCCCTGAGATCGAAGAATTCGACGCAGCTGGAGCAGAACGTGTTCCCGATCTCGATACGTTGACGCGGCGATTGCGCGAGGTCGTGGATGGGTGAACCGGTTCTGTTCCTTCGTCTCGAGGCGCCATTGCAGTCCTGGGGTCTGCGCGCGAGATGGGACATTCGGGACTCAGGGCGAGAGCCAAGCAAGTCGGGTGTTGTCGGACTGGTGGCGGCCGCTCTTGGGTACGCGCGCGATGACCCGCGAATAGCCGAGGAGCTCGATGTCGGCTTGCGAATGGGTGTGCGCGTCGAGCGGGAGCCGATGCTCCTCGATGACTATCACACCGTGACCAATTTCTTGCCGATCGCGCGTGGCGGGTACAAGCATTCAGGCGTCCGCACGGCCAGCTCGCTCGCAGGGCTCAGTGCGGATCCGGATGTCGAACCCAGCACCATTCAGTCGAGACGGCGATACCTTGCTGATGGGTCCTTTCTCGTGGCTCTAGTACGGACGTCAACGGCTCCTCCTGACCTGCTCGAACGCTGTGTTGCGGCGCTCTTGCAACCCCACTGGCCTCTCTTCCTGGGTCGTCGTGCGTGTGTCCCAACGCGGCCCGTTCTGGATTGCTTGACGGACACATACGACTCGATCGAACAGGCACTGGAGGTGCACCCATGGTCATGTCTCGCCACCAATGCGGAATCAGGTACTGGCGAGCGCGGCCCGGCACAACAGCTGCGCGTCGTCGTCGAGTCTGAGGATGGCAGACCTCGAGACGATCAGCGGCTATCTGGTCCCACTGGGTTCTTCGGTCGGCGCTTCGTACGCGAATACTTCATCAGGGCGCCCATGGTTCCCGAGGAGGAGTAATGGCGACGCTTCATCTCTCGCGGCTCGTTCTCGATCCCACGTCAGCGCAAGCGCGAGCCGAGATACAGCGCCCGTACGAGATGCACCGCACGCTGAGCAAGGCGTTTGTGCCAGTTGAAGCGTCGGAGAGCATTGCCCGCTCAGCGCTCGCGACAGCACGGCCACTTTTCCGTATCGATCCCGGCCGGCAACCCGGTATGGTGGTAGCATTGGTACAGAGCCGCAGCGTACCTGATTGGACGCGATTGACGGTGACACCCGGCTACCTCCTTCGCCCCCCGGAAACCCGAACGTTCGAGCCAATCTTTGCGCGTGGCCAACTTCTCGCATTCAGGCTTCGCGCAAATCCGACCGTGAGACGCGAAGGTAAACGTCGAGGCCTGTATCAGGAGACCGAGCAGGCTACGTGGCTCGCACGAAAGGCTGAATCAGGAGGCTTCGCGGTCGAACAGGCAGTCCCTATCACTGAGAACCGGGCACTGAGGGCTCGACGCAAAGATGAACACACGGAGCATGTCGTCGTTCGATTCGATGGGATTCTCCAAGTGAGGGATCCGGTGCGCTTTGCCGAGATTCTCGCGAGTGGAATTGGATCGGCCAAGGCATTCGGCTTTGGCCTGCTCAGCGTTGCCCCACTGCGTGCGATGCATGCGTGACCTGCACCTCCTGCCCAAGGTCCGCGATAGTCTCTCGTTCCTGTATATCGAGCACGCACGAATCGAGCAAGACGCCCAAGCAATTGCGATCTACGACGCGACTGGAAAGACGCCTGTGCCATGTGCCGCGCTGACAACGCTGCTTCTTGGGCCAGGAACGAACATTACTCATGCCGCGATCAAGACGTTGGCAGAAGTTGGCTGTCTCGTGCTCTGGACCGGAGAGGCGGGCGTTCGCCTCTATGCACAAGGGCTTGGCGAGACACGCTCTTCTCGCCTGCTACAACGACAAGTGCGTCTTTGGTCGGATCGTGAATCGCATGAAGCTGTCGTCCGACGAATGTATGAGCTTCGGTTCGGCGAACTCGTATCTCCTTCGGAAACGCTTCAACAGATCCGCGGACGCGAGGGTATTCGCGTTCGACAAATATATCAACACTTCAGCCGGAGCAGCGGAGTGCCCTGGGATGGTCGCTTCTACCGGCGAGGTGATTGGGCTAAGGCAGACCCGATTAACCGGGCGCTCTCGGCAGCTAACGCGTGCCTTTATGGCGTCTGTCACGCTGCGATTCTATCCATCGGCTGTTCGCCGGCGCTTGGATTTATCCACACTGGGAGGCAATTGTCGTTCGTCTACGATGTCGCCGATCTCTACAAGACTGAGATCACGATTCCGACAGCATTCAGTATTGTGGCTGCAGGCAACGAACAGGTCGAAGGGCGGGTACGTCGTTCGGTGCGTGATGTCGTGACTGAAAAGCAGCTCCTCAAGCGGATCGTGCCCGACATTCAGCGGTTGCTCAACGTAACCGATGTCCCGCTGGGCGAGCTCTCCACATCTGATGATCCCGACGCGCTTGATGTTCCACCAGGAGAGCTCTGGGATCCGGACGGCGGCATTGCTGGAGGGCTGAACTGGGACGATGACAGAGAAGTCTGATGGTGCTATTCGTCCTGGAGCGCGTTCCGACACCGTTGCGAGGAGAGCTGACGCGCTGGTTGATCGAACTAAAGGCCGGAGTATTTGCGGGAACCGTATCCGCGGATATTCGTGAGCGCCTGTGGGAACGTATCGTCGAACGGACAAAGCAAGGTGCCGCTTACCTGGTCTACCCAGCGCAAGGCGAACAACGATTCACGATGCGAACGCACGGGTCTACCGGCCGCTCGATTGTCGATTTCGACGGCCTCCAGTTGATTCGCACACCGTACATCGTCGGCGAGTCGCCCAAGAGCGGCTCGGACATATCGCCCAATTCAGGCGAGATATAGGCCGATGTCAGTCAGAGAACTGTAACGTTTCTTAGTAATCTCCCCACGCGCGTGGGGGTGAACCGTTGCACACGGCGCTCTTCGTTGCTGGCATAGGCAATCTCCCCACGCGCGTGGGGGTGAACCGGCGCCGCTCACGTTCTACCCCACGGCTGCGAAAATCTCCCCACGCGCGTGGGGGTGAACCGGCGCCCTTCCGAAAGGCCGTCATGCCGAGAGCAATCTCCCCACGCGCGTGGGGGTGAACCGTGGCGGGCATCACGCGCGGCGATGTCTATCCGAATCTCCCCACGCGCGTGGGGGTGAACCGCGCAGAACGCGCGCGAGAGTGAAGGCGACTGCAATCTCCCCACGCGCGTGGGGGTGAACCGCGATGACCGCTTCCCTGTACGCCGTCACTGGCAATCTCCCCACGCGCGTGGGGGTGAACCGATCACGCCATCAATCTCGATCGCACCCGTGATAATCTCCCCACGCGCGTGGGGGTGAACCGAAGGCGTCGTAGTTCTTCGTGGCGTCGGTGGGAATCTCCCCACGCGCGTGGGGGTGAACCCGGCGCGCTCAGTGCGCGGACCGTGACCTCGTCAATCTCCCCACGCGCGTGGGGGTGAACCGCGCAAGACGATCAGGTCCGTGTACTCGTCCGGAATCTCCCCACGCGCGTGGGGGTGAACCGAAGAAAAAGGGGGAAGCGCAGGAGAACTACGAAAATCTCCCCACGCGCGTGGGGGTGAACCGCGGATTGCAGCACGCGACCGCGCCCGGTTTTTCAATCTCCCCACGCGCGTGGGGGTGAACCGATGTCCACGCTCACGACGGCACCCGCCGGTCCAATCTCCCCACGCGCGTGGGGGTGAACCGCTCGCGCCGGCCCGGATCCTCACGATCGACGCAATCTCCCCACGCGCGTGGGGGTGAACCGGTGCAGGCGTTTGGCGATGTCCTCTCGTTTTTAATCTCCCCACGCGCGTGGGGGTGAACCGAAGCCCAGCATGAGCGGCATCACGTAGGTATTCCAATCTCCCCACGCGCGTGGGGGTGAACCGAACGCGCGGTCTACCCCCTGTTCCGGGCACTCAATCTCCCCACGCGCGTGGGGGTGAACCGCAGGCGGCCTTTCTCTTCACGCCCGCGCGCTACAATCTCCCCACGCGCGTGGGGGTGAACCGTGCCGCGCGTCGTGTATGAGGGTGAGCATTTCAATCTCCCCACGCGCGTGGGGGTGAACCGCGCGTAGTAGGGGCCGAGGCGCCCCGCTTTCAAATCTCCCCACGCGCGTGGGGGTGAACCGAGCGCCAGAGTGAGCCAGAACACGATTACACCAAATCTCCCCACGCGCGTGGGGGTGAACCGACTCCCACTACCGGAGCGACTTCGTCAAACGGAAATCTCCCCACGCGCGTGGGGGTGAACCGGCGAGTCGCGTATCGAGCGCGAATGGGCGGCGAATCTCCCCACGCGCGTGGGGGTGAACCGAACTGGCTTGAAAGATTGAAAGAAGGGGGAAAGAATCTCCCCACGCGCGTGGGGGTGAACCCGCAGCTCGGGCTCGCGCTCTTTTGCTCGCGTCAATCTCCCCACGCGCGTGGGGGTGAACCGTCCTCATTCAGTCGTGATGAGGCGCGCGCCCTGAATCTCCCCACGCGCGTGGGGGTGAACCGCTCTGGACGCCGAACGCGGCGAACCGTCACTGCAATCTCCCCACGCGCGTGGGGGTGAACCGCGGAGACGCGCCACGAAGAACGTCAGCGCCTGCAATCTCCCCACGCGCGTGGGGGTGAACCGTCGCGGCCGTCGCCGACGTCTCAGAGGACACGAATCTCCCCACGCGCGTGGGGGTGAACCAAAACTCGCCGAGAAATTCCGGGAGATGAGCACAATCTCCCCACGCGCGTGGGGGTGAACCGCTCCAGGACCCGCCGCCGGGCCCGAGCCCGACAATCTCCCCACGCGCGTGGGGGTGAACCGACCTTCATCAACACGAAGCTCGGGCTGCTCTAAATCTCCCCACGCGCGTGGGGGTGAACCGGCCGGTCGCCATGGCGCGCTCCAGCCCTCAGGAATCTCCCCACGCGCGTGGGGGTGAACCGAAGTCCCTGTTTCAGCCCGGGGCCGAGCGCGTCAATCTCCCCACGCGCGTGGGGGTGAACCGCTCGCGACGACCGAGCTCCACAGCCCGACGAACAATCTCCCCACGCGCGTGGGGGTGAACCGGCAACGCGACGATGCTCATCTGGCTCGGCAAACAATCTCCCCACGCGCGTGGGGGTGAACCGTGACGTGGAAGGCCCGCGGCTGGAACTGGGTCAATCTCCCCACGCGCGTGGGGGTGAACCGTGGCCGGTATCGAACGGCATGGCGAGGAAATCAATCTCCCCACGCGCGTGGGGGTGAACCGATTCTTACGGTATATTCTTGCGGTACGGTGACAATCTCCCCACGCGCGTGGGGGTGAACCGGCGAAAGAGTTCATCGCGACGGGCGTCGAGTTCAATCTCCCCACGCGCGTGGGGGTGAACCGACGTGGACCTGAGGGTGAACGGGCGGTCAATCAAATCTCCCCACGCGCGTGGGGGTGAACCGCGGAACACTTTGGGCCAGAGCAGATAGCCTTCGAATCTCCCCACGCGCGTGGGGGTGAACCGAAGGGCACGATCATTGACACGGGGTTCCGGAACAATCTCCCCACGCGCGTGGGGGTGAACCGAAGAGCTGCGCCACCGCGCTGTCGCGGTCCAGAATCTCCCCACGCGCGTGGGGGTGAACCGGACGCCGCGTCAGAAGCGCAGGCCGCCATCGAAATCTCCCCACGCGCGTGGGGGTGAACCGCGGGACATCTACGCCTTCCAGCGAGACGGCACAATCTCCCCACGCGCGTGGGGGTGAACCGTGACGTATTGCGGACCGGCACGGGATTTCCAAAATCTCCCCACGCGCGTGGGGGTGAACCGCCGTAGAGCCAGCGCTGCCGATCATCGGCGCGAATCTCCCCACGCGCGTGGGGGTGAACCGTACACCGTCAAGTCCACGGACAAGGACGAGGTAATCTCCCCACGCGCGTGGGGGTGAACCGCCCGCATGCTGTGGAGGCTCGCCAATGGCTACAATCTCCCCACGCACGTGGGGGTGAACCGGTGAGCTATACGGCGCGCGCCAAAAACTACGCAATCTCCCCACGCGCGTGGGGGTGAACCGTGTGCTCGCGGAGCTCGGCGTTTCCATCTCCCAATCTCCCCACGCGCGTGGGGGTGAACCGTGTACGAGGGTCGCGTCTATCAGCTTGAGGACAATCTCCCCACGCGCGTGGGGGTGAACCGCGCGGCACCTGGCCCGACTGTCCGGCGATCTGCAATCTCCCCACGCGCGTGGGGGTGAACCGAAAACGGGTGTCCTACCCTGCCAGCTGGTTGAAATCTCCCCACGCGCGTGGGGGTGAACCGTATTGCGACGGTCCGCCGTTGTTCGCGGCATCAATCTCCCCACGCGCGTGGGGGTGAACCGCGACGGCATGGTAAGACATCGCGGCGAGTGGAAATCTCCCCACGCGCGTGGGGGTGAACCGCTCTCGCCCGACGTGCTCTGGGTTTCCGCCAAAATCTCCCCACGCGCGTGGGGGTGAACCGGGGCGTGAACGCATCCTGCCCGGGATGTCGTCAATCTCCCCACGCGCGTGGGGGTGAACCACCAGCATGACGCGGGAGGGAGGTCATGGCGATCAATCTCCCCACGCGCGTGGGGGTGAACCGTTGCGGAACGCGAACACGTCGTAGGTATAGGGAATCCCCCCACGCGCGTGAGGATGGGTGCTGTCGTAGGATGCTATGCCGCGGACCTGTCAGGATTTTTGTGTGTGAGGTGAGCGGACGTGCGGTCATTCACGGACCGGGGTGAAGCGGCCATCAAAGAGCAGCAGGAGATGCGGGAGTGCCGTAATCCACTCTCGCGAGATGTTCCGTTCCCATTTCACGCTGATGTTCCGCAGCGCGAGAACGAGCAGCGTGAGGGCCGCCTCATCCGTCGGAAAGTGCCCCCGCGTCTTGATGATCTTCCGCAGCTGCATGTGCACACTCTCCACCGAATTCGTGGTGGAGAGTAGGCGCCGAATCGCCAGCGGAAACTGGAAGAGCGGCACCACGTCCTCCCACGCCCGCTGCCAGATCGGGAGGATGTTCGGATACTTCTCGCTCCACGGGCCGGTCCGGAAGGCGGTGAGCGCCTCCGCCGCGGCCGTGAGGCTCGCGGCGCGGTAGATCGGGCGCAGCGCCGCCGCCACCGCCTTGCGATCCTTCCACGAGACATAGGTCAGGCTCTGTCGCACGAGATGACCCACGCCCTGATGGATCTGCGTCTGGGGAAAGACCGTGTGAATGGCGTCGGGGAAGCCGGTGCGCCCGTCAATGAGGGCGATGAGCATATCCTGCACCCCGCGGTTGCTCAATTCGGTGAGCACGCGATGCCAGAAGGCCGCGCCTTCGGTCTGCTCGATCCATAGGCCGAGGACCTCCTTCCGCCCAGAGCTCCGGATGCCCAGCGCGACGTAGACGGCTGTGTTCCGCACCACGCCTTCATCGCGCATCTTCACGCGGAGCGCATCGAGCACCACGACGGGATAGACCGCATCCAAGGACCGGTCTTGCCACTCGCGCACCACGCCGAGCACCTCGTCGGTCACCGTCGAGATGACGTCGGGGCTGATCTCCACCTGATAGAGTTCCTCCACGTGCCCCTGGATCTCGCGCACGGTCATGCCCTGCGCATAGAGCGACAGCACGTTGTCATCGAAGCGCGGCAGACGACGCGCGTGTTTCAGGATCAGCAGCGGATCGACCGAGCCCGCCCGATCGCGCGGCATCGCGAGCGACACCGGACCATCCTCGGTCAGCACCGTCTTCGGCGTCGCGCCATTGCGGTGATTCGACTGCCCGGCGGGCTTCTCCTCGCCCGGTTTGTACCCCAGGTGATGCGACAGCTCGCCGCGAAGGATGCGTTCCATCACCTGCTTCTTCATCTGCCGGACGATGGCCTCCACTTCGGCCATCCTCGTTGCCTCCCCCGCCAGGTGATCAATCACCGTGTCATCAATCGGCGGCGTGGTGGGCGGCAGATCCTGCTTGCGTGTACGAGCCATAGAGTCCTGCCGCAACGGGGAGTATGGCCTCACACACAAAAATTCCGATAGTCCCTATGCCGCGCGTCTCGCCAGCAGGCAATGATGACCCAATTGCTGCGAACGAAGAAGATGCAGGCTCGAACTTCATCGCGCAGCTGGGAGTAAATCGCTCGGCTACTGTGGAAGGGCTTCGCTTTTCAATGCTCGGCCGCTGAGCGCGCTACAGCGGGATTGCATTGCAATTGCCCGACGACGCAAACCATACCGCGCAGCAGACAGCTGCAACGCACGCAAACCATCCTTATTCCACATGCTGCCCGCCCGTGCGTCAACGTCGATACGGATACACCGGCACAGAGTCGGCAACGGGCGGATCATCATCAACGCCGATAACGACGTTGACGGACCACATGGGATTCCCGGCCGCATCTACCATCGGCATGGCATACGCCGATTTTCTGACTCCGGGTGCCCACCACACAATGCGTTCCTTCTCGAGCAACTGGATGAACTGACTATTCGAATACGTCTCGAGTCCTTCGGTAGAAAGGAACACCGTGACGCTCGTGATCTGATCCTGCGCCCAGGCTTCAATCCGATACGGGCGACCATCGCTCAGGAATCCTTCGTTCCAGCCGATGTCCAGTTCATCACTCTCTGCCGTCTTCACTCGATTCGGCGTGTAGTTCGATCGGTCAGGTTTGGGTTGTGTCATGCGCAACTGCCGTCCGGAGTTCGCGGAATCGAGACCGCCGTTGCGCCTCCGCTTCCAGTCCCTGTGCTCATTCCTGCGCGTCTCACTCGGTGAAAAACTACGATGCGCATATGACAGCCTCGCGGCACCGCAAGTTCGGGGGCGCATACGAACGACACGGCCCGCCTCGACGCCTCCAGTGAATTCGAGCTACCCCTCCCCCCTCCCCTTATGCACCGCCCCCCTCGGCATCACGTGCATCTCATACCGGAACCCCCGCCCGCTCAGGATGACCGGATCCCCCGCCGTCAGCGCCCGCGCTTCGACTTCATCCTCCACTTCGATGATCCCCACCCCGAATGCCGCCGCCGGATCGGCCACCACACCGAACACCACCGCCTTCCCTCGCTGCATGCACCCGTGCCAGTACGCGCCGTGCTGCTGCATGAGCTGCCGCTCGCCGTCGTTCATGTCCTGCAGGAACGTCACCCGCGGCGGAATGAGTTTGCAGTAGAACGTCTTCATGGCACCGTGTAGTTGAGGGACACGATCCA
>Ga0207695_10005614_pt1 | contig 16575 bp, 8 predicted proteins | sample KBSC54metaG_FD_184354 | JGI IMG/M metagenome (GOLD analysis project Ga0207695, IMG submission 184354) | Corn rhizosphere microbial communities from Kellogg Biological Station, Michigan, USA - KBS C5-4 metaG (SPAdes) (version 2) | ecosystem: Host-associated > Plants > Roots > Rhizosphere > Soil... | reverse complement strand
CGGCACCCGGGCGCCCTATGTATATGACAACCCTCTCTTTACCGCCGCAGGCAATTTGAAGCAGGTCGCCGACGCGCCGCACTCCACGGGGCCCATCACCATTGACGGCACGACCAAGAACTGGCCGGGGACTCCGCCCATCATTCTCTCCGGCAAACGGGTCGTCTTCGGTCCTGACTCCGGTGGCACCGAAGGCAGCTACAAGCTCTGCTGGGACGACAACAATCTTTACGTCCTGGTGACCGTCGTGGACCCCACACCGCTGAACAACAAGGCGACGAAGCCCGAGTCCTTATGGAACGGCGATGGGATCGAGTTGTTTTTCGGTTCAGAAAACCTGGATGAAGGGGGCGCCCTCAAATTCAGCGACCGCCATCTGATCATTGGGGCCACCGGTGCCGGCAAGGCCCAATTCTACTATGCCAACAGCCCCGAGCAGTACCCGACGGAGGCGCTGATCGTTTCCGGCGGCGACGGTAAAGGCTATACGCTGGAAGCAGCGATTCCCTGGAAGGCCCTCGGCGTGGCCGCGCCGAAACCCGGGCTGGAGCTTCTTTTCGACATCGGCATTGATGACAGTGTCGGCGCGGACCGAGTCCACCAGATCATGTGGAACGGCACCGACAAAAATTCGGGAGACCGTACCCACTGGGGCCGGATCAAGCTCCTCGATTAAAACAAGAGGAGGCGGGAAAGGCCCAGGTCCTTCCCGCTCTTGTCGGGCGTGGTTTCTTTGACATGATCAAACCATGGATTCTCTTCTCCAAAGTCCTCTCCCTGCCCAGCCGATCAACAGACTCGTCGTCCACCGGCATCGCGGGCCGCTCACCCGGACGCTGCACAAACTTTCCTCCGGTGCCGTCACGCTCGGCTTCGCGGGCGGATCCATCACCGCGGACTATAACCACACCTGGCCCACGCCTGTGGCCAACTGGTTCGTCGCCGCCTTCCCCCATGTCCGGTTCACCGTGGAAAATTCCGCCATCGGCGCCACCGGCAGCGATTCCGGTTGCCTCCGCGCGCAACGCGAACTCATCGCCCGCCCCTGCGATCTCACGTTCGTGGAGTACGCCGTCAACGACTTCGACGATCCCACACCGCGCCGCAACCGCAGTCGCGAAGGCCTCATCCGCCAGCTCCTCGCCGCAGGACAGGACGTCATCATCGTTTACACCTACCGCCAGAACTTCTACGCCGAAATGATCGAGGGCAAAGTCCCCGCCTCCATCGCCGAATTCGAAGTCATCGCGGAACACTACGGCCTCAGTTCCGTCTGGATGGGACTCGCCTCCTTCCAGGAAGTCGTCGCGGGTCGCATGAAATGGGAAGACTGGCTTCCCGACGGTCTCCACCCCAGCCTGCGCGGCAGCGTCAGCTACGCCGAGGCCGTCACGGCCCTGCTCAAGGTGGAACTGGCTCCCGAAAAAATCGCCGCGGCCGAGCCTCCGTCGGCGCCGAAATTGCCCGCGCCTCTTGATCCCCGGAACTGGCAGAACATTTCCACCCTGCCGTTTTCCGCCGTACGCACCGCGGGCCCCTGGCTCATCAAACGTCTTTCCACTCCTGAGCATCTTGACCAGGGACTGGAAACGCACTCCCCCGGTGCGCATCTCGCATTCGATTTCACCGGGCGTGGACTTCTCTTCATCATCCAGTACGGCAAACGTTCCGCCGAGTTCAACTACCGCATCGACGGCGGCGAATGGATTCCGATGGTCCGCGAGCGCTTTGATTGGAGCGGCGACCGCAACATGGTCCGCGCCACCTTCATCACGGAGGACCTATCTCCCGGCCCGCACCATTTCGAGTTGGTCGTCACCCATGGCCAGCGCCCCGATTGCACCGGCACCGAGTTTCGTCTCGGCACCATTGGCATCCTCGCCTGAGCGAGCTCTACTGCATCGGCGGTGCGGGCGTCGCCCCTGTATCCGCCGGGGCCGGCGCGGCGCCTGCATCCTCGAACTTGTAAGTGACTGCGGCATCCGGGGTGAAGTTCGCCAGCGTCATGTACCCGTAGGAATTCGTGCCCCACTCGCGCATATCGGTGATCTCCTGATAGGAGTAGAGAGGCACAGTGATCACGACGCCCTTGCCATCCGCCGCGCGGACCGTAAAGGTCGGCGCGTTACCCTGGAACAGGTGCGCTTTCTCCGGCTTGTTTTCCGGGAATGGCGTGACTGCCTTGCCGCCAAACTGATAAGTCCCGCCGGTCCTGAAGGTGGGGTCGATGGTCATCCGCATGGAGAGGTTGGCTACTTCGCTCGACAGGTTCTCGCCTTTCAGCGTGACCGTCCCGGTGGCGGCATCGACCGCAATGTCGAGCTCTCCTCCGCCCTCATACTTGACGATAGCCGTGTTGTCCTTGACCTCGACTCCCTTCGGCTTGAACTCCTTTTTTTTATCCGACGAACCCAGCGCGGGATAGCTCAGAGTGAATTTGAGATATTCACCGTCGCCCTTGATTTGCAACCCATCGCGCGTCGGAGTGACGGTGACACCCGCCTGGACACAAACAGTGGCGGCCAGGCTGAGGAGGAGGATCAGGAGTGGATTTTTCATGGAGGGTAGGGGGCGAGGCGTTGGTTTTTTTTAAAGGAGGCAGCCGCAGAAACACGAAACTCACACTTCGGTTTATTTGGCGGATGTAGTTATCGACAGGGCAGTTAAGTCACTGGCAGGCGAGACGGAAGGATCGTGTTTGCGGCTCAATTACGACAGCGAATTGCTTAATCCACAGAAGCATACAGCAGCCGTGTCGTCAATCGGCAGATGGTTGTAATTCATTTGACTGTCAAGTAACAAAGTGGTTACTGGAAAGGCCGTTTTGGCCGATGGCAATTGATAATACGGTTGCTGTAAATATACTGTCAATATGGTGCGCCTCCTAAATAGTAAAAAAATCAATCGCCGCGAGGGCTTCAGTCTCGTCGAGGTAGCCATGTCTCTGGCCATCGTCGGTTTCGCTTGTGTGGCGATGCTGGGCTTAATTCCGATGGGCTTGACCACGTTCCACAAGGCCATGGGCAATACCATTGAGGCCGACATCGTCCAGAACCTCACCAACGACATCCTTCTCGCCAATTTCAGCAGCGTTTACCAGTACAACAACCAGACGTATTACTACGATTCCGAGGGCTCTCCTCTGCCCAGTTCGGGTTCGGTCCCTGCGGGAACCGTCTACAAGGCGCTCGTGACCATCAAGGGAGTCGACAGCAGCGGGGCCACGTCATCGAGTTATGCGCCGGTTTCCCTGGCGAACGGGGCCACGGGTGGCGTTTCGAGTTCAACCGCCACTTCCACGTCGGCATATAACGTGGCGATTACCATCACCAATGTCAGCAGCCCAACCCAGTCGGATGTTTTCCCCATTATTGTGCCCAACAACAATCTATGATTGAGACGCGATGGCCGTCTGTTCAGCAGGGAAAGGCAGGATGTACCGTGAGCCCGTTTTCAACCCCAAATTTACGTAAGACTGCCGGCTTCACGCTGGTCGAAATGATGGTGGCCACCGTCATCCTAGTCCTGATTGTGGGGATCATTTTTGGCATCACCCAGACCACCAGCAACATGTGGAAGAACACCACCGGCAAGGTGGAAGTTTTTCGGAGTGCCCGGGCGGCTTTTGAGACCATGACCCGGACGATCAGCCAGGCGACGCTGAACACCTATTATGACTATATCGACTCCAGCGGGAATTTTCGCGGCTCCGGCATGACGACCTCGGGCACGACCTCGGCGATCAATACCACTTTTGTACCCAGCAGCTACGCCCGGCAATCAGATCTCCATTTCATTTGCGGGCAGGGAGCCACGCTGCTGGGGGCGACCTTCTCCTCGGGATCGGCGACCTATACCCCGGTTTCACAAGCCATCTTTTTCCAGGCGCCGTTGGGGCAGACGCTCAATTCCAGCTATAGCTCCCTCGACAAACTGCTGAACGCCTGCGGCTTTTATGTGGCCTATGGTCCGGACAACACCGCGCCAGGTTTTATTCCGACCACCCCGCGCTATCGCTACCGGCTCATGCAGTTCACGCAGGCGGCGGACTCCAACATGGTCTACACGACGGCGGCCGGGGCGACGAACCAGAACTCCTGGTTTACCACTCCCATCGCCACGACCTACGATGCCACCTCGAACTTCGTCCTGGCGGACAACGTCATCGCCCTGGTCGTCTGGCCCAAGCTCTCGGCGGGTGACCAGACGGCATCGAATGCGCTGACCACGGACTATTCCTATGACAGCCGCAAGGCCGGCTTTGTGTCCGGCACGGGTTTTCTCAAGACGTTCAACCAGCTTCCTCCTGTCCTGCAGGTCACCATGGTGGCGATTGATGAGGTCTCCGCCGCGAAGCTGGGCAACTCCTCCACGCCCCCCAACGCCAAGGTGGGCCTGACCTCGACCATCTTTACTTCCGCCACCTATCCCACCACCGCCGGCCAGCTAAACCAATTGCAAACGGACCTGGCGGCGATGGAGACGACCCTTGCGGCGAACCATCTCAACTACCGGGTCTTCCAGACCGAAGTGGCGATCCGCGGCTCGAAGTGGACGAGCAATTGAAACGACCATGCCGATGAGACCCGCTGCCTGCCTGAAGATGAGCCCGCGTTCGCGCCGCAACCGTCGCGGGATTGCCCTCGTCATCGTCCTGGCCTGCCTGGTCCTGATGGTCGTTATGGTCCTCGCTTTTCTGGGCAGTATCGGGACTGAGTTGCGGTCGTCGAAATTTTATGCCAACGGCTCCTCGGTCAAGTTGCTGGCCCAATCAGCCACCGACCTGGTGATGGCCGAAATCCGCGATGCGACCCAGGGGGTGGATTCCAGCGGCAATCCCGTGGCGTGGGCCTCCCAGCCGGGGATGATTCGCACCTTCGACAACACGGGCATCAATAGCGGAACGCACACCCAGTACTACAAGCTCTATTCGGATGCTACCATGACGGGAACCGGGCAGTTTGACGCCACGGCTTCCGCCAATGCGGTGCCCGCTTACTGGTACAACCAGAAAGGGGTCTACGTCGACCTGAACCTGCCGGTCTCGATTAACGGGGTCAAACAGTACCCGATCATTGATGGCCTTTCGAGTGATGTCACCACCATGACCGGAACGATTGCCGGATTTTCCTTGAGCCTTCCTGCCAATACCAAGGACATCACTTCGGGCAATGCTGTGCCCATGCCGGTGAAGTGGCTTTATGTATTGAAGCAGGGCCAGGTCATTGCGCCGACGTCGACCGCCGGTAGTCCAACGGTGACGACCGCGGTCACTTTCCCCGCTACCGATGCCTCGGGGAACTCGGTCCCCACTCCGACGGCGGCGAATCCCATTGTTGGTCGCATGGCCTTCTGGACCGATGACGAGACTTGCAAGATCAATATCAACACGGCGTCGGAAGCTTCGGCGATTTGGGATGTTCCCAAGATGCAAACAGCCTACGACCAGACCCAGTTGGCCACGTATCAACCGGTACGGAATGAATACCAGCGGTACCCGGGGCATCCCGCCACGGTCTGTCTCAGCACGGTATTCGGCGGCTGGCTTCCCACCAGTTCCTGGACTTACTCGCCAAGCGGGACCAATACGTCCTCCAACTATCAAACCCTATTAGGGCCTTACTACCAACTTGCTCCGCGTATCGTCGCGGGCGTCAACGAAACCATTTCCAGCGGGCTTTCGACGACAGTCACGGGTTCCGGTTCCCAAGGGGCGACAGCCGATGTGGCCAGTCCTTCCGGCACGGTCAACGCGATCATTACGCCGGACACGGACCGTCTCTATGATTCGATCGAAGAACTCATGTTTGCGCCCAACACGACGGTTTCCGGGTCGGTGACAAGTCGCACGACGAACAGCGTCAAATATGGACTTCCCACCCTGACGCAAACCCAGATCGAGCAGGCCAAGTTTTTCATCACGGCGCACAGTCGTGCGCCCGACGTCAATCTCTTCAATCAGCCTCGCGTCAGCATGTGGCCGGTCTCGTCCACCAATGACACCACCCATCGGAGCGCCAACGACCAGGTGATCGCCTTCTGCACCCAAGTTGGCAAGGACTCCAGCAACAATCCCTATGCCTACTACTTTCAACGGTATGATCCGAACGATCCCAGCAATGACTTGCCAACCGCTGCCTCCACCACGGGAGTGGGTCGGAACCGATCGGTCCTGGAGTATCTGCGGTTTTTCCTGAAGCAGCAGGTCCCCGGTTTTGGCGGTTCCTTTGGGGATTCGGCCACGGGCAAATATAACGGCCTGGATGCGTTCAGCGGTGACGGCATCACCACCACGAACGGAGCCACGACGCTGGAATGTGACCAGATTCTCACTGAAATCTTCGACTACATTCGCTCGACCAACATCTACGATCAATCCCAGTCCGGCATCACCACCTACACGACCTCCACCGGCTTTTCGGGAAGCAACGGCCAGCCGAGGGGGCAGGTCGTGCCCATTGTCGACAGCAACGGGACACGGGGCTTTGGGCGGTTTCCCACCCTCCAGCAGGTCGCCCTGATCTTCTACGCGAGTAACGACAACCATCCGACGCTTCCGGCATCGGCTACGGCCCCGGCCAGCCCCACCTATTCGCAAGCTGTTCCCACCACTTATGCGCCGCAGGTCAGCCAGATGAAATGCTTCCTGGCCTTCCAGCTTTTCGACCCGTCACTCGGTTACCCTTTCGGATTGCCTTGGTACAAAATCACCGTCAGCGGCCAGAGCGCGTTCACTTGGGACGGAGCACAACAGATGTTTCCCAACGATCCCACGACCCTCGGGTTTTCCTATGGTGGCGCGACCACGCCGGTCCTGGAGCCCCCGTGGGGAGGCACGATCGGAGTCCGGCGTGTCATGCTCAATAACGGCGTGAAGACAGGTACCGGATCAGATTTGTTCAGTACGGCGTATCCCGCCTCCAATCCCTCCAATCTTCCACTCGCACCATCGCCAACCGACACCGCAGCTTCAACCCCGCCGGGACCGGGCTTGGGCATCACCGGCATCAATTTTAAAGGTGGCCCCTTGACGATCAGTTTTTGGAAAGTCAGTCCAACTGGTTCCATTACCAGTACCCTTCTGCAAAAAATTGTGGTCAACGTCCCGGATGCACCTTCCGGGGGCTTTCCGCTGGCCACTCCATCTCCGGTCGTTCCCAATCTGATGAGTAATATGCCATCGGGCTACGAGCATACGCCTGTCATTTGGGATTCCGGTGCCGGAACGTGGGTCCGCAGCACCAACCCTTGGACAACCTGGTCCAATCGTTACAGGTGTATGCAGTCAGGAACGGTCAACTTCGGCTACAGCTGCTTCGTTTCCGACAACGATACCATCCGAGCAGTCGTTCCCACGCCGGGAGACCTACGGCTTGTAGCCGCACGGCAATCGCTTCCTAACACTTCAGCCGGCGCCAATTATTTCGCCGCCCACCCCGCCTGGAACAATGCCGTGCACATGGCCCACGACTTGCGGACGTCTTTGGGGCATCCCATGTATCAGGCTTCCATGACGAGTTCGCTCGGCGGCGGAAGACTTGTTCCGCTGTCTTACTGCAATTACACATCAACCGCCCCCGGCACATGGAATACCTGTGAAGAATATGGTTCCCAAAATATGGCCCTCCCCCTTTGGCCCGATGTTCCGACCTCGGCGGGTGTTTTTACCGGTGGATCCGGATCAGTGCCCGGCGACTGGGACAACGGCGTGGGCGATTGCATTGATGGGCCCTACATCAACAAGGCTGACGAGGGGGACAATAGTGCCTCTCAGCCCTATTTCTATCCCTATGGCAGCACGCCGATCGGCGAGACTTTCTTTTCGCCCAACCGGCAGATGCCATCCGCGGGAATGCTCGGTTCCCTTTCGACCGGCGTACTGACGAACAAGCCATGGCAAACCCTTCTTTTCCGGCCCGGCCCGGCGAGCCACCCGGGGTTGGGAAGCCCGGTCAATACTCCGGTTGGTCCCCCCTACACAACACCTCCGGACAGCCTGATCCTGGATTATTTCACGATGCCGGTGGTCGAGCCTTACGCCATCAGCGAGCCCCTTTCGACGGCGGGCCGGATCAACATGAACTACCAGATCATCCCGTTCACCTACATCACCCGAAGCACGGGGATCCAAGCCGTTTTGAAAGGTGTCAGCATGCTCTCCGTTCCGGATACCCAGACAACCATTAACGCCGCCACCAATCCTCCGGCCATTTACAAGTACGGCAACGTTCCCTGGTACGCCTCCAACCCCAACAAAGATTCCTCCGGCAACAACCTCACTTATCGTGTCGGGGTCAATATCACCAGCACACTGCTCCAGTTTGCCGCCCGCTTTGCAAACAAAGATGTTTTCCGTTCGCCTGCGGAAATTTGCAGTATTGACTTGGTTCCCTCGGATTACGCCGGTTCAACCGCCAATCCCGGTTCTCCTACCTGGAGAACAAACCTCGACAACTACTGGAAAGCCCACCGGATCACCGGCGACAACAGCCGCGAGCGGCCCTATGCCAACATCTATCCGCTCCTGACCACCAAATCCAATACGTTCACGGTCCATTACCGCGTCCAGACCCTGCAAAAGATCCAGACGAGCACGACCGATCAGACCAAGTGGCTGGAAGGGACGGACCTGGTTACCGGCGAATACCGCGGTTCCCAAACCATCGAGCGCTACGTCGATCCCAATGATTCGCGCATTCCCGACTACGCAGGCACACCGAGCCTGACTCCTGCTGTGCCGTTGAGCAGCCTCTACAAGTTCCGCATCGTTTCCACCAAGCAGTTCACTCCCTGATTTCCCATGCGTAACCTGGGCCCGAGAGCCGTACAAATATGGGGTCACCGGTCCCGGTTACATCATAACCCGGCATACGGCTTCACCATGGTGGAGCTGTTGATCGTGATGGGGATCATTGCCATCATTGCGGCGATTTCCCTGCCTGTCCTCAATACCATCCGGGGTTCCCTGAATCTCGACACGGTTGCGCAGAACGTGGCGGGCCAGATCAATCTGGCCCGGCAAAACGCGGTCGCGACCAGCCGCCCCGTCCAGGTCCGTTTCTACCAGCTTACTGATTACAATGGCTCCTCGACCCTGGTTTACCGGGCCATGCAATCCTTCGTGGAAGGGGAGACGGCGACCACTCCCATCACCAAGCCCTTTTTCTTCCCGCCCAACATCGTCATCCTCAATACCCAGGCGAGCTCGACGGATGCTTCGAGCCTCCTCGACTGGAACGGGACGTTAAAACTTAGCGGAGTCCAAAACGTTTCCGCCGGTGACTCGGCCAATCCATTACCGCCGCCCTACGGCACGAGCGCGTACACCTACTTCCGCTTTCGGTCCAATGGCCAGGTCGATCAATCGACTTCGGGGACAACGTCCTGGACCAATGCCTGGCTCACCCTTGCACTGGAAAGTGCTCCCAATGTTGGCTCGACGGGGCTGCCCGCCAACTATGTCACCATCCAGCTCAATGCCATCACGGGCGCGGTCCGCGTCTTCCGGCCTTGAGCTAAGGTAGGGCGGGTCGAGGACCGCAGCCGAGTTATCTCTTTACCGCCAACCGCCGGGCCCGCGCCTTCGGCTTGGACACTTGACGCTGCGTGGTGGTGCCGTTCTGCCACCGTCCCTCCATCAACACCGATCGCGCGCAGTCCGGCAAACCGAAGGCATTGGCCTGGAGTTGTCCGACCACCAAATCCACCGCCGCCGCGCCGACGTCCCGCGGGCGTTGGTCGATGCCTGACCACGGAATCGTCTCGTTGGGCAAATCGACACAGGCATAGCCGATGTCCTCCGGTACATGGTAGTTGAGCTCCTTCAACATCGTGAGCGGCATGGCGTCGTTGCTCACGACCACGTCGGGCCGGAATTTATCCAGCCATCCCTTGAATGATTTGGAGTCCCAGGCGGATACGATCAGGGATTCGATGCGATTTTCAACGGGTTGTCCGTGATAGTAAAGGAGATAGGCCGCCTCCCATCCATGATTGACCCGTGCATTGTCGCCGATGAGCGCCGCCATCCCAATCCGTTTATATCCCAAGTGACGCAACTGCCTTAAGGTCAGGATCATACCTTGATAATGCGAATGTGAGGCCCGATTGAGGGCTGGCTTGACGACGGTCTGGCTGATCGCGACAGCCGCAAAGTATTGCCAATTCAAGGAAACGTGGCCGGAAGGCACCAACAAGGGGGCAAGGATGACCCCCCGGATATTACGGGTGTAGAGAATCTTGCTCAAGCGCGCCTGGGTGATGCCGGGCTCCTTGGCCCACACTGTTTCCACCCGATAGCCGAGTTCGGTGGCCTTCTGGCAGGCCCCGGCGTGGAAGCGGAAGTTATTGTTGCAGTTTTTCCATGAATCGCGCGTGGGGTATGAGGTCAGGAATGCCAGCTTTTCCTCCGCGCGCTTGACCCGCGAGATCCGTAATTGGTTCATCAGGGTGGCCACGACGGGGTCGCGCCGATAGCCCTCCTTCTTAGCCAAGGCCTGAATGGTCTCGCGCGTCGTCGGCGGAATGCTGGGGTGGCTGCGTAAGGCCAGGGAAACGGTGGTGCGGGAAACACCCGCCAAAAGAGCCAATTGGCGCAGCGTGGGGACGTCTTTCATTTGACTGTCAAGTAACATTGTTTTCCGGCCCTGTCAATGTCATAAGCTTCAATGAATTCAACGCGGACGTTGATTGGCTGAATTTTCGAGGGAATCAATTTTTCAGAGGTAAAATCAGGCCGAAACTGCAAAAAACAATCCGGAAAAACATTATTTTGAGACTGCCGTTTTTGCCCTCTTTTTTCATTTTACGGGCGTGGTTCTTGAACATCGATAAAAGAAAAGACTTTGTCGCATTGCAAAGCAGTAATATTCTCTAGCTCCGAGACAAATTTTTCCGTCACTTTGAACCCGAATCGACCTTTTAAGCTTATGATGACCTACCTCCGCACCGTCCTTTTCACGTTTTGCTTAGTTGCCATTGCTCAAGGGATGGCTTTCGCCCAGACTTACACGACGACACTATCCGCCACGGGTACAAACTCAACGACTTGGAGTGCCGCGACTTGGACGGGTGGGACGCCCCTCGGGAGTGCCACCACCGTCATTACGATTAATGAGAGTGCAACAGGCGGAGTGGGTACGGTCCTAAATACTTTCACGGATGATCTCACGGGCACGACGAACAGCCCCTTTCAGTTGACCACCCTGAACTTCACCACCTCGGCCACGAATAGCGGGCAAACGGTCTCCCTGGCGGGCAATGCCTTCAGTTTCATTGGGTCGACCAATACGATCACCACGGGCGGCAATGCCAATGTCACTGATGGTATCAGTCCCAACATTTCCTTTATCAATGGGCTTACTTTCACCCTTGGCTCATTCGCATCGCCTCTCAATATCAATGGCGTGATTAGCGGCAGTGGTGGAGTGACGATTGGCGGAGGTGCGAATGCGGGCAGGGTTACCTTTAACAATCAAAACACCTACTCCGGGGGCACGACGCTCAATGCAGGGACGCTTGTTGTCAGTAATACCGGCGGTAACTCGCTCGGAAACACCGGTACTTTGACGCTAAATGGGGGTCTTTTCGCCACGGTGAATAGTCCGACCATTACCAATGCGGTTTTGGTCCGAAACAACATTCAGTTGAATAGTGGTACCAACATCCAAAATAACAGCCCTACTTTTTCGGGCGCCTTTAACTTGGGCGGGGGGATGCGGCTTTTGACCATCGATGATGCGTTTGGAAACACGGTCAAGCTGACGGGCCTCGTTTCCAACGGCGGTTTGATTACGTCGGGCTTGGGCACATTGATCTTGTCCGGCACGACCAACTCCTACGCGGGAGGCACCACGATAACCAAAGGAATCACCCAATTTAATGTCGCTGGCGCCACGGGAACGGGATCCATCACCATTACTGGGGGCGGTTCGTTGAACGCCACAGGCGGCGCTTACACCACCATTAACAACTGGCTCGCCAGCAATAAAATTTCGACCATCTCGAACGGCGACATCGCCTTGACGGCGACCTCCACCGGCACCGAAAACATCAACTTCACGGGTTATGATAACTTGATGCTCGGGGCGACGTCGAACATCACCTACACCGGGACCATCACTGCGGGGAGCCTTGGGTATAACCTCGGTGGCGGCGGCTCGACCTTGACTCTTTCCCTCGCGAACTCCCTTACGGGCACAAACGCCGTCAATATCGGTGCCTTGGGGCAGGCCTTTCTCGTCAATAATCCAACCTTCACTGCCGGTAGCGGAGTTCTTGTCGGGGCCGTTGCTTCCACTGGTACTGTGACCCTCACCAACGCGAATGATACCACCGGTGCCACCTCCATCCGGTCGAGTACGCTTAAGCTGAGCGCCGCTGCCTCGAATTCCTTCGGTGCATTGACCAACTCGACCATCAACGTCAACAACGGTACGACCTTGGCCATCGACAGCGTGAATGCCGCTGTTATCCCGTCCTCCGTTACCCGCGCCGCCGCGGTCAACCTTAACAGCGGCAAGTTTACCGTGGCGACGGAAACCGGCACGCTCGTTGCGCCGGGCAACAGCAATGACGTGATTACCGGTGCTCTCACCTTCAATTCCGGTTTCAGCACGGTGACCGTTACCGGCACCGGCACCGGTTCCGCCCGGCTGACCGCCGGAAGCCTCGCTTCCAATGGCGGCGGCGGGTTGGTCAATGGCGTGAACCTCGGTAACGGCGCACCGGGAACCGCGGGCACGGTTAGCATTCTTTTTGGCACAACTCCGAGCATTACCGGTACGGGATCCTTCGCGGCTGGTTTAACGGGATCAACCAGTACCAACAAAGCCTTGGCGATCATCCCTTACCTCGTTGGTGAAGTTGGTGCGACTGCAGGTAACGGCGGAACGGCCACCGGAGTGGCCAATACATTCCTTACCTACGATACCACCAACGGCCTTCGCCCGCTTGACCTGACCAACGAATACAATACCCTGGCCAATCTCAATGCCGGTACTGCCACGGGAAATAATATTCGTGTCGTGGCAAGCGGGACCCTGACAACCAGCGGAACCGTAAACTCTTTGATCGTCACGGGTTCTGGTGCAACGGCCAGCACCCTCACGATTAACGATGGCCTGACCCTGACCAATACCAGCGGGGCCATTCTCTTCAATGGCGGGGCGACGACCTACGCCATCAACCCCAGTGGTACCAGCGGAGCGCTCGCCTTCGGCTCCAACGCGGCTGACATCTCGATCAGTGGCACGGCTACCGCCACGATCAAGGCCGTGATGACGGGCACTGGTGGCCTGAACAAATACGGTTCGGGCACGTTGGTCCTTTCCAGTACTTCCAATACCTTGTCTGGGAACGTTACCCTCCACAGTGGCAACATGACCATTTCGGGTGCCAATACCAGTTTCACCGGCACCACCACTGTTCTAGCCGGTACCTTGTCAGTCGGTAATTCCAGCGCCCTCGGCACCAGCACCGTCTTGATCGGGGACACCAGCGGAAGTGCTGCGGCCGGACTGACGATCACCAGTTCCACCTTCACGCGTCCCATTATCATCCAGTCAGGCAACATCGGAACCGTCACGTTGACCGACAATACCGGCACCAACAACGACAAGGCCACGGCAGCCATCCAATTGGGTTCGACCAACGGAATAGGCCATGGCGTTACCCTTTCTTCCGGTGCGCTCAATGGCTTTACCGGGGTCATTTCTGATCCGACCGGTCTGGTTGCCGGCACAGCGGGTGTCGTCACCATCAACGGCAATGCCAGTGTTAGCTATTTCGGCAATAGCAACAATTCCTACACAGGCGGAACGGTCATCACCGGTGGTGTGCTGTCGATTGGTGGGAACGGCACGGCGTTTGGAACCGGCCCGGTAGTCCTCAATGGCGGTACCTTTAATCAAATTAGCGGCGGTACGGTTGTCGGTGGTTACAGCAGCTTGATCTTGAATTCCGATTTGAACCTGTCGAATTCCGGTATCAAGTTGACCGGTACCTTCGTCAATCTGGGTTCCACCGGTATAGCCACGACCCGCAATATTATCTCCAGCGCCAACAATCCTGGCGTAGGCTTTGATCTCGAATTGGATGGTGTCATCCAGGATGGTACGAACGGATATACCAAGGGCATCACCTTTAGCGGCGGTGGATATACGATTATTGCGGGGGCCAACACCTACACGGGTACGACCACTATCGCGGGTGGCGTCCAAGTCCAGGTCAATTCCCTTGGAACGGTTTCAGGCGCTTCTCCCAGCAACTTGGGCCAGCCCGGCGCCGGTAACAGCACCATCAATTTTGGTGCCACCACCAACAGCGGTACCTTGGTCTACAAAGGTGCGGCGTCGACTTCGGATCGCGGTATCAATCTCGCGGGCACCACGGGCGGTGCCACGCTCGTTGGTTCGGGTTCGGGTACCTTGACCCTGACGGGCAGCGTCACAGCGACGGGACTCGGCGCCAAAAAACTGACCCTGGCTGGTACCAAGACAGGCAATGTGCTCAGTGGCGACATTTCCGACAGCGCTGGTGGTGCAACTGGCGTCATTCAAAATGACACGGGTGGCTGGACTCTCGCCGGTAACAACACCTACACCGGTGGTACTTCGATTGTCACGGGTACGCTGACGACCAATAGCAGCAATGCACTCGGTTCGGGCCAGGTTGCGATAACTGCGGCCAGCACGGCCAAGCTGATTCTTAATTCTAATTTGACCATCGACTCGCTCACCACGGTTCTGGCCACTCCGACGGTCGGTTCAGCCGGTTCGGGGTATACTTCGGCGCCAACGGTTACGGTCAGTGCTCCTTATCCTGGCGGCACGCAAGCCACGGCGACGACGAGCCTTAGTGGTACCACGGGTACGATCGGTTCTGTGACGGCAACGAATCTCGGGACGAACTATGCTTCCGCTCCCACCTATACTCTGAGCGGTGGTGGTGGAACGGGTGGATCCATTAACGCGAACTATGCGGCCAGCAGCGTCTCACTCGGTAGCAGCACCCTGACACTGACGGGCACGGGCACTGCGGCTTATGGCGGCAACATCACGGGAACCGGCGGCAGCCTGATCAAGAACGGTATTGGTACGCAGGTCCTTGCCGGTACCAACAGCTATACGGGCACGACCAGCATCAACGCCGGTTCGCTCGTGGTGGACGGCATCATCAGCGGCACCGGCTCGGTTACGGTGGGTAACAACACCGCGGTGGCTACTCTGGCGGGTACCGGCCGGGTGAACGGTTCGGTGACCACCTCGACGACGGGAGGCAATGTGGCGCACATTTCGCCGGGAGACGCGGTGACCCCGATTGGGACGCTGACGATCGCCGGCTCGAACTTCACGGTTGGTGATGGCACCTTGTTCGACTTCGATTTGACGACGAATTCTGCGGAAGGGAATGGCTTCAATGATTTGATCATGCTGAGCAGCGGAGTATTGACCTTCAGCGGGACGACGACGTTCAACTTCAACAGCAGCGCGGTCACGGTTGGCGATAACTACACAGTCATTGATGGCGCGTCGTCCGTGGTGGGCTTTAATGCCTCAAACTTCCTTGCGACGAACACAGGAACGTTGACGGCGACCTTCCAAACTGATGGCAACGCAATTTATGTGACGTTCTCCAGCGGTGGTGTCTCTCCCACGGTGGCCTACTTCAACGGTCTGGGAGCCAACCTGAACACTCCCGGTAACTTCGACACGAGCGTATCCGGTACGGTGCTGACGTCGGCGACGGTGTCGGGCACGACGAACGTGTTCTTCAGCGCGAACCGCAATGGCTTGACCTCGGCGAACACGAGCGGGGCGTTGGCGGTGAACAGCCTCAACTTCGGGGTGGGCAGCGGGACCAACAGCGGGATCACGGTGTCGGGCACCTCGGCGATCACGATCAATGCGACTGGGGTCAACGGCAACAGGCACGGGCAGCAACACGATCAGCGCACCGCTGGTCCTGGGCGCCTCGCAAACGTGGACGGTCGACACCGGCGGCACGCTGACGGTGAGCGGCACGGTCAGCGGCACGGGCACCTCGCTGACGAAGGCCGGTGCAGGCAAGTTGATCCTGTCGGGCAGCAACACCTACGATGGCGGGACGACGCTTAACGTGGGCACCTTGGTGGCCGCCAACAGCACGACGGTAAGCGCGGGCGCGATTGTCAACGGACCGTTCGGCAAGGGTACACTTACCCTGGCGGACGGAACGACGCTCAGCGACAACGGCACGGCGATCACGCTGGCCAACAGCCTGAGTCTCAACGGGACGATCACGCTGGCGGGCACGGGCAGTTTGACCTTTGACGGGACGAGCCTGAGCACGCCGTCGACCATCACACTGACGGGCAGCACGACGCTGATCGTCAACGATACGGCCACGATTGCCGACAACATCAACGGGAACTTCGCGCTGAACAAGCTGGGCGCGGGGACGCTCAACCTCACCGGAACCAGCAGCAGCACGGCGGGGACGAACGTGACGACGGGCATCCTGGCGGTGAGCAAGGGCACGAGCCTGGGCAGCGGGCTCATCAGCCTGGCCAACGGGACGACGCTCAAGTACACCGGG
>Ga0207695_10005613_pt1 | contig 16577 bp, 14 predicted proteins | sample KBSC54metaG_FD_184354 | JGI IMG/M metagenome (GOLD analysis project Ga0207695, IMG submission 184354) | Corn rhizosphere microbial communities from Kellogg Biological Station, Michigan, USA - KBS C5-4 metaG (SPAdes) (version 2) | ecosystem: Host-associated > Plants > Roots > Rhizosphere > Soil... | reverse complement strand
CGCTCAATCACACTCGTGACGTTCGAGAATGCAGGGCGTCTCTCTAGCAATGCTCAAAGCCTTGCTTCCAGTCGCGATCATCGGCTCAGTCGCCCTCGCCGCCTGTAAGAGCGCGGCAATCTCGGCGCCATCGGCCAGTGTGTCGTTCGTGTTCGCCCCGCAGACCTGCTCGTCTATCGTGCCTGTCCACTTCTCGATCGACGGTATCGAAGTTGGAGTCGACACGTTCAGAGTCGCCGTCAACGACGGGGATCATCTCACGTCGCATGCCTTCGCCGTCTCGCCGGGGCAACATTCACTCGGCGCGCGAACGGACCGATTTACATGGACATCGGTGACCGTGCCACTCACCGCTGGTCAGGCGTTCACGGACTCGCTTCCCTTTTACTGCTCATAGGCCCGCGGCTCTCTGTTTGGCCCGTGGTTCCGGTGATAGAGGCGTGAACATTACGCCCAGGTGACCGGCGAAGGAGTCACTTTTTCCGGACCACCATCAACGCGCTCCCGACCGCTCGCTCTCCCGCGCTGTCGCTTGGCACGTTCACCACGGCGCCATTGATGACCATGGTCGTCGATCCGCCGCCGTCGAAGTTCATGGCGTTCCACGCACCAACGCGACGCATGATGGACGCCAGCTCGTCGAGTGTGACGCCGACGCTTCGCTGTGTTCGTCCATCAACGGCAAGAATGTAGAGCGTCGAGCTGTCACGAGAGAAACCCAGCGCCGTTCGCGGATGTTTCATCTCGGCGTTGCGCGAAATGGTTCCCTCGACTGTCGCGGCGTCGCCAACAACGCTGGCGCCATCGCGCAATATCCTGGGCCAGCCGCCAATGATGAGCGCGGGAGCAGCATTCTTGGGTAAGCGCGGTAGAGTCGTGAGGAGCACGTTGACCGTGTCACCCTCACGCATTGCTTGCACCTCTTGCATGCGCAAGCCGACGCCGTACGCGGCAAGCACTGCGCCGTTCGCCGGAATCCGCGACCCAGATTGCTCTGCCACGGCGCCCTGACGGATGAACGTGAGCGTATCGCCGCGCCGACCGATTGCCACGAGCGCTGCCTCGGCGGTTTGGCGCGTCGTGTCGCGTGGAGTCGTCGCGCCAAAGCGCGCCGTGAAGAGTGCGGTGCCTTCCGGATTGCCCGACGGATTGTGATTGACGGTGATGATCGGCGTCGCGCCGGCGCGCCCGGTCACCCACGCTCTGCCATCGAGAATGAATCGATCCATGAACGGGTTGCGCGCCGCGTCGAGCGCAAACTGCGCATGCACGTTGTCGTATGTGTCGTAGGGTGAGTCGGTGACTTTGAGTCCCTTCCACCACTCGCCGGCGATGACCTGTTGGTTTTCGTTCTCGCCGGTCTTGAGATCGAAGAAATCCGCATTCACGGCCGCGAGCACGGTCGACCCATCGCGCGCCGCCCGCTGCACCATGCTCGACGTCTTCTCACGACCTTTGAGTTGCGCGTCGGCGCGGGCTTCTCGCAAATCGATGTCGCTGCGTCGAAGGTCGACTCGGACGAGATACATGACGAGCGGGCCGCGAGCATCGACGAATTGGCGGTAGGATACGCCGGGCGCCAGCTCACGTGAAACCAACGTGTCGCTTGTTTGCGCCAACAATGGCGCCGAAGGCATGACGCTCACCGCGATGCAGATCGCCGCGATGCATACACGTTTTATCGCGCGTGCCGTTGACGCGTCAACGATTCCTGTCACCGTGGCCTTCCTTCCGATCGTCACGTATTATGTCACGCGATTGGCCGTTCTTCCACACTGACACCTTGGAGACGTCGCCATGGGCCGCATGCTTCATCGCCTGCTGGTTGCCGCAATCATTGCGGTTGCGTCCACCCGCCTTGCGCACGCGCAAAACACGCTCACACTCGAAGGCTCCGTCAAGGGCGACGCCGGTCCATTAGGCGGCGCCACCATCAGCGTCGTGAACGTCGCAACGCAAGAATCGGCGAAGACGACCAGCCGACCCAGTGGAGAATTTCGGCTCATTGGATTGTTTACGGGCCAATACCAAGTGACGGTGCGCGCGATTGGCTACAAGCCAGCAAGTCAGACGGTGCAGCTCGTGATCGGGCAACACGCGCGGCTCGATTTCACATTGGAACGAGGCGCGACGGAGCTGACCGGGCAAGTCGTCAGCAGCGAGCGCGTGAAGCAAGTGGAAGTGCAACGACTTTCCGTCTCCGCGCCGGTGTTGAAGCAAGAGATCGAGAACCTGCCGATGAATTCACGCGGCGTGATGAACCTGGCTGGCATCGCGCCCGGCATCAAGACATACACGCCGCAATCGGGGCGGACACTGCCGTCCGGCGGTGCCGCGCCGGACTCGCGCTTCTTCAACGTCTACATGGATGGCGTCGAGATGAAGAGCCTCTACAACGGCAACATCGTTGGCTTGGGCCAAACGGGTTCGCCGTTGCCGCAGGAGGCGCTCGAGGAATTCCGCGTCTACATGAATCCGTATGACGCCGAGTATACGCGTGCCGGGTCGTACGTGATCAGCGCCGAGAGCCGGCGCGGCACGAATACCTGGGAAGGCTCGGCGTTTGGGTTCTTGCAGAACAAGTCGTTGATCGCTCGCAATGCGTTCCAAGTCGTCAAGCCGAACTACGGCCGTGACCAGTTCGGCCTCAACTTTCGCGGTCCACTGGCCAAGGACAAGCTCTTTCTGGCGACGAGCTATGAATTCTCGAACACCGACTTCTATCTCGACGTGAACCCGACGAGCGGGCCGTGGACTCAGTACAAGGGATCATTCCTCGCGCCGCAAAAAAACCAGACGCTGTACGGGCGGCTCACCTACGTTCAAAGTCCGACCATCACGTACGATGAGATGGGGTCTGTGCGTTTTCTCGACGGACAAGGCAATTTCGGCAACAAGGTCGCGCAGAACGGCGGCATCTCACAGAAGTACCGCATTTACACCGATCAACTTCGCCAGCGATACCTGTCGCCCGGCGGCAATTTCGAGAACGAGGCGAGTCTGCAGCTCGTCATCTGGAATCACAATGAGGTTCCGCTGCAGCCAGGACCCCAGCTCACCTATCCGGGCGTCACGTTCGGCACGTCGGGATTCCCGCTGATCTTGAAAGAGACGCACATGCGGTTCGTCGATCGCGCGACGAAGAACATCGACAACGCGTCCGGCTCGCACGTTCTCAAATTCGGCGTGGAGTTGAGCCGAATCGCGGCGAGTCAGAATTTTCCGAGCACTAAAGATGGTGTGTTCAACTTCTTGACCGACACGTCGACGCTGCCGAACACCGCTTCGATCGCGGTCGGCGTCACTGATCCAACCGGCACGACGGATGCCCTCGCCAGCGCTACCGGCTACACGACGGGCGTGTATGTCAACGACGAATGGCGCGTCCAGCCGAACTTCACCCTATCACTCGGCCTGCGTCACGACGCCGAGTTCAACACGATGGACAACGACTACACCGTCCCGTGGGCGAGCGACCCGAAGCTGCAGGCGATCCCGGCGTTGGCCAACTATCTCAACACGGGACACCGTAAGAATCAGTTGGGCAATTTCTCGCCGCGCATTTCATTCTCGTGGGACCCGACCAAGAAGAACACGACCTTCTTGCGTGGCGGCTTCGGCGTCATCTACGATCGTGTCACGAGCTTCATCGGATTCCAGGAGCGCAAGAATTCGACGTGGCGCGTGTACAACTTCACGAATCCTGGAACGACGGATCCAGCCGTATTGCGCGCGCGCGTGATCGCCGGGCTGTCGGGTTCGCCGGCGCCGATCTTGATCAAGGAAGACATGAAGACGCCACACAGCCTCCAGGGCTCGGTCGGCATCGGCCATCAGTTCACGGACGCGTTCGGACTGAACATCGATTACGTGCGCCAGCACATGGTGAACATCTATGTGCAGCGTAACCCGAACTACCTCGACAAGACTGTGACGCCCGCTGTGCGCAAGCTCACGCCGGCGTACGGCGACATCATCCTGTGGGACGACATCGGCGTCGCGGACTATTCAGCGATGTTGCTGCAGGCCACATGGCAACGCAACCAGACGCGCCTGAACCTCGCGTATACGCTCGGATACTACGAGGGAAACTTCGACACATCGGGGCTGCCGAACTTCGCGTACGACTTCCTCTTCGATCGGCAGCGCACCTCACTCGACGAACGGCATCGCGTCGTCTTGTCCGACGTGACCCCAATCCCGTTCGGGTTCACGTTCTCGTCCATTGTGACGATCGCGAGCCCGCGCCCGTTCGTGACGATCGACGGCCGCGACATCAACTTGGACAACATCACCGGCGACGACTATCCGGGTGGCACCGTGAACACAAGCGGCGCGCGGGTGACACAACCGGCGGATGCCTGGCGCAATTGGTATCGTACCGTCGACCTTCGCCTCGCCCGCTCGGTCTTCAACTCCAATGGCAAGAAGGTCAGCCTCATGTTCGAGGCGTTCAACATCTTCAATTGGAACAACAACCTGACCTATGGGTCGACACAATTCACGTCGACCGGCCTTCCAGTCGCGACGTTCGGCGTCCCGACCGGCGCCTATGGTGCGCGACAGGGTCAGATCGGCATGCGCGTCGACTGGTGAGGGTTCTCTAACGGTAGATCAGATACGGTTTGACCTGTTGGGCAAATCGCGCGGCGTCGGCGTCCCATTGCGCAATGAGGGCGTCGACGCCGTTCTGTTCCACGGCGGCCCGAAGCTTGTCGGTTCCGGCCAAGCGGTCGATCTGAGGGACACGCCATTGGAAATCCTTCGGGTGTCGCGCGTAGATCGCTCGCAGCATGCGTATGCCGAGTGCCACCGGGCGCACAGCGTTGCGGTCCGTGACGCTCACCTCGAGCATCGGAATCGTTTGACCGCCGAACTTGTACCCTGGCTCGATCGTGCGCGTCGTCGTGTCGAATCGGACGCCTGGGAGCGCGAGGCCGTTGAGCTCCGCGGCGATCGCGGCGTTGTCGGTCATCCATGCGGCGCCAATGAGGGTGAACGGCGCGTCCGTGCCACGTCCCTCCGTTGCGGTCGTTCCCTCGAAGAACACGGTGCCCGGATACAGCAGCTCGGCGTCGAGACTACGGAGATTCGGCGACGGATTGATCCAGGCGAGCTTTGTTTCATCGAACCACATCGAGCGTCGATAGTTCTTCATCGGGACGACGTGTACATCGGCATCGATCAGCTTCGTGCCGGCGAGAAAGCGGAGTAACTCCCCTGGTGTGAGCCCGTAACGCAGCGCGACAGGATACTGGCCGACCAGCGACGCAAACTTCGGGTCGAGAATGTTCCCCTCGTATCGATCGGCGCGTATCGGGTCCGGGCGGTCGAGCACGATGATCGGTTTCTTCGCCGCGTTCGCGGTGAGCGCCAACGTCCACTCGTATGTGTAGACGCGAGCCCCGACGTCCTGAATGTCGTACAGCAGCACGTCGACGTCCTTGAGCATCTCGGCCGTCGGAACGTGGACGTCCCCAAACAGGGAGTACACCGGGACACCGGTCGCCGAGTCCACACTCGAGCTGATTTTTTCACCCGCCTTCGCGATGCCGCGAATGCCATGCTCCGCGCCGAACAGCGCGGTGAGCCTGACGCCGGGCGCTTTGAAGAGAAGATCAATCGTGCTGCGCCCTTGGCGATCACGACCCGAATGATTGGTGAGAAGGCCAACACGCTTGCCGCGAATGAGGTGCATCGAGTCTGTGAGCAGGACTTCGATGCCGGGCACTACGCCGGCGGCGGTTTGTGCCGAGACCGCCGGCGCCGGGATGGCCGCGACGAGTGCCAGCGCGAGAAGTTCTCGAGCGATTCGCATATCGCCAAGGTGCGATGGCGAGCGCTCCGGACGCAAGCATTGGACGGCGTTAGCGCAAGCCGAGAGCGCGCGCGGCCTGCGTAATCACAGCCGATGCCGCGGACCCGATCATCCGTCCGGAGCGATTCCAAAATGCGCGATTCCCTTCGCGTGCCGCCTCGGTCAGTGCATTGGCCAATTCGCCCGCGGTCGCAAAGCGATCGTTCTTCGAGGGCGCCATGGCGCGACGAACGACAGCCGCGAGCTTTGGCGACACGACCCTCTTGAGCGCGGGGAGGTCCGCCGTTCGCTCGGCACGCGCTTCGATGGTGCTCTCGATCTTCGTCGCGCGCGCGAACGGTCGCTCGCCGGTGACCAGCTCATATAACACGCACCCGAGCGAGTAGACATCGCTTCGGCCATCGACGTCTGGTGCGCCCGCGGCTTGCTCGGGACTCATGTATGACGGCGTACCGAGAACGGGCATGAGTCGCGCGCGCGCGTATTCGCCGGACGATGTCATTTTCGAGATGGCGCGAGCAATACCGAAGTCGGCGATGATCGCATGCCCTTCTTGGAGCAAAATGTTTTCGGGCTTGATGTCGAGATGAATGACACCGCGCCGGTGTGCGTAGTCGAGCGCGAGGGCAATCTCGCGGCCGAGCCGCGCGACTTCGGTGGGTGTCAGTCGCGGCTCGCGTCGCAGCCGGTCGCGCAACGATTCACCAGCGGCGAACGGCGAGACGAAATAGAGAAACGATGGCTCGTCGCTCCCCTTTGACTCTTCCTCGCCCGAGTCGTGCAGCGGTAGGATGTGCGGATGCGTGAGGCCGGCGGCGATCTCGATCTCGCGTGCGAACTGCTCGCGACCCATGATGCGCGCGACGCTCGCGTGCAGTGTCTTCACCGCGACTTGGCGACGGTGTTTGGGATCGTCGGCCAAGTATACCGTCGCCATCCCGCCACGGCCGATCTCGCGCACGATGCGGTATCGTCCGCCAAGAAGCGGCGGCGGGGCCGATTCGGCGAGCAGCGGGGCGTATGCGATCGCCGCCGGCGTCGAGAGAATTTCTGTCCCCCGATCGCACGCAATGAGCAGCGAATCGATCTCCGCGCGCAGGCCTGAATCGCCGCGGCACGCGTTGTTGAGGAATACCTTTCGCTTTCTAGGATCGAGCTCGAGCGCGGCGTCGAGCATAGGTTCCAGCATCTTCCATCGTTCGCGCGATAGCGAGCCAAGCGTCATCGGTACGCTGGCGCTGGGCTGACGGAATCAGACGAGAAGTCGACGACAAGCGCCTGGAACAGATGATCGAGTGCCTCGTGCAGCTCGAGCAGCGATTCCGGCCGCGAATCCGTCGCGATCAGCTCGTCGTCGAGCGTTATCTGCTGATTTGGGCCACCGCGTTTTTCCGCAGCACGCCGGCGCGCACGCTCGATCAGGATGTGACGCATCGCGACCGCGCACACGCTGAGAAAGTGGGCGCGATCGCGCCGGTCGGTGCGTTCGGCCCGCGAGGACTTGAGGTACAATTCGTGGACGAGCGCCGTGGTGGAGTCGGGCGGAGACGCGGTCGAGTGCTCGACCGTCGTCTCCGGCTTCAAAAACGCTGACATGAATGGGCGTCGACATTGAGTGGGTTGCGACGCCGAATCAGATGCGGCTCTGTTCGGCGCAGGGACCCACCGTCGAGCCCTTCATCGCGAACCACCAATCACGGGGCCGGTGAAAACGTTCGGCGCCGAGTGTCGCGAAAGCCGTTTAATTGCGATACGGAGATTCGCCGTCGAGGTCGATCAGTGCAGCCCAGTCGATTGCCGAGTCGTCGGCGCTCGATGTCGGGTTGGCTGACGATGCTTGCTCGGTACCGGCTGGCACCAGAGAGCGCGCCATGTCGACGAGCATCGGACTGAGATGCGCGCCATAGCGAAGCAGGTTCACCGCGCGAATACGCGACCCGAGCAAGAAGGCGAGCGGCGCTTGATCACGCTTCACCATGTTGCAGCCAGGGCAGGCGAGAACGAGATTGTCGCGTCGGTCGTACGCGGTCTGTCCGCGTCGCGGCGCGACGTGGTCGAGCGTCATCACGGACGCGGTGAATTTGACGCCGCAGTACGCGCAAACGGGACCATGCTGCGCCAGCAACCACGCGCGGGTCTCGATGTAGGCATTGCGGCTCGTCGGATGCGACGTCAGCTCCATGCGGCCGCCGGAGGCTCCGCCTCGCCGGCGACGCCGACCGGTCTTGCCGCGAGCGGGCGACTTTACTCCACCATCGTGCGTCGCGTGTGACACGTGCGACGTATGCGGGCTATGCGTCGATTGCGACGCGCGCGCTTTTGGCGAACGATGTGAGCCTGATGCCTGTCGAGTTGATCGATCTGAGGACTTTCGCGACGCCGCTGCTGCCGGGGCGGGTGTAGAAGCTGACGAAGAGACTGGTGCGTCGCGGTACGGTGAATCGTGGGACGATTGAGACAAAAGAAATTGGAAGGTGTTAACTGTATGACGGAGCGCGGTTGTTCCGCGTCACATCCCTATCTATAGAGTACACCGGAAAGGTACGATCTGGTCCCATCTCTGACTAGCGGACTCTGGCGTGAGCCCGGCCGGCCTCTCAGGATTTATTGCAGACATCGCAGGTTCGGTCCATCCAAACTCATTCGCCGGCGAGCTCGGAGTCACCGATGCGAGGTCGAGTCGAGTGAGAGGAGTCCTTGTAGAATAGATTCGGGGACGAGAAACGCCGATCCATGACGAATGCCGCGCGGGGTTTTGAGGGAGTCTGAGAATGGCTCCCAGTGCTCGAAGTCCCGCGTTCGAACGGCACCATAGTGACCGCGTGTGTACTCGTCGTAGTAGACGTACCAGTAATCTCCGGAATGCAGTACCGAGGGACCCTCGGTGTCGAGTGCGGTGAACGATGGCGACGCCGCACCATAAGGACCCGTCGCGCGCGCACTCGATGCGACCCGAAGATTGCGCCGTTGCGGAAAGAATGTCTCGTCCTTCATGACGAGATAGTATCGGTCGCCACGTTTGGCGATCGTTCCATCGATGGCGCAAAATCCGCCGTCATACAAGAGAGCGGCGTGCGAGTACGTGACGAAGTCCTTCGTCGTCACGTAGTAGAGCCGGTGATCGGCGCGGCCGCGTGACGTGCGTTGCGCCAGAGAATCCGTCGCCGGAAAACGACCCGGGATCGCGGTTGCCCACACGATCACGAACTGCTGGGTTGCATCATCGTAGAAGAGGTCCGGCGCCCAGGCATTCAATGCATCGGGCTCGTGCTCCATCACCGGCACGCGCGTCTGCGTCGACCAATGGATCAAGTCGCGGGAGTGCGCGACGCCAATCCCGTGATCCGTCCACGCGATGGTCCACACCAGGTGAAACATTCCATCAGGACCGCGCAGGATGCTCGGGTCACGCATCAATGCCGCGGTGGTATTCCACTCCTGCCAGCCGCGACCGGCGCCAGTGATTGCCGGTGTGATTACCGACCGACCACCGTTGAGCGCCGCCCAATTGATTCCGTCGCGACTGTACGCGAGGTGGACGCCGTCTTCGCCGTTGCGCGTAAAGTACGAGAAGAGGAAGGCCGGGGACGTGGTCGTCGCGGTCGACTGCGCGGACGTATTCAAGCGTGTACACGCGGCCAGCAGACAGCCGACAATCGCCAGCATCAATCGTGCGCGCACCGGACCTCCTCGCATTCAAGACCTCGCCGTGCGATCGACCGAGCGCGAAGATGCCACCGTAGTAGCGCGGCGGCGAGCCCTCTGCCAGATTCTTGCTGCCCCGACAACCTCGATTCCGCCCGATTCCGACCCTGAGCCGTGGCAGCGATATCCATGCGCCGTTTTTTCTTCTCCGCCATCTCCGTCGCGATGATCGTACTGCCCGCGACCTTCGCGCTCGCACAAACTCCAGCCGCCTCCGGCGCGCAAGACAAGGAGCCGCTCGTCGAATTCGAAATGATGACGTGGCCAGAGGTCAAACAGGCACTCGCCGGCGGAAAGACCACGGCACTATTCTATACGGGTGGCACAGAGCAGCGCGGTCCGCAAAACGTCAACGGCGGCCACACGCTCATGGCCAAAGCAACAGTGAAAGCGATTGCGCTCAAGCTCGGCAACGCGATCGCGATGCCGGTGCTTCCGTACACGCCGAACAATGCGAGCGCCCAACTGCCCGGTACGATTGGGTTGACGCCGGAGATTCTCGCCATCGTTCTCGAGCGCATCGCCGATCAGGCGATCGCGACCGGGTTCAAGACCGTGATCTTGATGGGCGATCATGGAGGTGGCCAGCCCGCCGTGTATCGCGACGTCGCCAAGAAGCTGGACGACAAATATGCGCCGCAAGGCATCCGCGTTTTCTTCTGCGACGAAGTGTACGCAAAGGCGCAAGGCGATTTCGACAAATGGCTCGAAGCAAATGGCTATCCGGTGAGCTCACACGCTGGAATCCCGGATACGTCCGAAATGCTCTACTTGGGCGGCGACCTCTGGGTCCGTCGAGACCTGATCAAGACTGCATTGGGAGATCCGGTGCTGCCGCGCGGACAAGCTCGCGATCCGAACGCGCCGCGTGTGAACAACGGCATCAGCGGCGACGCTCGCCGATCGACGACGGAGCTCGGAAAGATGGCGTTCGACATGAAGGTCGATTATGCAGTCAAACAGATCCGTGGATTCCTCGACGCGAGACACTAACCCATGCGCACAACCAATTTGTTGATCGGACTCGCCGTTGTTCCCTGCGCGCTGCTCGCACAGGCTCCGGCGGCAGTGAGTTCCTCAGCCGAACCGATGCCCGAGGCGCAGCAGATCGCAGCGGCGCTTCTTCCGTTGCCAAAGGAATTCCGTGATGACGCAACGGTGCTCGGCTACCGAGCGAAAACACCAGGCCTCGTCACGTTGAAGAAAGGAACCGGCTCATTCATCTGCCTCGCGACGGATCCCGCGGGGAATCAGTTTCACGTCGCCTGCTATCATCGTTCGCTCGAACCGTTCATGGCGCGCGGACGAGCGTTGCGTGCGAGCGGAACCAAAGGCGAGCAGGTCGACACGGTACGATTCGCCGAGATCAAATCCGGCAAGCTCGCATTCCCGAAAGGGCCAGCGGCGCTCTACACGTTGACCGGACCGGCCGGCAGCTTCGATCCGGCGACGGGAACGGCGGCCGCGGCGAAACCGTTGTCCGTGATTTACATCTCGGGTGCGACGCCCGCATCGACCGGACTAACGGCTCAACCGATTCCCGGTGCTCCGTGGATCATGTACCCCGGGACTCCCAAAGCGCACATCATGCTCGTGCCCAAGATGTAGTGGTGTTGCGCCGGGATTTGCGGCGCCGACGACAATGCGCGTCTTCAAGCCGTCGTCGCGCCGGTATACGTCGTCGGCAAAATGCAGTTGTCCGTCGCGCTCGTACGACGTGAAGTACACGATGTAGACGGGCAATTTCCTTGGCAGCACGATGGTCCGATTGTCTTTGCCCGTCTCCATCGCCGCCTTCACGCTGTCAGGCGGCCAACCCAACACATACTCGGCGAGCTTGTCCGGTTGCTCGAGACGAATGCATCCGTGACTCGCTGCTCGCGCGTTCTTGGCGAACAGCGATTTCTCGTTCGTGTCGTGCAGATAGATGTTGTAGTCGTTCGGAAAAAGAAATTTCACGAGCCCCAGCGAGTTGTGAACGCCGGGTCGTTGACGCAGGACCTTGCCGCCGTCCTCACGCGCGAACTCCATGTCGTTCCGCGCGAGATAGGTGCGATCCTTGGCGATCTTCGGCAGAATCTCGTTCTTGAGAATATTCTCGGTGGGCGTCCAATACGGACGGAAGACGACCCATCGCATCGAGTCGCTAAACACCGGCGTCGAATGACCGTTGTACTCCGCGCCAACGACGACTTTCATGGACAGCACTCGCTGGCCGGAGTCGTACGCATCGAGACGGAATGAGGGCACGTTGACATAGACGTAGCGTTCACCCAGCGCGCGCGGCAGCCAACGATGACGCTCCATGTTCGACGCGATCTGCCTCATGCGCTCGTCCGCCGGAACGTTCAGCGCCGCGAATGTGGCGCGACCGATCTTTCCGTCGGGTTGGAGATCATGATTCTCCTGCCAGCGGGCCAACACCGTGGCGACGGAATCTTCGGCGGGAACACTGTAGCCCTCGGCCTCGAGACGCGCCGTCAACTCCTCGGGACTCATTCCGCTCTCGACGGTGGGCCAGCCGCCGCTCGCGACGATCGATCGATAGTGCGCGTATTCGCGTCGCAGCACTGTGTACTCGGAGTCTTGCGGCGCCATGTGCTCGAGCCCATCGGCGATCGATGAATCCTCGAGGGTGTGAATCAGCGCCGAATCGACGGCGGACCGTCGCGCGGGAATGTGCCACGATTGCGAGAGCGTTCGCGGATCGACCTGTCCAATCAACATGTCGGACGCATATCCGACGTACGCGGCGGTGAGCAAGACGTCGGCGTCAGCGATGTCGCGCGCGGTCGCTCCGCTGTCGATCTTCTTCGAGTTGACGACGCGTCGAATGGAGTCGAGCGGATAGGCGTCGGTGCGAAGCGCGTGTGCAGGCGCGGAGTCCAGCGCGGCGAGGAGCGCCGCGGCGCGTTCTTTCACACCCGCGGGCTCGATCCAAATTGGCGAGTGGTCATAGACGGCATAGACCCGACGCACGATCTTCCAGCGTTCGGGAGTCACCCAGCTCGGAGCGCTCCCGCTGTCGACACGCGTGGCAATTGCCGATTGGATCGTCGGTGCCTCGACGCCGAGGACTTGCTGCACGTCTTGCGGTACGTACTTGACCTTGTGCGAGCGGCACGATGCAGCGACGCCCAACAAGACGAGTGGCACGAAGTGCAGTCTGGAGCGCATGCTGAAATATGCACGACGGCCATGATTTTCGTGATGGTCAGCCAACCAATACCGGGACTCTTATGCACATTCGCTCCTTGGCCGGTGCCGCCTTCTGCCTGACTTTGGCCAGCGTCGCCAGCGGGCAGGCGTCGACCGCCGGCCTCGACTCGATTGCCCGCCGAGTGATTGCGGAGGAGCACGTTGTCGGCGCTTCGGTGCTGGTCGCCCGCGGCGATCAGATCTTGCTGCACAAAGGCTACGGCTACGCTGACCTCGGGCTCGAGGCGCCGACGAAGGATGAGACGGTGTATCACATCGTGGGGCCCATGATGCCGTTCACGGGTGTTGCGGTGCTGCAGCTCGTCGAGCGGGGCAAAGTGTCGCTTACGGACGACATCTCGAAGTACGTCCCGGAGTTCCCGATGCAGGGGCATCACGTCACCGTTCGTCAGCTACTCGACCACACCACCGGCATCGTCGATTACCACTACCTCGGCGACGCCATCGACGGGACGAGCCGGCAACCGAAAGCGCTCGACGAAGTCATGGCGCTGTATGCGAACCGGCCGTGGGTCAACGAGCCTGGGACAAAATGGGATTGGTCGATCTCCGGCTTTCAGCTGCTGGTGACAATCGTCGAGCGTGCGAGTGGCCAGAGCTTCGAGGACTATGTTCAGCAGAACATTCTTACACCGGCGAAAACCAAATCGACCACCTACTGCGACGATTTCACACTGACGCGCGGCTTATCGCATGGGTATCGTCGCATGGGCGCGTCGTACGTGCCCGCGCATGAGAACGACATGGCGTTCAATTACGATCTCCGGTACTGCAGCACTGTCGGCGATCTATACGAAGCATGGAAGGCGGTGCGCGACGGTAGGCTGCTCAGGCCAGCGACGCTCACAATGATGAGCACCGCGGAGGGTCCCGCGATTCACATGAACGCGGCCGATTCGATGGCACAATACGGGCTCGCGTTGACGCTCAACCACGAAGACAATCATCGCAGCCGCGGTCAGCATGGCTCTTTGCTCGGGTACGCCGGCAGTATGTATGAGTTCCCTGACGATCACCTCACGGTCATCGTGCTCACGAATACGGAGAGTCAGAACGCCTACGCGATTGGCAGGGCGTTGGCGCGTGCTGTGCTTGGGTTGGCGCCGCTGCCAATGCCGCGCGCTCAGGCCGCTCCGCGAGCGCTTGCGGACGCCGCGCTTTCTCCGGCCGAACGAGAGCGGGTGCAAGGCACGTACATCGTGAAGTTCGATAAGCTGCCGCCCGAATTGCACGGATCTTTCACGCAGTATCGACGCACGTACCGCGTGTTTGACGAGAACGGTCGGTTGATGATCGAGCCGCTCGGCCAGGGTGCGGAGCGGTTGCTCAAGCAAAACGATGGGACGTTCGCGATGCGATCGGCTCCTGGAACACGCATCGCGTTCGTGATGGAGAACGGTCGAGCACGAGTGACGATCGACGGCGGCGGACGTCCATTGGCCGGAGACCGCGTCGGAGCAGGCGATCCGCAGACATTCCAACGGCGCGACTACCGTGAGTAGTCTCGCCGCAGGAGAGACGGTATGCGCTATGTGATGCGGCAGAAACTTCTATCGTGGGGCGACGACTTCTACGTTCGCGATGAACAAGGTCGCAATGTTTTTTTCGTCGACGGCAAGGCGTTCAGCTTCGGCGACAAATTGTCATTTCAGGATCTCGCTGGCCACGAGCTCGCCTTCATCAAGCAAAAGGTCCTCGCGCTCGGCGCTACGTACGAGATCTATCGCAATGGCGAGCTGGCGGCGCTCGTGAAGAAGGCACTGTTCGCGCCGTTCCATCACCGCTTTTCGGTAGACATACCAGGGCCGGACGATCTCGAGGCCACGGGCGACTTTCTCGACCATGAGTATGCATTCCGGCGCGGCGACAATGTCGTCGCGACCGTGTCCAAGCGCTGGTTCACGTTCGCAGACACCTACGGCATCGACATCGCTGACGGCGAAGACGACGTGTTGATCCTGGCCAGCGCGGTCGTGGTCGATCAAGCGTGCCATCCCGACGATGGCAAGCGGCATTGACCGTCTGAGCGCCGCGATCAGACGATGTATTGCTTCTTGACTCGAATGTCTTGGCCCGACATCGGGCTTTGCCCGAATGGAAACAGCTTGATTGTCGGCGCGCGACCGGCCGGAATCATCTTGATCGACTCACGGAAATCTTGATTGACCGCTGCGAGTTCCCGCCAAACCGCGGCGTCCAGATCGGTCGTCTCGGGCATCGCGACATTGCGCTCGAGTTCGAGCCACAACTCCAGACGCTTATTGGCATCCGCGTCCTCGAACGGGTGCAACGCGAAGTTCGCGACATTCGATCCGAGCGCCGGGACGCGGAGGATGACATGCTGAATGTCTTCCGGCGTAATCTTGCAGCCGTAGAACCCGACCGCGTTGTTCTGCCGTCCCCAGTGAAAGAGCAGTGGGAGCTCGAGCGCCTGCTCGGTGACCGCTAGTGAGATGCCGCGGTCGCGCAGAATGTCGCGCACGAATTTCATCGACCGTACGACGCCGCGATCATGAATGTTGTACCGAATCCGCGGCGAGACATTCTCGAGACGATTGATCGTGAACAGCAGGCTGCGTTCGTCATCGCTCTCGATGAGACAGTTGAGCGGATCGTACTGGAAGACCATGGGCAGCGGTTCCTGACCGTACAGGTCGCGGCCGAGTGATGGGTCGGCGGCAATCGCTTGGCGGAGCGCGATGGTGAAGCCAGTCTCGACAGCGAGATTGATCTCGAGATCCGACGCTCCGAAGCTCGAGATCGTCTTGCGAAAGCACTTGTTGAGCGCCGCGCGCAGCGGTTCCGACATTCCTTCGCCACCGACGACCGCGCATACATCGTACTGTTTCCAATCGATGTCGGCGGTATCGACGAGAATCTTGAGAAACGGCGGGTAGCCGGTGATGACGTATCGGTACTTCGGTCCAAGAAACTTGAGCGTCGCGACGACTTTCGCGACGTCCGGACCAATCGACTTGAGCACGCATCGATCCACGAGCGACATCGAGACGTTCATGCCGGTCGCCCATGGGCCGAGGGCGAAGCAGTTCAACAGCACGAAGCTGTCGTCGCCGAAGGTCGAGCGCGCGGAGTATTGGATCAGACGGCGAGTCGCCGTTCGCTCCGCGTTGCCGCGAACCCAGTTGCTGGCCGTACCGCTAGATCCGGAGGATTCATCGATCACAGCCCCGCGCAGTGGGAGTCGGCCTCCCTGACACAGCGCTTCGATCGGCCACTTCTTGATGTACGTCTCCTTATCCATCGGCGGGATCGCGTCGAACGCCTTCGGATGCTCGGCGGAATGCTGCTTGAGAAATTCCTGGTACGCCGGTACCGTGCGGCGTGCGTTGTAGAACGCTGCCGCGGCGCGCTTGCGACAGAGCCAGTCGCGTTGCGCTTCACCGAATCCAGGTGTGAAGAGCAGTCGGTACGCGCCCCACGACGAGGTCGCGACGTCGCCAACTTTGCTCAGCGTCCACCCGAGAACGGGATCCAGAATTTCATTCATCGATCAGAATACTCTCGAGGCGGGGCGCGCGCGGCGGCACATCGCTGTAGCCGAACCGGAAGACGAGCCAACAATCGTCCACTGCGAAGCGTCTGGCAATCTCGGCGGCGTACAGGGGATTGGTGAGCATCGACCCCATGGGCTGCATGTAAATATCGTGTCGCGCCATCTCGAGCCAGACGTCCAATAAGACACGTCCGGCGTTACAGAGATCCGGCCAACGCTCGAATGCGCCGCAGAGCAGACCGACGTCTTGCGTGCCGCGCTGCGTGCGCAGATACCGTCGCACGGCGAACGGTCTGAACACCGGCCAACTGAAGACATGCG